>OICD01001442.1_pt1 | contig 10058 bp, 8 predicted proteins | sample 1581161 | NCBI WGS metagenome assembly OICD01 (sample SAMEA3882546, study PRJEB24775) | human gut metagenome | biome: human-associated habitat; feature: intestine environment; material: feces | place: Netherlands | collected 2009/2010 | reverse complement strand
TGGTGTTGATGACGATGCCGCCCTCTACGGACTGGGCCACGGCGTACAGGGTGGCCATGCGGACGCGGCTGGGCAGATTGACCTTTGTCTGGCGGCTGGGGGTCAGGCCCGCCTTCTCCATCTAGTTCAGCACGCCCTGAACAGCGTCGTGGATGTTGATGGTGGTGTGGGGCAGGTCCAGGTGCTCCACCAGTGCCTGGGAGTAGTCGATGTCCGGCTGGACGCCGTCGGGCATGAGGACGCCGAGGACGTTTTCGCGGCCATAGGCGGCCACGGCCAGGGCGGCCACGGTGGAGCTGTCCTTGCCGCCGGAGATGCCGATGACGGCGGTCTTGCCGTGGCAGGCATTCATCTGCTCGGCCATCCACTCCAGCAGGCCGGCCAGCTGTATCTGGGGGTTGAATTCCATGTGCGATACCTCCCGTTCCGAAGTTTTGATGCCCTATTGTACCGCGTCGGGGAGGATTTTGCAAGGGCTATCCCAGCAGGGCCGCTGCATCCTCCGGCGTCAGGCCGGGCTGGAGCGCCAGGGTGACGCCATAGCCGATGAGTCGGCCCAGCTCACGGACGCGGCGGTCGATGTCCTGGGGCGTGACAAACAACCCGGAGGGCGGGGCGTCCTCGCCGCCGCAGAGGGCCGCGCCGTCGATGACCGTGGGGACGCCCAGGGCGATGACCGGCACGCCAAGCGTCCGGGCGTTGACTGCCTTGCGGTGATTGCCTACGCCGCTGCCGGGGATCAGGCCCGTGTCCCCCAGCTGCACGGTGGCACACAGCCGGTGACGGCTGCGGGCGGCCAGCGCGTCGATGGCGATGACCACCGAGGGGCGAAGGCGGTCCGCCGCGCCGCGGATCAGCTCCAGCGTCTCCACCCCCGTGCGGGCCAGCACGCCGGTGGCCAGGGCCGCCACCGGCGTCAGCGCGCCGAACTGCCGGGGCATGGAACAGACCATGTGCCGCGTGACCAGCAGGTGCTCCAGCGCCGCCGCCCCCACGGCGTCGGGGGTCATGGCGTCGTTGCCCAGGCCCACCACCAGGGCGGGACCGTCCGATGGCGGCGGCAGCAGGGCGCGGAGCTCGCGGCACAGGCAGAGGGCGGCCCGGCCGGTCAGCGCCTCCTGACGGGACAGGGTGGGGCGCAGGTCGATGGTGATATAGCGGCCCTCGGGCTTGCCGATGGCCCGGGCGCCCGCCGGGGTATGGACATGGATGCGGGTGACGGGACAGCCGCACAGCAGGCATTCGGACTTGGTGACGCCGGTGCCGGGGGCAAACATATCCCGGCCGGTGGGCAGCGCCTCCGCTGTTTCCACGGCCAGATCGGTACGCGAGAGGTTCATAGTAGTGGTCAACGCTCCCTTCTGAACACAAAATATTGTGGCTTTTGGGTAGCATGGCCGGTGAAATCGCTTTTATACAAAAACTGCCGCGGAAATTGCAAAAAAGTCTTGCATTTTTCAGGCAAAGATGCTAAAATATCATCCTGCGTGGAAGTGTTTATTTTCGCTGCACAAAAAATTCAAGTCGGGGAGGTGTTTGGTTTGCCGAATATCAAGTCTGCTAAGAAGCGTGTTCTGGTGGCAGAGACGAGAAATGCTCGCAACAAAGCCAATAAGTCCGCACTGAAGACTGCTATCAAGAAGTTCGAGGCTGCTGCCGTTGAAGGCAATCGCACCGAGGCCGAGGGCACTTACAAGGTGGCGGTCAAGGCGATCGACAAGGCTGCTGCAAAGGGCCTGCTGCACAAGAACAACGCGGCCCACAAGAAGAGCGCGCTGACGCTGAAGCTGAACAACATTGGCTAATGACCAAACGCAACGGACATCCGCAAGGGTGTCCGTTTTGGTTTATACGGGAAAAGGGACGGCGGCGCCGTCCCTTTTTTCATATCCCCTTATACTTGCGGCGCGTGGCCATTCCGCCGCGAATGTGCCGCTGGGAACGGTTTTCGTCCAGTATGGCCTTTACCTGTGTGTACAGCGCCCGGTCGCACAGGGCCAGACGCTCGGACAGGTCCTTGTGTACGGTGGATTTGCTGACGCCGAACTTCTTGGCGGCGGCGCGGACGGTGGTCCGGTTCTCTATCATGTACAGGGCCAGCTCTTTGGCCCGCTGCTCCAGATCGTCTCGCATAACGCAACACTCCCATGCCGTTGTGCTCTATCTATATGGCGGAACGCGGGCGGATATGACAAAGGGAACGGACCGCACATCCTTAACGGACACTTAGCGGGCGGCGGGAGTATAATTTGGCATCATCCGGAGATGAAATGAGGCGAGTCTATGGATATCTGGAAGGAATTGCGGGACGAGGGCGTGGACAGCGGCCTGCTGGACGAGGTACGCCGCTTCCGGGAGGCCCACCCCCTGACGCCGGAGGCGCAGGAGCGCGTGCCCGTGCCGAAGTATCTCTACTACGGCAGGGAGGTATGGGAGAGCGCGGCGGCGGCACTGCTGTGCGGCGAGCACCTGCTGCTGGCGGGGCCGAAGGCCACCGGAAAGAACGTGCTGGCGGAGGACCTGGCGGCGCTGTTCGGACGGCCGGTGTGGGACGTGTCCATGTATGTGAACGTGGACGCGGCGGCCCTGATCGGCGCGGACACGCTGAAGGACGGGCAGGTGGTGTTCCGGGAGGGACCGGTGTGCGCCTGCGCGCGGCTGGGCGGCTTCGGCGTGCTGGACGAGGTGAACATGGCCAAGAACGAGGCGCTGGCCGTGCTGCACGCCACGCTGGACCACCGGCGCGTCATCGACGTGCCGGGGTATGAGCGCATACAGCTGGACGACGCGGCGCGGTTTATCGGCACCATGAACTACGGCTACGCCGGCACCCGTGAGCTGAACGAGGCGCTGGTGAGCCGGTTCGTGGTGGTGGATATGCCGGTGATCTCCGACGAGAATCTGCAGAAGCTGCTGCGGCGCAGCTTCCCCACCCTGAAGCGGGAGTGGGCCGAGCAGCTGACGGCGCTGTTCCGGGACCTGCGGACCAAGTGCGACAGCGGTGAGATATCCACCAAGGCGCTGGACCTGCGGGGACTGCTGGCGGCCCTGCACCTGATCGAGAAGGGGATACCCTCCGGGCAGGCGCTGGACCTGGGCATCATCAACAAGGCCTTTGAGCCCTTTGAGCGCCAGCTGGTGGCGGACGCGGTGTGGGCGCGCCTGCCCAGGGACGCCACCCGGGACAAGCTGTTCGACTGATATGGACAGACAGGACAGAGAGACGCGCCGGGCGGAAAATCAGGTGTGGAACGGCTGGGGGGACTATGCCCGCAAGCCGGAGCTGCTGACCTTCGACCGGGCGGGGGATGCCGAGCTGTACGGCAATACGGTGCTGGGCCTGGCCTGCCGGTATTACGACTTTGACCGGTTCCGGCCGCTGCTGAACGAGTTTCACCGGTCGGCGCAGGAGGCACTGTACACGGACATATTCTTCCTGGTGCTGGAGGGGGCGGTGTTCGCCCGCGGCGCGGCAGAACGGCCGCTGCTGCCGGCGCTGCGGCGGGACTATGCCCGCCGGCTGCTGGCGCAGACGCCGGTGGCCGAGGGCATGAACGGGGGCGCCGTGCGCCGGGCCTGGGCCTGCCGCGTGCTGGGACAGCCGGAGGACCCGGCCCTGTCGCCGTTGCTGGACGAGCTGGCCGCGCCGGGGGACAGCACGGAGGCGCGGCTGATCCAGCGGACGGAGCGCGTGCTGTACACCTGGTTCCGCCGCGCACGCCGGGCCGCCGACGACCGCCAGTGGGCGGCGTGGGTAGGCCGAAAGCGGGACAAAAGCGGCGGCGTGCACTTTGTGCGGCCCAACGCCCTGCGGGCGCTGTCACATGACGCGCCCGGCGGCAGCGGCGGCTTGCAGAAGCAGACGCTGTTCAGCTTTTTGCAGGGCCGGACGCCGGAGCCGATCCTGCGGCGGTATGTGGAGGACTGCTTCGGCGCGTCCATGCTGACGCCGGGGCAGCTCAGTGAGGCGGAGCGCGCCCTGTGCACCGGCGTGCACAAGAACTGCCGGCTGCACTTTACCCGCGGCGAACCGGTGGGCCGCGCGCCCGCGCCGGAGGCGGCCTGGGACGCGGCCCACTTCCGGCAGCAGCGGGAGAAGAACCGGGCGCATTACCGGGAGCATCTGGTGGAAAACAAGCTGGCCATCGCACAGCTGACGCAGAAGCTGCAGAACACGCTCCTGCTGCGGGCGGAGGACGAGGGCGGTACGGGCCGCGCCGGGAGGCTGCGGCCGGAGCTGGCCTGGCGCGCCGGGGCGCTGGGGGACGAGCGGGTGTTCTCCCGCCGGTCGCCGCAGGAGCCGGGAGAGCTGTCCGTGGACCTGCTGCTGGACGGCTCGGCCTCGCAGAACCGGCAGCAGGAGAAGCTGGCCACACAGGCGTATCTCATCGCAGAGAGCCTGAGCCGGTGCCGCATCCCCGTGCGGGTGACGGCGTTCTGCTCCGTCAGCGGCTGCACGGTGCTGCGGGTGCTGCGGGATTATGACCATCCGGAGCAGAACGAGGGGGTATTCGACTATGTGGCCGCGGGGTGGAACCGGGACGGGCTGGCCCTGCGGGCCATGGGCTGGCTGCTGCGGCAGCGGCGCAGCGAGCAGTCGCTGCTGCTGGTGCTCTCGGACGCCAGCCCCAACGACGACCAGCGGATACCCAACGGCCTGGGCGGATGGGCCTACACCGGGAAGCGCGGCGTGGACGACACGGCGGCGGAGGCCGCGGCCCTGCGGCTGCGGGGCGTGCTGCCGGTGTGTCTGTTCACCGGAAGCGACCGGGAGGTGCCGGACGCCCGGCGCATCTACGGACAGGCCATGGAGCGCCTGCCGGCCATCGGGTGGCTGGCAGACGCGGTGACGCGGCTGATCCGGGGCCAGCTGCGGCGGGGATAGGACGGTATTCGACACATTGCGACAGGAAGCGACGGGATACGTCTGTGTGCGACGGGGAACGACGGGAAACGACGGGATACGTCGGTGTGCGACGGGGAACGACGGGAAACGACGCAAAAGGAGTTGTTCCCTATGACAAACACGAAAACCAAGACTTCCCCGGCAAAGGCGATCGCCGCTGTTGTGATCGCGGTTATTCTGGCGTTCACGCTGGTGTGCCTGCTGACGGGGAACATCAACCCCGTGTGCCGTGTCACCGCCATGCTGATGCCGGTGTGGATGGCCGCCGAGCTGCGCCTGCTGTGCACGCTGCTGTAACGGGGCACCGGCTGATTTTGCTGTTTTCTTCCCTTTTCTCTTTCTTATTTGCGAAAAACGCGGACGCGGGTGCGTCCGCGTTTTTCATCGTCCGGACGCGTAAAGACGGCGCAAAGAATACTACGAACGCCGAACTATTTTCCCGAAAAAACCCTGTATTTGTAACGCTTTCGTGAATTCTGCGCCGTTCCGCTTGCAAGTCGGCGGCGGGGATGGTACACTTACACATTATTACAGTTTTACCCTGGGTGCGTGGGCGCTGCAGGCGGAAGAAGGAGGGACGGATATGGCCGGCTTCAGCGTGAAAAAACCGCTGACGATCTTTGTGACGGTGCTGGGCATTATCGTGCTGGGCGTGGTGGCGTATCTGAAAATGACACCGGATCTGCTGCCCAACATGGACTTTCCCTATGTCATCATCGTCACTTCTGATCCCGGCGCCAGCCCGGAGTCCATCGAGCAGTCCATCACCAGGCCGGTGGAGCAGTCCATGGCTACGCTGGATAAGATCAAGACCGTCACCTCCACCAGCCAGGACAGCGTATCCATGGTCACGCTGGAGTTTGAGGACGGCGCCAATATGGATACCATCAGTGTGGACATCCAGCAGAAGATCTCCGTATTGCAGGGCAGTTGGGACGACACCGTCTCCGCCCCCTATGTGCTGAAGATCAATCCCTCCATGCTGCCGGTGATGGTGGCCGCCGTGACCCGGGAGGACATGGACGTGTACGCGCTCAGCGATTTCGTCACCGGAGAGCTGTCCCCCAAGCTGGAGGGCGTGTCCGGCGTGGCCAGCATTTCGGTCAGCGGCGCCGTGACCCGGGAGGCCCATGTGATCCTGGACGAGGCCAAGCTGGACGCCCTGTCGGAGAAGCTGGCGGATGCGGTGCGTACCGAACTGAACAAGACGAAGCTGGATCTGCAGAAGGCCAAGGACCAGGTGGAAAAGGGGCAGGCACAGCTGGATGAGGCCAAGGAGGCCATTGCCGCCGGCGCGGCGGCCAAGGCGGGCGCGGCGGTGGATAAGCTGTACGAATATCTGAAGGAGGCCCTGGGCCAGATCCCGGGGCCAGACCCGGATCCGGATCCCGGTGAGCCGCCCATCACCGTGCCCGGGCAGGAGGAGCTGGAGCAGCTGAAAAAGACGCTGGAACGGCTGAACGCGACGCTGGATAAGCTGATGCAGGATCTGGAAAGCGGCGAGCTGAAGCGGGAGGTCACCAGTGAGGTCTATGACCTGACGCTCTCCCTGATCGACGGCATTACCCAGCTGACGGAGGCGCAGATACAGCTGGATGAGGCCATGACCCAGATCGAGGCCGGCATGGACCAGATCAACGAGGCGTACAAGTCCATCGCCGACCAGACGGACGTGGGCGGTATGCTGTCCATCTCCGCCGTAAGCCAGCTGCTGACGGCACAGAATTTCGCCATGCCTGCCGGGTACATTGAGGACGACAGCGGCGTGAAATACATGGTATCCGTGGGCGAGAACGTGTCCTCCCGCCAGGAGCTGGAGGATATGGTGCTGCTGGACCTGGGCATGGACGGCATCGAGCCGGTGACACTGGGCGACATCGCCACCGTGGTGGTCACGGACAACGCCGGGGAGCTGTACACCAAGGTCAACGTCGACAATGGTATTCTCATCACCTTTACCAAGCAGTCCAACTACGCCACGGCGGAGGTGTCCAATAACATCAGCGCACGGTTCGAGGAGCTGGAGGGCCAGTACGAGGGATTGTCCTTCGCGCCGCTGATGGACCAGGGCGACTATATCTACCTGATCGTGGAGACCATCACCTCGTCGCTGCTGTGGGGCGCGCTGTTCTCCGTGGTCATTCTGTACCTATTCCTGCGGGATTGGCGGCCCACGGTCATCACGCTGGTATCTATCCCCGTCAGCGTGATCTTTGCCATCGTACTTATGTACTTCACCGGCGTGACCATCAACATGATCTCCCTGAGCGGTCTGGCCGTGGCGGTGGGTATGCTGGTGGATAACTCCGTGGTGGTCATTGAGAATATCTACCGCCTGCGGGCCAAGGGCGCCACCATCATTCAGGCGGCGGTGTCCGGCGCGGGCCAGGTGCTGGGCGCGGTGACGGCCTCTACCCTGACCACCGTGTGCGTGTTCGCGCCCATCGTGTTCGTAGAGGGCCTGACCCGCCAGCTGTTCACCGATCTGGCGCTGACCATCACCTACTCGCTGCTGGCCAGCCTGCTGGTGGCGCTGACACTGGTGCCGGCGATGGCCAGCGGTATGCTGCGCCGGCCCATGGTGCAGAAGCCGGGCCTGCTGGACAAGGTCTATCCCGCCTATCGGAAGGCCATCGCTTTTTCGCTGGACCACAAGGCCGGCGTGCTGCTGCTGTCGCTGGTGCTGCTGGTGACCAGTGCCGGCGCGTGCCTGCGCCGCGGCTTTACCTTTATGCCGGAGATGGATATGAACAACCTGTCCCTGACCATCACCATGCCGGAGGACACCTCTCGCGAGGAGGCGGTACGGCTGGCCGACGAGGTGCTGGAGCGGGTGATGACTGTGGACGACGTGCAGGATGCCGGCTTTATGATGGGCGGCGGCACCATGGGCGGCCTGAACATGGGCGGTGCCATGGGCGGCGCCTCCGGCGGCAGCTATGACGTGGAGGGCTACATCACCATGCCGGAGGGGACCTTCGGCTCTGTGGCGGGGAAGGAGATCGAGACGCTGTGTGCCGACCTGCCCTGTGAGGTGACGGCCAGCGGCGTGATGAGCGGTATGATGAGCTATATGACCGGCAGCGGCGTGTCGCTGCAGGTGTTCGGCAGCGATATGGCGGATCTGCAGAGCAGCGCCCGGACCATCGCCCGGCGGCTGGAGCAGGTGGAGGGCGTCGGTGAGGTCAGCGACGGGCTGGACGCCTCGGCCCCGGCATTGCAGGTGACCATCGACCGGAAGGCGGCGGCGGAGAAGGGTCTGACCGTGGCTCAGGTGTATATGCAGATCGCCGCGGCGCTGCAGAGCAGCGCCAGCGTCTCTGATGTGACGCTGGACAGCGAGGACATGGACCTGACCGTGGACGCGGCGGAGGGCAGCGTCCTCAAGCGGGAGAACCTGCTGGAGCTGGAGTTGTCGGCGGAGAGCAGCGCGTCCTCCGCCATGACCGGGAGCGCCTCAGGCATGACCGGCAGCAGCGCCGCAGGGCAGCTGACCGGCGGCAGCGAGGAGGACAAGACCTTCAAGCTGGGCGATGTGGCCACCGTGACGGAGACGGTGTCCATGAACACCATCTCCCGTGACCAGCAGCGCCGGTGCGTTACCGTGACCGCCGCCATCGCCGATGGCTACAACGTCACCCACGTGACCTCCGCGGCGCAGCAGGCCGTCAGCGGTCTGACGCTGCCGGAGGGCGTCACCGCGGAATTCAACGGAGAAAACGAGCAGATCATGGAGGCCATGAGCCAGCTGCTGCTGATGCTGCTGCTGGGCGTGGTGCTGGTGTACTTCATCATGGTGGCACAGTTCCAGTCGCTGAAATCCCCGTTCATCGTCATGTTTACCATCCCGCTGGCCTTTACCGGCGGCTTCCTGGCCCTGCTGATCGCGGGGATCGAGGTATCTGTCATCAGCCTGATCGGCTTTGTGATGCTGGTGGGCATCATCGTCAACAACGGTATCGTGCTGGTGGATTACATCAACCAGCAGCGGCTGTCCGGCATGGAGCGCCGGGAGGCGATCATCGACGCGGGCGTGACCCGCCTGCGGCCGATCCTGATGACCAGTCTGACCACGATTTTGGGCCTGATCGTCACCGCCACGGCGAAAAATGCCGGCACGGCGCTGATGCAGCCCATCGCCGTGGTCTGTATCGGCGGACTGCTGTACGCCACGCTGATGACGCTGTTCGTGGTGCCCTGTATGTACGACATGATGAACAAGAAGGACATGCAGAAGGTGGACGAGAGCGAATTGCAGATCGTGGATATGTGAGCAAAAAAAGAAAGCCCCGCGGGGCTTTCTTTTTTTACGCTTAATAGGCCAGCTTCTCGGCCAGATAGGCCTTCAGCTCACTGATGGGGATACGCACCTGCTCCATGGTGTCGCGCTCGCGGACGGTGACGCAGTTGTCGCCGGCGTGCTCGGCATCGCCCACGGTGTCGAAGTCCACGGTGATGCAGAAGGGAGTGCCCACCTCGTCCTCGCGGCGGTAGCGCTTGCCGATGGAGCCGGTCTCGTCGAAGTCCAGCATCCACTCCTTGGACAGGTCCTCGTAGATCTTGCGGGCGGGCTCGGAGAGCTTCTTGCTCAGGGGCAGGATGGCGGCCTTGTAGGGGGCCAGGGCCGGGTGCAGGTGCAGCACCACACGGACGTCGTTCTTCTCCGCGTCCACGACCTCCTCGTCGTAGGCGTCCACCAGCACGGCCAGGACGCTGCGCTCCACGCCCAGGGACGGCTCGACCACATAGGGGATGTAGCGCTCGTTGGTCTCGGGGTCGAAGTAGGTCAGGTCGCGGCCGGACACGGTCTGGTGCTGGGTCAGGTCGTAGTCGGTACGGTCCGCCACGCCCCACAGCTCGCCCCAGCCGAAGGGGAACAGGAACTCGAAGTCCGTGGTGGCCTTGGAGTAGAAGCACAGCTCCTCGGGGTCGTGGTCACGCAGGCGGAGGTTTTCGTCCTTCAATCCGATGCCCAGCAGCCAGTTGTGGCAGAAGGTGCGCCAGTAGTTGAACCACTCCAGGTCGGTGCCGGGCTTGCAGAAGAACTCCAGCTCCATCTGCTCGAACTCACGGACGCGGAAGATGAAGTTGCCCGGGGTGATCTCGTTGCGGAAGGACTTGCCGATCTGGCCGATGCCGAACGGGAGCTTTT
>OICD01001436.1_pt1 | contig 10090 bp, 11 predicted proteins | sample 1581161 | NCBI WGS metagenome assembly OICD01 (sample SAMEA3882546, study PRJEB24775) | human gut metagenome | biome: human-associated habitat; feature: intestine environment; material: feces | place: Netherlands | collected 2009/2010 | reverse complement strand
CTGTGCTTGGACAATTTTACGACTTTTTTGGTCTGATTTTTGGTAATCATTACTATCTGGAGAGTGTCACACGCGCACGCCGCGATTATAAACGAATCCTGCAGCTGAAGCAGGTCCTGGATTTCATCGAGCACAATTATGCTTCTCCACTGACACTGCAGCAGCTTTCTGCCTCTGTATCCATGTCACCGAAATACTTCTGTCGTTTCTTTTCCGAGATGACACATCAGACTCCAATGGATTATCTGAATCACCAGCGGATCGAACAGGCCTGTTATCAGCTTTCCACCACTGATGACTCGATCACGGAGATTGCATATCGAAATGGTTTCAACGATCTGAGCTATTTTATCCGGACATTCAAGAAATATAAGGGGATCACTCCCGGGAAATATAAAAAAGCATAGTATAGAAAAAGAGCTCTGAAGACTCACACCTGCGCGAATCTTCAAAGCTCTATTTTTATTATCACATTTAAAACAGTTGTATTACAGTACCTCATTCAGTACAGATAATCCATATTCTGCAAGGCTGTGATCTTCTTCACCGGTACCACCGCTGATTCCCAGTCCACCGATGATGGTATCACCCACTTTAAGCGGAACTCCACCGCCAAAGATTACGATCTTGCCATTATCCATCTTGTCTACGCCATAGAAAGTTCCACCAGGCTGAGCCAGAACGCTTAATTCTTTTGTGGACATCTTGACTGCAACAGACGTATAGGCCTTCTTAGTTGCCACATCAAAGCTTACAAGAAACGCTCCATCCATTACATGGACGGCGATTGGATTTCCATCCGGTCCACAGACTGCAATAACAGCCTTCTTACCGCGACGTTCTGCTTCCTGTTCGATCTTCTCGATCAGACGTTTGGCACTGGCAAGTGTAATTCTTCCCTGAATGCCCATTCTCTTTAAAACTTCCTGGATCACAGCTTCATTGACTGCTCCTGTCTGATTCTGGTTCTCTGGCATGGTTCTGACCTCATCTTTTCCACCGTCCGATGTTTTTTCTGTCGGTTTATCCACCTCTTCGGCAGACATTTCCTCCATCTTTGCATCGGTATATCTGGCAAGTATATAAAGATAATCTGCCAGCCGGTTCATATATTTCTTAGCTCCGTTGTCCGCTCCGAATTTCACACTGACTGTTGCAAGTGCTCTCTCAGCCCTTCTTGCTACCGTTCTGGCTACATCCATTTCAGCAGACAGACGACATTTGCCCGGCAGGATAAATTCCTTCGGTCTCTGAAAAAGGCCTTCCATCCGGTTGATCTCGTCTTCCAGATATTCTGTTTTAACGTTGTCAATCCTGTAGTCTCTCTTGTAAGGATCTGCCACCCCTGCCATGACCGTGATCAGTGTACGCTGGATCTTCTCCAGAAACTGTATCGTGTCTTCATCCTTCAGCATGGTCTTAACCAGGCCCAGATGGCTGGTCAGTTCATCAATGGTTCCCACCAGCTGAATGCGGTCATCTGACTTGGAGACATTTTTTGTATGGACAAGGCTTGTCGTTCCCTTGTCACCGCCTTTTGTATAAATGTTCATCTTGGCATCTCCTGTAATGTTTACTGGTAACTATTTTACTCTCGAAAAATAAAATATGCAACAGGTTATTCTCCCCTGTAAATTGCTTTAAATGGCATCTTTTTAACTGCTCTTGCACTGTTTGCCCCCAGATTCCGGCACTGCCAGAAACGTGGTGCATTCAGTTCAAATACATTATGTCCTTTTGGAAGACGGCGCATCTGCATGGCAATCCGCTGACCGCTCATGCCAATTCCTGAGCCCAGCATGGAATCTTCCGCAGCTTCATGTGCCAGATCATCCAGCTCTCCGGCTCTTTCATGAATCTCATACAGAAGTCCTTCTTCTTCGATCCCGGAACAGATTTCATGAAGAAACTCCTGATCCGGATCATTTGTATAAATAATGATCGTCGGTTTGTTTACAACCACTGTTATCCCTCCTGGCTGTTTCCTATGTAGGACAGAAGCAGACCAGTAGCAACTGCGTTTCTCGGTCCCTCCGTTCCACGGATATTTCCACGGCCACATACGATACGATACTCGGCAAGTGCCTGCATCAGCATCTCCGGAATCTCAAAATCCTCTGCGGAACCACCGACCAGAACTACGTTTGGAATGTTTCGAAGTTCATGCTCCGGTGCTACCTGACGAAGTGCACGTACCGCATTTCGTACAAATACTTTGCGTTTTGCTTCTCTTCTGACTTCAAGAATCCGTTCCATCGGAATGTCTTCTTCAATCTTGAGCATCTCGCCCGGTGCAAGCAAAACAACATGTCCGTAATATCTTGGATCAATAGATTCTGTAAAGAACTGCATCGCTCCATTTTCGAGGCGCAGATGGAAAAGGCTTTCCACCTTGCCCAATGGATATTTCTTGATCTGTTCTGCTGTAGTACGGCTCTTAAGTCCAAGTTCCGTCTGGATCAGCATCGTTACCAGCTCACCGGCACCTGCCTGATGCGTGGTGCGGACTCTTCCGTCTGCTTCCAGAACTGCGGCATCTGTAGAGCCGCCTCCCATATCAAGGATAGCAAGCGGAAGTCTGGTTCCCGGTGTTGTCATTGCTCCAAGTGAAGCCATAACTGCTTCTACTCCGGCAACAACAGCTTTGGTGTGAAGATCCTTCTCCAGCTGCTCTGCGATCTTCTGCATTGGAAGATGTGCTGTCTTGACCATTGCCGCAATCCCCACGGCTTTTTCCATACAGGTCTCGCCTGCAAGCGCACCTGAGATCTCAACCGGTGCAAGTGTATCCACTGCAAGAATATCTGTAATACGCACTGCATGATTTTCGGCTTCCGCCACATCTGCCATGCTCGTCTTAATACGTGAAAACATATTTCCTACATTGGAATCCGGCTGTCCATCAATATCAAAGATCTCACCTGCATCCTGCAGCGTATCCATGATCTCATCAGCCCCATGATCTATATTTATTCGTAATTCCTGCTCTCCGTGAAAGAAAATCTCACCAGCGGGAAGAATGTTCTCTTTTATATTTCCGTTCGGAGTACGGATCACAACCGCACTTCTTTTGCCGATCAGACTCTTGGCGATCGGAGTGACTGCTCTTGTCTCATCTGCGTCCAGTTTCAGAAGTGTAGCGATTCCATATGGATTGGAAAGCATCCGGATACTTGTACCCGGAAGTGCAACCTCGATTGCTGCCATTTTGTATTCAGGCACTTTATCAATATGGCGTACTTCATCAACGATCGGAATTTTTTTGTTTAAGCGGTTTTCTACCAGAACTGCTTCATCTGCCTGAAGGATCAGTCCGCGGATATCCAGCTGCTCATACTGGTTCAGTTTGCGTGCCACCTCTTCATAGGAATACTCAGAGGATGCCACCAGAATATATGGTATATTCGATCTGCCTTTGTCTATGTTCTGAATAAACAGAAGCCGTCCTACTGCTTCTCCTGCACCTGCCGGTGTTGCCGGATTGTGCCCAATCATAGAGGACTCTGTAATGATTGTCTCTGTAATTGTTTCCATTGCTGTATCACCGATAACCGGAGCTGCCTCGTTCAGTCGGACAAGATCCAGTTTTTCCAACGGCATACCGATACGGTGCATCGCTTCCTCAAGGGCAGCTTTGACCCCGTGAACATTCGGAAGTGTCCCTTTGGTTCCGGTGGTAATACGGGAAGCACTGGAGAGGAACTGGAATCTTCCGTCCTCTCCTACACTTCCGATACATACTTCAGTTGTGGAATTTCCTATATCAACACCTGCAATCAGTCTCAAAGAAGAATTCCCCTTTTTTCATAAATTTCTGCAGCCTCAAGTACCAGTTTGGCACAGTGAGGTGCGCTGTATTTCTGAAGAAGTTCCTGCGCCATCAGGATCAGTTCTTTCTTGGTGGAACGATTCGGACGCAGTTTGTTGTACATATCAAGAATTACATCATCAGGTACATTTACAAGCTCAGAAGCACGCTGAAAATTCGCATCCATAGTTGGATTATCTGCTTCTCTTGCAACCTGTCCCTGTTTTTTTAATGTTTCAGCGGAAATCTTGATGTCATCTGCTGTGACATTGCCTTTTTTTACCTCATCAAGGGTAATCTGAGAAAGTTTCTTACCGGTTCTTGAAGTAATGGTATCCGCTTCGCTCTGTCCTAAAGGATAGCTGCTCATCTTGTACCCTCCCATTCAATCATGCCTTTTGCCGGATCGAGCTGCTCTGTCTCAATAATATGAAGAAGCGCTGCTTTTACCTGATATTTTGCACGTACCATTGGATCGTTGGTACACTCGATCGGTGTAACTTTTTCACCTTTTACATACTTGGCTGCATTACGTCCGATCTTACGATATGTATCCAGGTCCATCAGTGGAGCCTGTGGAAAAAGCTCCAGATTGGAAAGCGGATACAGATCTTTCTGATGAATAACGGTTGTTCCTTTGGACTGCAGGCCGATTCCGATTCCTGATCCGGAAAGCTTCGCAGCTTCCAGTCCCATGAATCCTACATCAGAAGTATCCAGCACTTTGACAACACGTGATGTCATGCCTTCCTCTTCGATACCTGCTTTAATGTTTCGAAGGACTTCCTCCAGAGGAATCCCACTCATGGTCTTTGTGATCTCAGTCTGGAATGCTGCTCCGACACCGATCACGATCTCTTTCGGATCTGTTCCTTTCTGTGCTCTGACAGCATTTTCATAAGAATGTTTCGGGCGCATTCTTGTCTTGCCGGCAAAGCTTCCTGCACCTTCTGGTGCCGGTGTACTGCTCACATCCTGCGGCTGTGCACCGGATGCCATGAGCTGTGCAACGACTGCCTGTGTAACGGCGCGTACAAGCTGTTCATTTACTTCCATGGTGCACCTCCTTAAATGTCATTTGCATTGATTCTGTGAGGAATCGCTTTGATTTCCTCCCAGCGTTTGCCTGAAACACGATAACCGGTTCCCGGTCCCATGTAATCGTTTGGTGTGTTTACACCGGACATTACCTGGAAGTTTTCATCCAGGATCGCTGCTGTCTGCATGTAATCACCGATCACTCTCTGTTTCAACATGTTGAGAATATTGTCTGCAAGAACAGTATAGCCACTCTCCGCAAGCGCTTTGACTACATCAATTCCTGTGATACCTCTCTTCATCATGTCATCTGCGGCCATAAGGTCGGATGCCACATCTCGTTTGAGTGTATCTTTGCTTCCATGCGCATAGGTAACTGCTTCAACCTGCTCATCTGTCACTTCTGTAAGGCCCAGATATTTAAAGACTGCCTGAACAGCTTTGCCTGCTTCATGACGAACACGGATGACATCTTCCTCTGTAACAGGACGAAGCCCGCCATCCACCTGCATATCTCTCTGTAATACATTATAATCATCGAAGTCCTCGGCATCAAAATTGGATCCCGCGAACATATTGTCATAGTTTGGTTCTGCTGCATATCCGGAGAAAATGAAATCTGTTCCCGGCATAAACTGCAACATGGTTCTTGCTGTTCTTCTCATGTCTGAGTTGGAGAAGCTCTGGTCATTGGAAGATGCACATTCCAGTCCGAGAAGTGCTGCAACCAGATTCTCGCCCATAACTTCACGGATTCCCGCCGGAACACCGGCAGCAACACCGATACAGCTTACAGAACCATTCTGAATTCCCTGGCTTCCGCATCCCTTTGTGACATAGAGACAGCGGCATTCCAGATAAAGCATGGATTTCTTTTCACTGCTTCCCATCAGAACTTCAGATCCGGCACCTGAGGTGAAACGGACTTTCAGTCCACGTGAAGCATATGCGGAGTTTAAGAATGCTTTGGAGTATGGTGTATCATCACCATCTACAAATACTTTTTCGGTTCCATATACAGAAAGTGTTTCTGCATAAGTTGTCAGGCCACGGATACCAAGCTCCAGCTCTGTTGCCTCTTCAGCTGAACACTGTGTAAGGACACCCGGACGTCCTGTCTGTGAACCGATGAGCAATGCCATTGCACTGAACGGTGCGTATCTGGCAACACCCATTGTTGTCTCTTCTTCACTGAAGCCTCGAAGGGCTCCCTCTGCTGCATCTGCTGCGATCTGTACCGGATCATCTTTCAGGTTCGTGATATGGGCCTGATTTCCAGGTACTTTTCTGGCACGCATTTTCTGCATACCCATCATCAGCTCAACAACATTCAGATAATTAATTACTTCAACCATTTTGGCCGGTGTAATACCGGAAACGATTTCCAGTATTTCTTTACGTGATACATGAATGTCCACGATCTTTCTGGCAATCTCCAGTGATGGAATTGCCATGGATGCTTCCGCCCGGTCCGCACGGATCGCATAATCAGCAATAAACTGGTCCAGGAAATCAAACTCATCGCGTTTCTTTCCGTCCAGTTCTGTGATGATACCATCTTCTATTTTTACAGAAGGTTTTGGATCGTATGGGCTGTGCATTGACACGAATCCCATTTCCGGCCACTCATCAATGAATCCATCTTTGTTGACCGGTCTCTGATCCAAAACCTCTATTCTTTTCGATCTTTTCATAGGTCTACCTTCCTGGAAAAGTCATGTTTTATAAAATTAGAAAGACCAGAGTTTCTTGTAAATCTTCATAATATCCTCTTTGGTCGGGGTTCTTGGATTGCTTGGCGTGCACGCATCCGCAAGCGCTGCATCTGCCATCTTATCAATTGCTCCGAAGTATTCGTCCGGGCTGATAGTTCCAATCTCCTGGATTGTCATAGGAATGTTCATTTCCTTCTGCATAAACTGAATCCAGTTTACAAGAGAACGAACGCTCATTACCTGGTTGTAGTTGCTCAGTCCCAGGATATGTGCTACAGATGCATATCTTTCTACTGCAGGAAGATATGTTTTCTGGCTTCTGCTTCTCTTGTTGATATTTGCATTAAACTCAACGATATGAGGTAAAAGCATTGCATTAGCTCTTCCATGAGGAATATGGAACTGTGCACCAAGCTGATGAGCCATACTGTGTGTAATTCCAAGTCCCGCTGTATTGAAGGAAAGACCTGCCAGGCAAGATGCTACATGCATTTTCTGTCTTGCATGCATATCACTTCCATCAAGATAAGCTCTCAGAAGGAATACGCCGCAAATCTCCATCGCTTTTTCTGCAAGTGCTGCTGAAAACTCATTATGGCCTGTACTAACATAGGATTCCAGCGCATGGGTAAACACGTCCATACCTGTATCTGCTGTAATAGCCGGCGGTACGCTTTTAACTAATTCTGCATCCAGGATCGCTTCATCTGCTGTAAGGTCTGGTGAAACAAGTGGATATTTTACTTTTGCTTCTGTATCGTTTACGACCGCAAAGGATGTAACCTCTGAACCAGTTCCGCTGGTAGTTGGAACGGCAATCAGTCCTACTTTTTCTTAGTTATTGATCTTTAGTGCAAACTCACGGATTGCTTTAGAAGAGTCAATAGCGGAACCGCCACCAACAGCGATAACCGCTTCCGGCTGATAGCTAAGAAACTTTTTAACTCCGTCTGCAATTTTATCTACTGGAGCATCTGGTACTACGTTGCTGAAAATATCATATTCAATGCCGCCTTTTGCCAACGGCTCTGTGATCAGATCAATCATTTTGCTCTGTACTACAAAAGGATCTGTAATGATGAGTACTCGTTTGTATGGAATCTCTCTCAGACGATCCAGCGCATTATCTCCAAAATGAATGACTGTTTTCATTCCAAAGGTCTTCATATCTGTTGCTTCCTTTCTATGGCTGCATACCAGGATAACGGCACTCTACGCCTTCTTCGGCAAAATGTGCCAGCCACTTCCCAGACGGCTTCCTGTCTGTTACAACCACATCTATATCCCGCAGTTTTCCTGCAACGGAAAATGCGGTCTGATCAAATTTTGTACTGTCTACTACCAGAATCTTCTCACGGCCGGACGCAATCATTGCTTTTTTGGTCGTGCCAAAAGCTTCCTGCGATTCCATGATCCCCCATTCATGATCCAGTGCCTTGCAGGAGATGATTACTTTGTCCACATAATAGGAACGAATCGCATCTTCTGTCTTTGACCCAAGGAAAGCAAGATATCCCTCTTTCATAACGCCACCGGTGGAAATGATATTCCATCCCGAAACATCAGATAATTCCAGAAGGATCTCCATGGAATTGGTGATCACGGTGAGTCTTTCTTTTTCTTTCAGTGCCTTTGCAATAAATACTGCAGTGGTACTCGCATCAAGAAAAATATGATCACCTTCCTGCACCAGAGAGGCTGCTATATCAGCCATCTGCTGTTTGCCGCTTACATTCTGGTTTTTTCGAATATTAAAGGGCAAGTCAATGCTTACATCCTCATTTATAACAGCACCACCATAACTTTTGGTGGCCAGTCCCTCTTTTTCAAGCTTGTCGAGGTCACGGCGAATTGTTTCTTCAGAAACCTCATAAAGCTGACTGAGTTCGCTTACAACGACCCGTTTCTCAGCCTGTAATTTCTCAAGAATTAAATTTCGTCTTTCTAATGCCAGCATTTACTTTGCCCCCTTTTGAGAACATTTATTTTATTTCTTTTAATTCATTAAAGAATAGAATCGATCATTCTCTGATCCGGATGAGCAATTACTGAAGAATCCAGATACATTCCCTTGGATGCTACGAGCTGTTTTGCTTTTTCGATGGAAGCTTCTACTGCTGAAACTTCTCCGGTAAGAAGCATGTAGGATTTTCCACACATACCTTTTGCAATACGTAATTCGATAACGTCTACGATTGCTGTTTTTGCTGCCTGGTCAGCTGCTTCGATGATAGAAGCTGCATCATAGGTTTCAAGGATTCCCAGAGCGCTGATCCCCTCGATCTGTGTTGTTCCATACATAGCCGGGAAGAGAGACTCATGAGGATTACCAAGTACAAAACTGTCGATGCATTTGTCCTCGTAAGTAGTTACTGCAGCGTCAACTGCTGCTTTTACTGCACTTAAATCGCCTGTGATAATTGCAATATATTTTCCCGGACATACGGTCTGTGCCTCGACGATCTCTACTTCAGATGTCTTAACCATGGCATCCGCTGCTGTGATACCTGTGGCAGTGGTCTTAAATTCAATCATTCCGATTGCTTTACTCATTTTCTGCACGTCCTTTCTACTTTGCTGCAATTATGATGTGGCGGTCTGTTACTTCAGTTACTTTACCAGAGATACTTGCATGAATGCTGACACTTAATCCGTCTGCATGCTGTGCGATCATCTGTCCCTTGGTTACCATGTCGCCTGTTTTCACAATTGCCTGTGCCGGTGCGCCAATATGCTGGCTTAAAAGGATCTTAACCTTGGATACCGGAACTACGTTCTCATCCATCGGTGCATCCTTATCATACTTGGTCAGTCCAAGGCGAGCCATCAGACGTTCTTCCGGAACCTTACGATATTCACGTGAAGGCTGTACCGGTACCGGCTGTACTCCCTGAGGAGGTCTGATACCTGCTTTACGAAGTCCACCCTTCATGTCTGCAAGAAGTGTTCTTGGTGCCAGACTCTGCGGGCAGGCATACATTTCACATACACCGCAGGAACTGCAGAATGCAGAATCGATGTATGGATTTACATCTCTGAAATCTCAGGCAGATGCTGCTCTCATAAAACGGGCCGGATCGATCGGATGTCCAAGATTATGTCTTGGGCAAAGGTCCGTACAGGTATTACACTGGCAGCAGATAGATGCTGCACGTTTTAAATCGATTGCTGAAGTTCTCTGTTTCTTCATAACGATCTGATGATCTCTTGGAAGAACGAGAACAGCGTTTGTTGTTTTGGTCACCGGATCTGCTCCGTTGCCAATGCGTCCCATCATAGGTCCGCCAACAAAATAAACAGGATCTTTGGTTGTTACATTTCCAGCCTGTGCTACTACTTCATCCAAAGTACATCCAAGCGGTACTTTAACTGTAACCGGATGTTCAACTTCTGCTACGACTGATACGTATTTTTCTGTTACCGGCTTCTGGGATTCCAGTGCCTGGTATACATTGTAGATCGTCTCTACGTTAAATACGATGACGCCCTGCTCAATCGGCAGTCCGCCTGGTCTGCATACACGTCCGGT
>OICD01001434.1_pt1 | contig 10104 bp, 8 predicted proteins | sample 1581161 | NCBI WGS metagenome assembly OICD01 (sample SAMEA3882546, study PRJEB24775) | human gut metagenome | biome: human-associated habitat; feature: intestine environment; material: feces | place: Netherlands | collected 2009/2010 | reverse complement strand
CCGAGAAAACCTACCGCCGAAAGGCGGCAAGGCGTCTTGTAGCACCGAGCCTACAATATATTTGATGCAAAGATACACATTATGAATGGAAGATACAAGGAAATCGTGGAAAATTAACTAAAAATCATAGATGAGGGGAAATAGATGTTGGAAAAAACAAGTGAAACGCTGAAACGCACGTTGTGTATGTGTCTTCAGCTGTTGTACGATAAAAAAAGACCATCTTCCCAATGTCGGGAAAATGGTCTCTTGTATTCTTTTCTCTGTACTTTATCCCTTCCACAAACCGTGGAGATTGCAGTATTCGCGAGCCGTAACATCCTTGGCTTCAGCGCTTGTCATGAAGATGGCTTCCGGCTTTTCGCCTGGTTTCAACTCATGGCGAAGCACATCGGTAGGGGTGAGCAGCTCTATCCACTGGATGTAATGCTCAGGGAGCATCGGATGCTCCACGCTTCCTACAGTTACGCGATAACCGCCCTCGATAGGTTCTATCACAGGCACGTGCTTCTCCTTGGCGCCATCGCTGGTGTTTTCCTTCATCAGCTTCATCGGTTCGCCACAGCAGTTGAGCACGGCTCCTGGGTTTACTACTTCTACCACGTTGCCACAAACCTGGCAGCGGTAGATTTCTCTAATCTTCGTCATAATGGTTCCTCCTATTATTTTATGAATGTGTTGCCTGAATATCAGGCTTTTCATTCAGATGATTCCTTTGTGAGGATTTCCTTCGGGTGATTTCCCAAAAGAATCTTACTCCTCTACAGGGCTGAAATCGTCCTTGCCTACTCCGCAGAGAGGGCAAACCCAATCATCAGGGATATCCTCGAATGCTGTACCTGGAGCGATGCCGCCATCTGGATCACCTACTTCTGGATCATAAATCCAACCACAAACGTCGCATACATATTTCTTCATAATGTTTCCTTTCTTCTTTTTTATATTAATGATCTTGTTCTTGTAGCCGTTATCAGAAAAGTACTGCTGTATATCTTGGAATATCCTATTATTCAGATTCTTTGCTGCACTTCTTTCTGACCGACAATGCAAAGATACGAATACTTTTTCTAACTTCCAAATTAAATTGAATAAATTATAATTTTATTATATCTTTTAAATTCTGATAACATTGTATCTTCCCCATAAAACTCCTTTCATATCCCCATTCCTGGTCTTCCTTATTCTCGCTGCAAGCATCTTTTTTATCCCATTATATAGAGTTTTTTGTATTTTATCGCTTTGCTCTGAAAAAAAAGTTGTATATTTGCACCATCATAACTAACTATAACAATTTTATTATGGGAATTAAAATGAATTTCAAGTCACAATTATGTGCCGCAATCCTTACTTTGGGTTGCTCTTGCCTTTCGGCTAATGCCATGGTTGCGAATGATGCTGCCAAGGAAAATAAGGCTCAGCATTATCAGCCATCAGCAGAAAACCTGGAATCACGCAAGCAGTTCCAGGACGATAAGTTCGGTATCTTCCTGCATTGGGGATTGTACAGCATGCTCGCTACCGGAGAATGGACAATGACCAATAAGGACCTGAACTACAAGGAGTATGCCAAGCTGGCTGGCGGTTTCTATCCTGCTAAGTTTGATGCTGCCAAATGGGTGGCTGCCATCAAGGCTTCGGGTGCCAAGTATATCTGCTTCACCACTCGCCACCACGAGGGTTTCTCTATGTTCAAGACCAAGTATTCTGATTATAATATTGTTGATGCTACTCCTTTCCGCCGCGACATCGTGAAGGAACTGGCTGATGAGTGCCACAAGCAGGGCATCGCTTTGCACCTTTATTACTCTCATATCGACTGGTATCGTGAGGATGCCGTTTGGGGAAGAACAGGTAGAGGTACCGGCCGCCCTAACCCAGAGGGCAACTGGAAGAGCTACTATCAGTTTATGAACAACCAGCTTACTGAGCTTCTTACCAACTACGGTAAGGTGAGATGTATCTGGTTTGACGGATGGTGGGATCAGGATCAGAATCCTAACTTCGACTGGCAGTTGCCTGAGCAGTATGAGTTGATTCATCGCCTGCAGCCAGGGTGTCTGATTGTGAACAACCATCATTCTGCTCCTTTCGAGGGTGAGGATGTTCAGGCATTCGAGCGTGACCTTCCTGGTGAGAACAAGGCTGGATTGTCTGGTCAGGATATCAGCCGTCTGCCTCTCGAAACCTGCGAGACGATGAATGGAATGTGGGGTTACAAGATTACCGACCAGGATTATAAATCTACCAAGACGCTGGTACATTACCTGGTGAATGCAGCTGGCAAGAATGCCAACTTGTTGATGAACATCGGCCCTCAGCCAGATGGTGAGCTTCCTGCAGTAGCATTGGAACGCCTGGCAGAGATGGGTGAGTGGATGAAGACTTATGGCGAAACCATCTATGGTACCCGTGGCGGCATCGTGGCTCCTCATGATTGGGGTGTTACTACCCAGAAGGGCAACCGTCTCTTCGTTCATATCCTGAACCTGAAGGATAAGAGCCTCTTCCTGCCTCTCGGAAACAAGAAGGTAAAGAAGGCATTCGACTTTGCCAGCAAGAAGCCGGTGAAGGTTCAGAAGTGCGAAGGTGGTGTGCTCCTGAATCTCGGTGAGGTTCCTACAGAGATGGATAAGGTTGTGGAAATCGCACTCTAAGATTGTGTGAATAACATATTGGAAAAGTGTCGTAATCTCCTGGAATATTGGAGATTGCGACACTTTTTTGTTTTGTGGGAAAACTTATCCCAAAAGGTTGGCGATGGTTTGCTTTACTCTTTCTGCAGAAGTAACAGGAGAGTTGCTTTCATCAGCGCCCTCGGCACCCATATACACGTTGGTATTGAGCTGCTTCATCTTGCTAGGCACATTGACTCTTGCCGAGAAGTGATATTCGTGGATACCTGTAGCATCGAAGATGGTGCGGATGTTATCCTCGTTTACGCCACATCCGGCAAGGAGGATGATACGTCCGACTGCTGCCTGCTTGAGCTCTGAAAGAAGCGCTACGCCTTCTACTGCCTTAGGTTGCTGACCTGATGTAAGGATGCGGTCGCAACCCAGGGAGATGATGTCTTCCAAGGCTTTCTGTGGGTTGGCTGCGCGGTCGAAGGCACGATGGAAGGTAACGCTCATCGGCTTCAATTCATCACCGCCTTTCGCCAGTTCCACGAGTCGGCGGTTCGCCTCCATATCCACTTCTCCATCTTCTGTGAGGCATCCTATCACTACGCCATCCACGCCCAGTTCTCTGCAGAGGCGAATATCCTCCTCCATGCGTTCAATCTCCAGAGGGGTATAGAGAAAATCGCCACCACGAGGGCGGATGATGACGTGGAGCAAGGTCTTATCCAACAACTTTCGGGCAACCTTTATCTCGCCATACGATGGGGTAGTACCACCCTCAGGTATGCCTGCACACAGTTCCACACGGTTGGCTCCACCTTCCTGCGCAGCCAGACAGCTCTCTACGCTGTTGGCGCATATTTCAAACTTAAAATCGTCTCTGTTCATAGTTTCTAATTTTTCTTTCTATTTTAGTTATTTGATTATTACTTTTTTTCTCTTTTTACTTGATTTCTCAATATTTGCTGCAAAGATAACATTTTTTCTTTTGGTGATGGCTATTATTTCGAAAAAAAACATTATTTTTGCAGAAAGTTTATAACGAAACATCAATATATTAACTGGAATATAATTTTAGTAATTAAAAAGCTAACTAACAATGAGAAAGTTTTTAGTAATGTTCGCCATTACATTCTTAGCCTCTTGGCAGACAATGTTGGCAGCAAACGGCCACTTCATTACCGATGCAGCTTATCGCACGAAAGTGGAAACGGCCTTCAAACAGAAGGTAAATCTTGTAGGTAAGCAGTTTTATGACCAGAAGATGCTCAAGCAGCAGAAAGCTACAGCCGATGAGCAGGGAGCCTTGCAGTTCCTCTATGCCTACATGCCTGTGGCAGATGTAACCGACTATCCTACCAGCTTCTTCCTGGAGAATGTGCGCACCAGTTTCGAGGCACGCCAGCAGATGGCTTGGGGAAACAAGGTGCCTGAGTTGCTCTTCCGCCACTTCGTGCTCCCTGTGCGCATCAACAATGAGAACCTGGATAATTCGCGTATGGTATTCTTCAAGGAATTGAAGGAGCGCGTAAAGGGTATGGGTATGAAGGATGCTATCCTCGAGGTAAACCACTGGTGCCACGAGCTGGTAACCTATCAGCCATCCGACGGCCGTACTTCGGCTCCTCTTTCTACCATCCGTTCGGCTTACGGCCGCTGCGGTGAGCAGAGTACCTTTACGGTAGCTGCCCTGAGAGCGATCGGCATTCCTGCACGCCAGGTTTATACCCCACGCTGGGCACATACCGATGATAACCACGCCTGGGTAGAGGCTTGGGCAGATGGTACCTGGTATTTCCTGGGTGCCTGCGAGCCGGAAGCTGTACTGAACCTGGCTTGGTTTAATGCTCCTGCATCCCGTGCGATGCTGATGCACACCAAGGCGTTCGGCGACTACAATGGTCCTGAGGAGGTAATGCTCCGCACTTCCAACTATACCGAGATCAACCTTATCGACAACTACGGTTCTTCTGCCCGCATCGACTTCGAAATCGTAGATGCAGCAGGCAATCCTGTAGATGGAGCCAAGGTGGACTTCAAGATCTACAACTATGCAGAGTTCTGCACCGTAGTAACCAAATATACCGGTGCTGATGGTGCCACCTTCCTTTCTGCCGGCAAGGGCGATATGATGATCTGGGCATCCAAGAACGGCAAGTACGGCTTTGCCAAGGCATCTTTCGGCAAGGACAAGAAGGTAGTTGTTCGCATGGATCATCAGGTAACAGTTCCTGGTGCAGAGCAGAAGACTATCCTCTTCCGCGACTCCTTCGATATCGTTCCTCCTCCAGAGCATGCCAATATCCCTGAAGTTTCTGCCGAGGCAAGAGCCAAGAACCTGGAGCGCTTTGCCTATGAGGATTCTATCCGTCACGCCTATCTCGCTACCTTCTATAATAAGGAGAGTGCGTTGCAGGCTCTGAAGGATAATGGTCTTGCAGCAGGTTCTGAGGAGAATACCCAGAAGATGGTGAAGTATCTGGTAGGTTCAAGTGGCAACCACCGTGTCATCCTCACCTTCCTGAAGAATCACAAGGATCGTATCGACCGTGCCATCAAGCTCCTCGGTACCTTGAGTGCCAAGGACTTGAGAGATATGCAGATGGATATCCTGGAAGATAACTTCAATGCCAAGAGCGACCAGCTTTCTCCTCGCGTAGAAAACGAGATGATCATCACTCCGTTCAAGCAGTTCTTCGAGAAGGAATTTGCCAAGCAGCAGGTTGCCTTCAAGAACAATCCTAATCTCCTGGTAGAGTGGGTGAAGAAGAATATCCGAATCAATCCTGACCTGAAGGCGCTGCAGATTGCCCAGACACCTATCGGCGTATATCGTTCACGCCTTACGGATGCCCGCTCTCGCAAGGTATTCTTCGTAGATGTAGCCAGAAGCTTGGGCATCGAGGCTCAGGTGGATGAGGTGACCAAGAAGACTCAGTATAAGAATGCCAATGGTGGCGAATGGATTGACGTAGATTTCGACAATGCCGTGCAGAAGGCTTCTGCCATGGGTAAGTTCGTGATGAACTACAAGGATAATGGTGCTGTGGATGATCCTAAGTACTACAGCCACTTCACTATCCACCGAATCAATCCAGATGGTTCTACCTCGCTCCTGGAGTATCCAGAGGAGGGTTGCACCTGGAGCGGTACCTTTAAGAATGGTGTAGATATGGATGAGGGCGATTATGCCCTGGTTTCTGGTACCCGTCTTGCCAATGGTGGTGTGCTGGCAGAGATGCAGCTGTTCCATGTTAAGCAGGGCGCTACTACTCAGGTGGATATGAACCTGCGCAGTTCTGAGACAGAGATTACCGTGAAGGGTAACTTCAATTCAGAATCCAAGTTCATCCTCTTGCCAAGCAATCAGGAGGTTAGCCTTTTGAGCCAGACAGGTCGCGGCTACTTCGTAACAGGTATGATCGGTGTAGGTCAGGAGCCAACCAACCACGCCTTGAAGGACATTGCCAAGGTGGCACAGGTATTCGAGAAGTGGGGTCGTCCTATCGTTATTCTGTTTGAGGATGAGGCTTCTGCCAAGAAGTTCAGAATCTCTGAGTTCCCTGGTTTGCCAAAGAACATCATCTTCGGTATCGACAAGGATGGTTCCTGCCTCAAGGAGATGGTGGAGAATATGAAGCTTCAGAACAAGAACCTGCTTCCTATCTTCACGATTTCTGATACCTTCAACAGAGTGGTATTCCTCTCTCAGGGTTATACCATCGGATTGGGTGAGCAGCTGGAATCTGTTATCAAGAGATTATAAAAGCTGAGCGTTTCAGCGTTTCACTTCATTTTACGCTAGTACTTTTTGCATGTGAGATTGTGCAAACTCTATATAATAATAAAAGCCCAGAGCATTCCGCCCTGGGCTTTTATTGTTCTTTTCCTTTAGAATCAATTCCTTTCTTTAGAATCTCTTCTATAGCATTTATTTCTTTACGGAGATGTTTTTGATCTCTACCTGCATATCCTTGTCGGCTGTACGGTTCTTGGTAAGCCACTTCTGGAAATCCTCGTACTTCAATTCTCTAGGCAAACCGGCTACGGCATTGTCTATCGCCTTGATGAATGGGTTTGGCGAACTGATTATATAGATATAATTCGTTTCTGCCGCCTTTTCGCAGGTCATCTTATATTCATCTACATCTGCCGGCTGAAAGAGCGGTGCAGCCGTCTTGGAATTGAAAAATACGTATCTAGTGTTGGCATCCACCCCCACCTTGCCATCCTGCGATGACTGATAAGGCAGGAGACAGTAGGCATTCTTGCTGTCATCTATCAGATAAACGGCTACGTATCCCTTGGTAGATGACTGGTAGGAGAGATAGAGCTCGTCGCCACTCTTGAAGTTGTCGCTTTCGAATCTATCTTCTGTACCGTTTTTCAGAATCTTGGCAACGAAACTGTTCTGTGTGGCAACCAGCTCACGTGCCTTTCCGCTTACCGAGCATTTTACCACCAGCATTCCCTGTTCGTAGCTGATTTCGTACTTAGGGTCGCCGATGGTTTCCAGCCATTCACCCTTCACATCGCTGCTGCTCAGCGAGGTGAAATCCGTCTGGGTAGAGCCGTTGGTATTGTTCATCAGAGTAGCGTTATGCTGCGCCACCACGGTGCCGAACTCATCGCCCAGAGCTTGAATCTGCGCTCTGCTCAGAGCCGTCTTTTTGGCTTGCTCCAGCGATACGTTTTCCGGTGTATGGTAGATGTATTCTCCGTGCACTTTTCTGGTGCGTTGGGCATAGCTGGTAGTAGCTACGCCCAGGAGCATCAGAATCATCACAAAAATGTAGTGTCTCATCCTTGCTGATTTTTTAATGTTATCTACTGGGATAAAACAGAGGCTTTATCCCTTATCATCTTTCTGCGAATCTCTTATTTCAGCTTCAGCTCTTTCCATCCTGCTGCAAGCGAGGTAGAAGGAGTGGCGGTAGGTGTCTGAACCTTGCGGTTGATTACCACCGACTGCTGCTTCACATTCTCAGAGATGTAGCTTTCGAGTTCGCCGAGGCTTACATCACCCTTGGTTTCCTGGAGTTTCTTCAGGAGATAGTAGGTGAAGAGGCCATGCCCCTTGGCTGAGTATGGGAATGCGGTTTCATCGCCTGATGCAGCACTGAATACCACCATGTTGCCACGTGGATCTTCCTGCTTAGCCTTCAGCGCTACGCCACGGGCAGAAGCCAGCATACCTTCCTCGCGTTTCGAGCCGCTGAAGCAGGCATCCAGGAACACTACAATCTCCTTTGCCTTGGTAGAACCCAACTCGGCATAGAGCTTGTTCAGAGAGTAGCAACCCTCTGTCTGCGTGCCGTCGGCATCGGTAGGAAGCAGATAGGCATCCTTCGTAGATTCATTAGGAATACCATGACCGGCATAGTAGAATACGATGTTGATGTCGCCATTGAATGCGTTGGCGATGTTCTTGATATCGCGCATGGCGCGGAGCATCGTACCGTATGAGGCATCCGCATAGTAGCGTACGTTTTCTGCCGGCATACCCAGGGTCTTCTCGCAGTACTTGGAGAAGGCAAGACCATCGTTCAGAGCCAGTGGTACGCCTGCCACATTGCTGTAGTTCTGGTTGGCAATGACCACGGCAAAGGTCTTGGTGTTGCTGGTAGGATTTTCTGGGATATTCTCATCCACATCTGATGTTCCCAGCTTCACGTTCTGCTGCTGTACCGTCTGCTTGTTGGCATTCTCATTGGATGCCAGCATATTGGCATTGATAGGGTCGAAATGTACCTCTACGTTGGTGGCGGTATAGTTGAGCGCTGCTGCGTTGTCGTACTGATACTGCTTGCCCGATGGGGTGATGATGGTGAGCTTGGCGAGTGCCAGGTGATCCTTGTCGATGAAGTACTCAGGATCCTTAAACTGCATGCCGTTCCAGTTGGAAGCGAAGATGCGTGCCTCGTTGTTGGCTCTTGGCACCGGAACGATCATCTCTCCGAGATCAGGCGATGTTACCAGGAATACCTCGTGGTCGGCATCGTATGGCTTCAGTTCCAGATGGCGCAGGTTTACTCTTGACTCGTACTTGCTGATGTATTCCTGCTGTGCAAGTCGCTGCATTTCAGCAATCTTGGCATCACGGTTCTTCTCGGTCATGCGCGCACGATATTCATCCAGTGTCTCGTAGCTGTCCTTCTTCTGCCACTTGTCGATGCGGTTTTCGATGAATGGAATGGCAAAGGCAGAGTAAGCTGGGATTCCCTTCTCCTCTGCAGCACTCTGCTCGCTGCTTTGTGTCTGTGTCTGAGGAGCTGCAGCAGCGATGGTTGGCTTAACCTCTCCATTGAACTCGATGAGCTGAGGAATCACATTCGACTCGATCTTACCACCTCCGAGCGAAGCCAGCTTGTTGTTGATGATATTGAAGTTCTCCTTATCACCTACACACTTGTATGCGATGGCGAGTGCCTGGGTGTATTTCAGCGATAGAGGATCGCTGATGATGATGTTCTTGATGTGACCTATCGAATAGGTGAAGTAATCCTTATATACGCTCTCCAGGTCCTTGATGTGAGGATCATTTTCCTTGAGTTCCAACGCCTGGTTATAGTTTTGCACACCTATGTTGTAGTTGTTGATAGCCAGGTGCTTCAAAACGTCAAGAGCCTTAGGATGAGCTACTTGCAGTTTCTTGTAGATATCAAGTGCCTGCTCGAAATGATGACCTTCCTCGTAGAGTTTTCCCTGGATGTTGAGCAGGGTTTCATCGTCTGGGCGGAGGGCAAGGCCCTTGCCTACGAACTTCTGGAGGTTGGCATTGTCCTTGTGATCGATACACAGATTTACTGCCGACGAAATGATGTCATAGTCGGTAGGATAGTTATCAGATGCCTGTTCGAGAGTGGTGACGGCAAGCTGATATTTATTGGATTGTGCGCAAGCCTTGATGAGGTTGACGAATACCGATTTGCGGTACTTCTCGTCACCCGAACGGAGATAAGCTTGCAGATATGGAATAGCTTCCTCATACTGGCGGCGGTTTACCAGATTGGCTGCCGCAAAGTAAGAGAGCTGTGAATAGGCATTTTGAGAGGTGTAGCCACCATCGGCAAAGTCGGATAAGCCGACAACATCTACGTAGGCGCGTGCAAACTTGATGGCGTTTCCTGTGCTCTGGTTGTTACTGTTATAGGCAGCGGCATTAGGCAGGAAAGCAATGATATTCTTCATGTTGGCCATCGCCTGTGAATATTCGGCACTCGTCTTCTCAGAGTGGGTAATGATGGCGTAAGTTGCCGTATAGCAACGATATAGCGCATCGTACATCTGAGATTTGTCCTCGTCCTTGTTGGCGAGCTGAACAAACTCTCTGTAGGCGTCGTTGGAGTCAGTTATCGTCTGGGCAGCCAGTTTGCTGCCCGACGATAAGAGTAAAATAGATATTGCAATAAATACTTTCTTCATTATCAATAGTTCGTTAATAATTCAATAATGTGCTAAGCAGCTATACGCTGTAAGCACA
>OICD01001418.1_pt1 | contig 10201 bp, 6 predicted proteins | sample 1581161 | NCBI WGS metagenome assembly OICD01 (sample SAMEA3882546, study PRJEB24775) | human gut metagenome | biome: human-associated habitat; feature: intestine environment; material: feces | place: Netherlands | collected 2009/2010 | reverse complement strand
GCGTCAAAATCGCCCAAATAAAGGATCTCAAGGATTCTGCAGGTAAAAAGCTTACAGGCGACGAGACATCCTCCCGATATCTCGTGGCTTCGACTGTTCTCAACTCCGAGGCAGACAAGTTTGTTGCAGGGACCTACGATGACCCCAAAACTGGATTCCATGCTTCGTTTGCCTTGGCACAGCCTGACGACTACGACAAGGCAAAGAAATACCCCATCACGCTCTTCCTGCCGGATGCGGGGGTAACCACCTGCGATGTGAGGGTGAATCTTCGTCAAGGTCTGGGAGCCCTTGCCTGGGCTGATGGGTCACAATTTGTGCTGACGATCGCTGGAACTTGTTGCGATATCGAGACTTGCCTGCATGTAATCGAGGACCTGATCGACCAGGGTTACTCAATCGATCCGGATCGCATTTACGGGACGGGCGAATCTGCCGGGTGCATGGCCCTCATCGAATATGCCTCCAAGCATCCCGATGACAATTCCTTTGCAGCGCTTATGCTCGTTGCCGGGCAAGGCAACATGACTCCGATTGCCAAGACGCCCATGGTGATATTCGTTTCTGAAGACGATTCCAATTCCTATGGCGGCATGACGGATCCCGAGAAGGGTGTCGCGAGTATCGGAATTCCTTATGTTGAGAAGCAGCTGAATTGCGCCTATAACTATGACGGCGAAGGACATACGAGTGGCCTGTGGGTTGATTACGACGCAACGGGAGAGAAAAACCCTTCGGGTAACCAGGAAGGAGCCAAGGCGGCTAGCAGCCAGAAGACGCTCGATGAGCTTATGGTCGAGCTCTCGGATGTCTGCTCCTCGGCCTGTAAACAAGCGGTGACCGATGGGGCGCATGTCGTTTTCCTTCATGTAGAGAAGGGAACTCTCGATAGCACCGACAAGACGGTCCAGGGTGGAAACACTCATAACTTTACCTGGCAATACGCTTATGCGATTCCCGAACTCATCGAGTGGGTGAGAGACCAGTCTCTATAGCCTGCTTCTTTTTCGATGGCATTTCAATGTGGGCTAGGGTTATATGACCGATTGGGGCCAGGCGGTTGTCTAGCCCCGGAAATGCCGAATAGCAGTCTACGATTACGTCCAGGTAAAGCCTCAAAGGTGTTTTACCTGGCCAAAAACGTAGACAAAAGCGGCCCTGGCAGATCGTGAGACGCAGGGCCGCTGTCGTTGATTTATGGCGCCGCTAGAAGTTGGCGTCGTTGAGTTGTTCGTTCTCGAGACCGTCGAGCTGTTGCTGTTCGGGCGTATCGGCGACGCTCTCGAGCAACTCGGTGGGATCGACGTTCATGTCCTTACCGGCTTCGTTGCCGTTGACCAAGTCGTCCGAGAAGATGTCGACTTCCATTTCCTCGGCCTCTTCGATCTGAACCTCGAGCGGCACCTGGGTGCGCACGAGCTTAACGGCCGGGCGCATGCGGGCAAAGAGCGGTACGTACTCAATGATGATGGCCGAGTTCTCGAGACCGTACCAGCGTGCCGGGCTTCCGCAGGCGCGGCGGACGGCGTACTTGATGGCCATCACGCGGTGGTCATTGCGGTTGATGTCCGTTTCGGGGGCAAGCATCTTGCGCAGCATGCAAAAGCGGAAGTCGCCTACGTTGCCGCGCGTCTCGTAGATGGAGTAGGTGTGATGTTGCGGCGGCAGCTCGCCCGATGCCATCAAGTCGCCGACGATCTGACGCAGATAGGCGTTGACGCGCTGGTTGACCTTAAAGCCCAGGTCCAGGCGCACGCGGAACAAAAAGTCCGTGCCAAAGGTCTCGACGGAATACTCGTGCGTATAGGGTTCGTCGGTAACGTGCACGTTGATGAACCAATATGCCTTGGCGCGCTTGGGGTGCTTGTCCAGGATGGAATAGAGCACGTCGCGGTCGAGTGTGAGCGGATCGGGGCTGTTGGTGAGGAACACCAGATTGTCGGCGAGCACGGGGTAGGTCTCGTCGTTGCGCAGGCGGTTGAGCTGATCGATGTACTTGGAGACGGGCAGCAGGATCGTCTGCGTGCGCTCGATGGCGGTGCCGCGGCGCCACACATACATAAGGCCAAACAGCAGCGCGGCCAGGAAGATCATGACGTAGCCGCCGTCAAAGAACATGGTGAGGCACGAGGCGAAGAAGCACAGCTCAATGGCACCAAAGAGCAGGGCGAAGACGCAGGCACCCAGCTTGTGCTTGAGGATGCCGGCGATGTAGCTCGTCAAAAGCGTCGTGGTCATGAGCATGGTCACGGTAATGGCGAGGCCGTAGGCGCTCTCCATGCGCTCGGAGTTTTGGAACAGCAGCACGATGAAGATACAGCCGACCCACATGATGTTGTTGACGAGCGGAATATAGAGCTGGCCCTTGGTGTCGCTGGGGTAGTGGATGCGCAGGTGCGGCATGAGATTGAGACGGGTTGCCTCGGATACCAGCGAGAACGAGCCGGTGATGAGCGCCTGCGAGGCGATGATGGCCGCTACGGCCGAAAGCACGATGGCAAAGGGGCGCAGGGGCTCGGGAAGCATCATGTAGAACGGGTTGACGATATCCATCGCGAGCATCTGGGGGTTGGAGTTATTGGCGAGCAGCCAAGCTCCCTGACCCAGATAGTTGAGGATAAGGGCCGCCTTAACAAACGGCCAGGATGCATAGATGTTTGCCTTGCCCACGTGGCCCATGTCCGAGTAGAGCGCCTCGGCGCCGGTCGTCGACAGAAAGACGAAGCCGAGCACCATGATGCCCGAGTGGTTGATGGGCGAGAACAGGAACATGATGCCGCGGATGGGGTTGAGCGCGCGCAGGATGGATAGGTTGCCGAGCATGTTGAACAGGCCGGCGCCCGCCAGGAACAGGAACCATAGTGTCATGAGCGGGCCGAACAGCTTGCCGATCGACGAGGTACCGGCGCGCTGCATGGCAAACAGGCCGCAGATAATGATGATGGTGATGATGATGACGTTGGTTTGGCCGTCGCCCAGCAACGCATGGCCCCATTCGATGGTGCGCAGACCCTCGATGGCTGTGGTGACCGTGACAGCGGGGGTGAGGATGCCGTCGGCGAGCAGCGCAGCACCGCCGATCATGGCGGGGAGAATCAGCCACGGTGCCACCTTGCGCACCAGGCTAAACAGGGCGAAGATGCCGCCTTCGTTGTGGTTGTCGGCCTTCATGGCGATTACCACGTACTTGACCGTGGTCACGAGCGTCATGGTCCAGATGACGAGCGAAAGCGCGCCCAGGATCATGTCCTCGCTGACGGTACCGATGCCGCCGTTGTTGGCAACGATTGATTTCATGGTGTACATGGGGCTCGTGCCGATGTCACCGTAGACGACGCCGAGCGTTACGAGCAGCATGCCAGCGGAGAGGGGAATGGCTCCATGCCCGCCTTGACCACGCTGATCTTGGGGGCTTGCCTCCAGTTTGTTATGTGCCACGTGGACTCCCTTGGACATCCGGTTATCCGTCTAGGACAGATAACCTTTATGCCGTCTTTATACATACAAGAGCAGTTTGGCACATCAGGTTATTTTAGACAATAATCCCCAGCTGAGGATTATTTATGTACGCAGGTAGCATTTCAAAGCAGGGGCTTTTAAGCACGTGCTGTCTGGGCTATGCCAGCCTTGGCGCCTGCGCGTTTGCCGGCGAATTCGCAAAAGAGCGCGCCGCCGATGATAAGTGCGGCGCCCATCAGGCGGACCGGTGTTATGACTTCGCCCAAAAGGACGGCCGAGAACACGACCGCCGAAAGCGGCTCGAGGTAGCCGACGACGGCGACGGTCTGGACGGGCAGCTTGGCGACGGCGCTAAAGTAGAGCAGGCAACCAATGCCGGTGTTGACGACGCCGAGCATGACGACGGCGCGCCAATCAATACTGGCGGCGACGCCGGCGGACAGGAACGAGGGAGCGCCCTGCGTGATGAGCGTGAGGACCAGTGCGGTCACAAAGGCGGCGCTCACCTGGAGCGCGGAGTTCTCGAGGCCCTCGATGTGCGGCGCACCCTTGCTGGCGATGACCATCAATGCATAGCAGAAGGCCGAGGCGATTCCACAGACGATGCCCGCAATGGGCATATTGCCGCCCAGACCTTGCGCTGCAATGAGAAAAGCGCCGCATGCAACGGCGATAAACCCGGCGATTTTGCCGCCGGTCAGCTTTTCGCCAAAGATGAGCGGGGAGAGGGCCATAACGATGATGGGGCCGCAGTAGTACAGCAGGGAGGATACGCCGACGCCGATCGTCTGGTAGGCGCGGAACAGAAAAATCCAGCTGGCGCCCAGCGCGGCTCCCGAGAGGAGGAGGGCCGCGGCTTCGCGGGGACGAGATGGCGCCTGCAGCTTATGGCGTTGGGTGATGGCGAGGATGGTGACAAGCGAGAGTGCGCCCAAAAACGTGCGTAGTAGCACGATATCGGAGCTCGGCAGCGCGATGGCAGCGGCGATGATGCCGTTGGAGCCAAACAATAGCAATGCTGCTAAGTACGTAAACAGTCCGTTGTTCATGCGCTTCCATCCCCTCTATATCCGAGCATGTTCACTATGGGTGAACTGGATATAGAAGAAAAGCGAATATAATGCATAGATAACATGACAAAAGCTCATGCATAGGTGGAGGGGTGCCGTGGAAACGAATGTTCAAAAGATGCAGGTCCTGCTCGAGACCGTGCGCGCTGGCAGTTTTACGCGCGCCGCCGAGCGGCTGAGCTATTCGCAGTCGGGCGTGAGCCGTATGGTGGCCGATCTCGAGGCCGACTGGGGCTTTAAAGTGCTCGATAGAAGCCGCGAGGGCGTAGTGCTTTCTGCCGATGGGCGGCAAGTTATGCCGGCGGTCGAGGCGTTGTGCGAGGAATTTGTTCGTTTGCAGCGACGGGTGGATGAGATGCGTGGGCTCATGCGCGGCAAAATCTGCATCGGTACGTTTTCGAGTGTGGCGACCCACGTGCTGCCGCCGGTGATTGCGCGCTTTCGCGCCGATCATCCGGATGTCGATTACGAGCTGCTGATGGGTGATTACTCCGAGATTGAGCAATGGGTGGCGGAAGGCCGCTGCGACCTGGGCTTTATTCCGCGCGAGCCACGCGGCGCCGGCATGGCGTCGCGGCCGTTGGTGCAAGATGAGTTGATGGCCGTGGTGCCAGCGGACTCCTCGCTTGCCACCGCGGAGGTCGTTTCTCTTGCCGATTTAGCCAACGAGCAGTTTATTCTGCTGGAACGCGGTACCGATGACGAGATTACGCCGCTGTTCCGTCGGGCGGGGCTGACGGTGTGCTCCAAGCTGTCGACCTGGGATGACTATGCGATTATGGCCATGGTCGAGGACGGCCTGGGCGTGAGCATTCTTCCCGCGCTCATCTTGCGCCGCTGCCAGTTCGATGTTGCCGTGCGCCCGCTCGAGGGACATCCTCATCGGCAGATCAACGCCATATACCGCACCGCTGACGTTTCGCTTGCGGCGGCTCGTTTCCTTGAATATCTCTAAAAGCGCGTACCTGTTGTCTACTTTGGGACAATTCTCGGGGTTCGGTACATTTTCTTATGAAATTGAACTTTCGGATAATGCGCCGCGCTATACTGCTGCCTAAATTGAACTCAGGTTCAATTTGTGTTCTATAAATTGAACTTTGCCAGCAAGGAGGTTCTAATGGCCCAAGAGACGTTTAGCGATCGCCTGCGACAGACCATGTCCGATCGCGACGTTCGCCAGTCGGATGTAATCCGCGCATCGGAGATGCTCGGCAAAAAACTCGGCAAGAGTCAGATGAGCCAATATGTGAGCGGCAAGACGATCCCGCGGCGCGATGTGGCAGAGCTGCTCGCCCGTATTTTGGAGGTCGATGTTACCTGGCTGCTTGCCGGCGACGCCGATCAAGGCGAGGCATCATCACCCCGCAACGATTCCAAGCCCGAACCCCATCCCTCAGCTCAAATTGCAAGGAGCACCACCATGCGTACTTTTTCTAAATCCACCAAGCTCGATAACGTCCTGTATGACGTGCGCGGTCCCGTCGTCGACGAGGCTGCCCGTATGGAGGACGAGGGCGAGCGCATCCTCAAGCTCAATATCGGTAACCCGGCGCCCTTCGGTTTCCGCACGCCCGATGAGGTCATCAAGGACATGCGCCAGCAGCTGCCCGACTGCGAAGGCTATTCCAACTCGCGCGGCCTGTTCTCCGCGCGCAAGGCGATCATGCAGTATTCGCAGATCAAGGGCCTGCCCAACGTTCAGATGGAGCATATCTACACGGGCAACGGCGTGTCCGAGCTCATTCAGCTTTCGATGAACGCGCTGCTCGACAATGGCGACGAGATTCTGATCCCCAGCCCTGACTATCCGCTCTGGACGGCGTGCGCAACCCTTGCCGGCGGTCATCCCGTACATTATTTGTGTGATGAGCAGGCGGATTGGTATCCCGACCTGGAGGATATGGAGTCCAAGATCACGAGCGCGACCAAGGCCCTCGTCATCATCAACCCTAACAACCCCACGGGTTCCGTCTATCCGCGTGAGGTGCTCGAGGGCATCGTTGAGGTTGCGCGCAGGCACCAGCTCATGATTTTTGCAGACGAGATTTACGACCGCCTGTGCATGGACGGCTATGAGCACGTCTCGATTGCCTCGCTCGCTCCCGATCTGCCCTGTGTCACCTTTAGCGGCCTTTCCAAGTCGCACATGATTGCGGGCTATCGTATTGGCTGGATGGTGCTTTCGGGCAACCAGCGCTGCATGAGCGACTTCATCATGGGTATCAACATGCTCTCCAACATGCGCCTGTGCTCCAACGTGCCGGCTCAGTCGATCGTTCAGACGGCACTCGGTGGTCATCAGTCCGTTAACGACTACATCCGTCCTGGCGGCCGTGTCTACGAGCAGCGCAACTTTGTGTATGAGGCGCTCAACAAGATTGACGGCATCTCGGTGGTTAAGCCGCGCGCGGCGTTCTACATCTTCCCCAAGATGGATGTGAAGAAGTTCAACATCACCGATGACGAGCAGTTCGCCCTTGACCTGCTGCACGAGAAGAAGATCCTGATCACGCGCGGCGGCGGCTTCAACTGGGCTGAGCCCGACCACTTCCGTATCGTGTACCTGCCGCGCATGGAAGTACTCAAAGAGTCCCTCGAAGACCTCGCCGACTTCTTTGACCATTACCGCCAGGCGTAACGGCAAAGGTAGCCTGTAATGAAACGGTCGGCCCGCAACGGATGCGGGCCGACCGTTTTCTGTCTAAGCCCGTGCTGTTAGCGCTTGTCTCGTTGAGCGGGCGAGGTTCGCGCGTGAGCGGCTAGTTCTATTCCAAAATGGAATACAATGGGCTTAAGCTGGAATTGATGTCCGGGTACCTGCTTTTCTAGAATGTTTTCAACAAGATGAAAGGCGGTTCCAACCAATGATTATCGATGCAAATTCCTACTGGTTCGACGAGCGCATCTTTCATGACGAGACGCTCTGCGAACAGTTTTTGGCCGAGGTACCCCGCGCCTATGACACCGAAGGCTATCTGACCATGAATTCCGCCGGCAAACGACAGATCGTGATCGAGATGCCCGCCGGTTCTCCGGGTCTTAACTACATTGAGGGCGACTACACCCTCGAGAAGCGCTTGGCCGATATGGATGAGGCGGGGGTCGACAAGGCGATCCTCAAGCTCCCCGGCTGTCACGAGTGGATGTCGCTCGAGATGTGCCGGCGTTTCAACGACGGTATGGCTGCTGACGCGAAGGCGTCAAGTGGTCGTCTGATTCCGCTTGTCGCTGTGCCGCCCTTTGGCACCAAAGCGAATTTGGAGGAGCTCGACCGCAGGCTCGACGATGGTTTTGCGGGTGTGCAGCTCTGCGCTCACTACGGTAAGCGCTATCTCGACGACCAGGTCTTCTCGAGCTTTTTCGAGCACCTGAACGAACGCCATGTCACCGTTTACGTGCACCATGTTCCCGTGCCGGTCGAGAACGAGTCGCTTCTCGCGTACGACAACCTTCGCCGCTCTTATGGCCGCTGCGTCGACCAAACTACGGCGATCGGCCGAGAGATCTTTGGTGATTTCTTTGAGCGCTACCCCAATATCAAGATGGTCCACTCCATGCTCGGCGGCGCATACTTTGCGTTCAAGGAGATGCTGCTGCCTCATGGCCCCAAGCGCCCTGATGCTTCTGGCCGTTTTCAGGTCGATACCGAGACCGTTTCCAGGCACCTCGAGAACAACATCTATTTCGACATGTCCCATGCTCAGCCTTGGGGCAAGACACTCCTCGCCTGTGCGGTTGACGTGCTGGGTGCAGACCATATTGTTTTTGGCACGAGCTATCCCGTTAAACGCGAGTGGCTCACCGAGGGTGTCGCCTGCGTTCGCGCTGCAAATCTGAGCGATACAGACAGCGACCTTGTGCTTGGCGGTACAGCGCAGCAACTGTACGGTGTCGAGTGAGCGGCAATCAGAGGGGAGTATCTGCCATGGACGAAGGAGAGATGAGGGCTGGGGCCGCTCGTGTGGCCATCGATCTTGGGGACGTGTTGCCGTTCGACGGTTTCGACGAACTCCGTCATGAGGTCTTCGCCCGTGCCCTTATCATCGAGGGAACGGGGCGACGCGCCTGCGTCCTTTCGCTTGAGGTCACCTCGATCGCTCCGGCTCTACTCGCCGATCTGCGTGAGATTGTTGAGGATGCCGCCAATTGCAGCGGTGCTTATTCTTGGGTGGTTCCTACCCACACGTTTTCCATGCCTCACGTCCGCACTCCCGGGCATCTTGCCGACGATGCTACCCGCAATCGCAACGAGCGCTATCGCGCAGCACTCGTCGCTGCCGCCCGCACGGCTGTCGAGCGCGCTGTTGCGGGCATTCGCTCCGTCACTCTCGCCACTGTGGAGGGCGAATGCCCCGTGAACGTTAATCGCGACATCGAGACGCCTGCCGGCTGGTGGTTGGGCTCGAATCCCAGGGGGTTTGCCGACCACACGATGCCCGTACTCGCCATAAGGGATGCCGGGGGCGAGTATGTTGCCGTGCTCGCGACGGCGGACGTTCAGTCCTCCGTGCTCGACGGGTCGCGCGACTCCGAGGGGAGGCGCATGGCGAGCGGAGACCTCTTTGGTTTTGCCGCCATGTCACTCGAGCGCGAGCTGGGCGGCGTTGCCCTGTTGCTGCCAGGCGCCGCGGGCGACCAAAGTCCGGCGGAGCGCGCCATGAACGTCATGTTCGATGCGGCCGGCGTTAAGCAGACGGTCGATGCCCATGAGGACGGATACCGCATGTTGCACCAGCAGGGGCAGGCCTTGGGCGATGCTTTAATCGAGACCGCTCGCATGGCGCGTGAGGATGACGCTACCGGCATCGATGCCCGCACGGTCGACGTTCTCCTGCCCGCTCAGACACGCGCCGATTTTCACTCTTTGGCTCCGCACCGAACGTATGAGTTTCATGCCGCTGGCGAGCAGCGCACGAGGGTCTATCTGCTCCGGCTGGGAAACGTCGAGCTTGTCGGCGTACAACCCGAGGTCTCGAGTGCATTCGGCGCCACTGTGCGCGCCGCTCGGTCCGGCTCTGTGTTCTTTGCCACGCTCGTCAACGGCGGACAGAAGTACCTACCGGCTCCCGACGCGTACGAAAAGATCACCTATGAGGCCATGAACTCCGGTTTAGCCGCCGGATCCCATGAGCGCCTCGTCGAAATCATCATTGCCGCCTTGAATGCGGCGTGACACAGAAGGAGAACGTGCATGAACATTGGACACGCGCGCCGCAAAATCACCCCACAGGGCGACATCTACCTGATTGGCTACCGCAATCTTCCCAACCGTCTTGAACCTGCGACGGGCGTCCATGACGACGTCTTCGCCAACGCCATTCTCTTCCAGCAAGGCGAACGTGAAGTGTTTCTCTTTAATGCCGATGTCCTCGAGTTCGAGGAAAGCATGGCCGAGGAAGTCAAGACAATGCTCGCCGAGCGCTACGGCATTGACCGTGATTGCGTCCTGCTCTCGGCGACGCACGACCATACTTCAATCGTCGCTTACCACCGCAGCTGGTGGACGGGAAAATTCGACGAGAACTACTACCGCTGGTTCCTCGATACCATTTGCCAATGCTTTGAGGAGTGCCGCGCCAACGCACAGCCCGCGATTTGTCGCTTGGGCAAGCGGGTCATCACCGGTTTCTACGACAACCGCATCATCCCAGGTGAACTCGCCGACAATGAGG
>OICD01001411.1_pt1 | contig 10223 bp, 10 predicted proteins | sample 1581161 | NCBI WGS metagenome assembly OICD01 (sample SAMEA3882546, study PRJEB24775) | human gut metagenome | biome: human-associated habitat; feature: intestine environment; material: feces | place: Netherlands | collected 2009/2010 | reverse complement strand
CCGCGCCGCAGGGCCAATTAAGCCTTGACAACACACGGTAAATGTCGTATAATATGCAAGCTGACTTAGGGGAATAGCTCAGTTGGCAGAGCGACGGTCTCCAAAACCGTAGGCCGAGGGTTCGAAGCCTTCTTCCCCTGCCAAAAACGTGAGGTTCACTAGGATTTTTCTAATTCTAGTGAACCTTTTTTATTTGGGGCGGCCCCTTTTTCCTCTCTAGGTCTATGAATTCTTGGTTAGGTCTATGAATCTCTAACTTTAGAACTGTAAGGAGGAACCCCAGATGCGTATAACACTAACCGAGGCCGCCGCCAAGACCCTACCCGAATTAATCAATGAGTTTATTACTCGTAAAAAGGCGGATGAATATCACCGACTCTGCCAACAAAAATTCGACGAGGCTGAATGCAGAACCTATCCAGTTGAATTTAGAAAAGAGAAATGATACAATATAGAAAAGATTAATAAAGTTCGTTCGCCAAAGGCAGCGATAAGCCCAGATGTTCAGGAAGCAATTAATAAAGTCCATGAGTTGCAGCGGAGTAATTAGCGATTGCGTTTTTATAAAAGAACTCCACGACATTAGAAACACGCCGAGGAACTTACTGGTCTTATAGGTGATGCTGCTTGGGATAAATATGAAGCAATGGCAGATGCCTTTATTAAGAAAGAAATAGATATGGTTGATGTCGTTGGTTTTATAAGCGCGATAGGCAATCTGATTAAGTTTCAGCATTCTACAGGTTTATTTGCAATATTAAATGATAAAGGAACAATATCTACATTGTTTATTCCCCAAAAAGAAATATGGGGAATGGAACCAGAAGAATACTGGTTAGACCAAATTAGAAAATTGCTGCCCATCGGCGTCATGGCGCTGTTTGCAGCGCTCGTCTTTGCAACGCTGATGTCCACGACTTCCTCTGGCGTGCAGACTTCCGTCACCAATATCACCCGCGATATCATCTCCACCATCAACCCGAACATCCCCGACCGTAAGATGGTCACGATCTCGCGTGTGCTGTCGGCCGTGCTCATGGCCATCGCGCTGCTGATGTGCCTCGTCTGGACGGACACGCTCAACTGGCTGACCAATACCTACGCCTATTCTGCGGCGGCGTTGGCCTGCCCGGTGTTCCTCAGCTACGGCCTGCGCAATAAGCACTTCATCACGACGCCCGGTATCGTTGCCGGCATGGTGTTCGGTCTGGTCGGCTGCGCGGTCGCGCAGATTATGAAGACCTCCCTGAACTTCGCGTTTATCGGCATTCTCGTTTCCGCCGTTGCTATGGTGATCGTGAGCGCCGCCACGAAGAAGAAGGGCACGATCGTCGCGGACGCCGAGTAATGCGCCCCCGGCGGATCTGTTGATCCGAAACAAAACAGAGCCCCCGCTTCCTGATGTGTGTCAGTCGGCGGGGGCTTTGTGTGCGTTCCGGCGGCCGATTGCCGAAGAATACGCATTGCGGCGGGGGGGAAAAACGTATTTTTTTCGTCATGTATCGCGGTGTTTACAGTTCTTTGATATATTTCTCATACGCGTGTGATAAAATACATCAATGAAATTCAGCAGCCTGGAAAGGTGATCGGTCATGAGACAACGGTTTGCAAAATGGATGATGGGCAGAAACGGTATGGATGCGCTCAACCGTCTCCTGTCCGTGCTGACGCTGATTTTGCTGTGCGTCAGTATGTTCGTGCATGGATACGCATCGCGCATTCTGTGGTCGCTGGCCGTGCTCGGCCTGATCGTGACCTATTTCCGGATGTTTTCGCGCAATGTCTACCGCCGCCAGCAGGAAAACGGCGCATATCTGCGTCAGCGCTACAAGGTGACGAGCGCGTGGCGCGGCGCGGTCGACCGCTGGCATCAGCGGCGTGACTACCGCTTTTTTAAATGCCCCTCGTGCCGGACGCGTCTGCGTGTGCCGCGCGGCAAGGGCAAGATCAACATCGTCTGCCGCAAGTGCGGCACATCGTTCCAGCGCAAGACCTGAGGCGACGGCCGATGTTTGGATATGTGATCGCAAATCTCGAGGGCCTGACCCAGCCGCAGAAGGATCGCTATAAGGGCTGCTACTGTGGGCTGTGCCGGGTGCTCAAGCAGCGCCACGGCTTTTCCGGCCGCCTGACGCTGACATATGACATGACGTTTCTGGTGCTGCTGCTCTCGGCGCTGTATGAGGCGGATGAGGAGCGCGGCATGGAGCTGTGTCCCGCGCACCCGCTGCGCAGGCATTTTTACTGGCAGACGCGCTACACGGACTACGCCGCCGACATGAACGTCGTGCTGGCGTATTACAATTGCCGCGACGATTGGCAGGATGACGGCAGCGCGCTGAAGTATTGGGAGTCCGAGGCGCTCAGCCGTCAATGCGCCGCCGCACGTGCGCGCTGGCCGCGGCAGTGCGCCGCGATCGAGCAGTGCATGGCGCAGCTGAGCGAGATCGAACAGGCCGACACCGGTGATATGGACGCTGCGGCGAACTGCTTCGGGCGGCTGATGGGTGAGCTGTTTGTGACAGGGGAGCTCTGGGATGCCCGCCTGCGGCCGTTCGGCGAGGCGCTGGGACGGTTTATTTATCTGCTTGACGCGGTGATCGACCTGCCGGAGGACCGCCGCCATGGGCGCTACAATCCGCTGCGCGCATTGCCGCAGGATGCGGATCTGCATGCGCTGCTGCGGATGCTGCTCGGTGAATGCTCGGCAGCGTTTGAGGCGCTGCCGGTCTTGCAGGACGTCGAGCTGCTGCGCAATATTCTGTACTCCGGCGTGTGGCTGCGGTATGACGCGGCCATGAAAAAACTTAAGATCGGGAGGAGCGCCGAATGAGAGACCCATACGAAGTCCTCGGTGTTTCCAGAAACGCGAGCGAAGAGGAGATCAAGGCGGCTTACCGCCGTCTGGCCAAGAAATATCATCCGGACCTGAACCCGGACGATCCGCGCGCGACGGAAAAAATGAACGAAGTCAACGCGGCCTATGACGCGATCAAAAACGGGACCGCCAATGCCTACGGCGCGTCCGGCGGCTACGGTCAGGCGGGCGGTTATGGTGCATATGGCGGCTGGGGCGCGCAGCGCGACCCCGGTATCCGGCCGGAATATCAGGCGGCGGCGAACTACATCCACGTCGGTCACTTTGCCGAGGCGCTGCAGGCGCTCTCCGGTGTGCCGCTGGCCGAGCGCGACGCCAACTGGTACGCGATCAGCGCCATGGCGAACTCCGGCGCGGGCAACCGCGTGCAGGCGCTTGCAGACGCGCGCCGTGCGGCTGCGATGGATCCGGCCAACCCGGATATCCAGCGGCTGCTGCACCAGATCGAGAGCGGCGGCGATGCCTATGCGACCTATAGCGCCGGATATCCGAACAGCGGCTTCGGCACCGGCAGCTGGTGCGCGGATATGTGCCTGCTGAACCTGTGCTGCAACCCCTGTTTTTCCCCCTGCTGCTGATCCATATGACGACCCCGGCGGAACGAGCGCTGTTCCGCCGGGGCTTTTTGCGCTCAGACGCCGGGAAAGGTTTTCAGATACCGCTCCGTGAAGGCGCTCAGCGCGTTAAAGTCCATACACGGGCGGTAGACGGCCTCAAGCTCGTTGTGCAGCAGAGCCGCCATGCGCAGCTGCTCGACGGCGCGCTCGAGGGCGAGCTGCTGCTGGCGGGCATCACTGCGCATGGCGCGGCGCAGCGTGCGCTGCCGCTCCGGATCGGGCAGAACATCGAGCCGGATATGGCGCTGCGACAGACCGTCCGGCACATCCTCGGCCGTCCCGGCGAGAAAGCCGACGCCGCGCGACGGGACGAGCACGGCCTGCGTGCGCGAGGGGATGAGCGCATCCGGACAGGAGATGACGTCCAGACCGCACCGGACGGCGTGCGTGCGCACGGTGTGCAGAAATTCTTCTGCCAGACCGCATCCGTCGTCGAGCAGGTACACGCGCGCGCAGTGCGCGGCGACGGTGTCCGGGAAGAAAATTTTCCCCTCAGACGTGACGGCGCTCAGAAACAGACGGTCGCACCGGCCGGACTTCGCATCCTTGGGCGGCGTGCCGAATTCGCGCGTGCAGACGCTTTTGGCGCGCCGGCGCGCGGCCTCGCGATCCTCGGGGAAGACCAGCCCCGGCGTCGCGCGCGGATCGAGCGCGGCGGCCGCCGTCAGGTACTGCTGTGCGCGCAGACGGAACATTGCGCAGTCGGCGTTCAGGGCGCGGATGCGCGCCGGATCGAGCGCCTCCGTGCGGCAAAACGCGCCGAGGTCGAGATATTCGCCGCTCGCGCCGAAGAGCGCGGGCTCGACGGTGTGCGGCGCCGTGCCGTCAAAGAAGCCAGCGTGCTTTTGCGGGAAATACACGCCGTCGAGCGAGGCCGGGTCGCCCGCGCAGTGCAGCCAGACGACCGAGAGCCCGGCGGCGCGCCCCGCGTCGCCGACGCGGCGCAGGAAGGTGGACTTGCCGCAGCCCGGCCCGCCCTTGAGAATGCAGAAATAGCGCTCCGGCGGCCGAAGGAACTGCCGGTGCAGCGCGTAGTAGCCCGCGCCGGTCATGGCGCTGAGAAAGTAGCGTGTTTCCAGTGCGTTGTTCATGGCGAAACCTCACATTTTCATGGTTGCTACAGCGTATGCAGCCGGCGCAGCCGTTGACAATTTCGCCCCGGGATGCTATCCTTTTTTCATCCTGACGAGGGAGAGTTTCTATGATCAAGACGATATTATTTGATTTTGACGGCACGCTCTTTGACACCGGTGAGGGCATCCTGCGCAGCGTGCAGTATGCGCTCGAGGGCTTCGGCATCCACGAGACGGACACGGCGCGTCTGCGCAAGTTTGTCGGTCCGCCGCTGCTCGATTCGTTCTCGGAGCTGTATGCCATGACGCCCGAGCAGGCGCAGGCGGCGGTCGCACGCTACCGGGAGCGGTATCTGCCTGTCGGCATCTATGAGTGCACGCTCTATCCCGGCATTCCGGAATTGCTCGAGCGGCTGCGTGCGCACGGTTTTCGCGTCGCAGTTGCGACCGGGAAGCCCACGCCGATGGCGTGCTCGATCCTGCAGCGGTTCGATCTTGAGCGGCTCTTTGACTGCGTGATCGGCTGCGAATACGACGGCACGCGCAGCACGAAGGCAGAGGTCGTTGCGGCCGCGCTCGCCGAGACGCAGACCGCGCCCGAGGCGGCGCTCATGGTCGGCGACCGGAAGTATGACGTCACCGGCGCCGCTGCCTGCGGTGTGCCGTGTCTCGGCGTGTATTACGGCTATGCAGAGCCGGGTGAGCTGGAGGCCGCCGGTGCGGCGGCAGTGGTGCAGACCGTCGCAGAGCTGGGTGAGCGGCTGCTGCACTGGAACGAGGCATGATGCGAAAACTCCCTGCGGAATCTGAGTTCCGCAGGGAGTTTTCTGCTTTTTGTCAGGACACGGCTTTCCCGAGCACGCGCAGGGGAAAGGCGTCCGAGATCTCCAGATCGTGATAGGCCGGGTTGAGCGAGTGCAGCCAAACGCGCCCTCCGTCGCGCCGGAGCTGTTTGAGATAGGCGCTGCCGTCGTAGAGAAACACGCCGATCTCGCCGGGTGCGAGCGTCGGCTGCTGGTGCACCCAGACGGTCTGCCCGTCGTGAAAGCGCGGCTCCATGCTGTCGCCCGCAACGCGCACGCCGAAGTTTGCCTCCTCCGGCACTTCCGGACCGACCGGCTGCATCTCATAGCTCTCGCCGTCGAGAAACTGTCCCGTCCCGGCCGAGACGGCCAGCGAGTACAGCGGCAGGCTGCGCAGCGCGGGCACTTCGGGCGCGGCGGCAAAGCGCTTGCTCTCGCGCAGCAGCGCGATGTATTCCAGCGCGCGGCGGCGCCCCTCTGCATTCAGCCCCGCAAGCAGACCGCCGGCATCCCCGCCGGAGAACGTGCCCGCGATATCATCCACGTCCAGCACGCGGCAGAGCGTCAGAAACTGCTGCGCGTTTGGAAGCGTGGCGTCATTTTCCCACTTTGAAACCGCCTGATTCGACACCGGCATCCCGGCCTCAGCCATGGCCTCAGCCAGCGCCTGCTGACGCATACCGTGTGCGCGGCGCAGGGAAGCGATCGTTTCGCCAAAGGTTTTGTACATATGCAGCACCTCAAACATAATATATCGCATCCGACGAAAAAACACAAGAAGAATATCCGAAAAAGAGAAGAAAACGCTTTAAATATCCTGCAAAGAGATTTATAATAAAGGCAATCTCTTTGCAGGAGAACATGAACATGGAACGCATGATCTTACATTCGGATATCAACGCCTGCTATGCGAGCATCGAGCTGCTGCGCCATCCGGAGCTGCGCGGCCGGCCGGTGGCGGTCGGCGGGGAGCGGGAGCTGCGCCACGGCATCATTTTAGCCAAGGATCAGATGGCGCGTGCCGCCGGTGTGCGCACGGGCATGACGCTCTGGGCGGCGCGGCAGCAGTGCCCGGAGCTGAAGATCCTGCCGCCGGATTTTGACCTGTACTACGATTATTCACGCCGTGTGCGGCAGGTGTATGCCGACTTCACCGACCGGTGCGAGCCGTTCGGCATGGATGAGTGCTGGCTGGACATGACCGGCTGCGTCGGCCATGAGGACGCGCTGCAGACGGCGCAGGCGGTGCGGCAGCGCGTGCTCGATGCCACAGGGCTGACGGTGAGCGTCGGCGTGTCGTGGTGTAAGGTGATTGCAAAGCTCGGCTCTGACTACCGCAAGCCGAACGCCGTGACGGTCATTGACCGCGCACGTTTTGCCGACATGGTCTGGCCGCTGCCGGTGGGCAGCTTGCTCTTTGCCGGGCGCAGCTCGGTGCGGCAGCTTGAGCGGCTGGGCATCCGCACGGTCGGCGCGCTCGCGGCGGCGGATGCGGATATGCTCCGGCAGCGCTTCGGCAAGAGCGGGGTGCAGCTGCACGCCTATGCCAACGGCTATGACCCCGCGCCGGTGCACCGGGTGGAGGATCTGCCGCCGCCGAAGTCCATCGGCAACAGCGCCACCGCGCCGCGTGACCTGATCTGCGAGGCGGATGCGCGCGCGGCGCTGCTGTCGCTTTCCGAGAGCGTGGGTGCGCGTCTGCGGCTGGAGGGGTATCAGTGCCGCACGGTAGAGCTGAGCGTGCGCACGGCGGACCTGCGCTGGTGCAGCCACCGCATGGCGCTGCGCCATCCGACGGATCTGACGAGCGAGGTGCTGGATGCGGCGCTGGCGCTGTGTGAGCAGGCACACCTTTGGCCCGAGCCGCTGCGCAGCATCGGCGTGCGTGCGCTGGATCTCCAGCCTGCGTGTGCGCCGCATCAGATGGACCTGTTCGAGGATGCGGAGCGCCGCGCACGCGCGCGCCGGCTCGATATCACGCTCGACAATCTGCGCGCCCGCTACGGCAAGACCTGTGTCCTGCGCGGCCGCGCCTGTTTTGACCCGGCGCTCGGCCTTGTCCAGCGCGAGGAGCACGCTTTTTTGCGCAAATAAAAAGGCACGCACCGTTTTTTACAAAACGGTGCGTGCCGCTGTTTCATCAGAAGCCGAGCTTCATGCCGCCGGCGATCTTGTTGACCGTGGCATCGGAGGCCGCCTCGTACTGGCGCAGCGCCTCGTTGACGGCTGCCAGCACCAGATCTTCTAGCATCTCGACATCATCGGGATCGACCGCTTCGGGCTTGATCTCGATCTTGGTGACCTCACGGTTGCCGTTGACAACGGCCGTGACCATGCCGCCGCCGGCTTTCGCCGTGAACTCTTTTTCCTCCAGCTCCTTCTGCATCCGCAGGAAGTCCTGCTGCATCTTCTGCGCCTGCTTCATCATGTTGGCCTGATTCATGCCGCCATAACCGCCGCGAAAACCGCCTCTTGCCATGTTTGTATCCTCCTGTGAATCAAAAAATTTTTTATCGGATCGTTACGTTCGGGAAGCGTGTCAGCTCCTCGATCTGCCGCTGCTTGATCTGGGTCGCCGTGTCCATCGGCTGCATGACCACGCGGACGTTTTGTCCGGTCAGTGTCTGCACGGCCAGACGGAATTTCTCCGCGATCTCGGGCTTGTTGAACATCGGATAAGCCGGAGCTTTGTTCAGGTGCAGGGTCAGCGTGCCGTCGGCCAGCTCACCGGCCGCCTGCAGCGGGTCAAGCAGAAAATGATAGATGCCGACCGGCAGCTCGCGCTCCATGTATGCGCACAGCGCCTGCCAGTCAAATGTGCCCGCTTCTGCGGGTACAGCCTCCGGCGCGGGTGCGGACACCGGCTCCGGGATCGGCTCGGGTTCGGGCTCCGGGATGGGAGCGGGAACGGTCTCTGGCGGCTCCCATGGGGGGACGTCGTCGAATACCGGTTTCGGCTCGGGCTTCGCCTTCGGCGCGGAGACCGGCGGTGCGGGCGGTTCCCAAGGGGGAACGTCGTCGAATACCGGTTTCGGCTCGGGCTTTGCCTTCGGCGCGGAGACCGGCGGCGCGGGCGGCTCCCAAGGGGGAACGTCATCGTGCACCGGTTTCGGTTCAGGCTTCGCCTTCGGCGCGGGCGCAGATGCGCGCGGCGCGGGGATCGCTCCGCTGTATACGGTCTGTTCGAGCTTGTCCATGCGCGCGCACAGCGTCGGCACATCGTCGCATAGCTCCGGCCGGCAGAGCCGGATCAGGCACAACTCCGCCGCGATGCGCGGGTTGGGCTGCGATGCCATCGCGCCGAGCGTCTGCTGGATGCTCTGAAGGTTTGCCAGCAGCTGCGCGGACGAAAACGCACCGGAGAGCTCCTCAAGCGTGACCGGGTCATATGCGCCGGAGAGCAGCTCCCGGCCGCCGCGCGGCGCAACGGCCTGCATGAGCAGGTCGCGCTGGAGCATACTCAGCTCGTCGAGCAGGGCAGAGGGGTCTTTCCCATCCTGCCAGAGCTCGCGGAACTGTTCGAGCGCGCCTGCGGTGTCACCGGCGGCAACGCTTCGCAAAAGCTGCGCCGTGCGCAGGTTTCCGGCAAGACCGATGGCGGAGATGACCGCGTCGGTCGAGATACATTCGTTTCCGCAGCACTGGTCGAGCAGCGTGAGCGCGTCGCGCATACCGCCGTCCGCCATGCGGGCGAGCAGCGCGGCCGCATCCGGCTGCAGGTTCAGATGCTCCTGCTGCGCGACGAAGTTCAGGCGCGCGGTGATCGTGTCGACCGGGATGCGCTTGAAGCTGTGCCGCTGGCAGCGGGACAGGATCGTCGCCGGGACTTTGTGCAGCTCCGTCGTTGCAAGGATGAACATGAGGTGCTCCGGCGGCTCTTCAAGGATCTTCAGCAGAGCATTGAACGCCGAGTTGCTGAGCATGTGCACCTCGTCGACGATATACACGCGCTTGCGCACGCTGGCGGGGGAAAACACCGCCTCATCGCGCAGGGCGCGCACGTTGTCGACGCCGTTGTTGGACGCGGCGTCCAGCTCGACCACGTCGAGGATCGACCCGTCGTCGATGCCGCGGCAGGCGGCGCACCGGTTGCACGGGTTGCCGTTGACCGGATGCTCGCAGTTGACCGCCTTGGCCAGGATCTTGGCACAGGTGGTCTTGCCGGTCCCGCGCGTGCCGATGAACAGGTAGGCATGGGACAGACGCCCGGTCTCGACCTGCTTTTTGAGCGTCTCGGTAATATGCTCCTGACCGACAACGTCGTCAAACGTCTTCGGCCGGTATTTGCGATAGAGCGCCTGATACATCATTTGCGCGCGTCACCTCCGGGAACGGAAAACATAAAAAACGTGACCATTGACAAGACTGCACACCCACCTTTGAATAGACGACATGCCCGTTACCACAGCAGCCAGCTCGGGCTCGGCGCCCCCACGGCACACGGAGTGACCTGCTTAATGCTGCTCGGTTCCCCGCCTGACATGGTTCACAAGGCTCCGTTGCGCGGGACCGAACCTTCAACGCCGCTTACTGCGGGCAGACGACACATCAACCTATCCGGGGGCGGGAATTCATCCCTGCTATAGCGGATTGCAGGTACAGGACACCGCTGGCTCCCCGACTAGTGCAGCCTTGTCAATGGCCACGTGCAAGTATTCTACTACAAAAGCGGCGATTGCGCAAGAGCGGGAAGCAATTTTCTTTTTCGGGACTTTTTCGCACAAAAATGCGCCGGAAGAAAAAAAGGTCTTTACAAATGTGAAAAATGTGCTATAATGAACAAGCCTTGTGGGGGCGTAGCTCAGCTGGGAGAGCGTTCGGTTCGCATCCGAGAGGTCAAGGGTTCGAATCC
>OICD01001400.1_pt1 | contig 10289 bp, 9 predicted proteins | sample 1581161 | NCBI WGS metagenome assembly OICD01 (sample SAMEA3882546, study PRJEB24775) | human gut metagenome | biome: human-associated habitat; feature: intestine environment; material: feces | place: Netherlands | collected 2009/2010 | reverse complement strand
GTATTTAAAGTGAAAGGACACCAAAGAGTGGGGAAAGGAAGAAGCGCATGATGGAACGAGAGAGCCTTCTGCGCAGTGCCATGGAGACCTATGGGGACACGGTGTACCGTCTTGCCTTGTGCCGGACACAGTCTGTGCCGGATGCGGAGGACGTGTATCAGGACGTGTTTTTGAAGCTGCTGGGACAGACGGCACAGGCGTGGGAGGGAGAACACCTGAAGGCCTGGCTCATCCGGACGACCCTCAACCGCTGCGCGGATCTGAGAAGGTTCCGGCTGCGGCGGCAGGCGGTACCGCTGGAATCAGCGGCGGACCTGAGCAGGCCGGATGAGGACGCGGCGGAATTATGGGAAGCGGTAGGACAGCTGCCGGAAAAGCTGCAAGCGAGGCGGCGCTTAAGGCTTCAGCCGTGAATTGTGCGGCGTTGCCCTAGGATAATCCAGATGAACATCCGGTTCCAGGTCCGCCGATCAATTATCCGAATGGTGCACCAGAATTTAAGAACTTCAGCGAGGTGTTTTGCATGAAGGAAATAATTGTTCCATATGGCAGTATGAATTTTGAAACCATCAGTGAATTTAAGCGCAGCATCAACTGGGGTGCTGAGATTGAATTTGAGTGGAATGGGGCTGTGTTTAATATCATCAGATATGGTACCGATGGGAAAATAACAATCTACGCAGCAAATAAACCAGAAACTGAGAAAGTATGTGAGACGGCGGATGAGGCGCTGGAATACATGGTTGGCGATGATAGATTGCGGGACATCATTACCAAGGTTCATGTTGTATCCCGGTCGATTTGAAAAAGATGCCTATGTCCTATGTGAAGTGAAAAAATAGGAAATTTGATGCTCTGAAATCCAAAAAAACGTTGGTATGACAGGGTTTTTCAAAAAGTCCTATAAGAACACCCGTACCAGAGAAGAATGATCCGAACCTGTTCTTGGTGAGAGACGGGTTCGGATTATTTCTGTTTTAGGACTCGAAAGGGCGGCGGCAGCAACGCTGCCGCAACAAACAGTCCGGCGAACTGTTTTAAGATAAGTGGGAGAGTCCCTCCAATTTCAGGCGCATCCCGTAGGGATGTGGATGAAATTGGAATATGTCAACGGTCAGTCTTCTGCAAAGTCTCACGAGCGCACCAATATGGACTCTACTGGCGGATTTGCCGTTGACTGCAAAGCAGGAAAAGATTCGCCCCGCGGCAACCCGAAGAGGGCAGCCACGGGGTTCTTTTGCAATCCCAACTCCTTTTCGTGCGTCGTCAAACAAGCTCGTCCATGCTGCACCCCAATACCTGCGCTATTTTCTTGACGGTCAGCACGCCGGGTTCTACGTGACCGTTTTCCCAGCGGCTGATATCCTTGGCCCGGCATCCGATGGCCTCGGCAAGCTGTCCCTGGGTCATGCCTGCAGCCTGACGGGCACCCTTTCATTTATCTCCCATTTCTATTCTTCCTTTTTGCAGTTCGACTTTTTGTTCCTTGCTGCGTGGGGTGTTGCTCCCGCATTCTCCCGACATTCCTGATAATATGTCATACACCGCATATCTTCAAGAACTTTTTTATGGTACAACCTCCTCCTTCGGCATCAGCGGGGGCATATTACACGCCTGAGTTCTGGCCCCAATGAAGAAATTGCTGTTTTACAGTTCAGATGATTCTTTTTTCTTGAAATGCGTAGCTTTGTGGCATATAATGGAGACAACGCTTTGAAAGGACTGTGGTTCCATGAAAGTAACGCTGCAAAATCTGACGAAAAAGTTCCCCAGCCGCAACAAAAAGCAGCCCGCCGACGTGATCGCCGTGAACGACTTCACCTTTGAGATCCCCGACGGCGTGCTGCTGGGTCTGCTCGGCCCTTCGGGCTGCGGCAAGTCCACCACGCTGAACCTGCTCTCCGGACTGCAGAAGCCTACCTCCGGCCGTATCTTCTTCGGCGACGACGACGTTACCGACCTGCCTGCGGAGAACCGGGGCGTGGGGCTGGTGTTCCAGAATTACGCCCTGTATCCCCATCTGACGGTACGGCAGAATATTACTTTCCCTCTGGAAAACCGGACGGGCAAGGACAAGCTCACCCACCAGCAGATGGCCGACATGGCGCTGGAAGCGGCGAAGCTGGTGCAGATTGAAGAACTGATGGACCGCAAGCCAAAAGAGCTGTCCGGTGGCCAGCAGCAGCGCGTGGCCATTGCCCGGGCGCTGGTGAAAATGCCGAGAATTCTGCTGCTGGACGAACCCCTTTCCAATCTGGACGCCCGCCTGCGGCTCCAGACCCGGGAGGAGATCCGCCGCATCCAGAAGGCCACCGGCATCACCACCGTATTCGTCACCCACGATCAGGAGGAAGCCATGTCCATCTCCGACCTGATCGTGGTCATGAAGGACGGCGTGGTACAGCAAATCGGCAAGCCTCAGGCGGTTTACGATTCTCCCGTGAATCTGTTTGTGGCAAAATTTCTGGGCACGCCGCCCATCAACGTCTTTGACGGTGAGGTGAAGGACGGGCATCTGTACATCGGCGAGGAAGCCGTGCTGGCCGTCCCCGGTGTGGCCAACCAGAGTGTCACCGCCGCCATCCGTCCCGAGGGCTTTACCCTGTCGGAGACCGGCGCGTTGAGCTGCGATCTGTCCCGGGTGGAGGTCATGGGGCGGGATGTCAGTGTCGTCTCCACCCATCCCAAGTCCCAGAACGTGACCATCCGCTCCATCATCAGTGCGGAAAACGCCGTCAACACGGCGTCCCAAAAGGTGCGCTTTGACCTGAAGCCCAATAAGGTATTCCTGTTCCAGAAAGAATCCGGCGCGCGGATCGATTTCGGCTAAAGCGGAGGAAAGCCTATGGAAAAGAACAACTGGAAAGGCTGGCTGTATCTGCTTCCCGCCTCCGTGTTTCTGGGGCTGTTTCTGGTGTATCCCCTTATTGACGTGCTGACCTATTCCTTTGAGGAAGGATATAATTTTGCGTCCCAGACCTACTTCGGCACCGGACTTTACAACTACCACTACGTCCTGCGCGACCCTTATTTTTTACAGGCGCTGAAAAATACGCTCCTGCTGGTGCTGATCACCGTTCCCCTTTCCACGGGACTGGCCATGCTGATCTCCGTGGGACTCAGCTCCATTCAGAAGCTGCGGGAGCTTTACCAGACCGTTTACTTCCTGCCCTACGTGACCAACACGCTGGCTGTGGGTCTGGTGTTCATGATCTTTTTCAAGCGGACGCCCTACTCCGACGGTCTTGTCAATCTGGTCTTAAGCTGGTTCGGCGCGGGGCCGGTGGACTTCATCGACGGGCCTTACTGGGCGAAGATGTTCGTTCTTTGCTTCTACACCATCTGGGTCGTTCTGCCCTTTAAAATCCTGATCCTCACCGGGGCGCTGGCCTCCGTTGACCAGACCTATTACAACGCCGCCAAGGTGGACGGCACCCCCCGGTGGCGCATTTTCACCAGGATTACCCTGCCCATGATTTCCCCCACCGTGTTCTATCTGGTCATCACAGGCTTCATCGGCGCGTTCAAAGCCTACTCCGACGCCGTCGCCCTGTTCGGCACCAATCTGAACGCCGCCGGGATGAACACCATCGTGGGCTACATCTACGATATGCTCTACGGCGACTCCGGCGGCTACCCCTCCTACGCCTCCGCCGCGGCCATTGTGCTCTTCGCCATTGTGCTGACCATCACCTGCATCAACCTGCTGGTGAGCAGGAAGCACGTCCACTACTAAAAGGAGGCGGCGAACGTGGATTACGAAAAGATCGAAAAAAACGCCCGTCTCCGCGACCGGGTCAGGAAAACCATTACCTATTTCTTTCTGACCGTCTGGGGCATTCTGGTGCTGTTCCCCTTTTACTGGATGGTGCTTACCTCCGTCAAAAGCTACGGCGCTTACAATTCCGAGTGGATTCCCAAGCTGTACACCCTGTCCCCCACCCTGCAAAACTACGTTGACGCCTTCACGCAGGTGCCGCTGGGGGGGTACTTCCTCAACACCATTGTCTTCACCGTCGTCACCACCGGCCTGATGCTCATTGTCACGGTGCTGGCGGCATACGGCTTCGCCCGGCTGAATTTCAAGGGCAAGGATCTGGTATTCGCCCTGTTTCTGTCCCTGATGATGATTCCCACGGAGCTGGTGGTCATCACCAACTTCGTCACCATCACCGACCTGAATCTGCGCAACACCTTCCTGGGGCTGATTCTGCCCTCGGTCACCTCGGTGTTTTACATCTACCTGCTGAAAGAGACCTTCTCTCAGGTTCCCGATGAGCTTTACTACGCTGCCAAGGTGGACGGCACCTCCGATCTCAAATACCTGTTCAAGGTGATGATCCCCATCTGCCGCCCCACCGTCGTCACTATCACCATCCTGAAGGTCATCGAGTGCTGGAACTCCTACGTCTGGCCGCGGCTGATTACCGACGATCAGTCCTATTTTCTGGTGTCCAACGGCATTCAGGAGATTCGGGAAAACGGCTTTGGCCGGGAGAACATCCCCGCCATGATGGCGGCGGTGGTGGCCATTTCCCTGCCGCTGATCGTTCTGTTCCTGATTTTCCGGAAGAAGATCATGGAGGGCGTTTCGAGAGGAGGCGTGAAGGGATGAAAAAGCTGCTTGCCTTGTTGCTTGCCCTTGCGCTGACCCTTTCCTTCACCGGCTGCCACGGTACGCTGGCCTCCGGGGAGAATCCCGCCGCTTCCAGTTCCTATCCGGTTCCCGATGAGTTTGACATCTCCCGGCGGTATGAGATCACCTTCTGGGCAAAAAACGACACCAACATGGCTCAGGTGAACATCTACAAGCAGGCCATTGCGGACTTTGAAGCGCTGTATCCCAACATCACCGTGAATCTCCGGCTGTATACGGACTACAAAAAAATCTACAACGACGTCATTACCAACATCGCCACGGACACCACCCCCAACGTCTGCATCACCTACCCCGACCACATCGCGACCTATCTCACCGGCGAAGACACGGTGGTTCCGCTGGACGAGCTGTTCGCCGATGAAAAATACGGCCTTGGGGGCAGCGAGGTGCGCTTCGATTCCCCCACGCAGGCGGAAATTACCCATCAGTTTCTGTCGGAATGCGCTATCAACGGCCACTATTACGCCATCCCCTACATGCGCTCCACGGAAGCCTGCTACGTCAACAAGACCTACGTGGAAAAGCTGGGCTACACCCTCCCCGACGTCCTGACATGGGACTTTGTGTGGGAGGTCTCCGAAGCCGCCATGGCGAAGGACAGCGCCGGGAATTTCCTGCTCAACGGTCAGAAAGTGCTGATCCCCTTCATCGACAAATCCACGGACAACATGATGATCCAGATGCTGAAGCAGCAGGGTGCGGGCTACTCTACGAGCAGCGGCGAGGTGCAGCTGTTCAACGACACCACGGGCGAAATCCTCACAACAATTGCCGAGCACGCCGCCTCCGGGGCGTTCAACACCTTCAAACTGGCAGGCTACCCCGCAAACTTCCTCAACGCCGGGCAGTGCATTTTCGCCATCGACTCCACTGCCGGCGCGACATGGATGGGCGCCGACGCCCCCCTCATCGACATTGCCGAGGAAAAGCTGATTCCCTTTGAGCTGGCAGTGCTGCCGGTTCCCCAGTTTGACCCGGAGCAGCCCCGGATGATCTCTCAGGGGCCGTCGGTGTGCGTGTTCAACAAGTCCGATCCGCAGGAAGTACTGGCGAGCTGGCTGTTCGCCCAGTATCTGCTGACCAATAACGTGCAGATCGCCTATTCCAAGACGGAGGGGTACATCCCCGTCACGTCCAAGGCGCAGGAAAGCCCCGCCTATCAGGACTATTTAAGCCGCTGCGGCGAGGATAACGCCACCCACTACCGCGCCAAGATCGAGGCCGCCCAGCTGCTGATGCGCTACACGGACTGCACCTTCGTCACCCCCGTGTTCAACGGCTCCGCGTCTCTGCGCAACGCCGCAGGGCAGCTGATCGAGGACGTGAACAAGTCCGTGCGCCGCCGCCAGACGGTCAACGCCGAATATCTTTCGTCTCTTTACAGCGACGTTTCCTCCCTGTACCGCTTGGACCAGATTCAGGTGTCTGCCAGCGGCTTAGGGCCGCTGCCCGCCGTTTCCAGGGCGCTGCTGATCGGTCTTGCGGTCTGCTGGGTGGGGATGGGCGCATACGCTCTCCGGGAAAAGCTGAATAAACGCCGCAAAAAGGATTGATTTCCGCAAATCCTGTAGTATAATGGGGCTGTACCCCGTGGTACGATATATGAAAAAGGAGTTTTGAAACATGAAAAAGCTGATTGCCATGCTTCTGGTTCTGACGATGGTTCTGTCCTTCGCCGCCTGTGCCAAGAAGGATGCAGGAATGAGCCACGCCGACTATATGGCCGCCGCCAACGACACGGAGGTCGTTGTGGAGACCTACGTTCAGGCCCATCAGTCCTGGTGGGACAACAAGGTCACCGTTTACTGCCAGAGCCCCGACGGCGCTTACTTCCTGTATGAGCTGGCCTGCTCCGAAGAGGACGCCGCCAAGCTGGTTCCCGGCACCAAGATTCGTGTCACCGGCTACAAGAGCGAATGGTCCGGCGAAGTGGAGATCACGGATGGCACCTTTGAATTTGTCAAGGGCGATTCCTACATTGCCGAGCCTCTGGACGTTACCGACCTGCTGGGCACCGACGAGCTGATCGACCATCAGAACGAGTTCGTTTCCTTCACCGGCCTGACCGTAGCTCCCAGCACCGACGCCAACGGCAACGAGGCTGCTTTCCTGTACAACTGGGACGGCTCCGGCGAGAAGGGCAACGACCTGTACTTCAACGTCACCATGAACGGCCAGACCTACAATTTCTGCGTGGAGTCCTACCTGTGCGGTCAGGACACCGAGGTGTATCAGGCTGTTGAAGCACTGCAGATCGGCGACGTGATCAACGCCGAAGGGTTCCTCTACTGGTACGAGGGCGTCAACCCCCACATCACTTCCGTTTCCGCCGCGAACTGAGTTTTTAACCGAGCGGGGAAAGGCGAATGCCTTTCCCCGCATTTTCTTTGGAAAAGGAACGTTTTCCAGGTTCTGTCCGGCAGCATAGCCTGATGGTATGTGGGACTATGCGGCAGCTTTATGTCCCTTTCCGCAAAAATCCGCTGTTGACCAGCAGAATTGTCACGACCCATGAGAGAGGAAACGCATGGTACAGCATGGGGAAGCTTGGGCTTGCTATGAAAAACCGGGCGCATCTGACCCCGGCGGTTCAGATGTTTATGGAATACCTGCCCTTCCGGGAGATGGCGGGGCGAAGGATGCCGGTGAATGAACGCGGCAGGGCGGTCTTGTTTTTTGGTTTGTGATATGATAAGATCAGGATCAGAAATCAGAATTTGTGGAGGTAAGCAAAATGAGTGATAGCAGGTTAAAGGGTATAGCAGTTATTCTATTTGGAATACTCTTAAGTGCAAGTAGTGCAGAAATGAATCGAACTGTATTGGCAAGTTTTAACGATTTCCCATTTGCTATTATCGGGATAATTGTTGGAATTGTTGGACTTATAATGGTTTTCAAAAATAATAAAGAATAACAAATTCCGATTTGTCGGTTTGATTTACAGGCGGGATACACTGCCCCGCGCCCCAGCCGGATTTTCTGCATAAAAAATTCCCCGCTTTCGGTAACGAAAGCGGGGAATTGCTATTGAACCTTACTGGTTTGCCATTTCCTTCAGAGCGTCCTTGCGGCTGAAGTTGGCGCGGCCCTTCTCGTCGAAGCCCATGAACTTCACCCAGGTCATGTCGCCCAGGTTCAGCACGTCTTCTACCTTCTCCACGCGATGGTTTTCCAGCTTGGAGATGTGAACCATGCCGTCATGGCCGGGGGCGATCTCCACAAACGCGCCGATGGGCAGGATGCGCACGACCTTGCCGTAGTACAGCTTGCCCACCTCGGGAACGAAGCAGATGTCGTCCACCATCTTCTTGGCGGCGTAGGCGGCGGCGGAGTCAACAGCGGAAATGAACACGCTGCCGTCGTCGTCGATGTCCACCTTGGCGCCGGTGTCGGCGCAGATCTTCTGGATGGTCTTGCCGCCGGAACCGATGACCTCGCGGATCTTGTCCACGGGGATCTTCAGGGACAGCATCTTCGGGGCGTACTCGCTGACCTCGGGACGGGGCGCGGGGATGGCCTTGAGCATGACCTCGGACAGAATCTCCAGACGCGCCTTGCGGCAGCGCTCCAGAGCATCGGCGATGATCTCCATGGTCAGACCCCTGTTCTTCAGGTCCATCTGGATGGCGGTGATTCCCTCGGTGGTACCGGCGACCTTGAAGTCCATTTCGCCGTGGAAGTCCTCAACACCCTGAATGTCGGTGAAGGTTCTCCACTCGCCGGTCTCCTGATCGGAGATCAGGCCGCAGGAAATGCCGGCCACGGGGCGCTTGATGGGCACGCCGGCATCCATCAGAGCAAGCGTAGAGCCGCAGATAGAAGCCTGAGAGGTGGAGCCGTTGGAGGAAAGCACCTCGGAAACCAGACGGATGGTATACGGGAACTCCTCGACCGGCGGGATAACCGGCACAAGTGCACGCTCTGCCAGTGCGCCGTGACCGACTTCACGTCTGCCCGGGCCTCTGGAGGGCTTCGTCTCGCCTACGGAATAGGACGGGAAGTTGTAGTGGTGGATGTAGCGCTTGGACTCTTCGTCGTCGATGCCGTCGAGGAGCTGGTTGTCACGCGTAGAGCCGAGCGTTGCAACGGTAAGCACCTGCGTCTGGCCGCGGGTGAACATGCCGGAGCCGTGTACGCGCGGCAGCAAACCGACTTCTGCGGCAAGCGGACGGATCTCATCCATACCTCTGCCGTCAACACGCTTCTGCTCGTCGAGCAGCCAGCGACGCACGACGAACTTCTGCGTCAAATACATGCACTCGTCGATCTTTGCCGCCTGATCGGGGTAAATTTCGTCGAAGTGCTCATGCACTTTTTCGTAAACAGGCTTGAGTCTCTCGTCGCGAACGGTCTTGTCGTCCGTATCGAGTGCGGCCTTCACGTCATCAATGGCGAAATCGCGGATTTCTTCGAACATCTCCGGATCCGGCTTATTGGACGGATAAGAGAACTTCTCTTTGCCGATCTCCCTCTGGATACCCTTGATGAACTCAATGATTTTCTGGTTTTCCGCATGGCCTGCCATAATGCCGTTGAACATATCCTCGTCGGACACTTCGTTTGCACCGGCTTCGATCATTGCAATGCGCTCATCAGTGGAAGCGACGGTAACAGCCATCTGGGAGAGCTTTCTCTGCTCTGCCGTCGGGTTGATGATGAACTCGCCGTCGATGAGGCCGACGGAAACGCCGCTGATGGGGCCGTCCCACGGAATGTCGGAGATGGACAGCGCGACGCTGGTGCCGACGAGTGCGGCAATCTCCGGGGAGCAATCCGGGTCAACGGACATGACGGTGCAGACGATGGAAACATCGTTGCGCATGTCCTTCGGGAACAGCGGGCGGATGGGGCGGTCGATCATACGGCAGACAAGAATCGCCTTATCGGTCGGGCGACCCTCACGCTTTAAGAAAGAGCCCGGGATCTTGCCGACGGAGTAGAGCTTTTCCTCGAAGTCAACGGAAAGCGGGAAAAAGTCGATGCCGTCACGCGGCTTTGCGGCAGCGGTGGCTGCCACGTGGATGGTGGTCTCACCGTAACGGACAAGGCACTCGCCGTTTGCAAGCTGTGCCATTTTACCGGTTTCGATCTTCAGCGAGCGTCCGGCAAATTCCGTTTCAAATACTCTGAAATTTTCAAACATAAAGGTTATTTTCCTTCCCCCCGAAAGCCGGGATTTTCCGACTCCGCAGACCGTTTAACAATTAAACCGACGCACACGTGTTTTACGACCTGTATGCGCCCGTTTCACTGCTAAACAGCCCTTGGAATCATTTTGTGCAGATATTAAATCAGCTGCGCGGGTCGCGCGCAGCTGAAAAAAGACAAAAAATTACTTACGGATACCGAGTTCTGCAATGATTGCTCTGTAACGCTCGATGTCAACCTTAATGAGGTAGTTGAGAAGGCTTCTTCTTTGGCCGACCATCTTCAGCAGGCCGCGGCGGGAGTGATGATCCTTCTGGTTGGTACGGAGGTGCTCGGTGAGGTCGTTGATTCTCTTGGTGAGAACGGCGATCTGAACTTCCGGGGAACCCGTGTCGCCCTCATGGCGTGCATACTTCTTGATGATCTCTGTCTTTTCGCTCTTCAGCATTGTGTTTTCCACCTTTTCTAAAATATTTGCCGA
>OICD01001397.1_pt1 | contig 10304 bp, 17 predicted proteins | sample 1581161 | NCBI WGS metagenome assembly OICD01 (sample SAMEA3882546, study PRJEB24775) | human gut metagenome | biome: human-associated habitat; feature: intestine environment; material: feces | place: Netherlands | collected 2009/2010 | reverse complement strand
ATCCGCCTTTTACCGAAAGTGTAATGGGGGTTCGGAGTTCACCCAAGGCGAGATTCAGAAGATTGTGGATTTTCTGAACCTTGAAACCCCGGTGGGAATTTTTTTTGATGCGAAAGTGTCTTAAAAGACACCGCAAGGAGTAAGAACCATGAATGAAGTCAGTTTGAAACCGGTCATTGATGAACTTGAAATCTTGTTTTCAAAGTTCAACAAAGCCTTCTTTGAAGGGAAGCTGGAAAAGCCTGTGATCACCGTTTCCCCGGATCATACCCGTGGGGTCTATGGGTGGTGTACTGGTTGGAAGGCGTGGCAAGACGGCACTAAGGAAGGCGGCTATTACGAAATCAACCTGTGTGCCGAATACCTGAACCGCCCCTTTGAAGAAACCTGTGGAACCTTGCTTCACGAAATGGTTCACCTTCAGAACCTTCAGGACAATGTTCAAGACACTTCCCGTTCTGGTTCCTACCACAACCGGAAGTTCAAGGAAACCGCTGAAGCCCACGGGCTGACCGTGGAGAAAGGCGAAAAGTACGGATGGCACAAAACCGCCCTGAACCCGCAAGCTGAAGCCTTCGTGAAATCCCTTGGCAAATCCGGGTTCTGTCTGGTTCGGCCCCGTACCAATCCGCTGAAGGGTTCCCGGAAGGGGGGGATCAAGTTCCCGCAAGTATGTTTGCCCCTGTTGCGGAACCATCATCCGGGCCACCAAGGAAGTTCATGTTCTCTGTGGAGAATGTGAAGTGGCCTTTGAAGAACAAGAGTGATAACCCAATAAAGCTGTTTGAAAGGAGTATGCACAATGACCACTTTTGCAGAGCGTCTGAAGAACGCTATGGAACAGACCAACATGAGCCAATCCGCCCTGTCTGAACAGGCCGGGGCTTCCAAGGCCGCTATCAGCCAATACCTTTCCGGGAAGAACACCCCCGGCCCTGACCGTATCAAGGCCCTTGCCGATGCAACCGGCGTTTCCTTTGATTACCTGATGGGTTATGGAGCCGCCCCGGTTGCGGAACCGCCCATCAAGAAGATCAGCGTGAAGGAAGCCGCCCGGTGCATGGGCAAATCTGATCAGTTTGTCAGAATCGGCCTTCAGCGTGGCCTTCTTCCCTTCGGGAACGCTGTTCCCGGAACCGGCGCTTGCTGGAATTACTACATCAACCCCACCAAGTTCCGTGATTATGTGGGTGCTGATCAGTTCACTTCTTTCTTCGGCCTTACGGCCTGATTTTTAGAAAAGGAGTAAAGCAATGAAAACCAGATTTGATGGAACCTTGTGGATCGGAGCCGGTGGACAGGCTTTCCGCCCCGCAGAAATGGGAACCGATCACCTGTTGAACACGGTGAAGATGCTGAAGAACCGCCCCGGCGTGGTGATAGCTATGGTGGTTCGTGACATTGAAGCCACCCCTGACTGTTGCCCTTTTGATCCCTTCGGTGGCGGTCATTCCGAGTTGGTGAAACAGTCCTTGTTCAACATCACTTCCCTTTCCCCGGAACAGGTGAGTGATTACGCCTTGAACAGCCCCTTGGGAATGGCTATGAAGGCCGAACTTCTTTCCCGTGGTGTGAATGTGGAAAATTACCTTTCCATGATTGAAGGGCCTGAAACCCTATGATCACGCTGTTTCAGCACCAGCAACAGGCCCTTGATGAAACCGAGGGGAAGAACCGGGTGGCCTATTACCTTGATATGGGCCTTGGGAAAACCTTTGTTGGTTCCGAAAAAATGATGAAGCTGAACAAGCGGATCAATCTGGTGGTGTGCCAATGTTCAAAAGTTCAAGACTGGATTGAACATTTTCAAGACCACTACACCCGGAATTGTGTGTTCGACCTGACCAACCCCAAAACCTTCAAATGGTTCTTTGAACAGGTTCAGCATGAAGTTCCAACCCTGATGATTGGCGTGATCAACTACGAACTGACCTTCAGGCGGAATGTGCTGAAAACCCTGACCGGCTTCACGCTGATGTTGGATGAAAGTTCCCTGATCCAGAACGAGAACGCCAAACGGTCAAAGTTCATTCTTGGGCTGAAACCGGATAATGTGATCCTTCTGTCAGGCACCCCCACGGGCGGCAAGTATGAAAACCTGTGGAGCCAATGCCAACTGTTGGGGTGGAAGATTTCAAAGGAATTGTTCTGGAAGCAGTACATTCAAACGGAATGGGTGGAAACCGATGGCTTTTGGCGGCAACAGATTACCGGCTATAAGAATGTTGACCGGCTGAAGCTAAAGCTGGCCGAACACGGGGCCGTTTTCATGACCACCGAACAGGCCGGAATCAGCCTTCCAAAACGGAACTGGATCAAGGTCAAAACCCGCCCTTCGCCCCTTTATTGGAAGTTCTGGAATGATCGCTATGTTGCGATTGACAGCGCCAACCTTGGTGAATTTGAACTGGATGCTGATTTCTACGGTTCCAATGCCCATTGTGAACGGGAACTGATTGGCGATACCAGCTTGACCCGCCGCCTTTATGCCCGTCAGCTTTGCGGCCTATACAACCCGGCCCGTTATGAAGCCTTCCGGGATTTGGTGAACAGCACGGAAGATCGCTTGATCGTGTTCTATAACTTCACGGAAGAAATGGAACGCCTGAATGGGATCGCCAAGGGCCTGAACCGCCCTGTGTCCGTCCTTTCCGGTGAAGAAAAGAACTTGGATGCTTACCGCTACCAGCACAACAGCATTACCTTCATTCAGTATCAGGCCGGTGCAATGGGCGGCAACTTCCAGCTTGCCAACAAAATCATTTATTTCAGCCTTCCCCAAGGTTCGGAACTGTGGGAGCAATCCCAAAAGCGTATTCACCGCCTTGGGCAAGAACGGCCCTGCTTCTATTACCTGATGATCTGTCCGGGAACGGTTGAAGAAGATATTCTTTCTACTTTGGAAATGAGAAAGGACTATACCGATGAACTATTCAGAAAGTATGAGCAAGCGGCAACAGCGCCGCAAAGCCCTTAACCAGCGGTTCAGGCGGATGTTCCTTGTGGCCCTTCTGATGGGCCTTGCAATGGGGTTTGTATTTGGGCGCTGTTCTGCTGTCAACAGCAAGGCCCCGGATGCCCCCATTGAACCGGATCAGCTTACCGCCGTGATCCCGGATGTGACCTTGGAGCCGGTGGAAACCCCGCTGGTGGAAGAACCCGCCGAACCTGAACCGGTGCTGTTGGGCAGTTTCAGAATTACCGCCTATTGTTCCTGTGAAAAGTGTTGCGGCGAATGGGCCAAGAACCGGCCCAACGGCATTGTGTATGGTGCCACTGGTGTGGAACTGAAGGCCGGTGTTTCCTGTGCTTCCCCGCTTCCTTTGGGAACCGTGGTGGAAGTGGAAGGCTTGGGTGAATACATCGTTCAGGATCGCCCCGCCCAATGGGTGATTGACAAATACGGTGAAAACCAGATCGACATTTATTTTGACAACCATGAAGCCGCTTCCGCCTTCGGCCTGAAGCAGTTGAATGTTTATCTGAAAGGAGAACCAGAAAAATGATCAAATGTGAAAATGCTTGCCCCCGTGGAAAGTTCGATGGGTGTTGCCACAAATGCCCGGAGTTCCACACTTGCCCTGATTCCTGTCAGGAAAACCCGAACGCCTGTGGTTCGGCCACCTTCGATGAAGAAACGGCCCTTCAGGAGTTCAAGAACACCCAGCTTGCCACCTTGAATGCCATTGCTTCTCTGACCGCCCACAAGAAGGCCATTGAGGAACAGGAAAAGGAAATGAAGGCTAAGTTGTATGAAGCAATGGTGAAGTTCGGCGTGGATAAGTTTGAATCCGATGTTCTGAACCTTACCCTTGTGAAGCCCACCAATGCCACCAGCATTGATTCCACCAAGCTGAAGAAGAAATACCCGGACATTGCTTCCGAGTGTTCCAAGACCACCGCCAAGGCCGGTTATGTGAAGATCACCCTGAAAGGGGATAAGTCATGAGTTGCCGAGGCTTTGAACCTGTTTGCACCAATAATGAACTTCGGGAGTATTTCAGCGCCAAGGGCCTGACCTATGACAGCATTGATGAAGGTGATATTTTGATCCTTTGCATGATGCTTCAGAAGGAATTGAAGAAATCCAATAAGGCCGGTGAAACTTCCGTCACCATGACTTTGAGCAAACGGGTTGACATGAAGAAGGCCGCCAACGGCCACATTACCGAGTGTTACATCTACATGAACGCCCACTATTTCACCCGGCGTGAATGTATCAGCTTCAACCGGGATGGGTGGATTGGCTTTGCTGGATGGGCCGATGATGGCAACACTAACCCGTTGCGCCGTGCCTTCCTTGCATGGTGTGACTATTTGGCGGAAGGTGGTGGGGCCGATGGCAAGGGATGAAGTGTGGGATGCCCTGAAAAATCATGCCAAACAGGTTCATTCAGAACGGGTTGCAAAGAACCCCGACCGGATCGCCTATGCCATTCAGCAGTTTGAAGCCCACGGCATTGAATACCAACTGAAGAATGAGCAAACCGGACATTTCCATTGTTGGCGGAAGTCTGATGATAAACTGTTCCAATTCTACGCTGGAACGGGTAAAATTCAGGGCTTCACCCAAGTCAGAGGTATTCACAGCCTGATTCAGATGTTGGAGGGGTGAGCTGATGGCCGGTGAAAAAAACTTTGAAAATCGCCTGAAGAAATGGCTGGAAGCTGAAGGGATTTATCCCTTGGGTGAACCAGTTGACCGCATGAGCGCCCCTCCCTGTGGCTTCTATGAAAAGCGTTGGGGTGGAAGCCGGTATGTGAAAAGCGGCCTTCCCGATATGCGGATCACCGTGAAGGGCATTGCCCTTGAAGTGGAGCTGAAGGCCACTAACGGAACCCCATCTGTGCTTCAGAAGCGGAATATTCGCCAAATCAATAATAGCGGCGGAATAGCAATGGTGCTATACCCACAAGGGTTTGACACATTCCAAGACATAATAAAGGGGGTGAAATCGTGTCCACAAGATTTTCCCATAGCCGGGTTGAAGTGTTTGATCGTTGCCCATTCAAATATCGGTTGCGATATGTTGATGGATTAGACACGATCCCGAACACGGACGCAGACAACGCCCTGATCCTTGGCACCGCCCTTCACACCGGCATTGAAGAAGGGGTTGAACAAGCCCTTGACTTCTACAAGAACAGCTTCCCGGTTCTGACGGATGATCACATTCATGAAATGATGAAGTTGGAAGCCATGATCCCCAAGGCAAAGGCCATGTTGCCACCGGGCGGAACCTTTGAATTGCCTATTGGGAACGCTGATTTCATCGGCTTCATGGATTATCTGTGGCCCTGTGGTTGGGATTCCAGAACCAATGAAACCTTGTTTGATCTGTACGATTTCAAGTATTCCAACAACGCCAAGAACTACGCCGTTTCCGGTCAGCTTCACGAATACAAGTATTGGTATGAACTGACCCATCCCGGCCACCGGATCAGAAATATGTATTTCCTGATTGTTCCCAAGCCCAAGATCAGGCAGAAAAGCACCGAAACCCTTTCCCAATTCCGTGACCGCTTGCAAGCGGCCTTGAAAGATGCTGAACCAACGCTGATGCCGGTTCAGTACAACCCCATGAAGATTGTGGACTTCCTGACCGATGTGAAGCACATGGTTGAAGCCACAGACTTTCCCAAGAACCCAAACCATTTTTGTGGATGGTGTGAGTATGAAGAATATTGTCAGAAAGGATGGGATTATATGTTACTTCCCAAGAATGAACGCCGTGATCTGAACGCCACCAAGAAGAAGGTTGTGTGGCTTTACGGCGCACCCTTCAGCGGTAAGACCTTCTTTGCAAACCAGTTCCCCGATCCCCTGATGCTGAACACGGATGGCAACATCAAGTTTGTGGATGCTCCCTATATCGCCATTCGGGACACCGTGACGGTAGAAGGCCGGTTGACCAAGCGGTACTTGGCTTGGGAAATCTTTGCTGATGCCGTGGCCGAGTTGGAGAAGAAACAGAACGACTTCAAAACCATTGTGGTTGACCTTCTGGAAGATACCTATGAGGCTTGCCGGGTGTATATCTGTGATCGGCAGGGCTGGAAGCATGAAAGTGATGATTCCTTCCGGGCGTGGGACATGGTTACTTCCGAGTTCCTGAACACCATCAAGCGGCTGGTCAATCTGGACTATGAAAATATCATCCTGATCAGCCATGAGGACAGAAGCCGGGATTTGACCCGCAAGAGCGGTGACAAAATCAGTTCTATCCGCCCCAATCTTCGGGAAAAGGTTGCCAACAAGGTTGCTGGTATGGTTGACCTTGTGGCCCGTATCGTGGCGGATGATAATGACCGGGTTCTTTCCTTCAAGGCTTCGGAAGTGATCTTTGGTGGTGGGCGGCTGACTGTCCACAACAAGGAAATCCCGCTGGATTATGAAGCCTTCTGTGAAGTCTACGAGGAAGCCAACCAGAAGGCCGCAGGAGCCGTGAAGCGTGGCGGCAATGCCCCGGCTACCCCCGCACCTGAAACCACCGACACGCCCACCACAGCGCCCAGCAGAAGGGGCAGAAAGGCCAAGACTGTAACCCCGCCCCCGGCTGGTAACTATGATCCGGCTGAAGATGCGGCAAAGGCGGCTTGTGGTGATCCTGATGGAACTTGGACACCGGGCGGCGGTGAAAAGGATGATTCTGTTCCTGTTGATGAACCGGCCACCGGTGACACCCCGCCTTGGAACGATCTTCCCAAATGCCCGGACGGTGAACGCATTTTCAGACAGCACGATCAGAACCCGGAAATCCCCCTTTGTCCGTCCATTGACGCTGGCCACCGTTGCCACAAGGAAGGCGGCCCCGATGGTTGCCCCCTGTGGGATCGCCCCAAGGCACAGGCAGAGGAACCCGCACCCAAGACGGATGCTAACCCGCCCCGCCGTACCCGGAAGAAGCGTGAAGAATAATGGCTGATGTGCTGATGATTGCCGGGAAGCCTGAAACCATCTTCAAGGCCCGTGATTTTGAATATCTGGTTGAAAAATACATGGGTTATGAAGCGGCCAAGTATTTCCGGGAATACGCTGAAAAGGCTGATGAAGAAGTCAGATCGGCCAAGGCCGGTGAGAACACAGACCTTGCTTCCTATGAAGCTGACCTTGAAAGCAATCACAGAGCCTTTCAGGACATTCAGACGGAAGCCGCAGTTATCACGGGTGTTCTTCAAGAAAAACGGATAAACCGTGAGAAGATCGCCTATGCAGTCAGGGAAATTGGAAAGATAATTTCCAACCAAATATAAGGAGGAACCCAAAATGAAAAACGATGCCCTGAACCATTTCAAAGAGGAAATGAACAAGCGTGGCCTGTTCCGCAAGATTCAGGTGTGCGCCAACCTGATCCCCCCCCGCCCGGTGCTGATGGTGAAGCCCTGATCGAACTTCATCGTTCCGCCGCCAAGATCGCCATTCGGAATTACGCTGAACATCATGAAGATTTTTGTGATGTGATGGCGGATGCGGCCCTTGATCATCTGCTGAACACCGTTCTTCCTGATGATCTGTTCATTCCTGATGGTGGTTTTTCCCCTACGAAAGAAGAAGTTGACAACATGAACAGGGCCAAGGAAACGGCTGACAAAGCGGCCAAGGTGCTTGATACCCTGTTTGGTGGGTTGGCTGATCTTCTGAAAACCATTTAATAAATACATTTTTTGGAGGTAAAAAACTATGGCTATTGATTTTGACAAGATTGATCGTTCTGTTGATCTGAAGGGCCTTCAGGCTGATGTGGAGGATGCCAAGAAGAACGGCGGCGGTGATTTCCCCACCATCCCCGCTGGCAAGTATGAAGTGAAGCTGGAAAGCATGGAGATCAAAGGCACCAAGGCCGATCCCAACCGCCCCATGCTGGCCGTGTCCTTCAAAATCCTGTCCGGTGAGTTCAAGAACCAGCGCCTTTTCATGAACCGTGTTCTGTACGGCACCAAGAATGACAAGAACATGATCGCTTCCGCTATGGGCTTCCTTGAAAAGCTGGATTCCGGTGTTCCTGTCAGCTTCACCAGCTACAAGCAGTTTGCCCAGCTTGTTCTTGATGTGGCGGAAGCTATTGATGGAACTTTGGAATATGCGGTGGACTACGATGATTCTCGCTTCAATTCCATCACCGTTGAAGAAGTTTTCGAGGTTGAAAACTGACCCAAAATTTTTTACAATGGAAGTGTCTTTTAGGACACGAACCATTTTTGAAAGTTCACTTTCAAGCCGGGGCGAAAGCCCCGGAATGGCCCCAAGTGAAAGCCTTCCCGTGGCGGGGCTGATAAGGCGGAAACGCTGACCGATTTCACAAAAGCTGAAAGGATGTGAGTTGATGATCTTCTATGATTTTGAGGTTTTCCGGTATGACTGGCTGGTTGTCCTGATCGACCTGAACGCCCGAAAAGAAACCGTGATTATCAACGATCCCGACAAGCTGAAACGCTTCTATGAGGAACACAAGGGTGTGATTTGGGCCGGTTACAATTCCCGGAACTATGATCAGTACATCCTGAAGGCCATTCTGTGTGGGTTTGATCCAAAGCCTGTGAATGATTGGATCATTGCAGAGGATAAACCCGGTTACAGATATTCAAGCCTGTTCAGAGAATACCCGCTGATCAATTATGATGTGATGCCGAACCCGCCAATCAGCCTGAAAGCGCTGGAAGCGTTCATGGGCCATTCCATTAAAGAAACTTCTGTTCCCTTCGACATTGACCGGCCTTTAACTGAAGCAGAGTTGGCCGAAACGGTCAAATATTGCCGCCATGATGTGGAACAGACGGTGGAAGTGTGGTTGCGGCGGAAGGAAGATGAATTTGATGCCCAAATGTCACTTGTGAAGGCGTTCCACCTTCCCATTTCTGACATTGGCCGCACCAAAGCACAGCTTTCCGCCAAAATCCTTGGGGCCGTTCAACGGGAACACAATGATGAATTTGAAATTGAGTTCCCGCCCAGCTTGCGGATCGAAAAATACACGGAAGTTTTGAATTGGTACAAGAACCCCTTGAACCGTGATTATTCCAAAACCCTTGAACTGGATGTGGCCGGGGTTCCCCATGTGTTCGCTTGGGGTGGCCTTCATGGGGCCATTCCCAAATATCACGGGGAAGGTTGGTTTGTCAATGTAGATGTGGCTTCCTATTACCCGTCTTTGATGCTGGTTTATAAGTGGCTTTCCCGCAATGTTCACGATCCTTCCAAGTATGCGGAAATTTACCACACCCGCCTGAAGCTGAAGGCGGAGAAGAACCCCATGCAACAGCCTTACAAGATTGTTCTGAACAGCACCTATGGCGCTATGAAGGATAAGCACAATGCCATGTATGACCCCCGGCAAGCCAACAATGTTTGTGTGGGCGGTCAGCTTCTTCTTCTGGATTTGATTGAACGGCTGGAAGATCATTGTGAAATCATCCAGAGCAACACGGATGGTATTTTGGTCAAACTTCGCCGGTATGAAGATTTTGAAATGCTGGACGATCTGTGTTGGGAGTGGGAGCAAAGAACCGGGATGCGCCTTGAATTTGATGAATTTCAAAAGGTGTATCAGAAAGATGTGAACAATTACATCATTATTCCTTCCGGGCCGCTTCGTGATGAAAAAGGGAAACCCCGCTGGAAGTGCAAGGGTGCCTATGTCAAAAAGCTGTCTGATCTGGATTATGACCTTCCCATTGTCAACCGGGCCATTGTGAACTATTTCCTTCAGGGGATGTTCCAATCTTCGAGATTTTCAGAAGGTTGTGAAGGTGTCCAGCAAGTACAAATATGCCCTTTATTCCCCGGTGATTACGGAAGCCAAGATCAGGGATGAAAAAGGCCGTTCTAAGAAAATCACCCGCTTCAGCGGCGGTGAGGTTCAGACGGATAAAACCTTCCGGGTGTTCGCTTCCAAGGATCAGAGCAAGGGCGGAATCTTCAAGGTTTCCGGGAAAATCGTCAAGGGCCGGGAAAAGAACCCTGAAAAGTTCGGCAACACCCCGGATCATTGTTTCTTCATCAATGATGATGTGACCAACCTTCCTATCCCGGATGAACTGGACAAGCAATATTACATTGATGTTGCTTGGGATCGGTTGAAAGATTTCGGGGTGGAACGATGAACAATAAAACCTTTCGGGGGGGGGAGCGTTGAAGCATGGAACTGTTTAGGGGCTATGTGCCTACCAGAAATAAACAATGCCTTGAAAAATTCAAAGGCGTTGAAAAACTGAAAACCCGTTCAGAAGTCCAAGACCTTGATGAATACGCCGGTATTCTTGGGAAGAAACCATTCTGATTGATGTGGACGATGCGGAAACATCTG
>OICD01001393.1_pt1 | contig 10332 bp, 12 predicted proteins | sample 1581161 | NCBI WGS metagenome assembly OICD01 (sample SAMEA3882546, study PRJEB24775) | human gut metagenome | biome: human-associated habitat; feature: intestine environment; material: feces | place: Netherlands | collected 2009/2010 | reverse complement strand
CGCGCCACTACGTCAATATTTACGGTCTGGATTTGAAACGGGATATTGAGAAGTTAAACCCGCTGGACAATTTAATGCGTGCTGGCGCGTAGCGTGATAGAGCATCTTCTATCATCTTTACACATCCAAGAGCAACAATGAACAAATGGGAAGATGTTTTCACATCTTCCCATCATCTTTATACATCTCGGATAATTCCTGAATGAATGCCCGCATTTCATTGACTATGGCCTGCGGGAACAGGATTTTCATATCTGCTCCAAAGCCTGCCGCCCACGCATAAAACGGCTTGCTGATTTGGACTGGAACAGAAACGGTGAAATCATCTGCTCCATCTGGAATCAGCATCGTGTCCTTGCCGAACTGCTCTAAAATCACGTCGGCCAAGTGGTTGGCACAGCGGAGCTTTACTGTCGTTTCCGTTCCGGTGAACATATTAAATACCTCGGCTTGATGGGCGTTCAGGTCAATGTGCTTGAACGCTTCTGCGCCCTCTCTTGGCTCTGGATAGACAGTGATGTGCTCCATACGGTCAACGCGGAAATGGCGAAACTTCTCGCCGTCGTAGGCATAGAGATAGTAATTTCCGTCGTTCCACAAAAGCCCAAAAGGACTGACAACATAGGCTTCATTGTTGTGCGAATACCACTTTTTCTTTTCGCGGTCATAGTGGAAATACTTGAAGCGCACTTTCTGGTTCTTTTGGATAGCAATATGGAGGTTGTCTGCGTCCTTTACCACGCTGTCATTCATGCTGCGCACACGTCCGGCAACAAAGGAGCGGCGATTTAAGGTTGCGCCCGTATTGCGGTCTGTCAGGCTCAAGACCTTTGCTGTAATCCTGTTGGCGACGTTCTGTGTGATGAATTTGGAGGACTGGATGCTGTCAACAATCAGCCGCAGCTCATACGGCTCAAATCCGTCTGTTTTCATCCAGTAGCCGCGCGTTTTGTGGTCGTAGGCAATTTCAATGCCGTCCAAGGCATTCAGAACGTCCTTGTCGCGGTAGAATGACTTGATTTCAAGCTCATAGCCGTGGTTGCGGTAATTGGTCAGAATGTCCGCCACAGCGACGGTATGCCCTTTGCTGGTGTTATGAAACAGGTAGTTGTATAAAACGGCAATGCGGTCAAACGGCTGTCCGGGCATGGTCTATTCCTCGTTCCGGCTCTTGGATGCGGGATACGCCTGCTTTTCGTCCGTTCGCCCCAAGAGATAGTCGGTGCTGGTGTGGTAGAAATCAGCCAGTTTTATCAAAATGTCTGTTGGAATGTCGCGCTTGCCCATCTCATAGTGGGAATAGCAGACCTGCGAACACTGTAAATACTCAGCCAAGTCCCGTTGAAGCAGGTCGCTGTCCTCGCGCAAGTCCCGGATGCGTCTATACATTTTTCCGTGCTCCTTTATGGAAGTTTCACAGAAAAGTATAGAGAAAACAGTTTGTTATATTGAAATATAAAACAAAATGTTATATACTAGGCTTGGCAAACAAAATAAAAACTTGGAGGAGACACAAAAATGGATGAAAAAGTTATAATCAAAAGCGAACAATATAATTTCAAATCATATTGGATTACTGTATTGGTCATTGCTGGGCTATTCCTGTTCTTAGCGATTCCGAATCTATATTTGGAATATTTATTGCCAAACCCTTTTGACTGGTTTGTAGAGGATGGATTGTCTAATATCTTTTTTGACATTATGTTGTTAACACTTATTGTTGGAACAATATGCTATTTCTGGCTTCGTAAGATGAATCTTGTTGTTTCAGACAAACGTGTATATGGTCAGGCCGCCTTTGGTCAACAAGTTGATTTGCCGCTTGACTCTATCACGGCAATCGGTAAAGGAACCATAAAAGGCATTGCGATTACAACTGCATCCGGGGCAATCAAATTCAAGTGTATTAAAAATCGTGATGAAATTTATGATGTTGTCAGTAAACTGTTGATGGAGCGTCAAACGAGTAAACCGGTATCCAACGAAGCTTCGTCTATCGAGGACTTAAAGAAATATAAAGAATTGCTTGATACCGGCGTTATCTCACAGGAAGAATTCGACGCAAAGAAAAAGCAACTTTTGGGGGTATGAGCATGACTAGAGCGGAAGCATTTCAGGAACTGAAAGAGAAGCTGCAAGGAAAGGGTTCTGGCAATCTCTTCGATTTTCATTGGAGGCGGCTGGAAGAGTATGTGAGGCGCTATGATACAGCCGGTGAATCGGAGAAGAAACTGCTGGAGGCAGATTTTGATGTTTCCTATAAAAAGATTCTGGAGATGCTGAACGAAGCATGAAACATGCCGCGGGAGCCGGAATGGCTCCCGCGGCTTTTTTCAGGTATCTGGCGGTTTGGGGGTGAATTTGCGGTGGAGGCGGTGGGTGGTGGGGGTGAGGGGGCCGCGGGAGATGGCGGCGGGGCCGAATTTGCCGCGGAGCTGGTCGACGGCCTGGTCGAGCTTGCGGGCGCGGTCGCGCTTTTCGTCGGGGAAGAGGGAGAGCTGCTGGGTCTGGCCGTCGGTGAGGTCACTGAGGGTGACGCCGAGCAGGCGGAGGGGGCGGCCGTCCCAGAATTCGGCGAAGAGGGACTTGGCGCAGTCATAGAGCTCCTGCGTGACGTCGCTGGGCTCGGGGAGGCGGCGCTGGTGGGAGCGGTTTTTGAAGTCACTGCCGCGGATGGTGACGGTGAGGCAGAGACAGCGGCGGCCGTCGGCGCGTAGGCGGGCGGCGACACTGTCACACAGGGCGAGCAGGACCTGATTGGCCTGCGGGACGGTGGTGACGTCCTGCTCGAGGGTGGTGGAGTTGCCGTAGCATTTGACGGCCTCGGGCTCGGCGAGGACGGGGGAGGGGTCGACGCCGCAGGCGTAGTTGTGCAGGAGGGCGGCGGTGCGGACGCCGGTGAGCTTCTGCAGGTAGGCGAGGTCTGTCCGGGCCAGATCGCCGATCGTGCGGATGCGGGCGGCAGTGAGCTTTTCGGCAAGGGCACGGCCGACGGAGAGCAGGTCGCCGACGGGCAGCGGCCAGAGCTTCTGCGGGATCTCGGCGGGAAAAAGGGTATGGACCTAATCGGGCTTTTCAAAGTCGCTGGCCATTTTGGCCAGGAGCTTGTTTTCGGAGATGCCGACGTTGACGGTGAAGCCGAGCTCGGAGAAAATGGCGTCCTTGATCTGGTGGGCGACGGCGAGAGGGTCGGGGTAGAGCAGGTGGGTGCCGGTCATGTCGAGGAAGCATTCGTCGATCGAGACCTGCTCCACCACGGGGGCGAAGCGGCGGCAGATGGCGATGAAGGCGCGGGAATTGCGCGTATAGAGGGCAAAATCCGGCGGGGCGAGGACGAGCTGCGGGCATTTGCGCAGCGCCATGCCGACCGGCTCGCCGGTGGTGACGCCGAATTTTTTCGCGGGGATGGACTTGGCGAGGATGATGCCGGTGCGCTTGTCCCGGTCGCCGCCGATGGCGGAGGGGATGGCGCGCAGGTCCGGCTCGCCTGCGGCGACGCGGCGCGCCGCCTCCCAGGACAGAAAGGCACTGTTGACGTCTACGTGAAAGATCAGCCGCTGCTGCATCCGGCTCCCTCCTTTGGTTTCAGATATGTCCGAAGTTCATGGTTCCGGAAACAGTATAGCACAAATTGCGGAAATATGCGAACAAAATTTCGTAAATTTTATCGGGTACGGTAATGGCCGGTGTGGCACTGGAGGGTGCGGAAGCCGGTGTGGGTCAGGCCGAGGAGGGCGTCCATCTCGCGGGCGGCGTTTTCGTAGCGGCCGCGGGTGTGGTGGACGAGGAGATAATCGGCCTCGCGGATGCGGCCGGCGGCCTGCATGCAGAAGCTGCGGACCGGCGCGGCCAGGGCGAAGACCCAGATGGGGGCGCAGATGGTCACGTGGTCATAGGCGGCAAGGTCGAGCGCGACCGGCTCGATGGGCATGGGCCAGCGGTGCATCCCGTAGCGGCCGCACCACCAGAAGCCGAGCGTGCCCGCGGTCCGCTCGGCGGCGCGGATCTCATAGACGGCTGCGCCGGTCCGGTCGGCCTCGGCGAGGGCCTGCTTTCTGACATAGCCCATGCGGGAGAAGCAGACGACCAGGCGGCGGGGATCGGCGCCGATGTGCGGGTAGTCGGCGGGGTCGACGCGGAAGGACTCCTGCTGCAGGAAGATCCAGGCGGCATAGCCGGTCGCGGCCTGGCACAGGCCGAAGAGGAAATAGAGCGTGGACATGAAATTCAGGGGGAAGGTGTAAAACTGGATGCAGATCCAGAGCATCAGCGTTACGCCGAAGACGCCGCCGAGCACCACGCCCGCTTTCTTTTTTGCGAGGAGCAGGCAGGCGGCGGTCAGGTTGCTCAGGCCGTTGACGATCAGCAGCGCCCAGCCGGAGAAGATGAAGTTCTGAAAAAGGACGCCGGCGAAGGGCAGGACCTGAAAATACGGCAGCATGGCGTCCATGCCCAGCGCGCGGCCGCTGGGGTCAATCAGCATGGCGGCCGCGCCGGCCACGGCGCCGAGGCCGATGAAGAACGTCCAGAAGATCAGAAGCTTCCGGGCGGTTTGAAATCTGGAATGGGACATGGGGAGACCTCCGGGAAAAGTTATTTTATAAACCTTGAATCGGGACTCAGCGAAGCGGCCGTGAGACAAGAACCGAATTGCAAACCAACGAAGTGTTTGCAATTCGGAAACGAAGAAAGACCTTTGCTGTCGAGATGGTCGCGCTTGCGCGATCATCTGACATCCAAAGGTCATTTCTGAGTGGTGCCGGTGGCGGGGGTCGAACCCGCACGGTTGTTATGCCGAGGGATTTTAAGTCCCTTGTGTCTGCCATTCCACCACACCGGCGGATAGGGATATTTTAGCACCGAATGGGCGGTGCGTCAAGGAGGAATCCGGGCGGCGGGAGGCGATGGGAAATAGCAGAGAAATAAAAAATTTCGTCGATAGTTTGGTTGTTCTGCCATCTTGAAAAATTAGAACAAATGTTTTAATATACAGTTACTGCCTCGAACGCAAGAACCTGGTTGAACGGAACGGAAGGATGGGAGTGGATGCAGGATGCCGGAAAATCCGAAAGGGAAGACCGAGACGCACCGACGGGCGCGGGAGATGGACGAGACCATCTTACGCCTGTTTCAGGCGCTGAGCCGGGAAGAAAAGCAGCAATTTCTTACTTTTTTTGAAAACGCTCCAGAAAGGCGATCATCGCCTGCTTCAGATCGTCGTCAGCATGGGAAAGAAGCTCCCTGAGCTGCGCGTCGAGCGGATCCTCCTCACCGGGCACGGGCTCGGTGGGGAGCTTTTTTTCGTCGGTCGTGCCGCGCAGGTAGGCGGGCGTGGTGCCGAGGGCGGAAGCGACGATGGAAAGCTGCTCGTCGTTCGGCTCGGATTTGCCGGCTTTCCAGTCCTGACAGATGGTGGGGGTCCGGCCGAGACGGCGGGCAATCGAGGCTTTGGTGACGCCGGTCTCGCGGATCAGGGCTTCAAATCTGGTATAAACGAACAAATCAGCCACCTCACTTTTGTGCAGAATGTGGAATCGAACGAATATGCGACGTACTCCCCTTGACAATCGCACAAAAATGAGATACACTCAACGTGCAGATGCGGGAGCGAAAGCCGCCGCAGCGGGAAGTTCAGATACAATAATTGTATCCGCTGCGGCGCTTTTTGTCAACCTTGAATCGCATAAAAATATGATGGAGGAAGCTGGTATGGAGGTGGTCTGCGGCTGCTGCCGTTGGTGCAGGGAGCCGGTCCGCAGGGCGGAAGGGCGGTATGCGGCGGCGGACGGCGCGGTGGTGCACGAGGAGTGCATGGAGGAATTCCTGCTGGAGGCGCTGGGGCTGCGGCGGCTGGCGGCGCAGGCCGGATACCGGTACGAGAGAGGAGAGGATACGGATGCGTAAGGAAGAAAGCGGCGTGCTGCCGGTCTGGTGCCCGTTTTACCGGGAGGACAGCGGGAAGAGCATTTTCTGCGAGGGGATCACGGATGAGAGCTTTCTGCGGCTGACGTTTGTATCGGCCCGGGCGAAGCGGCAGCAGATGGAGATCTTCTGCCGGACGAAGCACTGCGAAAAGTGCGAGCTCTATGGGGCGATCAACGCGAGGTATGCGGATGCGTGAGGAAAAGGGCGCAAGAAAGCGGGCGGACCCCATTGGAAAGGCCTCCGGGAATCTGGAAAAGGCGCTGGAGACGATGTCCCGCCGGCTGCTCACGCAGATCAAGGAGGGCGAGACGCCGGGCAAGGAGCTCGGGGAGCTGGCGAAGGTGATGAAGCAGGCCGTGGAGATCCGGCAGGAGCTGCAGGGCGAAGGGGCTGGGCAGGAGCGCGGCGTGCGGGTCGTCTTTGCGGGGCAGGCGGAGGAGTTTTCGGAATGACGGAGCTGCGGATGGATGCGCCGAACGAGAAGCAGCGGCGGTTTCTGCTGGACCGGCACCGGCACATCGCCTATGGCGGGGCCAGAGGCGGCGGAAAGAGCTGGGCCGTGCGGACGAAGGCAAAGCTGCTGGCGCTGCGGTACGCGGGGATCAAGCTGCTGATCGTGCGGCGGACGCTGCGGGAGCTGCAGAACAACCACATCGATCCGCTCCGGCAGGAGCTGGCGGGCGTGGCGAAGTATAAGGCGGCGGACAAGCGGTTCGAGTTTCCGAACGGGTCGGTCCTGACCTTCGGCTACTGCGCGTGCGACGGGGATCTGGGGCAGTATCAGGGCGCGGAGTACGACGTGGTGTTCCTCGACGAGGCGGGACAGCTGCAGAAGGCGTGGATCGACGCGATCAACGCCTGCGTGCGCGGGACGAACGGATTTCCGAAGCGGACGTATTACACGCTGAATCCCGGCGGGCCGAGCCACGGGTATTTTAAGCGGCTGTTCATCGACCGGCGGTTTGAGCCGGGGGAGCGGGAAGACGCCTACAGCTTCGTGCAGGCGTTGGTGACGGACAACCGGGTCTTGCTCGAGCGGCAGCCGGACTATCTGCAGCAGCTCGAGACGCTGCCGCCAAAGCTGCGCGAGGCATGGCTGCACGGGTCGTGGGATGTGTACGAGGGGCAGTTCTTTGAGGACTTCCGGGACGTGCCGGAGCACTACCGGGACCGGCGGTGGACGCATGTCATTGAGCCGTTCGCGCCGGACAAGGGGTGGACGGTCTGCCGGAGCTATGACTTCGGGTACGGAAAGCCGTTTTCCTGCGCGTGGTGGGCGGTCGACTATGACGGGGTCCTCTATCGGATCCTGGAGCTCTACGGCTGCACGCGGACGCCGAACGAGGGCGTCAAGTGGACGCCGGACCGTCAGTTTGCCGAGATCCGGCAGATCGAGACGGAGCATCCGTGGCTGAAGGGCCGCGAGATCACGGGTGTGGCGGATCCGGCGATCTGGGACGCGTCGCGCGGGGAGAGCGTGGCACAGACGGCGGCGCGGTACGGCGTGTATTTTTCGCCCGGCGACAACGAGCGGATCGCGGGGTGGATGCAGTGCCATTACCGGCTGCAGTTCGACGAGAACGGGTATCCGCGGATGTATGTGTTCCGGAACTGCAGGGCGTTTATCCGGACGGTGCCGCTGATGCTGTATTCGCAGACGCGGCCGGAGGATCTGGACACGGCGCTGGAGGACCATGTGTGCGACGAGTGGCGGTATTTCTGCATGTCGCGGCCGGTGCGGCCGATCCGGGGCGGGCAGACGGCGGCGATCTGGTCGGATCCGCTCGACCAACTGAGATAAGGAGGAAGCAATGGAGGTACGGACAACAGGCGTCCCCGTGATCGGGGAGAAGGAGCTCCGGCGGGCGGCGGAGATCCTGCGCCGCTACAAGCAGGGCAGGCAGAATCTCGAGCGGCGCATCATCGCCGACGAGGACTGGTGGAAGCTGCGGCAGTGGCGGCAGTTTGCGGACAAGGGCAATCCGAATGACGACCGGCCGGCGTCCGGGTGGCTGTTCAACGTGATCATGGGCAAGCACGCGGACGCGATCGCGGCCTATCCAGGGCCGAATATCCGTCCGCGGGAGCCGGACGACCGGATGGAGGCGCAGATGCTCTCGTCCATCCTGCCGTGCATTCTGGAGCAGAACGACTTTGAGGAGGTCTACTCCGACACGTGCTGGCAGAAGATGAAGCAGGGCACGGGCGTATGGGGCGTGTACTGGGACCAGGAGAAGCTGGGCGGGCTGGGCGATATCTCGATCCGGCCGGTGAATGTGCTGAATCTGGTCTGGGAGCCGGGCGTGACGGATATCCAGAAGTCGCAGAACGTGTTTTATCTGGAGCTGGAGGACAACGAGACGCTGCTGGCGGCGTATCCGCAGCTGGCGGGAAAGCTCGGCGGCAGCAGCGGGCTGCTGGCAAGGTACCGGACGGACGACGTGGTGGACTTGTCGGAAAAGACGCTGGTGGTGGACTGGTATTACAAAAAGCGCGTGGAGGGCAGGACGGTGCTGCACTACTGCAAGTATGTGGGGCAGACGGTCTTGTACGCGACGGAGAACGATACGTTCGTGCCGTCGGTCATGCGGGAGGAGGTGGACGAGCGGGGCGAACGGACACTGGTGCAGGTGCCGGTGCGCGGGCCCGCGTGCGAGCGGGGACTGTATGACGACGGGGAGTATCCGTTCATCTTCGACCGGCTGTTCCCCATTGAGGGCTCGATCTGCGGCTACGGGTACATCGACATCGGCAAGGGCGCGCAGGAGCAGATCGACCGGATGGACCAGGCCATCGTGAAAAACACGATCATGTCGGCCACGCCCCGGTGGTTCCGGCGCGCGGACGGCTCGGTCAACGAGCAGGAGTATGCGGACTGGACGAAGCCGTTCGTGCATGTGGACGGGAACCTGGGGCAGGACTCGCTGCAGCAGGTGCAGGTGCGCACGCTGCCGGCGGTGTGCGTGCAGGTGCTGAACAGCAAGATCGAGGAGCTCAAGTGGACGACCGGCAACACGGACGTGACGAACGGGCAGGTCTCGTCGGGCGTGACGGCGGCCTCGGCCATCGCGGCGCTGCAGGAGGCCTCGGGCCGCAGCTCGCGCGCGGCGACGCGGTCGGCCTACCGGGCCTACGCGCGGATGATCCGGATGGTCATCGAGCGCATCCGGCAGTTTTACGATCTGCCGCGGAAATTCCGCATTCTGGGCGCGGGCGGGGCGGAGGAATATGTGTCCTACTGCAACGCGCATCTCAAGGCGCAAAGCCTCGGCGCGGATGGGCTGCTGCGCACGCCGGTCTTTGACGTGACGGTGACGACACAGAAGCACACGGAATACACGAAGCTGGCGCAGAACGAGCTGGCGCTGCAGTTTTTCCAGCTGGGCTTCTTCCGGCCGGGGATGGAGCAGCAGGCGCTCGCGTGCCTCGACATGATGGATTTTGACGGCAAGGAGCAGGTGCTGCAGAAGATCCGGGGCGGGACGCAGGACGCGCTCTGGCAGCGGATGGCGCTGACGCTTGCGCAGCGGTATGAGCCGGAGCTGTTCGCCTCGCTGACAGATTCTGCGCAGGGCATGCGCGCGGACGTGCGGCTGGAGGGTGAGAAGGCCCCTGCGCAGGTCCGGCAGGCGAGAAAACGCGCCGCAGAGGCGGCGCAGCCGGAATGATCACGGTACAGCTTTCCGGGACTGCGCTGACGGTGCGCGGGCACGCGGGGTTTTCACGGTACGGCAGCGATATCGTCTGCGCGGCAGCGTCGATGCTGGCGTTCACGCTGGCGGCGGCGATGGAGGAGGCGGGACTGCAGCGGGCACCGGAGATCGAATCGGCGTGCGGCAGCTTCCGGATCGCGGTGCGCCCGCGGGAAGGCGAGCGGGCGCGGGTGGAGGCGGTGTTCGCCGCCATCGGCGCGGGGTACCGGCTGCTTGCGGCGCGGTATCCGGAATATGTGCGGGTCATGGACGAGGACAGTCCTGAAAATAGCAGGCAGAGACCCGAAGATGGCCCGGAGAACGGGCAGAAGGAGGAAAAGGATGGAGAAACTGGAATGGCTGCAGGCGTTCGCAGAGCCGGAGCAGCCGGAGACCGGCGCGGCGGCACCCACGCCGGAGCAGCAGGAGCGGCTGGCGGCGCTTTCGCCGGAGGGCACGCAGGCGCTGACGCAGGAGCAGCGCGAGGCGGCGATGCGGCAGGGCTATGCGCGGCTGAAGGCGCAGTTTGCCGCGGTGCAGGCGGTCTATCCGCAGGCGGAGCTGAGCCGGGCGCTGGAGGATCCGCGGTTTTTGCGGCTGGTCACGCACGGTGTGGACGCGAAGAGCGCCTATGAGCTGACGCATCTGCGCGAGCTGACGGCAGACGCGATGGCCTACGGGGCCAGACGGGCGCGCGAGGAGCTGACGGCCGCCA
>OICD01001367.1_pt1 | contig 10463 bp, 8 predicted proteins | sample 1581161 | NCBI WGS metagenome assembly OICD01 (sample SAMEA3882546, study PRJEB24775) | human gut metagenome | biome: human-associated habitat; feature: intestine environment; material: feces | place: Netherlands | collected 2009/2010 | reverse complement strand
GGCGCGGGGGTTGTCCCAGGAGCGGAACACGGCCTTGATGGCGCCCATCAGCTGCATTTTCGGGTCCTGCGGGAAATCTTCGCCGAGCTTGTCCTTGTATTCGGCCTTGAACTTCTCAGCCAGCTCCTTGAGATCGTCGGCATCGAGCTCGGTGTCGAGCTTGACGCCCTTCTTGTCCTTCATCTCGTCGATGAGCTGTTCGAAGTACTTCTTGCCGACCTCCATGACGACGTCGGAGTACATCTGGATGAAGCGGCGGTAGGAGTCGTAAGCGAAGCGGGGATTGTTGGTCTTCTTGGCGAAGGCGACGACGACCTCGTCGTTGAGACCGAGGTTCAGGATGGTGTCCATCATGCCCGGCATGGATGCGCGCGCGCCGGAGCGGACGGAGACGAGCAGCGGGTTGTAGAGATCGCCGAACTTCTTGCCGGTCATCTCTTCGAGCTTTTCGACGTACTCCATGATCTCGGCTTCGATCTCAGCGTTGATCTGGTGGTCGTCCTTATAGTACTGCGTGCAGGCTTCGGTGGTGATGGTGAAGCCCTGCGGGACCGGCATGCCGAGGTTGGTCATTTCGGCGAGGTTCGCGCCCTTGCCGCCGAGCAGCTCACGCATGTGGCCGTTGCCTTCGGAGAAAAGATAAACGTACTTGTGAGACATTTGGTAAACCCCTTTCCAGTGTGGAGCAAAACATCTTTCGTTTTGCTGCCTTGTCATTTTTTTATACCTTCAGATTCTTCAGACAAATACATACTATACCATATTTCCTGGGGTTTGCAAACTGAAAAGTTTTTGTTTCGGCTAAAAAAATGTGAGATTCCGGACGGCCGGACGCGAGGGGATTTGGGCAAAACGCCATATCAGAGAGGCTTGGCCGGATATCAGACTTCATATCGTTCGCAAAACGCAGCACGCGGGGAAAAATCGGGCGTCCGGGCTGCAAAAAAATCCCGCCGCCGGTCACCGGCTGCGGGAAAGCGGCGCTTTGGATTTCGGGATCCGGATGGTCAGGACGATCTCCTGCTCGGTCTCCTGCCGCTCGCGGCTGGCGCCGACGCCCGCGGCGCGGACGAGATCGAGCTGGTGGTCGATGGAGTTGAGGAACAGCCGCACGTCGCGCAGGACAAACCCGCCGAGCTCCCGGCGCTGCGGCGTGCGCGGGGCAAAGAGGGAATCGATGTACTGCTCGGTCTTTGCGACGGTCCATTCGCCCTGCGCGATGAGGCCGATGACGCGCAGGCGCTCGGCCTCGTCCGGCAGCTTCAGCAGCGCGCGGGCGTGGCGCTCGGTCAGGTGGTTTTCGCGCAGCGCCTGCAAGACCGACGGCGGATGGCGCAGGATGCGCAGCTTGTTGGCGACGGCGGACTGGCTCTTGCCGATGCGGCGGGCGGCCTGCTCCTGGCTCAGGTGGTATTGCTGCATGAGCTTCTGCAGGCCCTCGGCCTCTTCGATGTAGTCGAGATCCCGGCGCTGCAGGTTTTCGACCAGCGCCAGCATGCCGGAGGATTCCTCGTCCACATCGGCGAGCAGGCAGGGGACCTCGCTGAGTCCGGCCAGCCGAGCGGCGCGGAGCCGGCGCTCTCCCGCCACCAGCTCATAGCCGCCCGCGAGCCTGCGCACCGTGAGCGGCTGCAGCACGCCGTACTGCCGGATGCTCTCCGCCAGCTCCTGCAGCGCGCCCGCGTCAAAATGCTTGCGCGGCTGCAGGGGATTCGGCCGGATCCGCGCCGCCGGCAGATAGAGGACCCGGCCCGATTCCAGCACCGAAAGGCGTTTTGTCTTTGCCATAGCATCTCTCCTCTGCAAGGACTTCTTGCAGCTATTGTAGGACAGCCCGGACGCAAAAACGCACGAATCCTGCCCATCCGCCACAATAAATTGTGGCGGGAAATACACGGGAAACACAAGATGTGGAAAACTGTGTGGAAAATGTGCATAAGTGGACGAAAAAACGCGCGAAGCTCCGGGGGCGCCTTGGAGCGTGGAAAATCGATGCCTCCCCTTGCAGGGGAGGTGGCTCGGCGCAGCCGAGACGGAGAGGTCGTGCCGGAAAGAGACAACCTCACAGTCACCTTCGGTGACAGCTCCCTACCCCTTTTGTCCCTTCGGGACATTTCCCCCTGATAGGGGGAATCGGCCCCTGAAAGGGGAGCCTTTGGGGCACATTCTGTAGGGGCGGAGCAGAGCCCCGCCCCTACAAGGTGCAGAGAAAATAAAGAAGACCTACTCGCAAAAAGGTGCAGCCTGACAGATCCAGACTGCACCTTCTATTTATAGCAATCGTTCTAAGGCAACTAGCTGCAAACTTGATACCTACCGTATCAGGCGGCGCGTACCAAGACGCCCGTAAGGTGAGTATCGAGTGGAACGCCAGACCGAAACATTGGGGCTTACCTGAATTCAGATGCAGGAAGCACCAAACGTAGCCAAGTGCCCCTTTTCTCCCCTATCTTTTCCGGCAAGACGGAAAAGATAGGGCCGTCGGAGACATGAGGCAGTCGCAAATCTGCGACAACCTCTCAGTCAGCTTCGCTGACAGCTCCCTTGGGAGGGGAGCCCTTGGGTTCGTCAGCCCTTCAGGGTCTGTTTGGCGTGGGCGAGGGCCTGGCAGAGGGCGGAGACGTCGGCTTCGGTGTTGTCGCGGGAGAACGAGACGCGGATGGAGCCGTCGATGACGGCGGGAGGCAGGCCCATGGCCTCGAGCACGTGGCTGCGGTGCCCCTTCGAGCAGGCGGAGCCCGCCGAGACGTAGATACCCTCCGATTGCAGGCAGTTGATGATCCCCTGCGAGCGCAGGCCCGGCAGCGAGAGATTCACGATGTGCGGCGCCTGCTGGCTGCCGATCAGCACGAGCCCGTCGATCCCGGCGAGCGCCTCGCGCGTCAGATCGCGCAGGTGCGCCATGTGCGCGATCTCAGCCTTCGCGTCCGTATCGGCACAGGCCGCGCCGAAGCCGCAGATGCCGGGCATGTTCTCCGTGCCGGAGCGGTAATTGCTCTCCTGCCCGCCGCCGCAGAGGAACGGGGGAAGCGGCAGGCCCGGCCGGATGTACAAAGCGCCCGTGCCCTTGGCTGCGTGGATCTTGTGCGCGGAGACGGAGATCATGTCCGCCCCGAGCGTCCTGGCCCGGAACGGGACCTTCAGAAAGCCCTGTACCGCGTCGGTGTGGAACAGCGCGAGCGGCGAGAGCCGCCGCGTGGCCCTGACCATGTCGGCGATGGGCATGACGGCCCCGGTCTCATTGTTGACCATCATGACGGAGACGAGGATGGTATCGTGGCGGAGCGCCTTTTTGAGCGCGTCGACCGTGATGTTCCCCTCGCGGTCGGGCTGCAGGTAAGTGACCTCGAAGCCCTTCGCCTCGAGCTTCTGCATGGGGTGCAGGACGGCGTGGTGCTCCACGGCGGTGGTGACGATGTGGTGCCCGCGCTTGCCGAGCCGCTCAGCAGCGGAGAAGATGGCCCAGTTGTCCGCCTCCGTGCCGCCGGAGGTGAAAAAGACACGGTCCGGCTCCGCGCCGAGGGCGGAAGCGACCTGCTCGCGCGCCTGGCGCAGACGGTGGTGGGCCGCGATGCCGTGCGCATGCACGGACGATGGATTGCCCCAGCAGTCCGTCAGAAGCTCTGTCATCGCCCGCACGCAGGCCTCACAGGGCTGCGTGGTGGCGGAATTATCGAGATAGATCATAAATATCGGTCCTTTATCAGCTTATTTTCCGACGCAGAAGCGCTCAAAAATGCGGTTCGTGATATCCTCGCGCATCGTGCGCCCCGTGACCTCGCCGAGAGCGCGCATCGCCGCCTCCAGATCGACCAGCACGGCGTCCGGCGTAAAGCCGGCCCGCAGCGAGCGCAGCGCAGCGTCCACGGATTTTTTGGCGCGCACGATCGCGTCGGCCTGCCGCGCGTTGGTCAAAAGCGACCCGTCGCACGGCGCGTCGTCCGGGAAGAGCATGTCGAACGCCTGCTCGAGCAGGTCGAAGCCCGTGCCATCCTTGCACGAGACGGGGACGATATACGAAAACGGCAGATCCGACGGCTCGATCACAGCGCCGAGATCCTGCTTGTTGAGAACGGCGATGGCCTCCGGCGCTTCGAGCGCGGCGTCCATCGCGCGGCGGTCCTCGTCGGTCAGAGGGCGCGAGTCGTCGACGACGAACAGGGCTGCGTCACAGTCCTTCGCGGCCTCGACCGAGCGGTCGACACCGATCTTCTCGATGACGTCCTCCGTGTCGCGGATGCCCGCGGTGTCAACCAGGCGGACCAGATGCCGCCCGAGCGTGACGGTCTGCTCGACGGTGTCGCGCGTCGTGCCGGGGATGTCCGTGACGATCACGCGGTCAAAGCCGGAGAGCGCGTTGAGAAGGCTGGATTTTCCCGCGTTCGGGCTGCCGAGGATGGTGATTTTGACGCCGGACCGGACCATCCGGCCCCGGTGGCAGGAGGAAAGCAACGCGGAGAGCGTCCGGCTGCTCGCCTGGAGCGCAGACTCCAGCTGGCTGAGCTCGAACGGGTCGATGTCCTCGTCGGGATAGTCGAGCACGGCGTGGAAGTGCGCGCAGATATCGACCCAGCTGTCGTAGACCGGGTCGATCCTTTTGCGCATCGCACCTGCGACCTGCCCGGCGGCGTTGGCCGCGGCGTCGGCGGTCTCGGCGTCGATGAGGTCGATGACGGCCTCGGCCTGGGTCAGATCCATCCGGCCGTTCAGAAACGCACGGCGTGTAAATTCGCCCGGCCGCGCCTGCCGGAACCCGGCGGCGAACAGCGCCTCGAGCCCCGCGGCCAGCGCGGCGGGGGAGCCGTGGCACTGGATCTCGGCGGTATCCTCGCCGGTGTAGGAGTGCGGGGCGCGGGAGATGAAGGCCATGCAGTGGTCGATGGGGCGCCCCTGCACGTCAAAGAGCGTGCCGAGGGCAATCTTGCGGTCGGGAAGGGCGGAAAGCGGCTTGCCGGACTGCAGATGGAAGACCTGCCCGGCTGCCTCGATGCACCCGTCGCCGGACAGGCGCAGAATGCCGATGCCGGTCCGGGCATGCCCGGTGGCGACGGCGGCGATTTTTTCTGCCATAGTGCCTCCTTACCGGTAGACGACCTCGATGCCCTTGAGCAGCAAAGGCTTGAGATCGAATACCGCCGGATCGCCGACGGCGCAGGGGACGTTCGTCACGTCCACACAGGTGTGGAGCATGCCGATGTGGCCGAGGACCCGGCACTTTTTCCCGTTCACCGTCACGGTGATGTGCTTTTTGAAGATCATCTGCCTGAGGTTCCGCAGCACGCCGCGCAGGCAGTCGCGGAAGCGGAACAGGTCGTTTCCCATCTCGACGCCGAAGCCGTGATACCAGCCGACGGAGAAAACGGCCACGCGGGTGGGCTTCTTCGCGGTCCAGCCCGCGCCGTAGCCGCAGCTGTGGCCCTTCGGCAGCCAGCGCAGCTCCTCGACGGTCGCCTGGCATTCGCCGATGCGCGTGAGGCCGAAATTGCCGTGCACGCTGACCCGCCCGAGAATGGCGGAACCCACGCGCACGCCGTCCATCGCGTACTGCGGATATTTGAGGAGCCCGGCGGAGTTCAGCATGTGCGCCATGCCGGTCTCGCAGTCGGCCGCGTGCAGCTGATCGAGAACGCCCTGAAAGGCCTCGGCCTGCGCGATCGTCGCCTTCTGGCTGCAGAAGGCGGAATGCAGATGAGTATAGATGCCGGTCACGTGCAGACCGGGCATGTAGCGGAAGATGGGCAGCAGCTGGTCGAGCTCGTCCGGCAAAAAGCCGTAGCGGCCCATGCCGGTGTCGATCTTGACGTGGACCTCGGCCTGTACGCCGAGCTCCTGGGCCACGCCGTTCAAAACCGCCGCGTCATTCTGACTCGAGACGGTCAAAATCGCGCCGAGCTGCAGCAGCTGCCGCAGCTCGTCCTGCTCGCTCGTCGGACGGAGCATCAGGATCGAGGCCTCGGAAAAGCCGCCCGCGCGCAGGCGGCTGACCTCGCTGACCTCGGTCACGGCAAAGTGCGTGACCCCGGCCTCCCGGCAGATGGCGGCCATCGGCAAAAGCCCCAGCCCGTAGCCGTCCCCCTTGAGGACGGCCCACAAAACCGCGCTGCCCGCGCGGGTCTGCAGCTGCTGCAGATTGCTCCGCACGGCGGCGGAATCGACGACATACGCTTTCATGCTGCGCCTCCTGCCTTACTTTTTTCCGCGGTTTTTGATGAGATAGACGGTCTTGCGCAGGTCCTTGAAGACCGACGTGCCGTGCTCCACGGCCCAGTAGATGAACGGGGAGAGGACCAGATCCTCCTCGCCGACGAACTCGGTGAACGCCCCGCCGAAGCCCTGCTTGAAGCGGAACAGACCGTAGAGCGGGTTATCCTCCGACACATTGCCGGAGACCCCGCGGAAGTCGTAGATCCGGCAGCCGGTCTCGACCGCCCACTGGATCATGCGCCACTGCAGGAGGTAGTTTGGCATCAGATTGCGGTGCTCGTTGCTGGACGCGCCGTAGAGATACCAGACCTTGTCGCCGTAGTGGATGGCGAGCGTGCCCGCGATCGGCGTTCCCTCCGGGTCAAAGGCCATGTAGAGCCGCGCGTGCTCGCCGAGGTTATCGAGCATATTCGCAAAGTACTCCGGCTGGCGGGTGACGAAGCCGTCGCGCACGCCGGTCGTGAGCATCAGGTCGGCGAACGCCGGGACCATCTCCTTGCCGCAGATCTTCACGGTCACGCCCTTGCGCTCGGCCAGACGGATGTTGTAGCGCCATTTCTGATGGAAGGCGGCCATGAGCTCGTCCTCGGTCTTGCCCTCGACGTTCAGACGGAAGACGTAGCGGGGCTGGATGGCCTCAAAATTCTTGCCGCCCTCCTTGCACCGGAAGCCGAACGAGCGCATCATTTCCGCGAACGCCGTGTCGGAGGAGGGGACGTCGGGGTCGATCTTGATGACGTAGGCCTTCTGCTGCTTGGCGAGGGCCTTCGCGCCCTCGAGCAGCTCTGCAAAGGTCTCCCGGTCGCGTAGATCGCAGACCGGGCCGCGGCAGCCGTATAGCAGCGTCCGGCCGATGCCGGGCACCTTGCGGGACATCAGGGCCAGCGAGCCCTTGATCTTCCCGTCCTCGCCGCGCACGGCGACGGCGTTCCAGGCCCACATGGGCTTCTGCTTTGCCCAGAGGCTGCTTTGGGCGAAATGGCCCTTGGGGTGCTGCTGCAAAAACGCTTCGTATTCTGCGAGCGTCTTGTCGTTGATGAGTTCATACATGGCGGTGCATCTCCAAACAATACATATTATATATGTGTGATCGCGTCAGCCGACGCATAGCTTTCGCTATAGTCTACCACAAACTGCCGGGATATGCAAACCTGCACAGGGGAAAACAGGTATAGTTTTCTCCATATGCGGAAAAATGACAGAAGAGTTTTGTACGGGAGGCGGTCAGGATGGAAAACTGGGGCGCGGCGGAGCTGCGGGCGCTGTTCGGCGGCAGCGCGGATGTGGCGGAGCGGCAGATCACGGCCGGCGGGCAGAAGCTGGACGTGCTGTTTCTCGACGGGCTGACGTCCGGCGGCGATATCGCGGAGCAGGTCCTGCGTCCGCTCATGCAGACGGTGCAGCCCGGCAGCATGCAGGCAGTGCTCGCCCAGGCGGAGCAGGCACGGGTCTACTGCGCCGTGGCCGAGCGGGTCACGGCGCCGGAGGACGCCGCGGACAAGCTGCTGCACGGCTACTGCGTCGTCGTCTTTCCCGGCACGGGCGCGGCGCTCTGCTTCGAGACGAAGACCGATACCCGCCGCGGCCCGTCCGCGCCGGAATCGGAAAACACGGTCAAGGGCGCGAAGGACGCCTTTACCGAGACCATGCGCATCAACACGAGCCTCCTGCGCCGCCATCTGCGCTCGGCGCAGCTGCGCTTCGTGCAGAAGACCGTGGGGCTTCGCAGCCAGACGGCCGTCACGGTCTGCTTCCTTGCGGATCTGACGGATCCGGCGCTCGTCCGGCGCATGGAGCAGCGGCTGGCAGCGATCGACATCGACGGGATGCTGACGCCCGCGAGCGTGGAGGAATATGTGACCGGCTCGCGTAAAACGGCCTTTCCGCTCCTGCAGTACACTGAACGGCCGGATACGTTCTGCCAGGGGCTTTTGAACGGGCAGGTGGGCCTGCTTGTCGACGGGCTGCCGCTGGGGTATCTCGCGCCGGTGGATCTCGGCATTCTGATGAAATCGACGGAGGACCGCGCGGTCGACTATATCTCCGCTACCTGCCTGCGGGTGCTGCGGTATCTGGCGCTGCTGGCGGCGCTGCTGCTGCCGGGGCTGTATGTGGCGATGGCGACGTACCATCAGGAGATGATCCCGACCAAGCTCCTGCTCGCCATCATCGATTCCAAGCAGGAGGTGCCGTTCGACACCGTCTTTGAGGTCATCGGCCTGCTGGCGGCCTTTGAGCTGCTGCAGGAGGCGGGGCTCCATCTGCCGCAGGCCATCGGCACGGCGGTGTCGATCATCGGCGGGCTTGCCGTCGGGACGACCGCGGTCGATGCGCGGCTGATCTCCCCGGCGGCGCTGATCGTGGCGGCGTCGGCCGGGATCTGCGGCTTTACGCTGCCGAGCCGGGATTTGTCCGACGCCATCCGCGTCTGGCGGTTCGCGCTGGCGATTCTGGCTGGCGTGGGCGGCCTGTTCGCGCTGACGGCGGGCGGCGTGCTGCTGCTGATCCATCTGTCGGGGCTGACGAGTCTGGACGTTTCGTATCTGACGCCGTTTTCCGACGCCCGGGCAGCCCGCGCCATCCTGCGCCCGCGCCTGATCCGGCAGAAATGGCGCGAGGCTGCGCTGCGGCCGCAGGATCTTCGAAATCAGGGGGACGGAACATGAACCGCATCTGTATCTGGCTGCTGGCCGCGGCGTCGGCCGTCTGCCTCTGCATGCTGCCGCGCACCGGCACGGACGCGGCGAAGCTGCTCCCGGCCCAGGTGCTCGTGATCGGGGCCGGGGACGGCGTGGTCACCGTGGAGGCCGACAACGGCGCGGCCGGGTCCGGCCCGACGCTGGCCGCCGCGCTGGCCGATATGGCAGAATGCGCGGAGGGGACGCTGTTTCTCGACACGGCGGAGCATATCGTGCTGCTGCAGAGCGCCGGAGCCCTGCTGCCTGCGGCTGCGCAGCAGCCGCAGTTCCGCCCGGCGGCCAAGCTGTATCTGGCCCGGCTGCCGGAGCTGCACGCGGCCGAGGCTGTGGAGTTTTTACAGGCGCACCCGGGGACGCTGACGCTCGCGCTTGCGCGCGCGGCGCTGGTCCGCGGGGATCAGATCCGCCCGGCGCAGCTGCTGCCGGCGGAGGACGGAGGGATGAAGCTTGCAGGATAAGCTGACGCCGCGGCAGAGCCGGGCGTGGGGGCTGTGCGCGCTGAGCGTTCCGGCGGCCATGGCGCTGGCCGGGCGCGGCTGGCTCTGGGTGCTGGCGGGCAGCGCGGCGGCGAGCGGGATCGTGCTGTTTCTGCAGACGCTGCAGCGCCGGAGCGGTCAGAGCCTGCTGGAGCAGATGGCCCGGGCTTTCGGCCGGCGCGGCGGGCAGATCGTAGGCGCGGCGGTGTGCCTCTGGCTGCTGCTGGCAGCCTCCGGCGCGGCTGCGGCGAGCCAGATCGCGTTTGAGGACGATCTCGGCCCACTGGCACCCGCAGTCCCGCTGCTTCTGGCCGCGCTGGCCGGCCGGAAGGGACAGGCCGCCGCGGCCCGGGTCAGCGGCGTGCTGGCGCTCTGTCTGGCATTATTATATAGTATCATCGCACTGGCCTCCTTGCGGCATGTGCAGGCGGCGTGGTGTCGGCCGTGGGGGAGCGCCGCGGATGCGGGGCTGAGCCTCTGCCTGTGCCTGACGCCCGCGTGCCTGCTGTTTCTGGACGGGCCGGGGCAGACGCCGCGGCCGGGCTGGAGCGCTTTGGCCGCCGCGGTGCTGCCGGGCGTGGCGGCACTGCTGTGCAGCGCGTGTCTGTCCCCGGCGTGGACGGCCCAGCTGCCGCAGCCGCTCTATACGCTCACGAAAAGCCTGTCGGTCCTGTCCGTCATGCAGCGCTTTGAGCTGCTGCTGTCCACGGCGCAGCTGCTCGGGCTGGTGTCGCTGCTGACGCTGCTCGTGTGCGCGGCCGCCCACACGGCAGAGGTCTGCCTCGGCGCCGGATGGGGAGAGAAGAAGGAAGGAGTCTTCTGCCTGCTCGCCTTCGGCGTCAGCTTTCTGACGCAGCGGCTGCCGATGGCGGTATGGGTCGTCGGAGCGGCTACATTTTGGGGTGTGATCCCGATATTAACACAAGTTATAGGAAATATAAAAAAGAATGAAAAATAATGAAAAAAGGGGTTGACAAACCCGAATCCCGATGATAATATATGCGAGCGTTCTGAAGAGCGCGGCATATTGGATGGGAGCCAAGAAAACGGTTGAAAAACCTTGAAAAAAGTTCTTGACAAACAG
>OICD01001356.1_pt1 | contig 10505 bp, 9 predicted proteins | sample 1581161 | NCBI WGS metagenome assembly OICD01 (sample SAMEA3882546, study PRJEB24775) | human gut metagenome | biome: human-associated habitat; feature: intestine environment; material: feces | place: Netherlands | collected 2009/2010 | reverse complement strand
GCGGGCTGCGTGTATCTTTGTCGTTTTCTGCCATAGTCGTCAGCTGATTTTCAGATCCTGCTCGACGAGGTCCTCCTCGATGCGCAGGTTGTCGATGATGAAGCCCTGCCGTTCGTAGGTGTTCTTGCCCATGTAGAACTCCAGCAGGTCGTGGATCGGGTCGTCCTTCGTGATGCGGACCTTGTCCAGACGCATGTTCCCGCCGATGAACTCGCGGAACTCCTCGGGCGAAATCTCACCCAGACCCTTGAAGCGCGTGATCTCGGCACTGGCCCCGAGCGCCGCGATGGCCCGCTGCCGCTCCTCCTCCGAGTAGCAGTAGCGCGTCTCCTTCCGGTTGCGCACGCGGAACAGCGGCGTCTGGAGCACGAACAGGTGGCCCTGGCGGATCACGTCGGGGAAGAACTGCAGGAAGAAGGTCATCAGCAGCAGGCGGATGTGCATGCCGTCGACATCGGCATCGGTAGCGATGATGACCTTCTCGTAGCGCAGGTTGTCCATCTCCTCCTCGATATTGAGCGCCGCCTGCAGCAGGTTGAACTCCTCGTTCTCGTAGACGACCTTTTTGGTCAGCCCGAAGCAGTTGAGCGGCTTGCCGCGCAGCGAGAAGACCGCCTGCGTGCGCACGTCGCGGCTCTTGGTGATCGAACCCGACGCCGAGTTGCCCTCCGTGATGAAGATCATCGACTGCTCGGCCAGCTCGCTGCGGTCCGTGCGGTGGATCTTGCAGTCGCGCAGCTTGCGGTTGTTGAGCGAGACCTTCTTGGCCGTCTCGCGGGCCTTCTTCTGGATGCCCGAGATGGCCTTGCGCTCCTTCTCGTTCTCGACGATCTTCTTCTGGAGCACCTGCGCCGTCTCGGGATGCTTGTGCAGGTAGTCGTCGAGGTGCTTGCCCAGGAACTCCACGACGAAGTTGCGGATCGTGGGGCCCGACTTCGACATCTCCTTCGAGCCGAGCTTCGTCTTGGTCTGCGACTCGAAGATCGGGCTCGACACGCGGATCGAGATGGCGCCGATGAGCGACGTGCGGATGTCGGCCGGGTCGTAGTCCTTGTGGTAGAACTCGCGGATGGTCTTGGCGACGGCTTCGCGGAAGGCCGCTTGGTGCGTGCCGCCCTGCGTCGTGTACTGTCCGTTGACGAACGAGTAGCAGCTCTCGCCGTAGCCCGTGCCGTGGGCGATCACCACCTCGATGTCGGGTCCCGACAGGTGGATGGGCGGATAGAGCGGCTCCTCGGTCATGTTCTCGTTCAGCAGGTCGAGCAGTCCGTTCTTCGAGGTGTAGGACTGGCCGTTCAGACGGATCGTCAGCCCGCGGTTCAGGTAGGTGTAGTTGCGCACCAGCTGCTCGACATACTCCAGATGGTAGGTATAGGGGCCGAAGACCTCCTCGTCGACGCGGAAGCGGATCTCCGTGCCGTTCTTCTCCGTGAGGCCCGACTCCCAGCGGTCGCTCTGCTCGAGTCCCTTCTCGAAGTAGACCGTGTGGGCCTCGCCGTCGCGCACCGAGCGGGCCGAGAAACTGCTCGAAAGGTAGTTCACGGCCTTGACGCCCACGCCGTTCAGACCCACCGTCTTCTTGAAGGCCGCGTTGTCCTCGTCATCGTCGTATTTGCCGCCCGTGTTCATCACGCTCACCGCCGCCGAGAGCGAATTGAGCGGAATGCCGCGCCCGTAATCGCGCACGGTCACCTCGCCGTCCGAGACCGTGATGTCGATCTGGTGGCCGAAGCCGTTCATGTATTCGTCGATCGAGTTGTCGACCACCTCCTTGATGAGGACATAGATGCCGTCGTCGGGCTGCGTGCCGTCGCCCAGTTTGCCGATGTACATGCCGGGGCGCAGCCGCACGTGCTCACGCGGCGTGAGCGTGCGGATGGCGTCGTCGCCATAGTTGTCCGTCGGTTTCGTATTGAGTAAGTCTGCCATGTTTTCAGTATCGGTTTCGCTGCCGGCCCGCCGGCAGCAGTTCCCGCTGAAGCCGGAAGGGATCGGCCCGGGGGAAGGCTATGCGTGCCGCCCCTCCTGCCGGATTTCGGCCAGTGCGGCGGCCATGCGGTCGTGCACGCGCGCCATCAGTTCGTGCACCTCCGTCGAGGCGATCTCCTCGCGGCTCACCGGCGGCAGCACGCGGATCGTGATGCGGTTGCCCCAGTTGAACATCAGGTTGCGGCGGACGATCGTCCGCGTGCCGTCGAGCACCACGGGCAGAATCTCGACCCCCGCCTCGCGCGCCAGCGTGAAGGCCCCGGCCTTGAAGCGGTGAATCTCCCCGTCCTTCGAGCGTGTGCCCTCGGGGAAGATCGCCACCGACGCCCCGCGCGAAATCCACAGCTTGCCCTCGCGCAGCAGCTGCTCCATCGCCTCGGCGGCGTGTCCGCGGTCGATGCAGATGTCGCCGTGCAGCACGAGATACTGCCCGAAGAAGGGCACCTTGAAGACCTCGCGCTTCGAGACCCAGCGGAAGTTGAGCGGGATGTAGTAGAGCGTCGGGATGTCAAACACCGTGTTGTGGTTCACGACGATGACATAGCGTTTTTTGCGGTCGATCAGCTCGCGTCCGATGACCCGCTGCCGCCAGCGCAGGGGGATGAAGAAGAAGATGCGCACGAGGATGCGCGAGAGTTCATGCACCACGCGCCGCCCCTTGTCGAAGGGGTAGCAGAGGACGAGCGCCACGGCCGACAGGACCATGAACAGCGTGCACAGAAGCACGAGAAACAGGTAGTAGATGCCGCTTATCATATCGTTCGGGAGCTGTTGGGGGCCGATTATCCGGTCCGGTTCAATCTGCAAAATTAGAAAAAATCCGCGGATTTTCCACGTCGCGGCGGGCGAGTTTTCAACATTTTTCGTCGGCGGGTTTTCCCGAAAAACAGCCCGCGCGTCCACGGGCGGTCCGCACACCGGATCGCCGCCGGGACCCGCTCCCGCCGCGCACCATATCCACTGCCCGCCCTCCGGCCAGTTCCACCCTCCGCCCGCTCCCTTACCCCCCCGCCATACATCAGGCCGTCCCGTCTTCTTTCGTCACGCCCCGCAGTCACATTCCGCACAAGCATCCCAGATTCCCCATAATAATATGTGCAGAAAAATTTTTGTGAAAATTAAGTACTATGTATTACAAAGTAGAAATATTTTTACATATCTTTGCGGTGTCAACTAAAGTGCGACGCAGACAACAACGAAAAAACGAGATAACATGAAACAACTGATCCTTCTGATTACGGTTTTGGGCATGACGGCGACCAGCGCGCTGGCAGCCCGCATGTATCCGGCCACGGGGCGCGTGGTCGACGAGCAGGGCGCAGCCGTGGAGTACGCGACGGTCGTGCTGCTCAAGGGCACGGAGCAGGTGGCGGGCATGGCCACCGACGGCGAGGGCCGCTTCCGGCTCGAGGTGCCGACGGGCGACTACACCCTCTCGATCCAGTACCTGGGTTACGACCCGCTGAAGCAGACGGTGCACGTCGAGCAGGAGAACGACCTCGGGGACTTCGTCATGCACGGCTCGTCGACCGAGATCGAAGGGGTGGTCGTCAAGGCGCAGCTCGTGCGGCGCGTCGACGTAGCCAACGCCCCGGCGGCTGCGGGTCGCGACGGCGTCGAGCTGCTGGAGCGCGCCCCGGGCGTCTGGGTCGACAGCGACAAGATTTCGGTCAACGGCAGGACGGGCACGAAGGTCTACGTCAACGACCGCGAGCTGAAGCTCGAACCCGAGCAGCTGTTCACCTACATCCGCTCGCTGCGGGCCGAGGAGATTCAGAAGATCGAGGTGATCCCGACGACGGGCGCCGACTACGACGCCGACACGGCGGCGTGATCCGCATCACGCTCAAGAAACGGCGCGAAAACGGCCTCAACGGCTCCCTCTCGCTCAACGGAAGCGCGAGCGCCATGGGGCGCAACCTCACGCCGGGCGGCAACATCAACATCCACTCGGGCCGCTTCGACCTCTACGCCTCGGGCTGGGGCTCCTTCGCGGACAACCGTTCGGTAAGCGACGAGACGACGCACTACACGTCGGGCGACGCCGCCCTCACCTCGCACTCCGACCTGAAGAGCCGCGTCAACAACGGCGGCGGCACGCTCGGCGCCCTCTACGAAATCGCGCCGCACCACAGCATCGGAGCCGAATTCGAGTACTGGCACAGCGACAGCGACGATCCGACCGACACGCAGAGCGACTTCACGCAGGACGACCGGCTGACCCGCACGCAAACACGCTTCGGAGCAGGCGATTACGGCGATAACCTCTCGGCGACGTTCAACTACGTCTGGAAGGTCGACACGCTGGGATCGACGCTCAAGCTGCTGGCCGACTACACCTCGCGGAGCAACGCTTCGGGCAACGACAACTTCAGCCGCATCACCTCGCCCGCCGCTGTGCGCGACTCGACCTACCGCGACCGCACGACGAGCCGCTACACGATCGCCTCGGCAACGCTGGCCCTTGACAAGAAGTTCTCGCCGCGCTGGACGCTGAAGGCCGGAGCGAAGTTCACCCGCAACGACATGGACAACGACGCACGCTACGAATACCTGCACGGCGCGGACTGGGTGCGCAACGACCGCCAGAGCTTCTCGATCGACTACACGGAGAACATCGCCGCAGCCTACGGCATCGTCGCGGCCAATCTCGGCCGCTGGAGCCTCGTGGCGGGGCTGCGCGGCGAGTACACCCACACGACGGGCAAGCAGGTCGGGCAGGACTACTTCTCGCTCTTCCCCAACGCCAACATCTCCTACTCGCTCTCGAAGGACGGCGCCTACTCGCTCATCGCGCAGTACGCCCGCACCATCTCGCGTCCCAGCTTCTGGAGCCTCTCTCCGCAGCGGAGCCAGATTTCGGACTACACCTACCAGATGGGCAACCCCGCGCTCAAGCCCTCCTACACGCACGACGCCAGCCTGACCTTCGTGCTGAAGCACAAATACACGCTCACGGCCGGCCTGACCGTCGAGACGGACGAGATCCAGCAGACGATCCTCCCCGACGCCGACGATCCCGACCTGCTCTGCGTCGCGTGGGTCAACTACGACGCCATGACGAGCTACTACTTCACGGCCAACCTTCCCTTCCAGCTCACCCGGTGGTGGCAGCTGAACGTCAACGCCATAGCCATGCGGCAGGCGCAGCGTGTCGGGGCGGACGACCCGGTCAGCCGCCAGAACCTCTACAGCCTCTACGCCTCGACGACCTTCACGCTCCCGGCCAACTTCTACATCGACCTCTCCTACCGCTACCAGAGCCGTGTCGAACTGGGCAACTGCTGGGTCGAGCCGCAGCAGATGCTGCACGCGGGGATCAAAAAACGCTTCGGCGAGCGCTTCACCCTCTCGTTCAACGTCCGCAACCTCACCGAGGAGCCGCAGCACATCGGCGCCCGCGGCGAAGGGTTCGTGCGCCGTGTCGACGTGCTGCAATTCTGGAACAACCGCCAATACCGCATCGGGCTCACGTGGAACTTCAAGTCGGGCAAGGCCTTCCGCAAGAAGAGCGTCGAAGCCGGGTCGGCCGAAGACCGCAGCCGGCTGTAATCCGGAAAGCAAGCTGCTGAAAATCACACGGGCCGCAGGGGTTATCTCCTGCGGCCCGTGATGTATGGCGACCGACGGATTTTTCAGCTCCGGCGGTGGCGGCGCGGCAGCGGCAGGCGGCGCGCCCAGCGCACGGCCCAGTACGGCAGGCGCGGATGGGCCATCCAGCGTGCAAGGTGCGTGACCGGCGTCGGGAAATGGAGCGACTGCCCCGCGATGATGAGCGTCACGGCGACGAGGATCAGCACCACGCCCAGCATGATGCGCGGCGTGAGCTGCTCGCCGAAGACCGTGACGCCGAAGATCAGCGCCGTGACGGGCTCCAGCGCCCCGAGGATCGCCGTGGGGGTCGAGCCGATGCGGCGAATCGCCCCGGCCATCGCCACCAGGGAGATGACCGTCGGGAAGAGCGCCAGCGACAGGGCGTTGATCCACAGCAGGGGTTCGGGAACGGGTTGCAGCTCCGTGCAGCCGCGCAGCCGCACGACATAGATCAGCGAACCGAAGAGCAGGCAGTAGAAGGTGAGCTTCTCGGTGGACATCGTGCGCAGCGACGAGCGGTTGACCCCCACGATGTAGACGGCATACGAGAGGGCCGAGAAGAAGACCAGCACCACGCCCGTCAGATTGAGCGTCACGCCGTCACCGCCCTTGTAGAGGAGCGAGATACCCGCGCAGGCCAGCGCGATGGAGAGGACGCTGGCGGCCGTCAGCCGTTCGTGGAAGCCCACGGCCATGATGACGGCGACCATCACCGGATAGACGAACAGGATCGTCGAGGCGACGCCCGCATCCATGAAGTGGTAGCTCTCGAAGAGCAGCAGCGACGAGGCCGACATGAGCAGTCCCATCACCACGAGCGGCACGACGTCGCGCCGGTGCAGAGCGAACGAGCGCCGCCGCACGAGCATCAGCGCCCCGAGCAGCGCAACGGCCAGCACGTAACGGTAGAACAGCACGGAATCCGCCCCCATGCCCGCCGCATACATCGGCAGGGCGAAGAGCGGATTGAGTCCGTAGCTGGCGGCGGCAACGGCTCCCAGCACGTAGCCGCGCACTCTTTCGGAGGCCACCGCGCGCTAAAACTCGACCTGCGGGGCCGTCTCCGTCCCCTCGGCCGCCTCGAAATAGGGTTTCTGGTCGAAGCCGAAGAGGGCGGCCACGAGATTCGACGGGAAGCGCCGCACGGCGACGTTGTACTTGCGGGCCGCGTCGTTGAAGTCTTTGCGGGCCACGGCGATGCGGTTCTCCGTCCCCTCGAGCTGCGACTGCAGCTCGATGAAGTTCTGGTTGGCCTTCAGGTCGGGATAGCTCTCCGCCACGGCGATCAGGCGGCCCAGTGCCGAGCGCACATCAGCCTGCGCCTGCTGGAACTGTGCCAGCCGCTCGGGGGTCAGCTCCCCGGCCGAGAGGTTGATCGACGTGGCCTTGGCCCGCGCCTCGGTCACCTCACCGAGCGTCTGCGACTCGTGCGCCGCATAGCCCTTGACCGTATTGACCAGATTGGGAATCAGGTCCGAACGACGCTGGTACTGCGTCTCGACATTCGACCAGGCGGCATTCACCCCCTCCTCCTTGTTGACAAACCCGTTGTAGGTGACGTAGAAAAAGATCGCCACGACGGCCACAACGCCGATCCAAATCCATTTTTTCATAACTTGTCCGTTTGATTGTTTACCAGTTAGTTTGCTTGTCGTATTCCATCCGCACGGGGCGCACCGCGCCGCTTACCACTTCGAGCCGGCACCGCCGCCACCGAAGCCGCCGATGATCGGGCCGCCGCCACCGCCGCCGAAATGGTCGTCGCGCAGGCTGCGGACACGTCGCCGCACCACCTCGCCGCAATGCTTACATATATAGGTGTACTCGACAACCCGGCTGTTGAAGGTGAGGCTCACGACCTGCTGCGAGCGTAGCTCGAGCGTCAAGCGGCGACAGTGCGGGCAGCGCCGACGTGCATAGTAGCTCCATACGGAGACCAGCACCGGGATGCCGACGACACCCGCGACGATCAGCAGGATGAACCATCCGGGCAGTTCGTCATCCGCCCCCTCGGGAAGCCCGAGGTCGACGTCGCTGCCCTCGAGCAGCTGCGCGACGGCCTGCAGTCCGGCCGTCATGCCGGCGTCGTAGTTCTCCTCGCGGAAGTACGGCAGCATGTATTTCATCTGGATGCGCTTGCAGAGGGCATCGGTCAGCACGCCCTCGAGGCCGCCGCCCGTGACGAAGCGGATTTCATGCAGGTCGCGCACGAGCAGTACGCCCAGTCCGTTGTCCGTACCGGCGCGCCCCACGCCCCAGCGGCGGAAGAGGTCGATGGCAAACGAGAAGGTGTCGCCTCCGGCGATGTCGTCCACGGCCACGACGGCGACCTGCGCAATGCCCCGCTCACGCAAAGCCCCGCACAGCGAGTCGAGCCGCATGACCGTCCTGTCGGAGAGTATTCCGTCGGGATTGGAGACATAGCGTCGCCGGTCCGCCTGTTGGACGTTGGGGACCTCCTCCACGCGGTACGTGGCGGCCAGGACGCCCGACGTGCAGGCGAGCAAAAGTGCGATGATTGCAAGTTTTCTCATAACCTCGGGCAAAGATAGAAAAAATTGCGCCGTTTCCTCCGTCCGGCAGGACGCGGGCGGATTTTTTTCCGCCCGGCCGGGAAACGGCGGGACGCTTACCACCGGCGGGTCAGAATCCGGTAGCTCCACGGCGCCATCTCCTCCTCGACGTGCTCCGCAAGGCGGTACGTTTCGCCCGTCATGGCATCGGCATACTCCCCGGCATAGATGCCGGTGCAGTAGTCGGCGTGGATGGCGTAGGGCGAGAGGTTCATCACCGCGATGACGCGGCTGCCCGGCACTTCGCGCACCATCGTCAGCAGGCAATCCTCGGCGTTGTTGCGGATTTCGATCATCCCGCCGCCCCGCTCGCCCGCGGCAAGGGCCGGATGGTTGTGGCGCAGGGCTGTCAGCCGCCGGTAGAACTCCGTAAAGGCATTGGCCTCGTAGTGCGGGATGGGGTCGCGGTCGAAAAAGGCGAACGCATGGTCGTAGCCGATCTCCTGTCCGGTATAGATCAGCGGCAGGCCGCGCGGTACGACGAAGGTGAAGGCGGCCATGATCTCGCGGGCTGCCCCCAGGCGCGTGAACTCCGTGCCGTTCCACGAATTCTCGTCGTGGTTCGACGTGAAGGCCAGCCGCATGGCCGACTGCGGATAGCTTTCGCGATCGGCATAAAGGTAGTCGCGCAGGGCCGTCAGGCGGACCCGCTGCTGCGCCACGTCGTTGAGCAGGTGGTGCATCTGCCAGGCATAGCAGGCATCGAAGGCATGGTGGTCGAACAGGTAGTGCTCCTCGGCCTCGGCCAGCATGAAGAGGTCGGGCTTCACGGCCCGCAGGCGGGCGATCGTCTCGTACCAGAACTCCGCCGGCACGAGCATCGCCATGTCGCAGCGGAAGCCGTCCACGGCATGCCGCGTCACCCAGAACTCCATGGCATCGGCCTGGGCCCGCCACACGTCACGGTTGGCATAGTTGAGCTTCGCCGTATCGGTCCAGTCCCACGGCACGGCCGGGGCTCCGGTATCGTCGCGTTCGTACCAGTCGGCCGGCCGCTCCGCGATCCAGCGGGCGTCGCGCGCCGTATGGTTGGCCACCCAGTCGAGCAGCACCTTCATGCCCAGGCGATGCGCCTCCTCAACGAAGGCGTCGAAGTCGGCCATGTCGCCCATCTCGGGATTCACGGCACAATAGTCGCTGATCGAGTAGTAGGAGCCCAGCGAGCCCTTGCGGTTGGTGCGTCCGATCGGGTAGACCGGCATGAGCCACACGGCATCGATCCCCAGATCGCGCAGGAACGCCAGACGCGCCGCGGCGGCCCGCAGCGTCCCCTCCGCCGTCAGCTGGCGCACGTTCATCTCGTACAGCACGGCTCCGTAGCTCCATTCGGGATGCAGTTGCTTCTCCATATTTTTTCGATTTTCGATTTCCGGGAGGTCAAAGATACGATTTTTTCACAAAAAAAGTGCCTCCGAAACCCCTCGCAACTACACATTCGTGAAGCCTCCCTACAAATAAGGACCGGAGAGGTTTTTTTTCGGGGATTTTTTACTAACTTTGCCCACGATATTACAAACGCCTTTTTCTCACATGAATCAACTTCGACTATCAGCGGTTGCGCTCATCGTCCTGCTGCTCACCTCGTGTGCAGCCCAGAAACGTGTCTGGTACCTCCAGGATGCGCGCCCCTACACACCCGAACAGATCGCCGAGCAGGGCCAGATCCGCATCAAGCCCTTCGACCGGCTGACCGTCGTGGTCAACAGCAAGGATCCCGAACTCGCCGTACCGTTCAACTCCGCCACCTCGTACAACTCGCTCACGGGCGGGCAAACGGCTTCCGCATCGACCTCCCAGTCGCTGCAGGTCCGCACGGTGGACGAGGCGGGCTTTCTCGAAATGCCCATCATCGGGAAGGTGCAGTGCAACGGTCTCACGCGCCACGAGCTGGCCGAAGCCATTGCCGGCAAGATCCGGGAGGGCGGATACATCAACGACCCCACGGTCAACGTGCAGTTCGACGACATGAAGATCTCGGTCATCGGCGAGGTGGCCCGCCCCGGACAGTACAACGTCACGCGCGACAAGATTTCGATCTTCGACGCCCTGGCCATGGCCGGCGACATGACCGTCTTCGGTATCCGCACCGAAGTGGCCGTGCAGCGCGAGGTGAACGGGGTCCGTTCGATCGAATACCTCGACCTCACGTCGAAGGAGATCTTCAACTCCCCGGCCTTCTATATCCAGCAGAACGACGTGATCTACGTGAAACCCAACAAATACAAGGCGCAGACGGGTGAATTCAACCAGAACCGGAGCTTCTACCTCTCGCTCGTAAGTACGGCCATCTCCGTCGCCACGCTCATCGTAACCCTCACCAGATAAGATAAACAGTCATGATGGAAAACC
>OICD01001347.1_pt1 | contig 10568 bp, 9 predicted proteins | sample 1581161 | NCBI WGS metagenome assembly OICD01 (sample SAMEA3882546, study PRJEB24775) | human gut metagenome | biome: human-associated habitat; feature: intestine environment; material: feces | place: Netherlands | collected 2009/2010 | reverse complement strand
CGCACGTCACCCACGTCGATGCCGCGAAGGGCATGATTCAGTGGGGCAAGGAGAACCGCGAGTTATCGAAGCTGCCGGAGGAAAGGAGCCGCTGGATTGTCGAGGACGCGCTGCGGTTTGTGCAGCGGGAAATCCGCCGCGGCAACACCTACGACGGCATCCTGATGGATCCGCCGAGCTACGGGCGCGGGCCGTCGGGCGAGGTGTGGAAGCTGGAAAACGAGCTGTTTGGGCTGGTCGATACGAGCGCAAAGGTACTCTCCGACAAGCCGCTGTTTTTCCTCATCAACAGCTACACGACGGGCTTTCAGGCCAGCGTCCTCAGCAATATGCTGATGAAGTGCGTCAGCAGCCGCCATGGGGGCATCATCGACGCGCAGGAGCTTTGCCTGCCGGTGACGACGGGCGGCGTGTTGCCCTGCGGCGCAAGCGGAAGGTGGTCGGTCAAATGAACGAATTCCCGCTGCATCAGCTGGCGAATATCGACGTGCAGTACGAGGATAACCACGTCATCGTCGCTGTCAAGCCGCCGAACATGCTCTCGCAGGCGGACAAGACGGGCGATACCGACATCCTCACGCAGCTCAAGGAGTACATCAAAATCAAGTACAACAAGCCCGGCGCGGTGTATCTGGGGCTGGTGCACCGGCTGGATCGCCCGGTTGGCGGGCTGATGGTCTTCGCGCGCACGAGCAAGGCGGCGTCCCGGCTGTCTGCGCAGATGCGTGAGCACGAGATGGGGCGCGAGTACCTCTGCGTCGTCGAGGGGCGCGTCAAAGACCGCTTCACCTGCATCGACTACCTGAAAAAGAACGAGTACCTCAACAAGGTCGAAATCTGCGACGCGGACGAGAAGGGCGCGCAGCTGGCGATGCTGTCCGGCGAGTGCCTTGCGCGCAAAAACGGCACGGCGCTGTGTGCCATCCGCCTGCAAACGGGGCGGAATCACCAAATCCGCGTGCAGATGGCGAACATGGGCGCGCCGCTGTGGGGCGACAATAAGTACGGGCGCGGCATTGCGGGGCAGCAGATTGCCCTGTGGGGCTACCGGCTGGTGTTCGAGCATCCGACGCGCAAGGAAATCATGACCTTCCAGAACCTTCCGTGCGGCTCCATCTGGAACTGCTACGCTGAAGAACTGACCGATATGGCCATCCGCTTCAACAACTCTGCCGAAGCGATTTTGAACCCCGACATCCCGGACAACGGAGGAATTGAGCCGTGACACAACCTTTTTCCTATGAACTCAAGCACATTTGCAAGCAGTCAGGCGCGCGGCTGGGCGTGCTGCATACGCCGCACGGCGACATTCAAACGCCGATTTACATGCCTGTTGGCACGGCAGCGTGCGTGAAAGCCATGACGCCCCGCGAGATGGAGGAAATCGGCACGCAGATTCTGCTGTCGAACACCTACCACCTGCACCTGCGCCCCGGCGAAGACCTCGTGCAGGAGGCGGGCGGCCTGCACAACTTCATGGACTGGCACAAGCCGATTCTGACCGATAGCGGCGGATTCCAAGTATTTTCGCTTGCCGGCATCCGCAGGATTAAGGAGGAGGGCGTGACGTTCCAGAGCCATCTGGACGGCTCGCGCCACTTTATCGGGCCGGAAGAGTCGATGGATATTCAGCAGAAGTTAGGGTCGGATATCTGCATGGCGTTCGACGTGTGCAGCCCGTACCCCTGCGATTACAACACCGCGAAAATCAACATGGAGCGCACCCACCGCTGGGCGGAGCGCTGCAAGAAGCACCACACGAAGGAAGATCAGGCGCTGTTCGGCATCGTGCAGGGTGCGTTCTACAAGGATTTGCGCATTGAGAGCGCCAAGACGCTGGCGGATATGGACTTCATCGGCTACGGCATCGGCGGATTGTCTGTCGGTGAGCCGAAGCCCGTGATGTATGAGATGCTGGATGAAATCGCGCCGTACATGCCGGTCAACAAGCCGCGCTACTTGATGGGCGTCGGTACGCCGGACTGCCTGCTGGAGGGCGTGCTGCGCGGCGTGGATATGTTCGACTGCGTGCTGGCGACGCGAATCGCCCGCAACGGCACGGTGCTGACGAGCAAGGGGCGCGTCGTCGTCAAGAACGCGCAGTACGCGCACGATTTCGGTCCCATTGACGCCGAATGCGACTGCTACGCCTGCCAGCACTTCTCCCGCGCGTATGTGCGCCACCTGCTCAAGGCGGGCGAAATCACCGGCGGACGGCTTGCGTCGATTCACAACCTGCGCTTCCTGATTCACCTGATGGAGCAGATTCGCGAAGCCATTGCCAACGACTGCTTCCTTGATTTCCGCAAAGAGTTCTATTCTAAGTACGATATGTCCCGCAATTTCTGATGTTTCCTTGCACTCCCGCGCCGAACGTGGTGCGGGGGTGTTTGTCGTTTTTGGAAAAGTGGCAGAAAATCGCGAAAAAGTGGACTACCATGCAACCGCACTTCGTGGTATGCTAAAAATGCCGAAGAAATTCGGGACAGGCATCGAATACACCGGTTACGCGACGCCTGCCGCGGAAAGCCCGCCCCCTTCCACTTATTGCGGTTTGCTTTCCGCCCCACAAAAGACACGCTCCGGACGCAGCCTGCACCGCTATGCGTCCGGAGCAGGTTGTTTCAAGGATGAACAATGGGCAAGGGGAGGAAATAGAGGATGTACATTCTGATTGAACTGGTGTCGGAAGCTGATGGAAGCGGACTGGTGTTTATATGCATCCTGCTGATTGTTTTGGCATTAGTATTCGGAGCATATATTTCCATGACGTGGATGCTTGCACCGCTTGCTCTCACAATGGCATTGCTGAAAACTGCATATTGGTGGATTTTGCTGCTCCTTGCGGGCATCGGAATTATTGCGAACTGGGTGAGCGCAAAACGCGCAAGAAAGATATGGAATCCCGAACTCGCGTTGTGTATGGCATGTGCAAGCGCAATGATTTTGGTGGCAATTGCAATGATTGATGCAGTCGTTCATGCAATCAATAATCAGCCCCAAATGAGTGTCTTGGAAGGGATACTGATGGTTGTGTTGGGTATTCCCATACTTGCATTTTTCTTGTATCCAATCTTCAGCACACTGATGGCGCTTACTGCCGTGACAACCATTGCATGCGGCTATAAGCCGTTTGTTGGGGCAATTTGCTCTGCGGGAAGTGTTGCTGCGTCCGCCATTGCACTGCAAGGGCTGGTGGAAGGTGTAGCAAAACTGTTTGGCGGAACAGCGGATGATGTCTTACTCAATTTAGATGCCCTTGAAACCTTCTTTAGCGGAATGCCTGATATGTCAAGCGTGACGGAGCAATTGCAGTCTATTGTGGATGTAATTGCAAGTGTCCCGGTGTGGATTCGCTTTTTCGCCGGATTAGCCGTCGCAGTGGGGTGCATCTTTGGCGAAAAACACTGAGCTGACGGCAAGCGATTATTCAACTAAAAAATGCATGTGCCCCCTTGCCAATCCCTCGAAAATGCGCTACAATAAGTTTGACGTGACAAACTCATTCGCGAAAGCAAGGGGAGGCAAGCTCATGAAGTATGCAGGAATGCCGCTGGGCATGTGGATGCTGTTCCACCGCTCGTTCACGCGGCAGCTGACGGCGGTGCTGGGGCAGTCGGCGGAATCCGCCAAGGCAACGGAGAAGGCAGCGAAGCAGGAGTATCGGCGGATTATCGCGCGCGTGCCGGATTTTGAGCCGGGCGACCGCTTCCAGATGAACCTCGTCAACTGCGCGATGCTCTGCGCGTATGTGCTGCATATGCCCAAGCGCCCGACCGTGCAGACGCTGACGGATTACTACGCGAAGTCCATGATGACGCCCGCGATGCGCTGGTTCTGCCGCAAGAGCGGGAAGAACAAGTTCTCTGACAAGGACATTGCGGGGATGAAACAGGCGGAGAAGCTACGCGCCGCCGACCGCAACCCCTACTCGTGGAACATGGACTATCTGCCCTATGCGGATGGCAGCGGCTACGAGGCGCGGTTCTATAAGTGCGGCATCTGCGTGCTGACGAAGGAGCTGGGGCTGTATGACCTCACGCCCGCCATGTGCCGACTGGATTACACGATGGCGGAAGCAGGTGAAACGTCGGACTTTGTGCGCGAATACACGCTGGCGTCCGGCGGACCGTACTGCGACTGCGGGTATCATAAGAAGCAGAAATAACAAAAGCGTCCCTTTCCAATGGCGGAAGGGGACGCTTTTTTCGCCGTTTTCAGCTTTCTGGAAGTAGTATTATCGGCATGGTTGACAGTGAAGAAACGTTGATGGTAGAATATCGGTAGTACGCATACTTTTCATATTTGGTATGGTGGTACAATTACTTATTGAAATTGGAGGTAAAAACAATGGTTAGCATAAAGGAAATTGAGCACTATGGACGATGGTTTCCATATTGCAAAACAGACTATGATCTGTGGTGGTTTGACAAAAAGAAGTGTCAAATGATTGATGCTGAAAAGTTGGGAACTGTATTTGACTGCGATGTTCATTCGCTGCGGAGCGTCATTGCTCAATGCTACGGACACTATGTTCCTTGCTTTCGTGTAGATATTCCGGCATTGGAGATGCAATATGCGCAGGTTTATTTATCTCGAAAGACAGTTAAATTTTTATCTCAATTATCTTCGGAGGATATGGATCGCGAGTTCTTAATTGCGATTGAAAAAGAATTCCTTGATACAGATTGGTATAGATATGAGTTGGCACATTTAAGTTCAGCAGCTGAAGAGTGGTGCAAAGAAAACCATATCCGTTATACGGATTGAGAAAATACAACTTTTTATGTTTGGTAAACTGTGTGTGAAAAATGTTCGTATCGTATCAGGCTTCGTCAAGTATTTCGGGGATGATATGATACGATTTCCAAATTCACCGGCACCCTTTTGATTCGGAAATAGTATCAGGGCTTTTTCCCTTAATCGGTTGACGTTTCCCTTATTTTTTGGCATAATTTAAGGGAAAAGAGTGGGAGGTAAGGCAATGCGAGAATTGTTGCCCGCTGCATTCCACTTACGTTAGCCAGCACGAAAAGTTTGCGGCACATATCCCCAAATAGTAAAACCGTCCCGTTCCATTGTCGGAAGGGGACGGTTTCGTTTGCTTATCCGCGCACAAGCGCCTTATCAATGAATTTGGGGAACAACATATGCACCCCCGCGAACACCCCGCCGCCAATCATCCCGCCCGCGAAATTCAGCAGCACGTCATCCACATCCGTCATGCGCTGGATGAACAGCTGGCACATTTCAATGCTGATGGGCAGCAGCAGGCACATCAGCGAAAGCCGCAGCGGATGGCGGTAGCGCTTCCAGAGCAGCGGCAGAAAGAAGCCGTAGGGGATGAAAAGCAGGATGTTCCCCCAGATGTTGATGAGCATTTCCTCCCGCCGGGCGTACCGCAGCTGCCGCGTAATGGTGCGGAACAGCCGCAGCTGAATGCCCTCGCCCGTCCGCAGCCGATGCAGCGCCGATGCCAGCATATCCCCCGGCGCAGCCCATGTGCCGCGCAGCACCAGGCACAGCAGCGAAAACAACAGCGCCGCGAACGCCATCAGGCAGCCTTCGTGCAGGCTCCAGCGCTTCCATGGGCGGCGAATGATGCACCATAGGGGCAAAAACACCGCCATCAGCAGGAAATATCGGTTGATGTACGCGCTCATGCTTCGATGCCGGACAACGCCTGCGCAAGGTCGGCAATCAGGTCGTCCTTGCTCTCCAGTCCGACGCTGATGCGTACCATGCCCGCCGGAATGCCCGCAACTGCCAGCTGCTCCTCGGTCATCTGCCGATGGGTGGAGGTCGCCGGATTCAGGCAGCACGTCCGCGCGTCAGCGACGTGCGTCTCAATCGCCGCCAAAGTCAGCCGCCCCGCAGCCGCCGTTCGTCATGTACTTCATCGCGCGGGCGTAGTACGGGCTGGACGGCAGGTGCGGATAGCTGACAGACGCCACCTGCGGCTGTTTTTCGAGGAACTGCGCGACTGCCATCGCGTTCTCGCAGTGGCGCGGCATCCGCACATGCAGGCTCTCCAACCCCAGATTGAGGATGAACGCATTCTGCGGGGACTGCACGCAGCCCAAATCGCGCATCAGCTGGCTGGTGCATTTGGTGATGTATGCCCCCGCATTGCCGAATTTCTCGGCGTAGGTGATGCCGTGGTAGCTTTCGTCGGGCGTGCAGAGCCCCGGATACTTCTCCGCGTGCGCCATCCAGTCGAAATTGCCGCTGTCCACGATGACGCCGCCGAGTGCAGCGCCGTGGCCGTCCATGTACTTTGTCGTCGAGTGGGTCACAATGTCCGCGCCCCAGCGAATCGGCTGGCAGTTGACGGGCGTGGGGAATGTGTTGTCCACAATCAGCGGAACGCCGTGCCGATGCGCCGCCTGAGCGAATTTCTCAATGTCCAGCACGGTCAGCGCGGGATTGGCAATCGTTTCGCCGAACATTGCGCGCGTGTTCGGGCGGAAGGCGCGGTCAAGCTCGTCGTCCGTCGCGTTGGGGGAGACGAAGGTGGACGCAATCCCCATCTTCTTCAGCGTCACGGCAATCAGGTTGAACGTGCCGCCGTAGATGGAGGACGACGCGACGATGTGGCTGCCTGCCTCGCAGATATTGAACAGCGCCATAAAGTTCGCCGCCTGACCGGAACCGGTCAGCATCGCTGCGCTGCCGCCCTCCAGCGCCGCGATTTTCGCCGCAACGTGGTCGCACGTCGGGTTTTGCAGGCGGGAATAGAAATACCCGGACGCTTCGAGGTCAAAGAGCTTGCCCATGTCCTCGCTCGTGGCGTATTTGAAGGTGGTGGACTGGATAATCGGAATTTGGCGCGGCTCGCCGTTGCCGGGCGTGTAGCCTGCCTGAACACATTTGGTTTCAATGCGGTAATCGGACATGGGAAAAGCCTCTTTTCTTATGATTGTGGGTTATCGCAGTTCAATGTCTTCCACCGGGTAGATCTTCTCGTTCGGCTGCACCGTCCCTGCCGTCAGCAGGGGCAGGTGATGGCGCGTGTCGCCGCCCGGACGCGGGTCACGCCGCGTAATCGGCAGGTGCTTGCGCCGGTCGGGCTTTTGCAGGCGGCGGTTGTACAGCCCCGGCATGTCCTGTGTCACCATGTCATGCGGCAGCTGCTCCACCGTCATGCGGCGCGGCGGATCGCCTGAACGCCAGATGAACGGCACAAAATCCTGAATTCCATTCATGACGATATAGAAATATGTGCCGATGTACCCCTCTTCGGGGTGCGCCATCATGTAGTGTGGGCAGGTCATCAGCGCTTTTGCCGCGTCGATGAACGAAAGCAGCCCGAAGTGGTCAATAATGCGCTGCATGGCGTTCGCCTCGTCCGACACCTGCCCCATGTCAATCGGATGCCCGGTCACGGACTCGTATGCTGCCGCTGCCTTCTGGTTCAGCCCGCGGACAAAATCCTCCGCATCCGCCTTTTCCAGCGCGCGGTCAAGCGGCAGGAAGCCGCCCAGTCCCAGCATTTTGAGGAAGTCCGCCCCGCTGACGCGCCCCAGCGCCATCAGCAGCGCCATGCCGCCGATGATGCACGTCGGCGTATCGACCATCTTCCAGAGAACGGGGCGGATTGCCAGCCGTGCCTGCACGGATTTCTCGTCGCGTTTCCAGTTGTAGCAGCTTTTGCGCAGATTCTCCGTCGCCTGATATTTCAGGCACATACCGAGGTGCACCGCCGCGCCGCAGTGGGGGACAAGGTCGTCGCTGTTGAGGATGTTATACAGCGGATAGGCGGATGGGTCGCGAACCGCCCTCCCCGCCATCACCGTGGGGGACGCGAAGCCGTAGCCGATAAGGTTGCGCGCGGAGATGCCCGTTTCGCTCATCTTCAGGTGCGCGTACACCTGCATCATTGCCGCGCCCTGGCTGTGCCCGCAGACCCAGAGGACGAAGCGGCTGTTCGGGCTGCGCATGTTCTGCAGAATGTCGCGCAGGGTGAGCTTTTCCAGCCCCAGCTCTTCCGCTGTTTCCGGAAAGGAAATTTTCTCTTCATTCGCCTCGAACTGCCGCGCGAGTTCCAGGAAGCCGCGGTGCATCCCGTCCTGGGTTGTCATACGGAAATTGCTGAACCAGTCGTAGAAGCGCGAACCCGTGCCCATGAACCCAATCGCGACGACGTAGCGCCCATCCAGCGCGGGATGGAGCATCACGACCGCCTTGCCGGTGGTGTTATTGCTGCTGCTCAATCGCAGCGCGCCCAGCATCTGTCCCAGCGCACTGACGGGTTTCAGGCGCGCGCGCACCCAGTATTTCCGCCACTCGGCGCTCAAGGGATTGTTCGGCGGCAGGGCAGTCAGTTCGCCATCCACCTGAATGGTCACGTCGCGCCAGCCGGCTTCGACCCACGGCTCAATCGCCATGCCATACGCGGCGCTGGCGAGTTCGGCGCTCATGCACAGCGCTTCCTCGGACAGCGGCGGGCGCAGCTTGCCCCACGGGTCATGCGTCCATGGAAGCAGCAGCGATGCTGTCTGGGACAAATCGACGCCGGTTAGTGTCGTGGGTTTCTTTTCCTCTTGCTCCATCCTTCGCTCCTTTCCTTGCCGCTGTGCGGCGTACGTTTTGTTTGTTGGCAAGCAGGCAGGGATTACACCACCTGCCCATCATCCCCGCGGCGGAAATCCACCGCAAGCAGCTCCTCGCGGCTGATGACCTGCGTCCGCGGCGAACGGGTCGTCACGAACGACACTTGCTTGTCGTCGTAGCTCACAATGTGTGCATTGACCTGAAACATCCGCCCATCCCGCATGAACATCAGGCGTATCACCCGGTCATGCTCCACCGCGAAGCGCAGCAGACGCTCCATTGCCCATATCCTCCGTTTCCGATGATGGATGCACGGCGTAAATCGTCGCTTCCCAGTTGCTGAATACGCGCGTGAACAGGCGGTCGAGCGTATCCGTATCCACCGCATAGCTGCTCCGTTCATAGCTGCTGACGTAGATGTAGTCCACGTCGTACTTCTCCAGCAGGTCGAGGTTTTCCTCCGGGTCTGTGTAGAAGCTCGCAATGTCCATCTTGCGCTCACTCGTGTCCAGCCCGTGGTAGTACAGCCACAAATCCGGCCCGCAGACGATGTTCTGCCCGGCGATGGACGCAATCGGGTTCAGGTGCTGCGTCCCGGTCATGTAGGTGGAATGCTCCGGCGTGTTATCGCGGGCAAATTCCCCCGCTTCCACCGCCGACGCGGAAAACGCCTGATAGTTGCTGACGCACTCGCGCCAGAGCGTCAGCCCCGCGGACAGGAACACCGCAATCGCCGTCACAACCGCCAGCGCCCCGCGCCCGCGCATCCCTTTCAGCCGATGCCAGACCTCACGGCACCAGTCCGCCACAATCATGCAGCAAAGCAGCCACGCCAGCGCGCCCGCGAACAGCCGTCGATGCTTCGGATTCCGCTCGAACAGCGCCAGAATCAGCATCAGGAAAGGCAGACCGATGTTCTTCAGGTAGAACCAGAAGTACAGGTCACGGAAGACAAATTCACCGTTTGATTCATAGCTGTTGACCCAGTTCGGCCAGAATTGCAGGAAGCTGTTCCCACTGCCCGTGCCTTGGAACACCTGCTCGAACGTGAAGCAAATCAGCTGCGGCGCGCTCAGCACCACGGCGATTACGCCATACGCCAGATACCACTGCAATTGCGTCCAGCGCTCTTTGTCGTGAATCAGGTCGTACACCATCATGCCCAGCGAGCAAAGCCCCAGCGCGAGGAACGAATGCGTGTGAATCAGCGGCAGCGCGCCTGCCCAGACCGCCAGCAGTCCTGTTTGCCGAATGCGCTGCGCAAACGCCGGGCGCTTTTCCGGCGCAAAGGACGTAAACAGCAGATAAAAGCACGGCAGCACCATGCACCACCCGCCAAGGAGCGTCCGCTGCGGAACCATCAGGTCGGCAATCACGTTTGACCAGCGCAGGTTGTACGGCGTGGGCTGATTCGTCGGCGTGGCGTAGTAGCCGTCAAGAATTTCGCGGATTCGCTCGATGACCGTGCCGAACGGATTGTTCAGTGTGCCACCTGCAAGGTCAAAGTTGTATAGGAAGCCCAGACCGCCGTTCAAGAAAAACAGCAGCGTCGCGAGGATAATCGTCTTTTTTCCCGCGGTCATCTCCCGCGCCAGCACCATCACGCCCATGAAGCACAGTGCCATCATCAATGTACCCGGCACGACAATCCCCCATTCCAGCGAGAAGCCCATCAGGTACAGAGACGTAGACAGGCTGTCCGTCAGGAAGGGATACGACAGCCGCTGACCGGGGAAAAGCGCATAATCCGGCGGAAAAGCCGCGTTTTTCAGTGACGTGATGAACGACATGTGCATCGGCAAATCGCCGTAAGTGCTCTGCCCGACCCACCAGCCGCCGTCATTTCCGACGCGCAGGCAGTGCGTGTATTGCAGATAGGCGGAAAGGAGCGTCAGCGGCAGCACAACCATCAGCATCTGTCCGGCCAGCTGCTTTTCCCGCGCATCCCACTTTTTCACCGGCGAAGGATCACGCAAAAAGAAGCACCCCGCCGTCAGCCCTGCCAGCGGAATCAG
>OICD01001339.1_pt1 | contig 10648 bp, 8 predicted proteins | sample 1581161 | NCBI WGS metagenome assembly OICD01 (sample SAMEA3882546, study PRJEB24775) | human gut metagenome | biome: human-associated habitat; feature: intestine environment; material: feces | place: Netherlands | collected 2009/2010 | reverse complement strand
TGCCGACCTTGGAGGCGATGAACATGAGGGAGACGCAGACCTGGGTGGCGTCGCCGATGAAGGCCAGGGTGCAGTCCTCGATCTTCTTGCCCTCGGGGAGGTTCTCGAGCATGGTCATGAGGTCGCCCATCTCCTGCGTGGGATGGTTGAACTCGGACATGCCGTTGATGACGGGCACAGCGGAGCCCTCGGCGAGGCCGACGACGTCCTTGTGACGGTCAACGCGAGCCATCATGATATCGAGCAGCGAGCCCATAACGCGAGCGGTGTCGCCCAGGGACTCGTGACCGCCGAGCTGGATGGTGCCAGGGCCATAGAACTGAGCATGGCCGCCGAGGTCGGTCATAGCAGTCTCGAAGGAAAGACGGGTGCGGGTGGAGACCTGCTGGAAGATCATGCCAAGGCTCTTGTTACGGAGCAGGTGCGGATAATAACCGTCAACCTTGATGGCCTTCTTCATTGCCAGGCCAAGATCCTCGATAGCCAGGATCTGCTCTTTGGTGAAGTCGTTGGTGTCGATGAAATCCTTAGGCAGTGCCATATCGATTTCCTTTCCGCCGGTCTTGCCGACTATTAACTATGAGGCGCTCGAACATCACGCCTCGTGTTGACAAGACCATCATTCACCCGTATGCAATTTTTACCTAGTTTATTCGGGATTAAAGACCGTTCACGGAGTTACACCCTCTCTAATCCAATATAAACCCGCAGGTCAAGAGTTTACAGGGGGTTTACCGTCTGGAACCGCGAACGGTATACGGCTATGCTGTATCTTGGCGTTTAATCCGCAATGGAACGACCGGCGGAGGCATGTATACCCGGGGGATATAGCGGGCTCCATAAGGGATCAAAATGAGACAGGACGGTGACAGATGGACACACTCATGTTCTTCTATACCCAAGCGATACTCGTAATCTGCATTGTGACGGCAGTGCTTTCGCTTGCCGCCTATGCCTCGTCCCGTCGACGCTTCTTTATCTATGGCAGTGGCGTTTTTATTTGCTACGCCATCGAAATGACTGAGATCTTCTTTTTTGAATACACGTTGCAAAACGAGAGTTTTCCGGCCAGCGACTATTACTCAATTACCATGCCTGTGTTGCGGACCCTTGTGGCGACCGCTTCACAGGCTTTTATTTGGCTGATTGCCATGGACTTGCTCGATAAGCATTCTAAAAAGCAGTTCGCTATCCCCGTCTTAACGTTTTTGCTGTGCGAGTCGCTGGCTATCGTCGCAGTCCCCTCCGGCCCCATGCGTCAGTGGATCTACTACACGATACGCCAGGCATTCCTTGTCTTTGTGGGACTGTATATCTTATGGACGGCTCATAAGAGTACAAAGGTTGAGCTGAAGGCACGCGTCAACAACCAGCGAAAGCACCTGATTATCGGCGCTATTCTGGTCGGTTGCATCGTTGCCGAGGATTTCTACAACATCCTGGTCATCCCCATGAGTCTGGCACCCTCTTGGCTGCAGCTATATCTGTCCGAGCGCAACTTTAGCGAGAACTTCTTTGCGTGCTACTTTGCGATTCTGTTGATTATCTACTCCTACCACGTGCTTTCAATCCGCATGCAGGAGGCGCCCGAGGAAAAGAACGTCAGCGATCTTGATCGACACATCGAAGAGCAGATGCCCTTCTATCGCAACGCCTACAAGCTCTCCAACCGCGAGACCGAGGTTATGCGTCTGGTCGTACTGGGCAAGTCGAACCAAGAGATCGCTGACGAACTCTTCCTTGCTGTGGGCACCGTCAAGACCCACATCCACAACATCCTGGTCAAAACCGAGCAGCAAAATCGCACCACGCTCATCCTCCACTTCTGGAAGCGATGAAGTTACGCGGTTTTACCAAACCGCGTAACGGTTCGACGCTACAAGCGCCCCTAAGCGGCAATCTGACGTTCAATCGTCGGTCGCGTACCCAAAGTACGCTTCCTTCCTCTTAAACGTCACCTTGCTCGCCTAGGGGCGCTTTCGCTGACTTATGCTCAACCTACGATAATTCCAAGCTGAACGAGTTACTCGCTGTAGCGGGTGGCTATGGCAGCTTGTACCATGCCGGCGCTCATGAGGTAGGTCACCAGGAAGTAGCCACCGTATGCTGCCAGGAAGATTGCACAGGTGAGGCCCACGGTGCCGCCGATGCTCATATCTCCGAACGTGCTCACCAGCTCGATGATCACCTTAAGTGCCACAAAGGAGTGCGCCAGGCCCACTGCCAGCGGGAACAGGAAGAACACCGCTTGCTGCGCCATCACCGAATGACGAATCTGGCGGTCGTCACAGCCGATCTGTGCCAGCACACGATAGCTGCGGCTGCCGTCGGCCACATTGGAGAGCTGCTGGATCGACAGTATCGCCGCGCACGCAACGACCAGTACAAAGCCAATGTAGATGGCCAGATAGCTAATCATGCCGTTCATATGCGCCGCCTGCGTATACATCTCGGAGCGCGTGATGAAGACTCCCCATGACCCCGGCTCCTTGCCGTCAACGAGCAGATTGTCGAGCATGGTGTATTTAATGCTCTCGTCTGCTTTGGTCACATCCATCCCCTGTTTGTAGTTAACGAGCAGGCTACTGGAACACGGCTGCAGATTAAGTTGGGACAACAGCTCATCGGCAACGACGACGGTACCGGGATTGCTGCCCATCGCCGAGTTGGCGATGGCCGCCGTGTCCTTGTCCGACTTATCGGTTGCTGGCTTGAGCTCATGCCCACCCAAGGTGAGCGTATGGCCGCCGGCCATGTATTTGGTGTACAGGTCGCCCAGCTCACCGCCCATATCACACGTAAGCACGTACTGGTCGCGGCCAATGCTCACCGGCTCCTCGCCCATCATCTGGCGCAGCTTGTTGTACTGGCTCGCCGGCGTCACAAACAGACCCATCGTATCGGCATTGCTACCCCCGAACGCCTTGGGAAGCTTTTCGCCCATGATCTTGCACATCTCACTTGGGGTCACCGAAGGATTCGAGCCGCCAACCGGGTAACTCAGATACGAATCGATCTGCACATGCTCACCGGCAACATCGGCGATATTGACCTTCTTGCCGGTCTCGTCGTTGTTGTCCGCCGACTTGCCCTTGCCGTGCCATGCAGGGTACAAATCGACCGTTGTATCGGCCAACACCATGCGATCGGCCTCAGACGGATTGACATACCCTTTGTACCCTTTGTAATAGTCGAGCGTATCGGGCGTGTAATAGACATACGTCTGAGACACGTCAACAGGGTTATAGCGCTCCAGGTTTTCGTTCATCACGTTGGCGATCGACATACCGCACGTCACCGAGGTGATGGCCAAAAACAGGAGCATCGCGATGACGCCCATCGAAAAGCACACCGTGTTGACCTTGGCCGCAAGCTGGCGCACGGTAAACATGTTGAGGCCGCGCCAATACACGCCGCGCAAGCTCTGCAGCAGCTTGATGAGCATGCCCGAGAGTCCCCAGAACAGGGCAAAGGTGCCCACGGTAACCATAGCGGTCGTAATACCAAACTGGTTCATGGCCTCTTGCAGCTTGCTGTCCGTCGCGGTTAGCGGGAACCCATCACGTAGCAGACGGTAATAGGCCACGCCCACAAGCACCGCACCCACGGCAAAGATGGCAATCGCGATCCAGGGGTTGCGTGTCTTGATGCTCTCGTTGCGACGCTCGGCACCCATGAGCTCAATGAGCTTAGTGCGACGAACGGCGCGCAGGTTCAGCAGTAACGTGAGCACAAACATTACGAGCATGCAGGCAAGGGTCAGGTTGAACGCATGCACCGAGAAAAAGAAGTGGAAATTGGCGATTTGTGTCTTAAAGAGCGAGGCCGTAAAGAATGTCATGAGCTGGGAGAGCCCCACGCCCAGCACAATGCCGGCGACAAAGGCGCCGACCGAAACGATCACGGTCTCGAGCGCCATGATCGTGGCGACGCGCCCGCGCCCCATGCCGAGCACCTGGTACAGGCCAAACTCCTTCTTGCGGCGTTTCATGATGAAGTTATTGGCGTACACCATCAAAAAGGCCATGACACCGGCCAAAAAGTACGTCAGGTCGCCGAGCATGCTGCCCATAACCTGCGCCAAGCCCTCTTCATCGATTCCGGCGATGTCGACCTGCATCGAGATGGTGTTAAAAGCATAGAAGACCGTGACGCCCAGGGTGAGCGTCAAAAGGTAGACGAGGTAGTCGCGGCCGGCGCGGCGGACGTTGCCCCAAGCGAGTTTACAGAGCATCGGAGCCCTCACCGCCCATCATGGCAACGACCTCCATAATGCGGTCGAAGAACTCTCGGCGGTCGGTGTCGCCGCGGCGCAGCTCGGTGAAGATCTTGCCGTCGCGAATAAACAGCACACGGCTCGTGTAGCTGGCGGCAAAGCTGTCATGCGTGACCATGAGCACCGTGGCACGCAGGCGGCGATTCAGGGCCTCCAGGCTCTCGAGCAGCAGGCGAGCGCTCTTGGAATCGAGGGCGCCGGTGGGCTCGTCGGCCATGATCATGGTGGGGTCGGTGACGAGCGCGCGAGCCGCGGCAACGCGCTGCTGCTGACCGCCGGACATCTGGTAGGGATACTTGTCGAGCACCTGGCTGATGGACAGGCGCGCGGCCACATCCTGCACGCGGGTCGAGATCTCTGCCGAGTTTGTGCGGGCGATGGTGAGCGGCAGGGCGATGTTCTCGCGTGCCGTGAGTGTATCGAGCAGGTTGGAATCCTGGAAGATAAAGCCGAGCTCCTCGCGGCGGAACTGCGAAAGCTTAGCCTGCTTCATGCGTGTTACGTCCTGGCCGTTGATGCGGATGGTGCCGCTCGTGGCGCTATCGATGGTCGACACGCAGTTGAGCAACGTCGACTTGCCCGAGCCCGAAGCGCCCATGATGCCAACGAATTCGCCGCGGTTGACGGTAAAGCTGACGTCGTTGAGCGCGCGGGTCACGTTGCCCAGCGCTCCATATACCTTTTCGAGATGCGCGACCTCCAGTACCGGGGTCGCCATGTGCGTGGTTTGCATACCGAGTCCTTTCTTGCGATTAGTCTACGGCATCTATAGTCGCAAGAAGCCGAGTCGGCTACCATCGATATGGCTTACGCTTGCCTTACCGTTGTGTAAGGTACGGGTAGCTACCCTGTCACGTGTTGATGTTGAGAGAGGACTCCTGTTGAAGACTGTTCATGTTGCCGCTGGGATCATTCGCAAGGAAGGATCTGACGAGCTGCTTGCCGTGCAGCGCGGCTATGGCGACATGCAGGGACTTTGGGAGTTTCCCGGCGGCAAGCTCATGCGCGGCGAGTCGCCCGAGGACGCCGTACGCCGCGAGCTCATGGAAGAGCTGCAGGTAAAAGTCACCAACCTGCGCGATTTCTACACCGTCGAGTATGACTACCCCGATTTCCATCTCTCCATGGAGTGTTACTACTGCTCGCTCGCCGATGAATCCGATGAGCCTCAGAAGCACGACCGCCAGCTCGATATCCGCTGGATTCCGCGCACCTCGCTTGCCACGGTTGAGTGGATGCCCGCCGACAAAGGGCTTATCGATGCTCTGATTGAGTTGAAGGAAGATCGGCTTAAGGTCAACAGCACTGCCAAAGATGCCGAGGCCGCCACGACCGAACGCCCCGTCGCCAAGCCCAAGCGCGCACCTAAGCGCCGCAGCAAAAAGCGCCCCAACCCCGGCCTGCTGGACGGCATCGACACCTCGGACCTCTCCGCCGACGAGCGTGAGCTCGTGCGCCGTCGCGCCGCCATCAAAAAATCCATGAAGGGCAACAAGCGTGCGAACACCAAACCCGAGCTGCTCGTTCGCCAGCGCCTGCGCGCCGCAGGCCTTACGGGATACCGTCTGGAATGGAAGGTGCCCGGAAAGCCCGACATCGCCTTTCCCGGGCGCAAGATCGCCATCTTCGTCAACGGCTGCTTTTGGCACCGCTGCCCCAAGTGCAATCCGAGCCAGCCCAAGCGCAACGTTGAGTTTTGGGAGGCAAAGTTCCGTCGCAACGTCGAGCGCGACCGTGCTGCCGTGGCAACACTCACTCAAATGGGCTGGACGCCCATAACCATCTGGGAATGCGAGCTCAAAAAAGACCGCATCGACGCCACGATGGAAAAGGTCATCGAGCAGGTGCGCGCCGCAGAGCCGCAGCGCTAACAGTGAGCATTCACACGCTCCGCACGTCCGCGCCACATCCACGTCACAAACCTTAGAAAGCCCTTAAGCCCAAAACCTTTCAAGAGTGTTACCCGATAGCTTTGACCTGCGGTTTCATCGCAACGTCAAACCTCATTAAGCTTTTCTTTAGCGATTCTTTGCAACAGCCGCGGCATAATACTGCCAACGCACGGGACCTAGCAGCACACCCCGTGCGCAACCTTTTGGTGGACATCGAGGAGGCCGCATAAGCATGCATTCTTCCAATGCCGTAGCACGGCAGCCATCCCTAAAACATGCAGACCTTTTCTCCTTCCCCCCGACACAGAGAGACGGCCTCCTCGACTCCCCCACCACAAAAGCCAAACGCTCAACCAACCAGAGCCACAACTTGCGAGCATCGTTCGAAAAGCTCCAAGCATCCCTAGACAAGGCGTTCCCCGAACAGGCAAGAGCAATCTAAGCCCATCGCGCTTTATACTGATGCCATGCGAAACATGGATCACATAGAATTGCACCGCGGAGGACGCGAGGAAGCGTTTCCCGAGACCGCCGAAGACTGGCCCTATATTGCCGAACGCGCAGAATTCGCTCGCTATCCGGGCAATTCCGCCCCCTGGCACTGGCATTCCGAAGTTGAGCTTTTCTACATGGAGCAGGGAGCGATTGACTATCGAACGCGCGCGGCCCATGAGCACGTACGCTTTGAGGAAGGGTCCGCCGGCTTTATCAACGGCGGCGTTTTGCACAGCACGCTGCAATCGCCCAATTCGGCGCCAGCCATTCAAATGCTGCATATCTTTCAGCCGTCGATGCTCGGCGATCCCGCGGGACGTCTCCAAAAGCGCTACATCAATCCATTACTTCAATGTCGAGGCGTCGATGTGCTCAAATGGTCGCCCACCAACCCCGACGATATGCCCTTTATCGATTTGCTGAAGAGCTCCTTTAGCCACGACCTTCAACGGCCGCAGAACGAGATGGCGCTTCGAAATAACTTGTCAGAGCTCTGGATTCAGATTTACGCCAAGGCCGAACCGCTCTTTTCCTCCGACGGCGCCTCTTGGATGACCAGCCGCGACGTACAGTTCAAGGCAATCCTGGACTTTATCCGCGCAAACTATGCAGCCGCTATAGATGTGCCTCAGATGGCATCTGCAGCCGGCGTAAGCGAAAGAGAGTGTTACCGCATTATCGAAACTTGTGCAGGAACGACCCCGGCGGCATATCTACGCGCATACCGCATAAACCGTGCTTGCGAACTTTTGGCACACACCACGCGAACGGTACAGACAGTCGCGCGCCAATGCGGATTTATAACAGCGAGCCATCTTGGCCAGGTATTTAAAGAACAAATGGGGTGCACTCCTTCGAGCTATCGAGCAGCGAGGCAGAATCTCGATAGCACCAGGCAGAAATCCCGCTAGCCCTTCTTCTGTCACTGCATCAAACTTGCAGGCAAACAACAGAGAGGAGCAATCATATGAAGCACTTTGACCATATCGTATTTGACGTTGATGGGACATTGGCAGATACAGAAGAAAGCGTTCTGTCATCGCTTGTCCAGATTGTTCAAGAAGAAACCGGCAAAACGCTTCCCCGACACGAGCTTGACTTTGCCCTCGGCATACCCGGCAAGGATGCCCTTGAGAAACTTGGGATCTACTCGCAGGCAACGTTGGATCGCTGGTGCCAAGTTGCCGCCAGCTTTAAAAGCACCATCAGCGTGTTTCCCGGCTTGCACGAAGTTATCGCAACACTCTCCGACAACGGCTGCAAACTTGGCATCGTCTCCTCACGTGCGCACGACGAATACGCAGAAGAAATTGCACCCCTTGGCTTCGATAAGTATTTTGAGCACATCATCCTTGTCGAAGACACAACCGAACATAAACCCGCACCCGCACCCATGCTCGAATATCTCCGGCGTACGGGCGCGAATCCTGGCAACGTCGTCTACGTTGGCGACACCGTCTACGACGAACAATGCGCAACTTCGGCAGGGGTCAGTTTTGCCAGAGCGGCATGGGGATCACACCAAGACATCCCAAACGCCACCTACAACCTCAAAACCCCCAACGACCTGCTAACCCTAACAACCAAGTAACCCCCGCGCCCCACCCTTTCAGCCCCAACGCCACAAGGGCGATTGAGCAGGACGGTTTGGGCGGGTCCCGTACTTAGTTTCCAAAATCATTCCGCAGCGCGAAGGCTTCTTATTATTTTCAGACCTAACGCCACAAGGGCGACGACCTCGAGCAGGTCAACTTGGGAGGGACGAGGGCTTAGTTCCCCAATCTTTCCGCAGGGGGCAAAAAGCCTCGCCGCACGAAGTGCGCAGCGAGGCTTTTTGCATGCCCGAGGACGATTGGGGAACTAAGCCCTCGTCCCTCCCCGGGATATGTAGCGAGTCGGAGTACCCTTGCTGTTACTCTGCTTTGCCCACAGAGTTGAGGTTGGTCATGCGGATCTTAACCAGCTCGGTGATCTCACGCATGCCCTCCTTGGCCGGCTTCTTGGGATCGAAGCAGGCAGGGTTCTCGGCCATGTAGGCCATGAAGCCCTTGGTGTAGGCCTGACGCAGCTCGGTGGCGTAGTTGACCTTGCAGATGCCGTTCTTCACAGCCTCGGCAACCTGCTCATCGGGCACACCGGAGGTGCCGTGCAGAACCAGCGGCACGTCGACGGCGTCGCGGATGGCCTTGACCACGGACTGCTCGATGTGCGGATCGCTCGTGTACACGCCGTGGCTGGTGCCAACGCCAATGGCCAGCGAGGTGCAGCCAGTGCGCTCGACGAACTCCTTGGCCTCGGCCGGATCGGTGTAGGGACTCTCGCCCTCAACCGCGGGACCGTCGTCCTCCTTGCCGCCAACCTTGCCGAGCTCGGCCTCGACGGGCACACCCATGGCGCGGCCAGCGTCGGCGACGGACTTGGTCAGGGCGATGTTGTCCTCGAAGGACTCGTGCGAACCGTCGATCATGACAGAGGTGTAGCCAGTGCGGAAAGCCTGCATGCAGCGGTCATAGCCATCGCCGTGATCGAGGTGCAGAGCGACGGGCACGGAAGCGCGCTCGGCGGCAGCCTTGACCATGCCGTAGAAGTAGTCCAGACCAGCGGTCTTGATGGTGCCCGGGGTGGTCTGCATGATGACGGGGGACTTGGTCTCCTCGGCAGCGGCCAGAACGGCCATAACAAACTCGAGGTTCTCGACGTTGAACGCGCCGACGGCGTAGTGGCCGGCCTGAGCGTCCTTGAGCATCTTTTCGGTGGTAACAAGTGCCATGAGCGTTTGCTCCTCTCCCTCGCCCGCATCTGGACATCGGGCGTACGTGTCCGCAAGGCGTTTTACCTTGCGTTTTGCTGCGTCCATTGTATGAAATTCAGCGGCTTTGCATGTGCGAGATATTGAGCCCATGCAGGTCAATACAGTCGTTTTTGAAAAGTAAACGGAAGGAATTGGAGCCGAGTGGGCGTATTCGATATTGAATTTTGGGCGTTCAGCGTCTTTCTTTTATAGAAAAGATAAGTAATCGAAAGGCGTTTTCTTACTCAAAAAGAAAATGAACGAAAATAGGCTCAACACAATTCCTACAAATTTAGCCGAGAATGGAGCAAACATGGCCCACGCAACAACCCGAGCTTTCGCCGATGAGCGTCGTTCCGCCATCATGGAGATGCTCGAGCATAACGCCTCGGTGCAAGTGGCAGAAATCGCCCAGACCTTTGGCGTGTCCTCCGTTACCGCCCGCGCCGACCTGGACGCGCTCGCCGAGTCCGGCAAGTTGCGCCGCACGCATGGTGGCGCTGTGTCTCTCCAGAAGCGACTGACCGTATCCACCCAGGATCGCCGCATCAACGTCAATGTCGCCGCCAAGCAGGCCATCGCGCAAAGCGCCATCGAGCTCGTCGGCAATGGCGACACGCTGCTCGTCGACTCGGGCACCACGGCGCTCGAGTTCGTCCGGCTCCTTGATCAGCGCGACGGCATCACCGTCATCACGGCCGACATTACCATCGCCGATTATATCGACGAGAGCATGCCCTCGGTCGATGTCGTCATGCTGGGTGGGGCACTGCGCAAAGGTCATCGCTATCTGTACGGTCCACTTACCATGCAGGCGCTCCAAATGGTCCACGCCGACCTTGCCGTCATGTGCCCCGGCGCTTTTGTCCCCCGCTGCGGCTTTACGACCGACTTTCCCCAAATGGCCGAGACCAAAACGGCCATGATCGCCGCAGCCCATCAAAGCGTCGCCCTCATGGACGCCAGCAAGGTTAACGGACGCGGCATGTACCGCTTTGCCGAGCTGGCAGATGTCGACACCATCGTGATGGACCGTGACCCCGATCATGCCGTTGCCACCTCAATCGCCGAGATCGTCGACGACGCCCGCCCAAATCTCCTCATCGCTGGCGCTTAAACAAAAACCACCACAAAGGTGCCTGTCCCCTTTGTGGTGGTTGAGCGTTAAAAGCGAAATATCGCTACTTGGAAAGC
>OICD01001338.1_pt1 | contig 10655 bp, 10 predicted proteins | sample 1581161 | NCBI WGS metagenome assembly OICD01 (sample SAMEA3882546, study PRJEB24775) | human gut metagenome | biome: human-associated habitat; feature: intestine environment; material: feces | place: Netherlands | collected 2009/2010 | reverse complement strand
CCAGCTGAATGGGCAGACGCATATCCGGTGTGCCCATCTGCGCCATTACCGCGCCGTCGGTGAATTCCACCATGCTGTGGACGATGCTCTGCCGGTGGATGACCACATCTACCTGTTCCAACGGCAGACGGTACAGCCGCATGGCTTCGATGACCTCCAGCCCCTTGTTCATCAGGGTGGCGCAGTCAACGGTGATCTTCGCGCCCATCTTCCAGTTGGGGTGTTTCAGGGCGTCGGCTCTGGTCACTGTTTCCAGCTGAGGGCGGGTCATGCCGAAAAATGGGCCGCCGGAGCAGGTGAGGATCAGCCGCCGGATCTCTTTTCTGCTGCCGCAGCCCATAAGGCACTGAAAGATTGCGGAATGCTCGGAATCCACGGGGACGATCTCCGCGCCGTACTTCTCCGCCTCGGCCATCACCAGTTCCCCGGCGCAGACAAGAGTTTCCTTGTTGGCAAGGCCGATGCGCTTTTTCGCCCGGATGGCGGCGAGAGTGGGCTTCAAACCGACCATGCCAACCACGGCGGTGATGACGCAGTCGGCATCCGCCATGGATGCCGCTTCCATCAGACCCGCCTCACCGAAGTTTACCCGGATGGGCAGACCTTTTATTCGTTCCGCCAGCGCCTGAGCGGCTTCCTGAGTTGCCATAACGGCGAGCTTCGGGGAAAACTCCCGGCACTGCTGCGCCATCCGCTCCACGTTGGTTCCGGCGGTGAGCGCCGCTACCCGGATGCCGGGCAGACGGCGGATAATGTCCAGACTCTGCCGGCCAATGGAGCCGGTGGAGCCGAGAATACTGACACACTGCACCATAGGCCGCTCCTTACACCGCCATGGGAAGCAGCACCAACAATACTTCCATGGCCGGGGCGACCAGAGTCAGAGAATCGAACCGATCCAGTACGCCGCCGTGGCCGGGGATCAGATTGCCGTAATCCTTGATACCGGTCTGCCGCTTGATGATGGAGAAGCACAGGTCGCCGAAAATGCCCAGCAGAGAACCAAAAAAGCCGTACAGCAGCGCAAGACCATAGTTGACCCGGAGATTGCCGGGCAGCAGGTCGATGATCAGGGCGTAAACAAGCATACTGACCACGGCGAAGGCAATGCCGCCCAGCGCGCCCTCGATGGTCTTGTTGGGGCTGACCACAGGCGCCAGCTTGTGCCGCCCGAATTTCAGGCCGATAAAGTAAGCGCCTGCGTCGGACATGAACGCCACCACGAAGGGAATCAGGATGACATACCGTCCGAGATCCATATTCAGAATGCGGATGAGGGAGCTGAGCATGTAGGGGATGAGAAGACCCGCCACAAAGCACATGGACAGATCCTCAAAGTGAACCTTTATGTGGTCAAGCATCATCTCCGAGAACATCAGGATAAAGAACACAATCATGAGGATGACAAAGTAGGAATGAATCGCGCCGAAATAGCTCCACATGCACACGGCGGCCGCCATGATGCAGGAGTAGATCACCAGCCGCGGCCGCTTTACAAGCCCTGTGCGGTACAGAAGCTCGTAGGCCGCGATGGCCATGAGCGCACTCATGACCAGTGACGCGGCAATCACCGGTGCGGCCAGTGTCAGAAGAAAGAGGATCGGCACCAGAATCGCTGCGGAAATAATGCGTTTTTTCATTTCTCTATGTCCCTCCGAACCGGCGGCTGCGCCGGTGAAATTCTTCAATGGCGCTGTCCAGATGTTCCGGTGTGAAATCAGGCCAAAGTACGTTCATAATTACATATTCCGAGTACGCGGACTGCCACAGCAGGAAGTTGCTGACCCGCATCTCTCCGGATGGCCGGATGATCAGCTCCGGGTCGGGTACGCCCGCCGAATACAGGTACCCGGAGAAAACGTCCTCGGTCAGTGTTTCCGGGTCGGCCTTTCCGGCGGCGACATCCGCCGTGTAAGCCTTCACAGCATGGATAATTTCATCCCGCCCGCCGTAGTTCAGGCAGAAATTCACCTGCACGTCGTAGTCCTCCGAGCGGCTTTCCGCATCGTGGCAGAGCGTTTGCAGCTCCGGGCTGAGACGGGTCAGGTCGCCGAAAAAGCGGAATTTTACCCGGTTCTTTTCCATGTCCCGCAGCGCCTCTTCCAGATACCGGCGCAGCAGCTTCATGATTCCCGCCACTTCCTCCGCAGAGCGCTTCCAGTTCTCCGTGGAAAAGGCGTACACCGTCAGGTATTCCACGCCCAGCGTGCGGCAGTAGTTGGCGATCCGCCGGAAGGCTTCCGCGCCTGCGGCGTGACCGGCGGTGCGGGGCAGACCCCGCTGCTTTGCCCAGCGGCCATTGCCGTCCATGATGATGGCAATATGCCGGGGCGGGGGAGAGTTTTGCGAAAGTGCCATAAAGCACCTCTTTCTAAATGGTTAGTGAACAGATCTGCGAAGATAAAAAAGCAATTTCTGCTGGCGGCTGCTTCCAGCCGCCAGCAGGGGGTGCTTTGTTTTGGCTGACGGCGTTAAATCGCCATCAGTTCCTTTTCCTTGGCGGCAAGAGCGGCGTCGGCGCGCTTGATGTTCTTGTCCAGCAGATCCTGTAAATCCTTCTCGGCCTTCTTCTGGTCGTCCTCGGTGATCTCGCTGTTCTTTTTCAGCTTCTTGACATAGTCCATGCCGTCCCGACGGATGTTGCGCATGGCGACCTTGGCTTCCTCGGAATACTTCTTGACCTGCTTGGCCAGATCCTTACGGCGCTCCTCGGTGAGCTGGGGGAACACCAGACGGATGACGCGGCCATCGTTCTGGGGGTTGATGCCCAGATCGGAGGTCTGGATGGCCTTCTGGATGTCCTTGAGCAGCTTGGTGTCCCAGGGCTGAATGATCAGGGTACGGGCGTCGGGGGCGGAAATGGTGGCGACGCCGTTCAGGGGCGTTTCACTGCCATAGTATTCCACGGTGATCCGATCGAGAACCTTTGCGTTGGCGCGGCCAGCACGGACGGAGGCGAATTCCTCGTCCAGATGCTCCAGAGCCTTGTCCATTCTCCGGGAATATTCTTTGAAATCGACGGTCATTTTGTGTTCCTCCTTAGAAATGATTTTTTACGGTAGTACCGATCTCTTCGCCGCGAACCACGCGGACGATGCTGTTTTCTTCATTCAGGCCAAAGCAGACCATGGTCATGTCGTTGTCCATAGCCAGCGCCATAGCGGTGATGTCCGTGGCCTTCAGGTTCTTCGCCAGCACCTCGCCATAGGTCAGGCGGGAGTAGCGGACGGCGGTGGGATCCTTGGCAGGGTCGGCGGAATAGATGGCGTCCACGTTCTTGGCCATCAGCACGGCGTCGGCCTCAATCTCCACGCCCCGGAGCACCGCGCCGGTATCGGTGGAGAAGTAGGGGTTGCCGGTGCCGGCGGCAAAGAGGACGACCTTCCCCTCATTTAAGTACCGCTCGGCAAGGTCGCGGGTAAAATACTCGGCGAACTTGTTCATCTCCACGGCGCTGAGGACCCGGGCGTCCATGCCGTGGCGGTTCAGAGCATCGGCCACGGCAATGGCGTTCATCACCGTACCAAGCATTCCCATGGAGTCGGCGTGGGAACGCTGCATCTTATCCGCGCCGTCCTTGACGCCGCGCCAGAAGTTTCCCGCGCCGATGACCAGACCGATCTGCACGCCCATGTCCACGCAGGTTTTGATAGACTCGCAAAGCTCGCCCACAATGGTAAAATCAAGCCCCCGGTGTGCGTCCCCGGCGAGAGCCTCGCCGCTGACCTTCAGCAGGATGCGCTTATATTTAAGCTCAGGCAAAATGAAATCACTCCTTATCTTCATATCCTTTCCTATTCTAGCGTATCCAGCCCGAATTGACAACTACTAATTTAAGATTTCTTAAAATGTTTTCCGATTTTTCACAATGCGGGGCCTTCTGTGTAATTTCCACACAGCTTGCCCTCTGGAAAAGATGGATTCTGGCGGGATTTTTGGTTGCAAAACCGGAAACAGTAGGGTATAATGTCTGTTAACTGGAAAACCCAAGGAAATGAGAGGGATTATCATGGCTGAAATGACTGAAAGCAAAAACTTTATCCACGCATTCATCGACGAGGACATTGCCCCCGGCGGGCAGTTTGCGGGTCAGACCGTCCATACCCGGTTTCCGCCGGAGCCCAACGGCTATCTGCATATCGGCCACTGCAAGGCGCTGATCATCGACTTCGGCACGGCGGAGAAGTTCGGCGGCCTGTGCAACCTGCGGATGGACGACACCAAAGAGGATGTGGAGTTCGTGGAGGCTATCAAGGAGGATATCCACTGGCTGGGATTCGACTGGGGCGACCGCTTTTACTACGGTTCCGACTATTTTGAGAAGGACTACGAATATGCGGTGGAGCTGATCAAGAAGGGGCTGGCCTACGTCTGCGAGCTGACGCCGGAGCAGTTCAAGGAGTACCGGGGCGACCTGAATACCCCCGCCGTTTCCCCTTACCGCGACCGCCCCATTGAGGAAAGCCTGGATTTGTTTGCCAGAATGCGCGCCGGAGAATTTGAGGACAACCGTTATACCCTCCGCGCCAAGATCGATCTGGCTTCCGGCAACTTCAATATGCGCGACCCGGTCATCTATCGCATCCGCCATATGCACCACCATCGTCAGGGGGACAAGTGGTGCATCTATCCCATGTACGACTTTGCCCATCCCATTCAGGACGCGCTGGAGGGCATTACCCATTCTCTGTGCTCTCTGGAATTTGAGAACCACCGTCCTCTTTATAACTGGGTGGTGGAGCATGTCTCCGTGCCTCATCATCCCCGGCAGATCGAGTTCGCGAGACTGGGCATCGACCACACCGTGCTCAGCAAGCGGAAGCTCAGAGCGCTGGTGGAGAACGGCTATGTTTCCGGCTGGGACGACCCCCGGATGCCCACCCTCTGCGGCCTGCGCCGCCGGGGCTATACCCCCAAGTCCATCCGCAACTTCTGCGAGCGGGTGGGCGTGGCCAAGTCTCCCAACACCATTCCCTACGCATTTCTGGAATTCTGCCTGCGGGAAGACCTGAACGAGACTGCCCAGCGGGTCATGGCGGTGCTGAAGCCTGTGAAGCTCACCATCACCAACTATCCCGAGGGCAAATCCGAGATGGTCACCGTGGAAAATAACCCCAACCGTCCCGAGGACGGCACACGGGAGGTCAGCTTCTCCCGGCACCTGTGGATTGAGCAGGACGATTTCCTTGCCGAGCCGATCCCCAAGTACAAGCGCCTGTACCCCAACGGCCCGGAGTGCCGCCTGAAGGGCGCGTACCTCATCACCTGCACCGGCTGCGTCAAGGATGAAAACGGTAACGTGGTGGAGATTCTGGCCACCTACGATCCCGAAAGCCGGGGCGGCGACCCCGCCGACGGCCGGAAGGTCAAGGGCGCGACCATTCACTGGGTGGATGCGGAGAACTGCTGCGACGCAGAGGTCAGACAGTACGACAATCTGTTCAATGACCCCGATCCTGACGCGGCGGGCAAGGATTTTCTGGCCTGCCTGAACGAGAAGTCTCTGGAAGTCCTCGCCGGCTGCAAGGTGGAGGCCAGCCTCCGGGACGCCAAGGCGCCCGCGTCCTATCAGTTCATGCGTCTGGGCTACTTCTGCCCGGACAGCAAGGACTGTGCACCCGGCCATCTGGTGTTCAACCGTTCCGTCAGCCTGAAGGATTCCTTCAAGCCGGGAAAGTAATTCCTCATAGTATTGAAAATCCCGCTGCAACAGGCGGGGCGTATCAGACAGTTAACAGGCACAGTAGGTTAATCTACTGTGCCTGTTATTGTATAATGTATCATTGAATGCGAGCACCCCTTGCCGCTCCCCTTGGGAGAGCTGGCCGAGCGAAGCGAGGACGGAGAGGGGACGCAGGGGGGCAAAGCCCTCTCAGTCACCTTCGGTGACAGCTCTCCCAGAGGGAGAGCCAAGGGGCAGTACCCTGTCATAAAAGTTTCTGCGATTTTTTTGCGAAGTGTGCTTGACAAATTATGCAAAGCATGCTATGCTTTTCTTGCAAAGTTAACTTAGCATTTTTCCTTGCGGACGCGCGGGGAAATCAAAGGAGTGTTTATGAAAACGAATATCCGCGAACTGCGAAAGAAGAATAAGCTGTCTCAGGAGGAGCTGGCGGACGCCGTGGGGACTACCCGGCAGACGATCACCTCAATTGAGGTGGGGAAGTATACCGCCTCTCTGCCCCTGGCGTACAAAATTGCCCGCTATTTCGGGCTGACCATCGAAGAAGTGTTTGACTTCTCGGATTTGGAGGAATAAACTATGGAAACCTATCGTGAAAAACTCAAATTGCAGAATGTGGTTTTTGCCATCGGGTGCGTCGCGCTTGCCCTGTTCTCCGTACTGGGCTTTTTGGGCGAAGCCGGAGTCGTGAAGCTGGCGCCGTCCGTCGGAGACGGTCACTGGCAGTCCCGGTGGCGCGGCTTCATTTCCGGCGCGAGCTTTGGCATTCTGGTGCTGCTGCTGACCGGATTGATCCGGAACCTGCGCGCCCTCAAGGATGAGAAAAAGCTGAAAAAGCTGTATATTAAGGAGAGCGACGAGCGTCAGGCACAGATTGTGGCCAAGGCGCTGTGCGAGGCCATGCGAGCGACCCTGATTCTGGGACTGGCGGCGGTTATCGTGGCGGGGTATTTCAGCATGACCGTCAGCCTTACGCTGCTGGTAACAGTCTTATTGGTCAGTCTGATGACCCTGGCATTCAAGCTGTATTTCGGCAAAAAATATTGAGACAGTGGGAAAATCCCGCTTTAACGTGCTTTGGCTCTTCCAACCGGGGGAGTCAAAGCACGTTTTTGAATCGCGTGGTTCCGGCCTGAGTGCCGGAATGCCCGCCTGCAAAAGTTAGCGAATGCTAACTAATATAGGAGAAATAAGGGAAATTGCTGAAAAAAGATGGGAAAATGCTGGACATTTGCATGGAGCGTATGGTATAATCCAATGGTGGTCGTTTGCGTATAAACGGACAACAAAACGATAAGAAGGTGGTATTTGGTGGACTATACCAAGTATGTGTTGAAAAACAGGGATGAGCTGGAAGGCTTGCTTGCCGGGAAGGATAACTTCCTTGTTGTCGCCTGCAACAAGTGCTTCAAGGAGTTCAACACGACCGAAGAGCCGGAGTGCGGCAGCTTTGCGGCCATTGCCGAGGAGCAGGGCAAGCACATCACCGGTACGGTAAAAGTGGACTTCTTGTGCAATAAGGTTCAGACCGAGAAGAAGCTGGCAGGTATCGTACCCGAAGGCACTGAGAACGTGGTCGTCATTTCCTGTGGTCTGGGCGTGCAGACCGTGGCGGATCTGGAGTCCGTTCCCGTGTTTACGGCAACCAATTCCCTCAATTACACCGGCCATCATGGCATGGCCCTGACGAAGAAGACCTGCGGCGCCTGCGCCCAGTGCTATCTGAACGTCACCGGCGGCATCTGCCCCATCGTGGACTGCTCCAAGAGTCTGGTCAACGGCCAGTGCGGCGGCGCGAAGAACGGCAAATGCGAGATCGACCCCAAGAAGGACTGCGCATGGGAAAAGATTTACCAGCGTCTGGAAAAGCAGGGTCGTACCAAGGAATTTCTGGATCAGCCCATTCAGCTGCGGGACTACTCCGTGGCCAATGTGGACGAGATCAAGGCTTACGTAGCCGAGGCGCGTGCCAAGCGGTACGAGGGCTTCTACGGCGGCGTCCATCCCACGGAGAATAAGGAGTTCACGGAGCACCTTGCGCTTCAGAAGTTCCCCGAACCCGATACCGTTATCATTCCTCTGGCCATGCACATCGGCGCACCGGCGAACCCCGTGGTTCAGCCCGGCGACACCGTGAAGGTGGGTCAGCTCATCGGTGAGCAGGCGGGCTTCATCAGCGCCCCCGTGCATTCCAGCGTCAGCGGCACGGTCATCGCGGTAGAACCCCATACCCATCCCAACAAAGGCCCCGGCATCATGAGTGTCGTCATCAAGAACGACGGCAAGAATACGCTCCACGAGTCCGTAGTCCCCAACAAGCCCCTCGAGGAACTGACCCCCGATGAGATCGTCGAGATTGTCAAGGAGAAGGGCATCGTGGGCATGGGCGGCGCAACGTTCCCCACCTACGTAAAGCTGAAGCCCGGCAAACCCATCGACGCCGTGCTGATCAACGGCTCCGAGTGCGAGCCTTACCTGACCGCCGACCATCGGGTCATGCTGGAATTTGCCGACGACATCGTGTTCGGTCTGCGTGCCATGATGAAGGCCGTCAGCGCGCCGGAAGGCGTCATCCTCATTGAGGACAACAAGCCCGACGCCATCGCCCTGATGGAAGAAAAGGTCGCGCCTTACGACAACATCCGCGTCTGCGCCGCTAAAACCCAGTACCCCGAGGGCGCTGAGAAAATGCTCATCAAGAAGGTCTTGGGCCGTCAGGTTCCCAGCGGCAAGCTGCCCGCCGACGTTGGCTGCGTGGTAAGCAACACCTCCACCGCCAAGGCCATTTCCGACGCCATCCAGAAGGGTCTGCCTCTGGTGGAGCGTGTCGTCTCCGTCACCGGCGAATTCATCCGCAATCCCGGCAACTATATTGTCAAGCTCGGCACCAACGTGCAGGAGATCATCGATCACTGCGGCGGCATCACCGGCGACGACATGGTGCTGAAAATGGGCGGCCCCATGATGGGCGCTCCCATCAAGGACACCAATGTGCCCATTATCAAAGGCTCCAATGGCATTATCGCCATTGCCGCCGATCACACCGAGGAGAAAGAATGCATCAAGTGCGGCCGCTGCATGGACGTATGTCCCATGGAGCTGGCGCCTCTGGATATCTACAAGTACGCCCAGCTGGGTGACGCGGAAACCCTGCTGAAGCTGAACGTGATGGACTGCTTCTCCTGCAAGTGCTGTGAGTACATCTGCTCTTCCAAGATTCCTCTGGTTTCCAAGATCAACGCTGCCAAGGGCCTGGTCATGCCCTTGCTGAAGAAGAAGTAAGGGGGACGAACACTTATGTTAATGACAAAACTGAAATCCGAAGAGGTCATCGGCTCCCTGACTTCCGACAAGGTCTTCATCATCAACTGCCACGGCTGTAAGGAAGTCGGCTTCCCCGAGGAGGAAGCCAAGGCTCTGCAGAAGAAGTTGGAAGCGGAAGGCAAGGTCGTGGGCATTCTCACCACCGACTACGTCTGCAACCCCGACGAGCTGGCGCTGCGGCTGCGCGCCCCCATGGCGAAGATCGCCGAGGCGGATGCCGTGCTGGTGTTCTCCTGCGGTGTCGGCGTGCAGACCATCTCCCAGATGCTGGAGGACAAGCCGGTCTACGCCTGCTGCGACACCATCGAGCTGCCCGGCTTCCAGGGCGTGACCCCGCTGGAATACGACTGCGGCCAGTGCGGCGAGTGCTTCCTGAACCTGACTGGCGGCATCTGCCCCATCACCGCCTGCTCCAAGAGTCTGGTGAACGGCCCCTGCGGCGGCACCAAGAACGGCAAGTGTGAGGTCAACCCCGCCATGGACTGCGGCTGGGAGCGCATCATTCAGCGTCTGAAGGCTCAGGGCCGTCTGGATGTTCTGCGCTGCCCCACCCAAATGCACGATTTCAATACCGACGAGGCTACCAAGTCCGCCAAAGAATCTGAATAATCAGGAGTGTATAGAATTATGAGAATTACTGAACTGTTTGACAACGGTGAGTTTGTGGTTTCTGCCGAGGTCGGCCCTCCCAAAGGAATTCATATTGACGGCATGGTAGAGGAAGCGAAGAAGTACCTCACCGGCGTCCATTTTGTCAACGTTACTGACAACCAGTCCTCCGTCATGCGCCTCGGTTCCCTCGCCACCTGCAAGGTGCTGAAGGATGCCGGACTGAACCCCATCTTCCAGCTGACCTGCCGCGATCGGAACCGTATTGCTCTGGAATCCGACCTGCTCAGCGCCGCCATGCTGGGGATCGACAACATCCTCTGCCTCACCGGCGACCACACCAAGCTGGGTGACCATCCCCAGGCCAAGCCCGTGTTCGATCTGGATTCCGTGTCTCTGCTGCATACCGCCAGCCTGCTGGAAACCGGCAAGGATCTGGGCGGCAACGACTTGGTTGGCGAGCCTCCCAAGTTCGCCAAGGGCGCTGTCGTGTCTCCCTGCTCCGACTCCGTGGACGCGCAGCTGGTGAAGATGGAGCGCAAGGTCAAGGCCGGCGCCGAATATTTCCAGACCCAGGCCGTGTTTGAGCCTGAGAAGTTCATCAAGTTCATGGAAGCTGCCAAACAGTTTGGCAAGCCCGTTCAGGTGGGCATCATCATTCCCAAGTCCGCCGGTATGTGCAAGTTCATGAACAACAACGTGGCCGGTGTCCACATTCCCGACGAGCTGATCGCCGAGCTGCAGGCCGACAAGGAGAAGACCAAGGCCGGTATCACCGGCGTGGAGATCGCTGCCCGCATCATCCGGGAGTGCAAGCCCTACTGTCAGGGTGTCCATATCATGTCTCTGGGCTGGGAGTCCAAGGTTCCCGCTCTGCTGGAGCAGGCCGGTCTGTAATAGGGGACTGCCCACAAAATTGGTTAAGCAAGGAGCTTGCCGCCTGTGTCGCACAGGCGGCAGGTTTTTTCTGCCAATTCGCTTTTAATACTATTTCCTGATTAAAATCTTAATTTTAATCAGGAAGGCATCGCCTGACGGC
>OICD01001337.1_pt1 | contig 10659 bp, 8 predicted proteins | sample 1581161 | NCBI WGS metagenome assembly OICD01 (sample SAMEA3882546, study PRJEB24775) | human gut metagenome | biome: human-associated habitat; feature: intestine environment; material: feces | place: Netherlands | collected 2009/2010 | reverse complement strand
ATCTGACTCTCTTAACCCGTTTAAAGTATTACTCCGTCGCAATACTATTCTGTCATACTCTGGCACGGAAGCTGTAAAATAATAGCTTCCATCTGAATGCCTATACACATATGGATCTGCACGCTGTCTAATAAATGGTTTATTGTACTCAGTTTCTATATAATTGTTCTTATTCATATTCATATCTCCTTTATTCGCACAGGAAATATGAATACGGTAATTATAATGTATCTCTATCTAATATTTTGTGATTCAAATATATAGACTTAGGCGAATATACTTCTGATTCTATCTGTTGGATAAGTTCCACTACCGCAGTAGATGCAACTCCCTCAACATTTGTCGAAACCGTTGTAAGTTTTGGAGAAATATATTGTAAAACACTGATATCATCAAATCCCATTAATCCAAAATCTTTTGGAATTTCATAGCCTTCCTTAGCAGCCCATTGCATTATCATCAATGCATAGCTGTCTCCTGAACAAAGAAAAGCGGTTCTTTTATCCAGATTATTTTTGCAAACTGTTTGCACTTCTTGTAAAAATTCATTTTTTCCAATTACATGCATATTTACATCTGGATACATCCCCATAGCATTTCTAAATCCCAATTCTCTCTGCTCATGCGTATAAGTATTTTTCACTTCTTTCACCTCAAGCGGAGGACAGATAAACAGAATCTTCTCATAGCCCTTTGATACAATATGTTTTACCGCATCCATGGTCGCAACCATTTCATTTACCTGCACAGTTGTAATCTTTTCTGATACCTGATTGCCAATACATACTACCGGAACATGCAGTGATAAGAGAAAATCTTCAAATTCTTTTCCTTTGTTTATTGGGTTAATCAATATCCCTTCCATTTGACGTTCAGCCAAACCCTGAATAAGTTTTTTCTCCCATTCAAGGCTATCATCACAAACTACTATATTAGTAAAATATCCTCTTTTATCAGCCTCTTTATTAATAGTATTTAATGATTGTACAAAGTACATGTTTTCGATATTGATTGTTACAACCCCAAGTGACATTGTTCTTCCATGATTTAAGCTCCTAGCCAGAAGATTCGGGCGATAATTATTATCTTTAGCAACCTGCAATATTCGTTCCTTAGTGTCCTTTGACACACTTCCACCATTTAATGCTCTAAGAACTGTCGTTCTGGAAACACCACACTGCTCTGCTATCTGATTTACTGTAATTGCCATATCCGTACCCCCTTATATTTCTAGTCAGAGTATACCATAATCGCCTGTTATCATCAATGAACTCACGATTTTCTCAGGATTCACTATATATTCCTGTTACTGATTTATTCTTAATCTAACCACATTAAATGATAATGGTTTTAATACTACTTTCGCCTCCCCATTGCCCAGTTTCACATTGTCAACTGTTTCCGGTTTAACAGCATCATGCTGAAATTGATTTGTCATTTTTTTATCTGCTGCTGTCATACCGATACTTTCGATTACACTATCTACTTCAAAATCCGACAATTGAAGTGACACTTTCTGTTTATTATCTTCATCACGATTTACTGCAAAAAAGACTAACTCTCCATCCTCATCATTCCATACAACAATAGAATCTACATAAGGCACATTGTTAAATTCTTTACAGTCATATACTGGCCCAGTACTCGAGACATTTAAAACTATCCCCTTAGCGTAATTTGCGAAATAATAAAATGGATAATATATAGTCTGTAACCAATGCCCCCCACCCTTTTCTGTCATAATACATGCACTTATATTAGTAAGAAGTGACTGGCATGCGATTTTAATTGCATCTGCATTTCTAATTATTACCATCTGCATCTCTGCAAACAATAACGCATCTTCAAGGGTGTAAATCTGTTCACTGATTGCGGGTGCTATCTGCCATGGTTTCTCATCAATTTCATTATTTACAGTATTGCTTGGCACAGCCCATACGCCCCACTCATCAACACTAAACTTCATATCTTTTTTAGAACGTTTTTTTTGCTTGATAACCTGTGCAACAGATCTAATAGTATGAATATACTCTTCCATATCAACCGATTGTGCCAGAAAAGTTTTTGTTCCCTTTTCCTGTCCTGCATAATACTGATGCAGTGCCAGATAATCTGCAACATCATAAGTTTTATCCAACACTTCCATATCCCACTCAGGATATGTATCCATACTTGACAGAGAACTTCCGCATACAATCAGTTCTATATCAGGATCTATCAACTTCATAACCTTTCCGGTCTCAGCCGCAATCTTTCCATACTCTTCCGCTGATTTGTGTCCTATCTGCCAGCTTCCGTCCATCTCATTCCCCAAACACCACATTTTTATTCCGTATGGCTCATCTACACCGTGAGATTTACGCATGTCACTATACTGTGTTCCGCTAGGAAAATTACAGTATTCAAGATAATGTGCAGCATCTTCAACACCCCGTGTTCCTAAATTTACCGTAAAAATAGGATTAACATTTGTTTTTTTTGCCCATTTCATAAACTCATTTGTACCGAATTCATTTGTTTCAATTGACCTCCATGCAAGATCAAGTTTATGCGGTCTCTTTTCTTTAGCCCCAACACCATCCTCCCAATGGTATGCAGAAACAAAATTACCACCTGGATAACGTACTGTTGTTACATTCATTTCTTTTACGCGATCAATCACATCCTGCCTAAAGCCGTCTTCATCAGCATTCTTGTTGTCAGGTTCATATATTCCAGAATATATGACTCTTCCCATATGCTCAAGAAAAGAGCCAAACAATCTAGAATCTACTCTGTCAATTTGAAATTCTTTATTACATACTACTTTTGTAGTTTCCATCTTCCTCAACTCCTATCCTTTTAATCCACCACTGCTCATACCTTCAACAAAGTACTTCTGTCCAAACATATAAAGTACAAACATCGGCAGTAATGAAACAAGTGCTCCTGCAAAAGCAGCACCATATTCAATAGTATTTTGTCCTATAAATAATGCTAATCCATTTGCAAGTGTTCTCATTTCTGTACTGCTTGTAACAATCATCGGCCATAACAGATCATTCCAAGAGCCATTAACACTTAAAATAACCAATGTTATTACCGCTGGTTTTACCTGCGGAAGCATAATTTTCCAGAATATTCCAAATTCCGACAGTCCATCAATTCTGGCTGCCTCTGCCATTTCTTTCGGTATCCCCGTAAACGCAGCTCTCATCATAAATATTGAACCAGCAACTGCCACTCTCGGAATTATAAGTCCCCAATAAGTGTCATACATTCCCATCTTGTATACAACAAGGAATAACGGAACCATAATTACCTGAAAAGGAACCATCATTGTTGCCAATGTCATCAAAAATGTTCCTGTTTTACCCTTAAATTCGTAAAATGCATATGCATATCCAGCCATACTATTTACGACAACAGCTAAAGCAGTTGTTACACCTGCATATATTACAGAGTTTGCAATATAACGAATAATGTTAATTCGCCCCTGCACGTCCACAAAGTTTTCAAGTGTAAATGTTTTAGGAATAAATGTAGGTGGCCATGAAATGATCTCTCTTTCTGTCTTGAAAGCACTAAATGTCATCCAAATGACCGGCACTAAAACCAGCAAAGCAATTATGATCAATATCAAAGCCACCGGTACATTAAAGAATACTTTCCCAATACTTATCGTCTTTTTCTTTTTCATACTGTTAGTCCTCCTTTACCATTCTTCTATACATCAAGACAGTAATGAACATAATAATAATGAAAAGTACTACCGACATTGCCGATGCATATCCCATGCTTGAATTTGATGAAAACGCTCTTGAATATATATAACTAACAGTTGACTCTGTAGTATAATTTGGTCCACCGTTTGTCGTTACATATATGATATCAAAAATCTGAAGAGCACCTGCAAATCTGGTCATCATGATATACCAGAATGTAGGCCGTATGGAAGGAACTGTTATATGTAAAAACTGAAGAATTTTTCCCGCCCCATCCATTTGAGCTGCTTCAAATAATGAAGGTGATACCTGCTGGATTGCAGTAACATATATTATTGTCGAAATACCAAAGCTTCTCCATATTGATATAAACGAGATTACAAATATTGTAAGTCCCGGAGTATTCATAAAATTAATTTTTCCTAATCCCATTGACTGTAAAGCAGCCGTTATAAAGCCTATATTTGAATGTAAAATCATTCTCCACATAATACCTATTACAGTTGCAGAACAAATAACAGGGAGAAAGTACACTGCACGTAAAAACTTATTTCTCTTATTATTTTTGCTAATAAATGCTGCTATTACCAAGGCCCCTAATACTTGCACAGGTACCTCAATGCCTGTAAAAATCGCAGTAACCTTTAAACTGTTTATAAAGCGTGGATCATGAAATGCTTCTACAAAATTATCCCATCCTACGAATGTAGCATGATTCATCGTAATAGGGACATCAAAAAAGCTTAAACCAAATGCCATAATTAAGGGAATTATATTGAATAATATCAATAAAATTATTGAAGGAGCGATAAAAACATATGCACTTCGGGATGGTCTATTCCAATACTTTCTTATTTTTTCCATCTATTACTTCAACCTTTCTATTGAAAGGGCGACCTTTTATTAAAGCCGCCCCTTCTTTTGCTATTTATGTTTCCTGCTATTTGTTGTATTTATCAACTATCTTCTGGGTCGATTTCTGAGCTTTTGCTAACGCATCTTCAACCGATGAATTACCAAATGCCACTGAGTTGATCATCTCTGGAATAACATCTGATAATACAGAATTAATGCCAGGGAAGTTTGAATCAACTATAAAATCTGTAGGAGCTTCCGGATTAGCTGCCGACATGGCGCTCAGTTTCTTATTAGCTTTATATTCTTTGTTATTTTGAACTGAATATGTATATGCCGGGAATCCATTCTGAAGAGACCACTCTAAAGCAGGACTGCTTCCATCTTTATCCTGGGTATTCCACCACTCGATGAATTTATAAGCAGCTTCTTTTTCGGCATCACTTGCTGCTGTTGTAATACCAAATCCAATAACCTCAACAGAATTCATATCTCCTGCATCGCCCTGTGGAATAAGCCCGATACCATAATCCACCCCGGCAGTGTCAAGTCCTGCTGTTACCCAAGGACCTCCAACAGTAATTCCAACCTGTCCAGCACTCATCATTGAATCCGTATCTGCTTCAAGAGGATTATCGCCATCGTCCACCATATCTTTGTACATGTTAAGGAAATTCTCATATCCCGCATTATTTTCAAAATTAGCCTTCCACGTTCCATTATCATCAGTAACAGCCAATCCCCCAAATCTCTGCATAATGTGTGCAATTTGGTAGGCATAATCATAAGAAATTCCTGAGCCGTAAATATTTTTGGTTGAATCAGAAATCTTTGCTGCATCCTGCTGCCACTCATCCCATGATGTAGGAGGTGTCTCAGGGTCAAGACCAGCCTTTTTAAACAGATCTTTGTTCCAGTACATATAGTATCCAACTACCTGGAATGGGACGAAATATGTTTTATCACCATCAGAACAATAATCCAAATATGACTGAATAAAATCATCCTTATTCAAATCTGTCTTATCAAACACATCACTAACATCCTGCAAATAGTCCCCATATGTAAATCTGTAAGCACTTGAGCTAAGAATCATTGTTGGCCCTTCGCCAGCTGCAAATGCTGTTGATAACTGGCTGTCAAAATCTGATGAAATATCCATCTTTACTTTGATTCCATCAGTATTTTCCTTATTGAATTTATCAACCATCTTTACCAGCATATCTCCATCAGCTCCGGTAAAGCTATTCCAGAAAGTAACTGTTGTCCCTTTTGATGAATCTGATTTCTTATTTTTTGCATTACCTGTTGATCCACCACAGGCTACAAGTGATGTAACCATCATTGCCGCCAATCCCAATGCCATAAACTTTTTAAACTTATTCATATATCCTCCATTCTGAAATATGTCCAATTATTCTGCTTCGTCAAGCAAATAACCTTCAACTATTCTTGCTGCGTCGTGTTGTACACGTGTACATTTATCTTGTAAATTAAATATATTACCTGTTCTTGTTAATGTCAATATTCTTTTGCATTTTTGTCTGTAATGTCATATTTCCAATTGTTTTTTTTGTGCATTTTTACTATTTGCAATATTTGTACTCGTGTTCATTTCAGAAAATTAAATCTCTGTGTAAAGTATTATATTATTCTTCGCAATATTCTAGGAAAATGCATCCATAATTGCCTGCTTATAAACATCATACGATTTTTGCTTCGACATCCACAGGTGTCAGTTTAAACAGCACACAATCAAAAACTATATATATAACAACTGACTGACCAAAAAAGATAGTACAAGATGGGTATCAGATGCTTCTGATTCAATAGTATAGTCTTATTTTCGTCACCACCACGCTTGAAATATGCCCTGACTTGAGCTCACGAAAACTGAAATGAAATTGATTGAATAATTATTCTCCTGAGTATTTCCTGATTATTTTATACTATATAGAAAACGAATATTTTTAGAATTGATTATGTAGATTGCGGTTTGAAATTTTCCAGATGGTTTACTGCATACCTACAACAGGGAACGCTCCCCGTTTGCAGTAATTCCACTGGAAAAGTAACCGCCTGTTTACTCCTCGATTCCGGCAAGTGCCGTCAGTTTTTCCTTTGTAAAATGATTAAAGACCGCAATCGTACGCCCTACAAGGATCACGGCAAGCACCGTTCCGATCCCGATCCCATGCAGCCGCCCGGTGCAGACCAGACTGATCACAATCGTAATTGTCACGTTGAGCACATCAAAACAGTTCTTCGTAAATCCGACACTTCTGTGAATACAATCCGCAATCGCCTGTACGATTCCATCGCCAGGATTAATAATCCTGCAATATAGATCAATACACGATAGATCATTGATTTTTTCATAGAATAATTTCCCTTCCTTCTATAACCTATTATGCAATTTTTTATTTATTGTTTTACTTGACATTTTGTATTGTTTGTATCATTATAACTAATACAAAATATTGTATGATATTTACGGAAGGAGAAAACATGGTAATTTCCATCAATGATGCCTCCGAGATTCCGATCTACCAGCAGATCCGCAATCAGATCGTGCTCGGCATTTCGGACGGGCGGCTTGCTCCGGGCGAACAACTTCCCACCGTGCGGGCACTGGCAGAGGAGATCGGTATCAACTCCATGACCGTCAGCAAAGCCTACACCCTCTTAAAGCAGGAGGGCTACATCTACACCGACCGCAGAAGCGGTGCCCACGTGCGGCAGGAATTTGAAACGAATAAAGAATTGTCGGAAAAATCCCAGGAACTGCTGCGCCAGATCATTTCCGAAGCGAAAGTAAGCGGCATGACGCAGACAGAATTTTTCGACTTATGCAAACACATCTATAAGGGGTGATTGTTATGATTATGAATATTATCTTTTTTGCAACCATGTATCCAATCGTCTTTATCATACTGTTTTTATTTTCCACACAAAATAAGTATGAGAACGGACGCCTGTTTGCCGTAAACATGAAAAAAGAATGGATAAAAGATGCCACCGTCGCAGACATCCGGCAAAAATTCAAAAAGGAAATGCGTTACTACGCCATTCTCCTTGCGATTGTTCCATTTGTAAGTCTGCTGACCTCCCATATGTCCATTCAGCTTACCATCTGGATGTTCTGGCTTCTGGCAGCGATTTTTCTGCTTTCCCTGCCGATCATGCGTGCGAATCACCGGTTGAAAACATGGAAAACGCAAAACCATCTGTACGAAGACCGGCAGCCGGAACATTATGTGGAATTAAAACAGGCTGGCTCCGTAAGAAAAGTCCGGTTTCTCCCGTTTTTCCTGCCAAATATAATCGGTATCGCAAGTGCCCTGTTGCTGCTTCCAAAGTCCAGCGGGCTTGGGATTTCCTGTCTGATCGGTGCCTCCTGCGGGCTGGTCTTCTGGCTTGCAGCTGTATGGATAGACCGCCAGCCGGTTTCCGTCATCAGTACGGACAGTGACGTGAATATCAATTATGCACGCGCAAAGAAAAACCTCTGGAAGAACTTCTGGCTGATCTGCTGCTGGCTGAACACGGCACTGATCCTGTTTCTGGAGATCCTTACCCTGTCTGCCAGACACATGGGAATATGTTCCATCGCCGGCATGATTGTTTATACACTGCTTTTACTCCTGCTGTGCATTTTCTGCATGATAAAGCTGAAAAAAATTGACCGAAGCTATGCACAAAAACGGAATCTGACCAGCGATGAAAATGATGACAGAAACTGGATCGGCGGCATCCTCTACTACAATCCATCCGATCCCCATACGATGGTAGAACAGCGCGTCGGCATCGGGACAACGGTAAATATGGCCACATCCCTCGGAAAAGGACTTACTATTTTCAGTGCCATTATGATGCTTTCCTGCCCTCTGTTATGCATATGGCTGATTCAGGAGGAATTTACTCCCATTGATCTGGTGATCCAAAACCACACACTATGCGCACAGCATCTGAAAACAGATTATCAGATTCCGCTTAGTGAAATCAAAGATCCCACACTTCTTACCGCAAGTGATCTGCCGGACTGGACCAGAACAAACGGCACCAGCATGGATACATTGGAAAAAGGCACATTTACCATCTCCGGAGGGGAGGATGTCAATGTTTTCTTAAATCCAGAAAATGATGCGTTTCTCCAATTTTCCGCAAATGGGAAAACTTACTATATGGGCGGTGTAGACGATACCCAGACAAAGGGGATTTATGAAGAACTGCTGACCCATTAGGTCCGCAGTCTTTATTGGAAGGTCGCAAGACTTTTTATATCATACGTCCCCTGTATGACTGGATTTACTGATAAAAGAAGACATCTCTGTTCCGAAAAATTTAATTGACCGGTATATTCACAAAACGTCTGTTTCAGAATCTGCAGATGAAGAACTTGAGTTTGATTAAACCTTGTAAAAATGGTGGCTGATTTATTGACCATCACAAAAAAATTGAAAATCTCACACCCTAACCTGACAAACTTTATTCAAATTTTATTTCAGGTAAACCTAAATAGGATGTGGGACATATGGAGCTTTTTCTTTCAACTATGTCCCACATTTTCCTTTTGTTGGGACATATGCAGATTTTCTTTTGACTATGTCCCACATTTTCCTTTTGTTGGGACATATGCAGATTTTCTTTCTGATTATGTCCCGTTTCTGGATTTCTGTGGGAGGTTTCCTCGCCTTTTTTTGCATATGTCCTGCTTTCGGATTTCTGTGGGAGGTTTCCTTGCCTTTTTTGGCATATGTCCTACTTTGGGATTTCTGTGGGAGGTTTCCTCGCCTTTTTTTGCATATGTCCCACCTTTTAATACCGCCACAAAATCTTTATCAGATGATACTTATTTGTTTATCAACATACCCTGTATATAAATTTCCAGAGCAAAATACTCTCATTTTCCTGCCTTTCAGAATTATTTAAAATGATAAGTAATTAACTTTTGCACAATTGCAGTATCCAGCGGCTGCTCCATAGTCTCATATGTTGTAATCAGCCGATCTCCCGGATATATCCCATTTCTCGCATACATATGTAACTTATCCGCGGCATTCTTTGCATATTCAGGCAAGTCCATCTTCCCAAAATGTTCCCAGTAAATTTCTTTTCCTGTCAGCGGATGAAGAATTGTAAAATCCGGATAAAACACTGCCTTCCCGATTTTTAATTCGCACTCATAACGGTATGCAATTTTTTCCATATACAAATTCATTGCAATCAATGCTTCTGACTTGGATCGTACATATTCATTTTTACAGCTTTTATACTTCAATTGTTCGGGATAATTGGGATTTTTAGGATAGGAAGTATCACTCCATATAAGTTCTTCCTGCGTAACCATCTGATAGAATGGACAGAGCAATTCCTGATACGCCGGATCTTCTGAAAGAAACCTGTCCGACTTTTTATTTTCACCAACTGCATGTCGTTGATAAAGTTCTAATGCATACAGTTCTTTTTTACACTCTGTCTGTTTTTCCAATAAGAATCTTTTGTATGCCAACTGCTGTGCATATTCTCTGTGTTTCTTTGGAATATACGTCTGTGTGTGACCGTCACTGTGAAACCATTTCACCCGGTTTCCATTGTGAACACAAATAATTTTTCCATCAGGAAGATGCAATAGTTCTTCACTGATTTGTTGTAATTCTTTCGTAAGCCTTCTCTTCTCCGAAAGAATCTGATGATAAATTGTTATAAAAACCTCTCCTTTCTGTGCATTAATATGACGTTATTAAAACACAACTTCATTCTCATGTAAAGTAAATTTTTATATTTTTTTAACAATGGGATATATCGGAAAAAAGTAAATTCATATATCCCGCACCTCCCTTCTGTTGGGACATATAAAATTTTTCTTTACATAGATATCCCGGCAATTTATCTCTTCAGGATATATAGCAACTTTCTTTGCAATTATGTCCCATTTAGAAATCACTATGGGACTTTTTGTCTTATTTTTGGTGTATACATCCCGTTTTCAGTCTCTCAAGGGACTTTTTCATTAAATTTTTTTACATATGTCCACTCCCCTGTTTTTCGCAGGATCTTTTCATAACTTTTTCCCACATATGTCCCATATTTTAATTTT
>OICD01001328.1_pt1 | contig 10719 bp, 10 predicted proteins | sample 1581161 | NCBI WGS metagenome assembly OICD01 (sample SAMEA3882546, study PRJEB24775) | human gut metagenome | biome: human-associated habitat; feature: intestine environment; material: feces | place: Netherlands | collected 2009/2010 | reverse complement strand
TGTCCTTATTTTTTTACTTGTTTACGGTATGGGTATCGGCATTTACTTTTCTACACGAAGAAACTACCGCAAGGGAGAGGAACACGGTTCTGCAAAATGGGGCAATGCTCATGAAGTAAATAAAAAATACAGCAATCCAAAATTTGAGGTAAATAAAATATTAACTCAGAATGTCAGTATATGCTACAACAGCAGAAAGCATTTGAGAAATATGCTGACTTTAGTTATCGGAGGAAGCGGTGCAGGTAAGACAAGATTTTATGCAAAGCCTAATATTATGAACGCTGCAAGAAACAGCTATGTGATATTAGACCCGAAAGGGGAAATCCTGCGAGATACGGGACATCTTCTTGAGAAGAAAGGTTACGAAGTGCGTGTGCTTGATTTGATTTCAATGGAGAAAAGCCATTGTTACAATCCTTTTGTTTATTTGCAGAATGACAATGATGTGCAGAAGCTCGTAACCAATCTTTTTAAGAGTACCACTCCGAAAGGTTCACAGAGCAATGACCCATTTTGGGATACGGCAGCGTCAATGCTTCTGCTTGCACTTGTATTTTATCTGCATTATGAAGCACCGCCGGAAGAACAGAATTTTGCAATGGTAATGGAAATGTTAAGAGCCGGGGCGATTGAGGACGAGGACGACCCAAGTCCTTCTCCGCTTGATAATCTGTTTTCAGATTTGATGATAGATAATCCTGACCACATTGCTTTGAAGTATTACCACTCTTATCATTCCGGTTCTTCCAAAACATTAAAATCCATACAGATAACCCTTGCAGCAAGGCTTGAAAAGTTTAACTTGGAAAGTCTTGCTGCTCTTACTTCTGCCGATGAACTGGATTTGCAGTCACTCGGAGAGAAAAAGGTGGCACTATTTGCACTGATACCGGATAACGACTCCAGTTTCAACTTCTTGGTATCCATTCTTTACACACAGCTCTTTCAGCAGTTGTTTTATGCAGCCGACCATATCCACGGCGGTTGTCTGCCGATGCCTGTTCATTTTATGATGGACGAATTTGCCAATGTTTCACTGCCGGACGACTTCGACAAGATACTGTCGGTTATGCGTTCCCGTGGTGTATCGGTAAGCATCATCTTACAGAACTTGGCACAGCTTAAAGCCTTGTTTGAAAAACAGTGGGAGAGCATTGTGGGTAACTGCGATGAATTTCTTTACCTTGGTGGAAATGAGCAGTCAACCCATAAATATGTGTCGGAGCTTTTGGGCAAGGAAACCATTGATACCAACACGTTCGGAAAGAGTACCGGAAGAAGCGGTAATTATTCCACCAACTATCAGATTAGCGGCAGAGAGTTACTTACCCCTGATGAGGTGCGTATGCTCGATAATCAGTACGCTATTTTGTTTATCCGTGGGGAAAGACCCATTATGGATTTCAAATATGACATTATGAAACACCCGAATGTGGCACTTACCACAGACGGAAAGGCAAGTCCTTATAAGCACGGAGAAGTCACAAAAGATATTGCTTCGATTGCCATTTGGGACATTGACCCTGCAACACTTCCTGAAAAGGAAATGGAAGAAACGAACTGGGAACTTCTTTCCGATGAGGAGATGGAAGCTCTGTTCATAAACAATCAAACAAATTAAATTTTGGAGGTATTCAACTATGACTATTTTTAAGAAAAAAGCAACTGACATTCAGGAAACAAAGAAACTGCCTATGACCGGAAAGGTTAAGAAAGGCTTCCGTGCTTACTGCACAATGGTCATTGTCGGTGCGTTGGCACTTGGAATGACAACGACTGCATTTGCAGCGAATGACCCGCTTACCGTAGTCAATAATCTGTCCGATTTTATCTTCGGACTTATCCGTGCCATCGGTATGATTTTGCTTGGCTTTGGTATCGTGCAGGTCGGTCTTTCACTCAAATCTCACGACCCTTCTCAGAGAGCCAATGGCTTCCTGACTCTTGCGGGTGGTGTCATTATCACTTTTGCGAAAGAAATCCTTACTCTTATCACAGGCTAAGATAAGAGTTACACAGTTATCGAGGGGTGTGCCAAGTTAAGGTACACCCCTTAATTGTAAGGAGGTGCTTTGAATGAGTGATAACTGGGTAGTTCAAAATCTTGAAAATGCCCTTGAAACTTGGAATGAAAAACTGTCGGAAATATGGACGCTCATCACAACTACACCGCAGAACTTTAAGGGCGGGAATATCTGGAAGGTTATCGTTGACATCAACGGTGCAGTTCAGGCTATCGGGCTTGCCTTACTTGTGTTGTTTTTCGTGATAGGTATGGTAAAGACCTGCGGAAGTTTTACAGATGTGAAGAAACCGGAACACGCTTTAAAACTCTTTGTTCGTTTTGCACTGGCGAAAGGTGTTATCACATACGGAATGGAGCTTATGCTTGCATTATTTAATATCGTGCAAGGTACGATTTCAACCATTATGAATGCTGCCGGATTTGGAACTCCGGAACAGACGACCTTGCCCGCAGAGATGGTAACGACCATAGAGGATTGCGGATTTTTTGAGAGTATCCCTTTGTGGGCGGTAACGCTTATTGGAGGATTATTTATCACGGTGCTGTCGTTTATTCTGATAATGACAGTGTATGGACGATTTTTCAAGTTGTATATGTACACAGCACTTGCACCGATACCGCTTTCCACATTTGCAGGAGAACCGACACAGAATGTCGGCAAGAGTTTTATCAAGAGCTATTGTGCAGTTCTGCTTGAAGGGGCAGTCATTGTACTTGCTTGTATTATTTTCTCCGTATTTGCTTCATCGCCGCCAGTAGTGAATCCTGACGCAGAAGCAGTTACGCAAGTGTGGGCATATATTGGGGAACTGGTATTTAATATGCTTGTTCTTGTCGGTGCAGTGAAAATGTCTGACCGTATTATCCGAGAGATGATGGGACTTTAAGGAGAGATTTTGAGATGAACCAAAGAGATTGTAAGAAATGCGTTTACTATGGCGGTAAACGAAAAGGCAAAATCTTTTGCCTGAATGATAAATGCGTGAGGGAGAAAGACCGAAACCGCAGGAAAGGAAACAGATATGGAAGTAAAAATTAACCGAGAAATCAGAAATTATACAGAGTCAATGTTTTTTGGACTGTCGCTCAGACAGTTCATTTTTTCTGTTCTCGCTTGTGGCGTTGCGGTAGGACTGTATTTCTTGCTCAGACCGTATGTTGGCACGGAAACCGTATCGTGGGTGTGCATTTTGGGTGCTGCCCCGTTTGCGGCACTTGGCTTTGTGAAGTACAACGGTATGACCGCAGAGAAAGCAATCTATGCGTGGATAAAATCGGAGTTTTTAATGCCGAAGAAGCTGGTATTTCACTCCACCAATGTTTATTACGAACTGATGAAGCCAAGCATTGAACAGAAGCAGAAGGAGGTATTGAAGTCAAATGATTAAGACTCTTACAAATTTGTTTAAGCAGGATAAAGAAAAATTTGTTGTACCGAAAGGGGTGCAGGACGTGATTCCCGTGGCAGCTATCTTTGATGATGGCATTTTCAAAGTGGGAAAGGATAAATATTCAAAGACCTACCGCTTTACGGATATTAACTATGCAGTGGCGAGCCGTGAGGATAAGGAAGCGATGTTCCTTGAATATTCCGAACTTCTGAACTCTCTTGACAGTGGTGCAACGACAAAAATCACAATCAATAATCGTCGGCTCAACAGACTGGATTTTGAGCAGACAATCCTTATTCCGACAACCGGAGATAATCTGGACGAGTATCGAGAGGAATACAACAAAATGCTTCTTGATAAGGCAACGGGTGCAAACTCCATTGTTCAGGATAAGTATATTACCATTTCCATCAACAAAAAGAGTGTGGAGGACGCAAGAACTTATTTTGCCCGTGTCGGTGCAGATTTGATTGCTCACTTCGGCAGGCTTGGAAGTAAGTGTGTGGAACTGGAAACAGACGAAAGACTTCGTATTTTCCACGACTTCTATCGTGTGGGAGACGAAAGTTCTTTTCACTTTGATATTAAGGAAACAAGAAAAAAGGGACACGATTTTAAGGATTATATCTGCCCCGACACAATGGAATTTGAAAAGGACTATTTCAAGATGGGAAACCGTTATGGAAGAGTCCTTTTTCTTCGTGAATATGCGTCCTATATCAAAGACAGTATGGTAGCGGAACTTACGGATATGAACAGAAATCTGATGATGTCCATTGATATTGTTCCCGTTCCAACTGATGAAGCAGTAAAGGAAGCAGAGAACCGTCTGCTTGGTGTGGAAACCAATATCACAAACTGGCAGCGTAGGCAGAATGCCAATAACAACTTCTCTGCAACTGTTCCGTATGATATGGAGCAGCAGAAGAAAGAAATGAAAGAGTTCCTCGATGACCTTACGACCCGTGACCAAAGAATGATGTTCGCTGTTATCACAATGGTTATTACAGCAGACAGTAAGGAACAGCTTGAGAATGATACGGAAGCGTTGCTTACCACAGCAAGAAAACATCTTTGCCAGTTTGCAACACTGAGATTTCAGCAGGTAGATGGACTCAATACGGTAATGCCGTTTGGAACAAGAAAGATTGATGCGTTCAGAACACTTACAACAGAGAGCCTTTCGGTATTTATCCCATTCAGGGTGCAGGATATTTTCCACGAGAACGGTATCTATTACGGTCAGAATGTTATCAGCAAAAATATGATTATCGCAGACCGTAAGCAGCTTTTGAATGGTAACTCCTTTATTCTCGGTGTATCCGGTGGTGGTAAGTCGTTTGCGGCAAAGGGAGAAATCATCAATCAGGTGCTTTCTTCAGACGCAGATATTATCATCATCGACCCTGAGCGAGAGTATTCACAGCTTGTCAATGCGATGGGCGGAGAAGTAATCAATATTTCTGCTACTTCCGACAATCACATCAATGCAATGGATATGAATAAGGATTACGGCGACGGTGCAAACCCTGTCATTTTGAAATCTGAGTTCATTATGTCCCTTTGTGAACAGCTCATCGGCGGAACAAATCTCGGAGCAAAGCAGAAGTCTATCATTGACCGTTGCACGGCAAGCGTGTACCGCAGTTATCAGCAGAATGATTATCAGGGACATATACCGACCTTGCAGGATTTCAGGGCAGAACTTTTGCAGCAGGACGAACCGGAAGCAAAGGAACTGGCACTTGCCATTGAGCTTTTTACGCATGGTTCTCTGAACACTTTTGCAAAGCAGACGAATGTGGATACCAATAATCGCCTTATCTGCTATGACATTCTTGATTTGGGTAAACAGCTTATGCCGATTGGTATGCTTGTTGTCCTTGACTCTATCCTGAACCGTATCACACAGAACCGTGCAAAGGGTAAGAACACCTTTATCTTCATTGATGAGATTTATCTTCTGTTCCAGCACGAATACTCTGCAAACTTCCTCTTTACCTTGTGGAAGCGTGTGAGAAAATACGGTGCATACGCAAGTGGAATCACTCAGAATGTCGATGACCTTTTGCAGAGCCACACAGCGAGAACAATGCTTGCAAACTCAGAGTTCATCATTATGCTGAATCAGGCTTCCACAGACAGGCTTGAGCTTGCAAAACTTCTGAATATTTCCGACCTCCAGATGTCCTATATCACGAATGTGGAAGCAGGACACGGACTTATCAAGGTGGGAAGTTCTCTTGTACCGTTTGCAAACAAATTCCCTAAGAACACGAAACTTTATAAACTGATGACAACCAAACCAGGCGAAGCATAAGGAGGGATTTACAATGTCTAAGATTCAATTTCGCAATGCTGAACACAGAGATTTTGTATTGGAAAATCTGGATAAGTGCAAAGTCAACGACTGCTATCACAGAGCATTTTTCTATGTGATGGGTATTTCAGAAGAAACAAGAATGAACATCGGAAAGATGTTTGATTTTAAGAGGGATTGCATCATACCGGAAGGTATGCACGGCGGTTGGCAGACAAGTGGCACAGTCAAGGTCTGCCACCTTGCCTTTAATCTCTGGAATGGATTTACGGAAGAAGGCAGGGAAAATCTCTATACACCGGAGGAACTGTTCTGTTGCGGATATGCTCCGTATTTTATGGAGGGTATCAAGTTGAGGTATCCGGAGTATTGCAGAGATTTGACTCCACCTAAGAGAAATGATATGGAAAGGTAAGAGAAAATGAGCAGAAAAATCTATATTATTATTGCAATGGTGTTTACGGTAGTGTTGTCTGTAAGCACCTTCTTTATTATCCGTAATCACATTGACTCTGCCAAGCAGAATGAAGTCTATGATAACCTTGCGGAGATTGTGGAGGACGAGCCGCCAAAGGAAAATGAGGGCGTGACGTTTTCGGAAGATAAGGACTATCTTGCGGAATATTTTGAACTTTATCGGCAGAATGAGGATATGGTGGGTTGGATAAAGGTTGAGGATACCAATATCAACTATCCGGTCGTGCAGTCTGTAAATGAGCCGAACTTCTACCTGAAGCACAAGTTTGATAAGACCTATTCCGCTTATGGCTGTCCATATGTGCAGGAAAATTGTGATGTGCAGAAACCTTCAGACAACATCATTATATACGGACACCATATGAATGACGGCTCGATGTTTACGGGACTGATGAAGTACAGAAACAAGAGCTTTTGGGAAGGTCATAAGACGATTACCTTTGATACACTGACGGACAGACACCAGTATGAAGTGATTGCAGTCTTTAAGACAGTCGTTTATACAGACAGCTCCGATAGCTTTAAGTATTATGAGTTTACGGACGCAGAAAATGCGGCAGAGTTTGATGCGTATGTTGTTAAGTGCAAGGAACTTTCTTTGTATGATACCGGAGTATCGGCAGAATATGGCGACAAGCTGATTTCTCTTTCTACTTGTGAATATTCAAGAAACAATGGCAGGCTTGTTGTTGTCGCTAAGAGAGTGGATTAAACCCCACTCTCTATTATTTTTCGAGAAAGGAGGAAACCGATGGCTGATATAAAAACAAGAGATACAAGCAAAGGTACAATCAAGACCATAAATAAGGCAGCAGTTGCCACGGAGCGAATGAAGAAAGCCTATGTGATGACGAAAGATAAGGCAGAACATTCCACCAATGCTTCGGAAAATTCCGCAGAGGAATATGCTTCCGATAAAATCGAAGCGGCAACGGATAGGGCTGTTCACGAAACTGCATACCGTGCGGATAAAGTCGGCAGATGGGGTGTGCGTGAAACAAGACAGAATTATCAGAAAGCCAAAACGGGAATTGAGAATTTCAAGACCAAGCGTGCAGAGAAACAGCTTCAGAAACAATCGGTCAATCCTGTCGGAAAACAGAGCATCCGAACTCTGGAGCGTACGGAGAAAACAATTAAACAGTCTGCAAGGTCGGCAGGAAATACGACAGTCAAGACCGTATCGAAAGGTGCAACCAATACTGTTCAAAGGTCGGTCAAGACCGCAGAACAAACGGCAAAGACTTCTATTAAGACCACAAAAGAAGCTGCCATTATAGCACAGAAAACAGCAAAAACAACAGCCAAAGCAACACAGAAAGCGGCTCAGACGGCAAAGAAAGCGGCGAAAGCCACAGCAGATACCGTTAAAGCCACAGCGAAAGCTACTGTTGCGACAGTCAAAGCGATTATTGCAGGGACAAAAGCACTTGTAGCAGCAATCGCCGCAGGCGGTTGGATAGCGGTGCTGATTATTATGATTGTCGTATTGTTTGGTGCTGCCGTAGCAATGTTTGGAGGAGGAAGTGACAGTAATTCCTATACTCCGGTAAGTGCAGAGGTAGAAGCCTATGAACCCATCATACAGAAGTATGCCAAAGAGTACGGCATTCCTGAGTATGTGGAACTTATCAAGGCGGTTATGATGCAGGAAAGCGGTGGCAGAGGACTTGACCCTATGCAGGCAGCAGAGGGAAGTTTCAATACAAGGTATCCGCACGAACCTAATGGAATTAAAGACCCTGAATATTCTATCCAGTGTGGAGTTCAGGAATTGAAAGCGGCTCTTACTTCGGCAGAAGTGGAAAGTCCGATAGATATGGAGCATATCAAACTTGCCTTGCAAGGCTACAACTTCGGTAATGGGTATATTTCTTGGGCAAAAACAAAGTATGGCGGTTATTCTTATGCCAATGCAGTGGAGTTTTCCACTCAGCAGGCACAAAGGCTTGGTTGGGACAGTTATGGAGATACCCAATATCCGGCTCACGTTCTGAGATACTATCCGTATGGGCGAGCCTTTACTGCCGGAGGTAATCAGGCGATTGTTGAGGTTGCCTTGACACAGCTAGGCAATCAGGGTGGACAACCTTACTGGAGTTGGTACGGCTTTAACAGTCGAGTGGAATGGTGTGCCTGCTTCGTATCTTGGTGTGCTGACCAATGCGGGTATATTGAAAGCGGACTTGTTCCGAAATTTGCAGGTTGCGTGGATGGTGCAAACTGGTTTAAGTCAAATGGGAAATGGCAAGACCGCACTTATGAACCAAAGGTAGGAGATATTATCTTCTTTGATTGGGAAGGCGACGGTACAACAGACCACGTTGGTATCGTAGAGAAGTGTGAGAATGGCACAGTTTATACCGTAGAGGGCAACTCAGGCGACGCCTGCAAGCAAAGACAGTACGCAGTCGGAAGCAGCAATATCTATGGATACGGTATTCCGGCATATTAAAAATTCCAGACGGTGTCTGGAAAATTGAAAAGATGGCTGCTCAGTTGAGTAGCCATCGGGTACATTATGAGAAATCAGTTGTTTCTCTGTTATTCAGGAAAATATGGTGTGTGTGATAAGTGAAGCTGAAAAGCATATCGGCATTTTCTTTACTGCCGTCTAAAAAGGAAATATCATCGGCAAGGATAAAAAGAATTGCTAACAGCTTCTTGATATATCCAGTGTAGCAGGCATAATCTACATAGATGTTGGCGATATATCCCTCGGCAAATTCTATCAGGTCAGCGTCAATTTCAAAGCTATTGGATAGTTCGTAAACGGTTTTGATAAATTTATCCTTGTCAGCAATTCGCTCTTTACTTGGAACACTTCTGCGGTTCTTCTGTATAAATTTTAAAAAATCATCAGCTTCCGTAAAGTCGGGAGTGACTGAGCTGTCAGTTCCCAAATCTGTTTTGTAATCCTCAAATTTCTCTTTTTCAAACCGATTACTGAATATTATCTTTTGTTCGTCCATTCCTTTTACCCCTAAGTTTATTCTATGGAGATTGTTTAACTTGGCTCTTGGGTTGTGATTTGTCTTTCGCCATTAACAATCGTGAATTACTACTTTTATAGTATAACATAAAAATAGTTGGGAATCATCACTAATAGTTGGTTTGACTTCCTTTGGGTGCGTGTGATTTGAAATCGACTTAACCTATACTATTAGTTATGGAAACACACTAAGGGAGGTGATGTGATGAAGCTCGATACAATCGGCAAGAATATAAGAAAGTTCCGACTTGCGAGGAAATTACGCCAAGAAGATTTGGCTGAGAAAACAGATTTGACAACAAATTATATTGGTATGGTTGAGCGTGGAGAGAAAATTCCGTCACTCGAAACTTTCATAAAGATAGTAAATGCTTTAGGTGTATCATCGGATATGGTTCTTACAGATGTTCTGGAAACGGGATATACAGTCAAGAACTCAATGCTGAATGAGAAGCTTGAAAAACTTGCCCCTGAAGATAGAAACAGAATTTATGAAGTCATAGATACACTTGTGAAGCAGTCAAAGCAAATACTTCCATAAAACACAGAAGTTCGTCCTAATCGACGAGCTTTCTTTTTTTCAGTATAAAAAATTTCTGCTATCGACAAATTTTTCGGGACTTCGACAGAGAGAATATGCTATAACAACAACTGTCAGTGATAGACACATACTAATAGACATAGGAGGAAGTAGAAGTGAACGACATTTTCAGACAAATAGCAAAAGAAAATGGAACAACCGAAAAAGCAGTAAAAGAGGAAATGCAGTTTGCCATTCGGGAAGCAATGAAAAGTGCTGAACCGGAAGCAATAGCTTTTTGGAAAGCAGTTGCACCGGACGGAAAAGAGCCGCCGATAGAAAAGGTCATAGCAATGATTGCATTGAATGTTAATAATAGAATGTATAATTGAGGTGCTTCGGCATCTCATTTTTATTATTCTTTAGAAGAGTTGCATTAGGTGTTTGCAAAAAGTGACACCTTAGTGTCTGAAAGGTTACATTTCTGTCTGAAATCTTGAAATGCCTGAAAATTTAATATATAATGTTAAATGGTTAACTGTAACGAAGAAGAATTATAAGATGAAGAGGTGTTACTGATGAAGATATGCTATAACAAACTTCAAAAACTTATGATTGACAATCAAATGAAAAGACAGGATTTAATGCGTGCAGCCGAAATCACATCATACGCTGCAACGAAGATAAATAAGAATGAGCCAGTATCTCTTGAAGTATTGATGAGGATATGTCAGGTGTTTCATTGTGACATCGGAGATATATGCGAAGTTATTTTAGATGAAGATTAAAACACGGAGGTAATTATAGATGGCAAGGGCTGCTAAACCAAAGAAAGAAATATCAATGGAAGAAGCACTTTGGAAAAGTGCTGATAAACTGAGAGGTTCTGTTGAGCCTGCGGAGTATAAGCACGTTGTTCTGAGTTTATTCTTCCTTAAATTTGCTAGTGACAAGTTTGAGGAATGCCGTAATAAAATTATTGCTGCACAC
>OICD01001318.1_pt1 | contig 10758 bp, 9 predicted proteins | sample 1581161 | NCBI WGS metagenome assembly OICD01 (sample SAMEA3882546, study PRJEB24775) | human gut metagenome | biome: human-associated habitat; feature: intestine environment; material: feces | place: Netherlands | collected 2009/2010 | reverse complement strand
CATTTGCATCTGACGAAAAACCCATTCGCCAGCCGACTGCCTCATTGTGCGGAGTTACCCTAAATCTACCCTTGACAAATCACATTCCAAAAGAGGCTTTGTCAAGCCCTCTCCCTGGCAAGGGCGCACTTACTCACCACCTGCAAGCAGACGGTGGTATCCCTCCCGTTGGTCGGGCTCGTGCACTCTCCGATGGGGAGTTTCGCTCTCTGCGGAGAGCGACAGGAAATTCGGCAAACCTCATTCCCTGCACGAAAAACGCCGCTGCTGGCAGAAGTACAGCAGCGGCATTTTTCGTGATGACGCAGCATTGCCGATAGCGCTGGGGCGGATTCTCTATGCAGTTTTTTATAGGCTGCCAGCTCCGTAAACCTTCGTCGTCAGCTTCAGGTACTCAACGCCTGCCAGCATGACAATACCAATGCCATGCGTATCGTTGAAGTTCCACATCAGCGTGCGATAATAGGCGCGGGAGAAGGAGAAACCTGATCCGCGGCACACGCCGTACAGGTTGCCGTCCCGGTCAATCGCCTGCTCGCACAAGCCCTTCCAGGCACGCTCGACGGCGCTGCGTACCTCATCCAGCACCGCCACATCATACCAGCCGTTACGCAGGCCGCGGGAGAAGGCGCAGATGAACATGGCCGTCGCCGAGGACTCCAGATAGGTACCGGGTTCATCAAGAATCTGATGCCACAATCCGGAGGCATCCTGCAGCTTCATGTACCCTGCGCTGAGCTCGCGGAAGAACAATAGCAATGCAGGCCGCTTCTCATGGCCGACCGGCAGCTTTTGCAGCAGCTCGCTGAGGGTGAACAGCACCCAGCCGTTGCCTCGGCTCCAGGGGATACGGTTGCTCTTTCCGTTTCGCAAACAGCGCATGTGGGACATGATCTGTTTGTCGGGCATAAAGAGGAGGTCCTTGTATTGAAGCAGCTGATTAGCGCAGGCGTTCATACCTTCCATACTACCGGTCAGCTCCGAATAGCGGCACAGAAAGGGGCCAGACATATACATATCGTCCGCCCAGATGGTATCGTCGCGGCGGCAATAAGCTCCTTCGGAGGTGCGGGGCTGTTCATGGAGCATATATTCCCCAATGGCATCAGCCAGCTTGCGGACAGCCGCGTCGCCGGGCTTGGCGCATTCCAGCATCATGGAGCCAAAGGAGCCGCAGTCGTCCAGCGCGTCAAGCCAGCAGATTTGCTGATTGACCCCCGGAAAGCCATACCTTGCCTGATCATAAAGCGCATACTCATGGATGGAGACGACCTGATCCGCATGGCTTGTCACATAGTCGTTCATGACCTCGCGGCTCAGGAAATGCCCCGCCTGCCACATGCCGTAGAGCGTAACGCCCAGCGGATAAGTCCAGCGGCCAAAGAGCTTGCTTTCCACATAGGGACGCAGAGCAACGCCGTCAAAGCCAGTGCGCCAGGTGATTGTCCCCTCCGCGCCCTCAACCAGCTGTCCCATGGCGCATGCGGTGAAGGCTGAAGTATCCGCGGTTTTCAGCGGGCCCATGATGAGATAAGGTGTCGTCCTTCCATGAATATGCACAGGAGGCTTCCTCCAAGCCCAGTCGCTGTCGCTCACCAGCGCGGCCACCGCCTGATAGGGGCCGACGGCCACAACATCATGCTGTGCTCCGGGGATAACCCGTCCGGGCTTACCGTCCACGATCAGGGTTACAGCGTCATGGGCGGCAAGGGGGACACGGACGCTTCCCTTGAGCCACGCCGCATATACGCCTGCCCCGACAAGGGACTTTTTCTCCGCGCGGGGAAGCCAGGTCAGCTCCGGCGGCATAAAGTCGCCAAAGAAGCTGCCCACGTCAATCTGCATCCGTTCATCCACCGGCTCCGTGTAGAGGATTCCTGCCTCCCCGTCATATTCCTTGTAGGGCAGTACATAATTACAGGGCTCCCACTGCGGCATGGCATTGGCGAAAGCGCAGCCAAAGCCGATCTCCGTCCGCTCGCAGCGCCATACGAAACGATTGTAGCCTGCCCTCAACGACACATCAATCCTGCATTTTTCATGGGTGCGTTCCTGATTGCCGTTGGACTGGAACACCCTTTCCTCATTCAACCACACCTGAACAGGACCGTCGCACTCCACCACGAAGCCAGAGCTCTTGGCCTGCGGACAGTATAGATCGGCGGCGGCATAGACAATTTCGCCATTCTCTCCGCCGGGAAAACGCCGCGCAAAATCCAGCAGATATCGCGCCTTTCGATCCGCCTGAATGCCTGACTCATCAAAGGTGCGCCAGATAAAGGGCGTAACAGGATTTTCCCCCATAAATCGGGTTCCAAGCAGATCAATGATTCTCCCGGCATCGTCGCCATAGCTCCAGGCAGCGCTGTTGCGATCGTCAAAATAGTATCCCATGGTCAATTTCCTTTCTTTTCTGCAATGCTTTCGCGATAGGCGGAACGCTTGGCTTCAATGGCGCGGCTGCCGCCCGCGGAGAGATAGGCGGCCACGCAGCGATCCCATTCCTCATCGAAATTCTCAGCCGGGCACATGATGGTTCGTATGCGGAGCTCCCTTTCCTTCGCGGCCAGGATGTTAACCGTTTCCAGCGACGCGGGGATATAGCCGGTAAGCGTCGGGATGGAAAAGGTGTTTGTCATCGCGTCCCGCCGCAGGCTTCGCAGCCGCTCCATATACATACCCAGCGACAGCCGTGCATCTATATCGTCGTCCGGAGCATAGGCGTATCCGTTGTACATCAGCGCTAGGTCAGTCACGCTGATTCTTGGCTGCTGCATCTGGCTGCTGCTTACTGCAACGGGCATATTGCCCTCCAGCGTGTAGTGCTCGTTCTCAAAGCCATAACGAAGGACGAAATCATTCTCCGGCTGCGCAAGCCAGTTCAAATAGCGCACGGCTGCGTCCGTATGCGCGCTACGGGAGGAGACGAATACCATCATGCCATAGGGATGATAGGTGTACTTATAGGCAGGCCGTCCATCAGGAGCAAGGATGTCGACAGCCGCAACCTCCGCGGATGGGTCGGTGCTGTATAGCTTTGTCAAAGCCCCGTTGACGCTGTCGAACCCATACCAGGAATCATTGCACCAAAACCCAACGTCGCCATTAATGATGGCCTGCCCATACTGGGATTTATCGTTCTCCCCGATCATGGCGAAATCGCTGTTGAGCAGCCCAGCATTATACAGGGTGTTCAGATAGCGATAGCCCTCCTTGGCCCCATCGTACAGGAAGAAGGGGCGCGAGGCCAGATCCTCGTCGGAGATAGCATCCTGCTCATAGAAGCCTTCGATCAAAAGGAGCATCGGCCAATAGGTCGTGCCGTAGCTAAGGAAGGCGGGAGCATCCGTGCCGCGGCCGGCAAAGTCGGCCTGCTGGAAGGACCGCAGGATTTCCAGCAGCTGCTCCGCCGTCAGGGCATAGCAGCCGTTTTCCTCCTTTGGCAGATCAATTCCCAAACGATCCAGCCAATCCTTGCGGATGAAGGCGCTGGTCACATCGGTGGTGCTGCGCAGGGAGGGAATCGCGTACTGCCGCCCGTCGATTTCTCCATACGGCAGCACAGAGGCATGACTTCGTTTCAGATAGGAGCCGTTTTCCTCCAGCTCGTCGGTAATGTCGGCAACCAGTCCATTGCGGCGCGCTTCACACGCACAAATTGCAGATCTATATCCAGTTCGCGAAGCACCCGGCTTTGAATATAGCGTACCCAGGCGTTGTCCTCGCAGGAGCCATATTCCTCGGGCATGTTCTCCCGGTCATAGACCATGACGCGAAGCGTTTCCGTCTGTGCCGACGCGCTCCCATGCACAAGGAACGGCAGCGTCAGCAGGAGAAGGAGAAACGAGAGCAGGCACATCTTTCTCACAGGAAATACCTCAATCATTTTCTGTGACCGGGAATTATACCCGGTCGCTCAAACAGCGGAGCGCATATTAAGGTAACACCGCACAAATGAGGTGGTCGGCTGGCGGAAAAGACATCGCCCGACGCGCCGCCGAATTGTGCGGCGTTGCCTTAAGGCAATACCGCACAAATGAGTTGGTGCGATGGCGAATGCATTTTTTGTCAGATGCGATTGCAGAAATCGAAGGTTTACTGGAGGTAAATCGAGATTTCTGCAAGAAGCAGATGGCAGAAAAGGCATCGCCAGCGCTGCCGACGAATTGTGCGGTAGTGCCTTTGATGTTGCAGAGGGTTTCGCCTCTGCGGAGGCGAGGAGGGGGCTTTCCGCTCGCCCCCTCCACCCCTTCGGGCTGCACACCCATGTTTCTTGGATTTTATCGGAAGTTTTATGGTTCGTTTACCTATCGTTTTCCCAACCAACACAATAAACCTGTAACATGGGCGTGCGCTGCGAAGGGGTCAAGGGGGCGATCGCAGACTTCGTCTGTTTCTATTGCCCCCTTGTCGCATCCGCAGACGCGAAACCTCCGCGCCGCAGACAAATTCTATTTTATTGAATAAACTCAATTTCAAAAAAGGAGCTGACCACCCTGATGCAACAGGAATCCAAAGCGCACCATCTTTGGACGCTCTTTTCTTCCATGCTCCTCATCAGCACCTTCACTTTCGGCGGCGGGTTCGTCATCGTATCGCTGATGAAGAAAAAATTCGTTGATGAGCTGCATTACCTGACCGAAGAGGAAATGCTGGACATGACCGCCCTGGCGCAGACCGCACCGGGCGCGATTGCCGTCAACGGCGCCATCCTCGTTGGGCGGCGCATCGCCGGGATTCCGGGGCTGATTGTCGCGGTACTGGCGACAATTCTGCCGCCGATTGTCATCATCAGCGTCATCTCCATGATGTACGCTGCGTTCGCCGAGAACGAATGGGTACGCGCGGTGCTGACGGGGATGCAATCGGGCGTGGCGGCGGTCATCTGCGACGTAACGGCAAATCTTGGCGGCAAGGTCGTGCAGTCGAAGGATTGGCTGAATCTGCTGCTGATGGCGGGCGCGTTCACGGCATCCGCCGTCTTTCACGTCAACGTCATCGTGGTCATCCTCGTTGCGGCGGCGATTGGCGTTGTCCGGGCGCTGCTGGCGCGAAAGGGGGGCGTATCCGCATGATGGTGCTGTTCCTCGTCTTTTTCCAAATCGGGCTGTTCAGTGTCGGCGGTGGATATGCTGCCATGCCGCTGATTCAGTCGCTGGTCGTGGAATCGCACGGCTGGCTGACGATGGCAGAATTTACGAACCTAATGACGATTGCCGAAATGACCCCCGGCCCGATTGCGGTCAACTCCGCGACATTCGTCGGGATGCGCTGCGCAGGGCTGCCGGGTGCGCTCGTCGCGACGTTCGGGTGCATCACGCCGTCGCTGATTCTCGTCACGCTTCTTTCCTATTTGTATGGGCGATTTCGTTCCGGGCAGACGATGCAGAACGTGCTGGGCGCGCTGCGTCCCGTGGTCGTCGCGCTGATTGCGTCGGCGGCGCTGAGCATCGTGCAGGTTGCGGCAGTGAAATCGGGCGGCGGCGTGTCCATCGTCGGCATTGTGCTGATGGCCGCGGCGTTCCTCGTCCTGCGCTGGAAGAAATGGAACCCAATTCTGGTGATGCTGCTCTGCGGCGTCGGCGGCGCGGCGGCGCACGCGTTCGGCTGGCTGTAACGAAAATCTTCCGAAACCATTTGTCCGCCCTTGACAGGGATTGGTGCGTGTGCTATACTCCAAACCGAAGCGGTTAGTTGCAATTAACTTAGGAGACATACGCGCATGAATATCCTGTACATCCTGCTTGCCCTGGGCATCATCGGCCACGCCATCAACATGTACTGCGACCGCATCCTGAGCATCTTCCCCAACGGCACGCTGAAACTTGCCAACTACAGCAAGCTGAAGGATGGCGACTACGCTGCGAAGCTGATGGAGGGCGTTTCGCCAAGTGTGCCTATGCGTTCAGGCGTGCTGGGCGTGTTTGCCATCGTGCTGGAGTTCTGCGGATACGCGGCACTGGCGGCGTATGCGTACCAGAAAGCCCCGGTGTACGGCGCAATTCTGTTCGTTGGCACGACGTTCGCGTGCATCGTCAGCTCCGCGTATCACTTGAAGTGCGGGCTGGCGGAGTACATGTTCCTCAAATATGGGCGGGACGAGCGTGCCAAGGGCATGATGCTTGACCTGATGGGCAGCGGCGCATCCCTGCGCCTGTGTTCTCTGGGAATGATTACGTTCTACATCACCCTGATGGTTGCTATCATCACCGGCGCGATTGGCTTCCCGATCTGGGCGCTCGTGTTCACGATTCTCCCGATTTTCATCGTCATGTTCCCCCTGCAAATCGTCGGCACGCTGCATATCGCCGCGATGGTGTCAATGCTTGGCTGGATGTTCCTGATTTAACCGCAAAAGGACTGCTGCGCGGACACTTTTCTCCCCTCACAGTCCTTTTTCTGCGTTTGCCCTCACTCGCGCGGATTTTTTGCAAAAATCACGAAAAGTCCCTTGACAAACGCCCCGATTCGCGCTATAATAATCAATGTTGCGGATGACCCGCCGCAATGTGAACTTCATATGGAGAGTTGGCTGAGTGGTCTAAGGCGCACGACTGGAAATCGTGTGTGGGCTTATACCCCACCTAGGGTTCAAATCCCTAACTCTCCGCCAGATTAGCATCGATTCGATAGAATCGGTGCTTTTCTTTTGCCCTCGCAGCGAATCCCCCCAGTCACCAAAAAGTGCCTCGCTAATAAAAAAGTGCGTACTTGCGCCCATAGCACGAATGGTGTATCCTTTCATCGTGGCCACAAGATAACCCCTTTCCCCGAACGCCCCACCTTGGAGGAACCCATGAAGAAACTGATTTCCCTGCTGGTGATGATTTTGCTGCTGCTGTCCGCTGCGCTGGCGGAAGTGAGCACCCCGACCTGCACCACCGTGACGCTTGCAACCGGCAGCGTTCACGGCGGATTTCACCACGAAGATGTACGAGGTTTTCCCGGACTATGCGGGCGAAAACTATCTGGAAATGACGGCGGGATTCCTGTTCCCGGCGGAGTAAGCAGCAGAAAAAAACAGGCTGTTCGAGCGTTTTGCTCGGACAGCCTGTTTTTTGTCAGTATCCCGCTTTCTGCAATTCGTCCAGCAGTGCGCACTTGCGCTTGTAGTCCCTGCGCCACTGTTCAGCAAGGTCAGCAATTATCTTTCTTCCCTCGTCGGTGCCTTTCATGCGTTCCAGCTGTTGGATGATCTCGCAGTAGACGGCGCGCGACGAAGCCGCTTGCATAGCGCGATTCACCATGTTGCGGTAGAGTGCCAGCGTGCGGGCGGAATCCCATGCCATCAGCGGGTCAAAATAGGTACACAGTCCCTCAAAATTGCCGTGTTGCTGAATCCGCTGGAGCAGCTGCTCCCACTGCTCAATGGATGCCAGCAGGGGCAGGCGGATAGTGCTTGTCGTCGGCAGTTTCAGCAAACGTTCCGCCTCGTCGCGCCATGCATCGGCGGGAAGCGTCGCTCGAAGCGCATCAATCTGCTCCAGGCTGTACTGATTGTACTGCTCAATGTACTGCCGAATCGCCTGCTGCGCAAGGTCAGGCTGATTCGCGCGCTGATAGAGCAAAATCAGCTGTTCGCGGCGCTGCTTGCATGGCATATATTCCCCGGCGAACGTCTGCAAATCCGCCTTGACCTGATCGATGGCTTCCGTCCACTTTTCCGCCGCCATCAGCGTTTTCAGTGTCCGGTCATGCGCATACGGCACATCCCAATGCGAATGCCAGAAGCTGATGATGTCCTCCTGCGAAGCGTGCAGCTGCTGCATCGTTTTTTCACGCTGATTCAGCAGATTCACCATCGCGCCTCCACCGCGTTCCTGCGCATTCGGCTTCCATTCGGCAATTTTCTCGTCCAGCAGCGCAAGATTCCGCTGATGAATCGCTTCGTCCCACGGATACGAAAACAAGAACGCCAGCGGCGCGGTGAAATACGGCATCGGCTTCCACGTCCGGAATGCATCGGCGAACCACTCGTACATTGCCGACTGCTGGGCAGGTGCTGCGATGGCAAGAATCCGCATCCATGCATCGCGGCAAGCGTCTTCGATATCCTCCTGTTCAAGAATTTCATCGGCGGATTCAAACATCATTGCCGTGTCGCAAACGAGTTCAAACGCCAGCATCGCATGTCCCGGCGTCAGCAAATCAGCCAATTCCGCATCCATCAGCTCCAGCAGTTCCTGAACGGGTGATTCCTCTTCTTCGTCATATTCTTCTTCGTCATATTCCGCGTATTCGTCATACTCGTTTTCGGAATAGCGTTCGGCGGCGTGAAGCGTCTGCGTCAGGGCGCGCTGCCAATTGAGGCGGCGTTCATCCGCACGGACAGGTTCGTCTCCCTTGCACAGCATCAGCCGATTTCGGAGTGCTTCGTCCTTTTTCAGCAGCGGGCGAAGAAAATCCCGAAGCGTTTCAGCGGACAGGCTGTTCAGCTTCTTCTCCCACTCCGGCGCAGGCAATTCCGATTCCGGCAGATGGGTCGCCGCAAAGAGAACCGCCGCCATGTGCTTGCAGTTTGCGCCCTCTTTCGCAAAGGGGCAGGTGCAGGACATGGTTGCCACGGCATCGTCTTCCAGCGTAATCTCAACCCGATACAGCCGCGTGCCTTCTACATCAGCAGTGATTTTCTCCTGCGTGCAGTGCAGATTTTTCACTGCCCCGGCACGCCAGTAATCGCGCCCGCGCGTAATCATCTTCGAGATAAAATTCTCTTTCCAGTCAGTGATGTGCATCGGCATTCCACCTTTTGCAAAACAGGCTGCCCGTTTTTCTCGGACAGCCTGCTTGCTTATTCCTTCGTCTCAATCTCAATGCCGCGTTCTGCCAGCCAGTTCGGCCAGTAGTTGTCGGTGTAAAGCAGTGCCTCGCGGGTGGAAGGCATCGGGGGCAGCGAGCCGCCCGTGGCGTAAATCAGCGCGGAAATCGGCAGAACGGTGTAGCCCTGCTCCTCGTAGTAGGTCAGGACAGCATCGAGAATTTCCCAGCTGTGATTCGCGTCGAGATGGCAGAGCAAAATATTGCCGGGCGCGAGCTTGGCGCGCGTCGTACCGTTCTTGATGCACTCCTCCACCGTATATTTGCCGATGGAGTCCTTTGTGCTCATGTTCCACAGCACGCACTCCATGCCTTCCGCGCGCGAAACGCTGATGACGTTGCTGTTCACGTCCCCGTACGGCGGGCGCATCAGGCGCGGCGAGACGCCCAGCGTTTCCGCCATGGTCTCCGCCGGAAAAACGATTTGGCGCATCATGCTGTAGGGCCGTTCCTTCGTCAGCTGCGGATGCGTGTTCGTGTGGTCGCCGATTTCATTGCCCGCCGCCAGCACGCGCTTGGATTCCTCCGGGAACGTGCGGACGAAATAGCCCGTCATGAAGAAGGTGATATTCGTGTTGTGCTTCGCCAGCACTTCCAGCACCTGATCGGTGTTCTTGCCGCCGAAACCGCAGTCCATGCCGATGCCGACAAGTTTCCGCTCCGTCTCCACGTTCTTGACGGCGCGCTGTCCCTTCGCAACGACGGTCAGGTAACCGCCATCCGCCACACAGCGATCGCCCAGCCACACGCTCAGGCGGGTGTAGCCCTCCATATCAGCGGTTGGGGTGATGGAGAAGCTCATGTCGCCGCTCGGATTCGACCACTTTGCTTCCGCCAGCACTGTACCCTTGTCATCGCGCAGCTGGAAGGTGTTGTTGCCCTTGACGATGGTGGATGAATTCGTCACCGTCATGCGGACACTCATCTTCTTGCCCACCGTGCCAAAGTTAATGCCCAGATAGAACTGCACGTTCGGCAGGCGCTGGATAGTCAGCGTGTGCTTGCCTGCACCGGTGTAGCCGTCGCCGCTCTGCAGTTCAAAAACGACCTTGCCGCGTTCCTCCACCACCTGCGTCGGAACGGTCAGCGTGGTGCTCTTCTGCCCTGCCGGGATGACCACGGAATACGCGCCGTCCAAGCCGTCGCAGGTCAGGGAAACCGTCAGGTCTTTGTCGCTTGCGGGCGACACGTTCAGCTTCAGCGTATAATCATAGCCGCCGTTGATTTGCCCGTTTTTCTCGGCAAAGGTAACTTTCACGCCGTCCGCCAGCGCGACGGACATCAGCAGCGCCAGCATCATGCCCAGCGCACAGAACCATTTTTTCATGTGCAGCCTCCATTGGTCGTCGATCGTTGATATATCTGCTCGGACATACACGTCCACTTCTATTATAACATTGATTGAAAAGGAACACAAGTGCAAAAAAGCGCCGCTCCGCTTGACCATATTCAATCAGCGGGGCGGCGCGATGTGTCAGGGGATTACTGCTCTGCCAGCTTGTTCAGCATCTCAACGATGCCGCGGCTGTTCTCCAGCTGATTCTCCATGCCTTCGACAATCTGCTCTTCCGCAGTCGTCTCATCCGCATCCGCGTGCAGGACAACCGGCAGCTGCTTGCCGACGAACTGCTCCGCGAAGGCGTCCAGCATTTCCTGCGTCAGACCTTCGATTTCATTTTCCAGCGTCAGCTTCAACTCCGTCACCACATTGTTCGCATCCAGATGCAGTTCAACATCAAGCGTGTATTCGTCCGGCAGCATAGACGTGATGGTGGTGGTAAGAACTCTTCCTTCAGCAGCGGGTTCTTCCGTCGCGTCGGGTTCGACGGTGGGTTCTTCCGTCGCGTCAGGCTCAACAGCGGGTTCTTCCGTCGCTTCGGGTTCGGCGGTGGGTTCTTCCGTCGCGTCAGGCTCAACAGCGGGTTCTTCCGTCGCTTCGGG
>OICD01001305.1_pt1 | contig 10869 bp, 6 predicted proteins | sample 1581161 | NCBI WGS metagenome assembly OICD01 (sample SAMEA3882546, study PRJEB24775) | human gut metagenome | biome: human-associated habitat; feature: intestine environment; material: feces | place: Netherlands | collected 2009/2010 | reverse complement strand
ACTGGGCGTGGCGCTTCCGATGGCCTCGATCACCATCCTGGGCTTCACGGCCGGATCGGTGGCCTTCTACGTGGCGCTGGGCATCGGCTTCGTGCTGTTGCTGCTGCTCAACAACGTCAAGCGCAATCCGCTCATCAATGTCGGTGCCGGACTGTGGGACCTCTACAACAACATCACGGGGCTGTTGAGCGACGTGCTGTCGTACATCCGTCTGTTCGCCATCGGACTTTCGGGCGGTGTGCTGGCACTGGTCTTCAACACGCTGGCCCAGGGCTTCGTGCCCGAGGGCGCGAACATCTTCGTGCGGCTGCTGGTGATGATCCCGATCCTGCTCATCGGCCACGGCATCAACCTCTTCATGTCGACCATCTCGTCGTTCGTCCACCCGATGCGACTCACCTTCGTGGAGTTCTTCAAGAACGCCGGCTTCGAGATGGCCACGCGGTCGTTCGACCCCATCCGCAAAATGGATCAGACAGGCGAATAGAAATCAAATCAAATAACAATCAAAATCCTTTTCAAACACTATGGAAACAACAACTGCATTGGTAATGGCTTACATCGGCGTAGCGTTGATGGTGGGCCTCGCGGGCATCGCATCGTCCGTCGGAACCGCTATCGCCGGCATGGCATCGGTAGGCGCCATGAAGAAGAACAGCGGTGCATTCGGTAGCTACATGATTCTCTCGGCCCTTCCGGGTTCGCAGGGTCTCTACGGCTTCGTCTGCTTCTTCCTTGTACAGGGTGGTCTGACGAACCCCACGATGACGCAGGGTGCGGCCATTCTGGGTGCCGGTCTGCTGGTCGGCATCGTCAACCTGGCTTCGTCGATCTTCCAGGCGAAGATCTGCGCCAACGGTATCGCTGCCATCGGCAACGGCCACGACGTGATGGGTAAGACGCTGATTCTGGCCGCCTTCCCGGAGCTCTACGCCATTCTGTCGGTCGCTGCCACGTTCCTGATCGCCACGCTCGACGGTGTAAACCTCTTCTAAAGAGTCGTCCGACGCGAAAAAAGGGAATCCCGTTTGCGGGGTTCCCTTTTTTTCGTGCTGTGTCCGGTCCGGGTGTGCGGTGCGAAGGGCAGGGCGAGAGTGCAGTCCGCAATACCTCTTCCTCCGGTCGGAGCGTATGGGAAAAGGTCCCGCAACCGGATGGTTGCAGAACCTTTTGCGGTGTGTTATGGCGCGGGTGCCCGCTTGGACCCCGCCGGGGCGGGATCAGTGCCGGCGGCGCGATGCGCGGCGCCCGGCGGAGCTCTTGTGTCCGGAGGACCGCTTGCCGGCGCCGCGGGAGGTCGACTCCTTGTCGCTCCGGCGGTCGGATGTCCCCTTGCCGGCGGCCGATGCCGCGCGGCGTGCGGCCCCCTCGGGCAGCAGCAGCTCGAAGTCGAGCTGGCGCTTCTGCAGGTCGGCCCGCTTGACGCGCACGCGCACGGCGTCGCCGAGCGTCATGCGGCGCCCCGTCGAGCGGCCCACGATCTCGTACTGCTCCTCGTCGAACTGGAAGAAGTCGCCCTCGATGTCGCGTAGGAACGACATGCCCTCGATGTGGGTCTCGTCCAGCTCGACGTAGACGCCCCACTCGGTCAGTCCCGAGATGTGGCCGTCGAACTCCTGCCCGATGCGCTCCTTCATGAACTCGACCATCTTGTACTTGATCGAGGCCCGTTCGGCCTCCGCGGCGACGATCTCGCGCTCGGAGGCCTGGGCGCAGAGCGCCTCGAGCGTCTCCTTGTCGGCCGACTTGCCGCCCTCGAGGTAGCGGGCCAGCAGCCGGTGGACCATCATGTCGGGGTAGCGGCGGATGGGCGACGTGAAGTGCGTGTAGCTGTCGAAGGCCAGTCCGTAGTGGCCGATGTTGTCGGTCGAGTAGTAGGCCTTGGCCATCGAGCGCACGGCCATCGTCGTCACGGCGTTCTCCTCGGTCGAGCCCTTGATCTGCTTGAAGAGCTTGTTCATCTCGCGGGCCACGGCACGCCCCTTCGAGGCCTTGAAGACGTGGCCGAAGCGGAGGATGAACTGCCGGAAGCGGTCGAGCTTCTCCTCGCTCGGCGAGTCGTGCACGCGGTAGACCATCGTGCGGGGCACCTTGCGCCCCTTCTCCGAGATGCGGTGTCCGCAGAACTCCGCGACGCGGCGGTTGGCCAGCAGCATGAACTCCTCGATCATCTGGTTCGACTCCTTCTGCTCCTTGAAGTAGACGCCCAGCGGCTTGCCGCTCTCGTCGAGGCGGAACTTCACCTCCTCGCGCTCGAACGAGATGGCGCCGTTCCTGAAGCGCTGGCGGCGCAGCGTCTGGGCCAGGCGGTTGAGTGTCAGAATCTCCTCGGCATAGTCGCCGCGGCCGGTCTCGATCACCTCCTGTGCCTCGGCGTAGGTGAAGCGGCGGTCGGAGTGGATGACCGTGCGGCCGAACCACTCGTCGAGCAGGTCGAGGTTCTCGTTGAGCGTGAAGACCGCCGAGAAGCAGAGGCTCGTCTCGTTCGGACGCAGCGAGCAGAGCTCGTTCGAGAGGCGCTCGGGCAGCATCGGGACGGTACGGTCCACCAGGTAGACCGACGTGCCGCGCTCGACGGCCTCGTCGTCGATCGTCGAGTGGGGATGCACGTAGTGCGTGACGTCGGCGATGTGCACGCCGACCTCCCAGACGCCGTCGCTTACGCGGCGCACCGAGAGCGCGTCGTCGAAGTCCTTGGCGTCGGCCGGGTCGACGGTGAAGGTCGTCACGGCGCGGAAGTCGCGGCGCGAGTCGATCTCCTTCTGCGTGATGCGGGCGTCGATGGCCTCGGCCGCCGCCTCGACCTCCGGTTCAAAACGGTAGGGCAGCTCGTATTCGGTCAGAATGGCGTGCATCTCCGTGTCGTTGTTGCCCGCCATGCCGAGCCGCTCGACCAGCTCGCCCACGGGGCTCTTGCTGCCCGGCTGCCAGTCGACGATGCGCACGACGACCTTCTCGCCGTCGCGCACGTCGGGACAGTCGCGCTTCGGGAGGTAGATGTCCATCGGCATGCGGCGCGAGTCGGCCTTGACGAAGATCTGGTGGGCGCCTACCTCGGCGATGCCGACGTAGGGTTTGCGGTTGCGCTCCACGATGCGCGTGATCTCGCCCTCGAACTGCCCGTTGCGGCCGCGGTGCACGACCACGACCTCCACGCGGTCGCCGTCCAGGGCGTTGGCCGTGTTGCGCTGGTTGACGAAGATGTCGTCGTCGAGCCCCTCGACGCGCACGTAGATCGAACCCCCGGCGGTCATGTCGGCGATTCCCTCGTAGTGGGGCAGGTGCTTCTGCGTGAGGCGGTACTTTTCGCGGGCGCACTCCTCGACGATCCCCTCCTCGAAGAGGCGGCCGAGGATTTCGAGCGTCTCGCGCCGCCCCTCCTTCGAGGCGCCGCCCGAGGCCGAAGCCAGCTGCTTGAGCGAGAACTTGTTGTTCGGAAACTCGCGGAAGAGGTGGAGGATGATCTCCGCGCGGTCGGTTTTCTTCGCACCGCGGGCGGTGCGCTTGTCTTGTTGCTTTTTCATTGTTCCAGTATTTGTCGTGCGAGACGCTCCATGAAGTCGATGCCCGGGTCGATGGCCCCCTCGTCGGGCGAGAAGGTCGCCGTATGCGACCGTCCGGCCGCGTGTCCCACGCCCAGCCGGTAGAAGAGTGCCGGATAGCGCTTGCAGTAGAATCCGAAATCCTCGGCCGTGGTGCGCAGCGGCAGCATCTCTACGCCGAGCCCGAGGGCCTTGGCCAGCGCCACGGCGCGCTTGACGAGAATCGCGTCGTTCACCACGCACGGGTAGCCGTGGTTGATGTCCACGTCGGTCCGCGTGCCGTGGCGCGCGTCGATGTCGGCGGCGATGTTGGCGATGCGGCGGTGGATGATCTCGCGTTCGCGTTCGTCGAAGGTGCGCAGCGTCCCCTCGAGGTAGGCCTCGTCGGGAACGATGTTCGTGGCACCCGCGGCCTCCATGCGGCCGATCGAGAGGACGCACTCCTCGTTGTTGAGGGCCAGCAGGCGCGTCGTGCACTCGGCCGCCGCGGCGACGGGGTCCTTGAGCTGGCCGCGCAGGGCGCCGTGGCCCCCCTTGCCGTGTAGGTGCAGGCGCAGCTCGTCGCTGGCGGCCATGTACTTGCCGGCGCGGAATCCGAGGCTGCCGACCTCGATCTGCGGCTCGACATGCTCGCCCAGGACGGCCAGGACGTCGTACCCGGCGAAGGGCTCCTCGGCGAGCACGAGCGACGCCCCGCCGGGGTTGCACTCCTCGCCCGGCTGGAAGAGCCCGAAGACCGTGCCGCGGAAGTCGGGCGCCGCGGAGAGCCGCTGCAGCACGCCGTAGAGTACGGCGGCGTGGATGTCGTGTCCGCAGGCGTGCATGACGCCCGCATTACACGAGCTCCACGCCAGGCCGGTCTGCTCGTCGATGGGCAGGGCGTCGATGTCGGCGCGCAGCACCACGGCCCGCCGGTCGGGTGCCGCACTTCCCGCAATGCGGGCCAGGACGCCGGTTGCGGCGACGGGGCGGTTTTCGATGCCCAGCTCCGAGAGCCGGGCGGAGATGAATGCCGCGGTCTGATGCTCCCGGAACGAGAGTTCGGGATGGGCATGCAGGTGGCGGCGAAATTCGATGGCGTTCATTGTCAGAAGACGGTTCTTGCGATTTCGATGATGTTCTCGGCCTTGCCCATGGGGTAGTAGTGCAGCACGGGCACGCCTGCGGCGATCAGCTCGCGGCTCTGCGCGATGGCCCATTCGGTGCCGATGCGGCGCACGGCGGCCTTGTCGTCGGCGTGGGCCAGGACCTCGCGTTCGAGCTCCTCGGGGATGCGGCAGCCGAAGGTCGCGGGCAGCGACTGCAGGTGGCGCACCGTCGCCAGGGGTTTGATGCCGGGGATGATCGGCACGCGGATGCCCGCCGCACGGCACCGCGCAACGAAGTCGAAGAAGCGCGCGTTGTCGTAGAAGAGCTGCGTGACGACGTACTCGGCCCCGGCGTCGACCTTCTCCTTCAGGTGGAGGATGTCGGCCTCGGGCGATGCGGCCTCCTCGTGCGTCTCGGGGTAGCCCGCCACGCCGATCGAGAATTTCGAGTGGTGGCACACCTCGACCTCGCCGTCGACGAATTCGCCGCGGTTCATCGCGGCGATCTGCCGCACGAGGTCCACGGCGTGGGCGTGGCCCTGCGGGTGGGGCATGAAGAAGCGCTCGTTCTGCGACTTGTCGCCGCGCAGCGCCAGCACGTTGTGCAGCCCGAGGAAGTCCATGTCGATCAGCGCGTCCTCAATGTCGTATTTCGACAGGCCGCCGCAGATCAGGTGCGGCACGACCTCCACGCCGTAGCGCTTGCGGATGGCTGCCGAGATGCCCACCGTGCCGGGGCGCCGGCGCACGACGTGCCACTCGACGCTGCCGTCGGGACGCTGCGTCTGCTTGATTCCCTCGCGGTGGAAGGTGATGTTGATGTAGGCCGGATCGAACTCCATGAGCGGGTCGATGGCCCCGAAGACCCCGCCGGTGCCGTCGCCCTTCAGGGGCGGCAGCAGCTCGAAGGCGAAGCGCGTGCGGTGCTGCGCGAGGGCTTCGTGTATGATGTCTGTTACGTTCATGCGTTGTTGGGTATGATCTTGCGCACCTCGTCGGGCTCCATGCCGCGGCGTCGGGCGTAGTCGAGCAGTTGCTTGGTGTCGATCCGCCCCACGGAGAAGTACTCCGCGTCGGCGAAGAGCAGCCCGCAGAGCGACTCGCCCGGGTCGATCATGTAGTTTTCGGTCATGCGCATGCCGGTGGTGATCTCCGCGGCCAGCAGGTCGAAGACCTCGCGCTTGAGCGAGTGGTCCGGCGAGGCGGGGTAGCCGAAGGCCATCCGCCGTCCGCGGTAGTTGCCGCGGATCACCTCCTCGGGCGAGAGCTCGCCGTCGCGTTCGTAGCCCCACATCTGGCGCCGCACGAAGGCATGCAAGGCCTCGGCGAAGGCTTCGGTAAGCCGGTCCGCGAGCAGCTTGGCGAGGATGGCGTTGTAGTCGTCGCCCTCGCTGCGGAAGCGTTCGGTGAGCTCCTTGAGGCCGATGCCGGCCGTCAGGGCGAAGCAGCCGATGTAGTCGCCCCGGGAGGCGATGAAGTCCGCCAGCGAGCGGTTCTCCTCGCCGCGTGTCTGGTTGCGGAGCATGGCCAGCCGCACGTCGCGCCCCCGGGTGTCGGTGACGACGATGTCGTCGCCCTCGCTGCGGGCGGGGAAGATGCCGACGACGCCCTGCAGCGTCAGCAGCCGCTCGTCGCGGATGCGCTTGAGCAGTGCCTGGGCATCGTCGAGCACCTTGCGGGCCTCCTCGCCCTTCGTGGGGTCGTCGAGCAGCTCGGGGTAGTGGCCCTTGATCCCCCAGGCCGGAAAGAAGAAGGTCCAGTCGATGAAGCGCTCGGCGTCGGAGATGTCGAAGTCCGGGAAGACCATGCGCCCCGTGTGCAGCGGCACGACGGGGATGTGGTCCGCGGTGCGGGCCGCGCGGCGCTGCCGGCGCACCTCGACGATCGGGACGAGTTCGCGCGCCTGCTGCCGCTTGCGGTACTCGCGGCGCAGCTGCTCCTGCTCCTCGTGCACTTCGGCGGCGAAACGCTCGCCGTCGGGTCCCAGCAGACGGGCCAGCAGCTGGCTGTTCTGACTGGCGTTGGCCGAGTGGACGACCGTGCCGCCGTAGACCGGGGCGATCTTCAGCGCGGTGTGCAGCGCCGAGGTCGTTGCGCCGCCGACGATGACCGGGATGCGCAGGCCGCGCCGTTCGAGCTCCTCGCAGACGTGCGTCATCTCGTCGAGCGACGGCGTGATGAGTCCGCTCAGGCAGATGCACTGCGCGCCCCAGGCGACGGCTTCGTCGACGATGCGCTGCGCCTCGACCATGACGCCCAGGTCGCGGATCTCGTATCCGTTGCAGGCCATCACCACCGAGACGATGTTCTTGCCGATGTCGTGGACGTCGCCCTTGACCGTGGCGATGAGCACCCGTCCGGCACTGTGCGACGCCGTGGCGGCGCCCTGCTCGATGTAGGGGGTGAGGGCCGCCACGGCACGTTTCATCACGCGCGCCGTCTTGACGACCTGCGGCAGGAACATCTTGCCCTCGCCGAAGAGTTGGCCCACGCGCTCCATGGCGGGCATGAGCAGCGTGTCGATCACCGCCATCGGGCTGCCCAGCGTGCGGTAGCCCTCCAGCGCATCCTCCTCGATGTGCTCCGCCACGCCCTTGAGCATGGCGTGGTCGATGCGCTCGGCGAGCGTCCCCGCGCGCCAGGCATCCGCGGCCTGCGCCGCGGTGTCGGCCGTCTGCCGCACCTGCTGGGCGTATTCGGCCAGCCGCTCGGCCGCATCGGCGCGGCGGCAGAGGATCACGTCCTCGACGCGCTCGAGCAACGCGGGCTCGATCTGGTCGTAGACCTTGAGCATCTGCGGGTTGACGATGCCCATGTCCATGCCGGCGCGGATCGCGTGGTAGAGGAAGGCCGAGTGCATCGCCTCGCGCACGGCGTTGTTGCCGCGGAAGGCGAACGAGAGGTTCGAGACGCCGCCCGAGACCTTGGCGTAGGGCAGGTGCTCCTTGATCCAGCGCGTTGCGTCGATGAAGGCCTTGGCGTAGCCGTCGTGCTCGGCAATGCCTGTGGCGACGGCCAGGATGTTGGGGTCGAAGATGATGTCCTCGGCCGGGAAGCCGGCGCCGGTCAGCAGGCGGTAGGCCCGTTCGGCCACCTCGATCTTGCGCCCGAAGGTGTCGGCCTGCCCCCGCTCGTCGAAGAGCATCACCACCGCGGCGGCGCCGTAGCGGTGGATTTCGCGCGCCCGGCGCAGGAACTCCTCCTTGCCCTCCTTGAGCGAGATGGAGTTGACGACGGCCTTGCCCTGCGTCACCTCCAGCCCCGCGACGAGCGTCTCCCAGCGCGACGAGTCGATCATCGTCGGCACGCGGGCGATCTCCGGCTCGGAGGCCGTCAGGTTGAGGAACGTGCGCATGGCCGCGGGACCGTCGATCAGCCCGTCGTCCATGCAGACGTCGATGACCTGCGCCCCGGCGTCGACCTGCGCCCGGGCGACGGTGAGCGCCTCCTCGTAGTTGCCCTCGCGGATGAGCCGCGCGAAGCGGGCCGAGCCGGCGACGTTCGTGCGCTCGCCGACGTTGATGAAGTTCGCCTCGGGGACGATGCGCAGCGGTTCCAGACCGCTCAATACGGTTTCGTGGCGGGGCTCCGGCAGCGGGCGCGGCGTGTAGCGGCCGACGATCTTCGACAGCTCGAAGATGTGGGCCGGGGTGGTGCCGCAGCAGCCGCCGACGATGTTCACCAGGCCGCGGCGCATGTATTCGCCCACATCCTCGGCAAACATTGCGGGCGTCTCGTCGTAGCCGCCCATGACGTTCGGCAGTCCGGCGTTGGGGTGGGCCGAAATGCGTGTCTGGGCCACGGCGGCGAGCCGCTCGAGGTAGGGCAGCAGCTGCCGCGCCCCGTAGGCGCAGTTGAGCCCCACGGAGAGCAGCCGCGCATGGGATACCGAGACGCAGAAGGCCTCGACGGTCTGTCCCGAGAGGGTGCGGCCGCTGGCGTCGGCCAGCGTGCCCGAGACCATGACGGGGATTTCGCGGCCGAGCCTCTCGGCCAAGAGGTCGATGGCGTAGAGCGCCGCCTTGGCGTTGAGCGTGTCGAAGACCGTCTCGACGAGCAGGATGTCGACCCCGCCGTCGAGAAGTCCCTGCGCCTGCGTCGTGTAGGCGTCGACCAGCTCGCGGAAGGTGATCTCGCGCGACGCGGGGTTCGCCACGTCGGCCGACATCGAGGCCGTGCGGTTCGTCGGGCCCATCGACCCGGCGACGAAGCGCGGCTTCTGCGGGTTGCGCGCCGTCGCGGCGTCGGCCGCGGCACGGGCCACCGCAGCGGCGGCACGGGCCATCTCGCCGGCGCAGGCCTCGAGCCCGTAGTCGCGCAGCGAGACGGCGTTGGCGTTGAACGAGTCGGTCTCGATGATGTCGGCGCCGGCCTGCAGGTACTTTTCGTGGATTTCGCGCACGACCTCCGGGCGCGTGAGCGCCAGCAGGTCGTTGCACCCCTTGAGCGGGACGCTCCAGTCGCGGAAGCGCTCGCCGCGGTACTCCGCCTCGCCCAGGCCGTAGCCCTGCACCATCGTGCCGAAGCCGCCGTCGAGCAGCAGGATGCGCCGCTCCAGATTGTCGTATAGCGTGTTGTGCATTATTTCGGCAGAATTTCTATCTCGAAGAGTTTGGGCCAGTTCTTGCCCGTGACGAAGATGCGCCCTCCGGCCGCATCCCAGGCGATGCCGTTCAGCACGTCGGTCTGCCGCGTGCGGTCCTCCTGAGGCAGCAGCCCCGTGAGGTCGACGACCCCCTCGACCGCGCCCGTCGCCGGGTCGATGATGACGATCTGGTCCGTCGTGTAGACGTTGGCCCAGATGCGGCCGTCGATCCACTCCAGCTCGTTGAGGAAGCGCACGGGCTCGCCCTCGAGGGTCACCGTGATGCGGCGCTCGCGGCGGAAGGTCTCGGGATCGAGCACGTGGATCGACTCCGTGCCGTCGGAGAGGTAGAGCCGCTCGCCGTCGGTCGTGAGGCCCCATCCTTCGCCCGCATAGGCGAAAGTGCGGAGCTGCCGACCCGTCGCCGCGTCATAGACGTAGGCTTTGTTGTTTTCCCAGGTCAGTTGGTAGATCTTGCCGTCGAGCAGCGCGATGCCTTCGCCGAATTCGCTGCGGGGCAGCGTAGCCACTACGTCCGTGCGTCCTGTTTCGAGGTCGATGCGCTGCAGGCGGGAGTGTCCGTATTCGCCCGTACCTTCCCACATCACTCCGTCTGCGAACAGGAGCCCCTGCGTGTAGCTGTCGGTCGAATGGGGATAGCTTTCGATGACCCGGTAGGTGTAGGTGCGCGGCGCGGCGGGGGTAGCGGCCGGGGTTTCCGTTCGGAGGGTTTTCGTGCGTCCCGAGCAGGCGGCCAGCGTCATCGCCAGCAGTCCGATCCATGCGATTTTTGTCATTGGATTCCGTATCGTTTGTATGCTGTCCGGCTGCGGCGTTGGCCGTTTATAGCCGGTATGTCCTTATTATAATAGGCAACAAAGATAGCTATTTTTCGGAAAAAGACGTCGATTTCGGCGCCCGAATTACGGATCGGAGGGGCTGCCGGTCCGGGTGCTTTTCCCCGAAGCCCTTTCTGAAAGAAAAACGGATCGGTGCGGAGATATTTATCGGGTGTTTGTTGCTTGCTAATGAATTATTTTGTACTTTTGCCGACCCGAACTGTAACGTATAAAACAACTGAAATATGAATATCGTAAGAGAACAGCGCGAGCAGAATAACTCGCTCATCAAGGTGACCGTAGGCGAGAAGGATTACGGCGATGCGGTCGAAAAATCCCTGCGTGAGTACAAACGCAAGGCCAATATTCCGGGCTTCCGCCCCGGTATGGTGCCGATGGGCGTGATCAAGAAGATGTACGGCAAGGGCGTGCTTGCGGAGCAGGCTTACCGCCAGGCTTCGGAAGCAGCGTTCAACTATCTGCAGGAGCAGAAGATCGATTATGTCGGTGACGTGATCCCTTCGGAGGAGCAGGGCGACTTCGATTTCGAGAACGGGACCGAATTTGAATTCATCTTCGAGATCGGCGAAGCTCCCGAGGTGAAACTCGAGCTGTCGGCGAAAGATAAGATGACCTACTACACGATCAAGGTCGATAAGAAGATGCACGACGATTACCGCAGCAATTTCCTGCGTCGTTTCGGCCGTCTGGTGGATACCGACAAGGTAACGGCGGACGAAGCGCTGGAGGTGACGCTCGACAACGGTGATATGAAGATTGAGGGCGCTTACGTCGGACTGATTTCGATGAACGAG
>OICD01001300.1_pt1 | contig 10901 bp, 10 predicted proteins | sample 1581161 | NCBI WGS metagenome assembly OICD01 (sample SAMEA3882546, study PRJEB24775) | human gut metagenome | biome: human-associated habitat; feature: intestine environment; material: feces | place: Netherlands | collected 2009/2010 | reverse complement strand
TGGCATTCGTCGCTGACACCGGTGTGGGTGATGAAGAGAATGCCGTCGTCCAGATCGTCCCGGCCGTCAAGACGGTCTTTGACGTAGTTTGCCAGACACTTGGCGTATTTTCCGCGATACTTTTTCGCAACGCCCATCTTGCCGTCCTTCACCTCGATGCAGGGCTTCAGGTTCAGAAGGTTCGCGCCAAGTGCGGCGGCGGAGGAGCAGCGGCCGCCCCTGACCAGATAGTCCAGCCTGTCCACGAGGAAGCTGGCTTCCACACGGGAGGTGAAGTCGTCCAGCTCCCGCTTCAGCTCGTCCAGAGATGCGGCGGTTTTCGCCAGCTCGCAGGCTTTCAGCATCACCAGACCCTGACCGGTGGACAGGTTCCGGGAGTCAACCACCCGGACGTTTTCAAAATCCTCCGCGGCAATGCAGGCATGGCGGTACGTAGAGGAAAAGTCCGAGCTGATGCAGATATGCACCACGCCGTCATATTCGCCCGCATATTTCGTGAAATGCTCCTGATACTCGCCGACGCTGACGGCGGAGGTGGAGCAGAGATCGCCGCCTGCGGCGACGTGGGCGAAAATTTCGGCGGGGGTGATGGTCACGCCGTCAAGATATCCCGTCCCAGCCTTGATGACCGTCAGGGGGGTGATGGCGATGTTGTATTCTTTCAGAATGTCAGCGGAAAGGTCGCAGGTGCTGTCAGCCGTGATTTTGATGTTCATAACAGTTCTCCTATCGGTTTGTTGGTTTGACGATGGGGTTTGTCCCCATCATGAAGCAGCAGGGTTCCGTGTCCTTCCGGCGCAGATAGTCCGCACCCCAGTCCCGCATGGCTACGAGAACGGGCATCAGACTGCGGCCGGTTTCCGTCAGGGAGTATTCCACCTTAGGCGGGATGACGGGATACACCTCCCGGTGAACCAGACCATTGGCTTCCAGTTCCCGCAGCTGCTGGGTCAGCATTTTTGGCGTCGCGCCCTTGATGACCTGACGCAGTTCCGAAAAACGGAGGATGCCCTGAGAAAGGTGCCATAAAATCAAAGCCTTGTATTTTCCGCCGATCAGCTCCAGTGTGGCTTCCACCGGGCAGTTGTCTTCGTTTGCCATTCCGTCACCTCCTTACGGTATCCAAAAGGGAAGTATGGCACATAATAGTGCATACTTGTTTTTTTGGATTATTATGGTAGAATGGTATCATAAATGAAGGGAATAGTCAATGAATTTATCCGAGATACGGGTTCATTTGATGAATTCCACTGAAATGGAGGGAGAATCATGAAACTCAAATTCAATGTCACCGGCATGACCTGTGCGGCCTGTTCCGCACGGGTGGAGAAGGTGACGAACGCCGTGCCGGGCGTGGAAAAAGCGGAAGTGAATCTTCTTGCGGGAACCATGCAGGTGGAGGCGGAAAACGGGAACGTTGTTCCTGCCATCATCAAAGCTGTGCAGGACGCGGGCTATAATGCCGCCCTGCCCGGTGAAAAGAAAACGGACAAGGCAGAGGCCGCCCCGGCGGAAGCCGCTCTGAAGGAAATGAAAAAGAGGATCATCGGCAGCGCGATTTGTCTGGTGGTGCTCATGTATTTTACCATGGGACACATGATCGGACTGCCTGCACCCCACTGGTACCACGGCGTGAAGAACGCGCTGGTTGCGGCGCTGCTGCAATTTTTTCTGACCCTTCCTGTGGTGTACCTGAACCGGGTGTACTACAGCAGAGGACTGAAAGCCCTGTGGCACCGTGCGCCCAACATGGATTCCCTGATCGCCGTTGGCTCTTTGGCCGCGCTGGGCTATGGCGTGGCGGCGCTGTTCCGCATGGCCTACGGCATGGGACATGAGGACTGGGAACTGGTGCAGTCCTACAGCGAGAACCTGTATTTTGAATCCGCGGCCATGATCCTGACGCTGATCACCTTGGGTAAATTTCTGGAGACCCGCGCCAAGGGCAAGACCGGCGACGCCATCCGTTCGCTGATGAATCTAAGCCCCAAGACCGCCTCTGTGCGGAGAAACGGGGAGATCATGGAGATCCCCGTGGAGCAGGTGGCTGTGGGCGATGTGGTCATCGTCCGCTCCGGCAGCAGCATTCCTGTGGACGGAACCGTGCTGGAAGGCAGGGCGTCCGTTGACCAGAGTGCCCTCACGGGCGAAAGCGTCCCCGTGGAAAAGGGCGCGGGGGACAAGGTCGCTGCGGCAACGGTCAACACCGAAGGGTATCTGGAATTCCGGGCGGACAAAGTGGGCGAGGATACCACTCTGGCGCAGGTCATCCGCATGGTGGAGGACGCGGGCGGCTCCAAAGCGCCCATCGCCCGGCTGGCGGACAAGATTGCGGGCGTGTTTGTTCCGGTGGTCATGAGCATTGCGGCGGTGACGTTCATCGTCTGGATGATCACGGGATACGGACTGGAATTCTCACTGAATCGCGCCATTTCCGTGCTGGTGATCTCCTGCCCCTGCGCGCTGGGACTGGCCACGCCTGTGGCCATCATGGTCGGCACCGGCCGGGGCGCCAAGATGGGCGTGCTGTTCAAGAACGCCGAAGCGCTGGAAAACCTGCACCGGGTGGACACTGTGGTGCTGGACAAGACCGGCACCCTCACCACCGGCAAGCCGGAGGTGACGGACGTCCTCCCCGGCGCGGTCAGCGGGGAAGCGCTGATGCGGATCGCTGCCGCGCTGGAAAGCAAGTCCGAGCATCCCTTTGCCAAGGCTATTCTGAATAAGATGGGCAGTGAAACTTACCCTGTCGCGGAGAACTTTGAAACCCTTCCCGGCCGGGGCGTATCCGGCATCGTGGACGGCGTGCGGTGCTACGGCGGCAACGGCCGGCTGATGGAGGAGCTGGGCGTCAAAGTCCCGGCCATGCCGGAGCTTGCCAATCAGGGAAAGACGCCCCTGCATTTTGCCAATGAAAAGGGCGATTATCTCGGAACTGTTGCCGCCGCCGACGTGCTGAAAGCCGATTCTCAGGCCGCCGTGCAGGCTATGACAAAAATGGGACTTGACGTAGTGATGCTTACAGGCGATAATGAAGCTACGGCCAAGGCCATTGCCCGGAAGGCGGGCATTGCCCATGTGATCTCCGACGTGCTGCCCACGGACAAGGCCGGGGCGGTCGGAAAATTGCAGGCGGAGGGGCACCGGGTGCTCATGGTGGGCGACGGCATCAACGACGCGCCTGCACTGGTCAGCGCCGATGTGGGCATGGCCATCGGCGCAGGAACGGACATTGCCATCGAGTCGGCAGACGTGGTGCTGATGACCGGTTCCCTTGCCGCCGTCAGCGGCGCGGTGGAGCTGAGCAAGGCCACCATCCGCAATATCCGGCAGAATCTGTTCTGGGCATTCTTCTACAACACTCTGGGAATTCCCCTCGCCGCCGGTGTGCTGTTCCTGCCCCTGGGGCTGAAGCTCAGCCCGATGTTCGGCGCGGCGGCCATGAGCCTGAGCAGCGTGTTCGTGGTGACGAATGCTCTGCGTCTGCGCCTGTTCAAACCGAAGACTTCCCCCTCTGTGGTGGAAGCCCCGAAACACGAAGAAATCAAAACCAAGGAGGATACAATTATGAAAACGGTTATCAAGGTCAATGGAATGATGTGCGGTCACTGCAAGGCTCACGTGGAAACTGCCTGCAAGGGTGTTCCCGGCGTGACGGACGCCGTTGTGGACTTGGATGCGAAGAATGTCACCGTCACCGGCGACGCCGATGTGGCGGCGCTGAAGAAGGCCATCACCGACGCAGGCTACGAGGTGGTGGAGTAAGTCATGAGAGAGGACTTCTGGTTTGATTCCTGCGGTGCAGGGAGGATTCACGTCTGCCGCTGGATGCCGGAGGGAGAGCCGAAGGCGGTGTTCCAGATCGTCCACGGCATTGCGGAGGTGGCGGAGCGCTACGACGCATTCGCTCAGGTGCTGGCACAGCGGGGCTTCGTCGTGGTGGCTGACGACCACATGGGTCACGGCCAGTCCGTGGGCGAAGGGGACACCAATGGCTACTTCACCGGCGGCTGGTTCAGCGCCGTGGCGGACAGCTATCATCTGCTGGAACTGACAAAGGCGGAATTTCCGAACCTTCCCTATGTCCTGTTCGGTCATTCCATGGGTTCCTTCATGGCGAGAACAATCCTGTGCAAGTACCCGGACAGCGGCATTGACGCCGCCATCATCTGCGGCACCGGTTGGCAGCCTGCTTTTGCGCTGCCAGCCGTCATCAAGGTGGTGGAGAGCGTGTGCAAAAAGGTGGGGGAGACCAACCCCGACGAGACCCTCCACAAGCTGGTGTTCGGCGGCTACAACCGAAAGGTGGAGCATCCCCGCACGGAATTCGACTGGCTGACCCGGGACGCCAGGATCGTGGACGCCTACATCGCCCATCCCATGTGCGGCTTCACCGAAACGACGGGACTGCTGCGGGATCTGATGACGGGCATCCGCTACATCGAGAAGCCGGAGAGCCTTGCCGCCATGCGCAAGGAGCTGCCCGTGTTCTTCATTGCGGGCGGGGACGACCCTGTGGGCAACTACGGCAAGGGCGTGCATCAGTCGGCTGACGCGTTCCGCAAGGCAGGGATGACAGATGTCTCCGTACACATTTACCCGCTGTGCAGGCATGAGATTCTCAACGATATCAACCGGGAAGAGGTCTATGGGGACATTCTCCAGTGGCTGTCCTCCCATATGAAAAAAAGTTTGCCGTAAGCCTAATCAGTCCGATTTATTGGACAGATAGCGTGTTATACTATGGCCAGAAACCAAAAGGAAAGGTTGATGGCTATGTTTCAGATGCGTTATGTAGGCGGACACGTTCAGGTGTATGACAAAAGCGGCAAGTTCCTGTTCTCGGCGGATACCGAACGGGAGGCCAGAGAAGAGATGGAGGATTATGCGGAATCTGCGGCTTGATATTTGCTACGACGGCACCCGCTACCGGGGCTGGCAGCGTCTGCCCGGAAGGGACGACACCATTCAGGGCAAGCTGGAAACAGCCCTTTCCCGGATTCTGGAGGAACCAATCGAGGTCAGCGGCAGCGGCCGCACCGATGCCGGGGTACATGCGCTGCATCAGGCGGCGAATTTCCACTGCGAAAGCGCCATGCTTTCGGAGGAGATTTTGTCCAAACTGCGGCAGTATCTTCCCGAGGATATCGGCATATATTCCTGTGTGGACGTGCCGCCCCGGTTCCATGCCCGCCTGAACGCCCGCGCCAAGACCTACCGCTACCGTATCTGGAATTCCCGGGGGCCGTGCGTTTTTCAGCGGCGGTACGTTGCGGTCATGCCGGAACGCCTTGACTTAAACGCCATGCGCCGCGGGGCGGCACTGCTGACGGGGGAGCATGATTTCTCCGCGTTCTGCGGCAATGCGAGAATGAAAAAGTCCACCGTCCGCCGACTCGATTCCATCGACATTCAGCGGCAGGGGGAGGAAATCCAAATTCTGTTCACCGGTAACGGCTTTCTTTACAACATGGTGCGGATTCTGGTCGGCACGCTGGTGGAGGTCGGCAGGGGAGAGCGGGAAACGGAGAGCATTCCGTCGCTGTTCGGCGGCAAGCGGGAGGACGCGGGCTTCCTGGCTCCGGCGCAGGGACTGTGCCTGATGGAGGTAGTGTATTGAACATTCAGATTTTCGGCAAAAGCAAATGCTTTGACACCAAGAAGGCGGAACGCTACTTCAAGGAGCGGCGCATTCCATTCCAATCCATAGACCTGAAAACATATGGCATGTCCGGCAGGGAATTTGACAGTGTTCTCCGGGCGGTGGGCGGCATTGACAACCTCATCGACTGGGACGGCAAATCCCCGGACATCACCCTCATGAAGTACATGGACGACCAGCGTGCGAAGGAAGACAAGGTTTTCGACAACCCCGCCCTGATGAAAACGCCCGTAGTGCGCAACGGCAAGCATGCCACGGTTGGCTATTGCCCGGAAGTCTGGGCGGCGTGGGAATAACATAATCGATCACGAAAGCGGTTCTCTAAAAATGGAGAGCCGCTTTTTTTATCATTTTTCCGATTTTTCTCTTGCAGTTTCAACAAAAAAGTGGTATGCTAGGAGGACAAAATGACCAAATACATTGACGGCCTGAATCGAATCGTCTGGGGTGCGCCCGCGTTGGTGCTGATCGTTGGCGTGGGGCTTTACCTGAGCCTGCGGCTTCGCTTCGCCCAGCTGACGCTGTTCCCCAGAGCATGGAGGCGCTTTCTTTCCATGCTTCGCCCGGGACAGAAAAGCGGGAACGGGGTGACGCCCTTTCAGGCGCTGTGTACGGCGCTGGCGGCGACCGTAGGGACGGGAAATATCGTCGGCGTTGCCGGTGCCATCTGTCTCGGCGGGCCGGGGGCCATTTTCTGGATGTGGATCTGCGGCGTTCTCGGGATGGTCACGAAATACGCGGAGGTCACGCTGGCGCTTCGCTACCGGGTGAAAACCCCGGCGGGGTGGATCGGCGGCCCCATGTATGTCATTACTCAGGGCTTGGGGACGAAATTTACACCTATGGCCGTCGCTTACTGCGTGTTCGGCGTGGTTGCGGCCTTCGGCGTGGGAAACGCCACTCAGATCAACGCTGTGATCTCCGGCGTAAACGATGTGGTGACCCGCTTCGGTGGGGAACAGACCAGACTTGGAAACCTTGTGATGGGACTGATTCTGGCCGCACTGGTGGGTGCGATGCTCCTTGGGGGCGCGAGACGCATCGGTATTGTGGCCGAGCGGCTGGTGCCGTTCATCTCCGCTGCATATATCCTGCTCTGCGCGGTGATGCTGGTGCTGCGCTGGCGGGAGGTTCCGGCGGCGTTCGCGTCGATCGCGGCGGGGGCGTTTTCTCCCCGGGCGGTGACAGGCGGGGCTTTGGGTTCTGCCTATCAGGCGCTTCGCATCGGATGCAGCCGCGGGGTGTTTACCAACGAGGCTGGCATGGGTACCGCGTCCATCGCCCACGCTTCGGCGGAGGTTTCCCACCCGGCGGAACAGGGGCTGATGGGCATTATGGAGGTTCTTCTCGATACCATCCTCATGTGCACACTGACAGCGCTGGTCATTCTCGTCAGCGGCGTGCCGGTTCCCTACGGCAGAGACGTGGGCGTGGAGCTGACGACGAAGGCGTTTGGTGCTGTCTATGGCGATTTTGCGCCGGTTTTCATTGCCGTGTCCCTCGTCTGCTTTGCCTTTGCCACGGTGCTTGGCTGGGGGCTGTACGGTGCGCGGTGCGCCCAGTTCCTCTTTGGCGCCCGGGCGTGGAAGTTTTTTGTTGCGGCGCAGATGGCCGCGGTGGTCGCCGGGGCATGCCTGCAAACCGGCGTCGTCTGGTCGGCGGCGGAGGCCGTCAACGGCCTGATGGTGATTCCCAATTTGACAGCTTTGGCGATTCTCACCCCGGAGGTGGTTCGCCTTACGAAAGAATATCAGAAATCCGGCGGAAGTACCGCCGGTGGAGGTAGTTATGCAGATATCCATCAACGCAAACCGGTGTGAACCCTCTCCCATGCGGAAGTTCCATCCCTACGCCGTGGAGGCCGAGAAGAAGGGCAAGAAGATCTATCACCTGAACATCGGACAGCCCGACCTGCCCACGCCCACGGCTTACTATGACGCCGTGCGGAACTTTGACCGCAAGACGCTGGCCTATGCCGAGTCTCCCGGTATGCCTGTGCTCATTGACGCTGTGCGGGGCTATTATCACAAACTGGGGGTTGACTTGGCGCCCAACGACGTCCTCATCACCACCGGCGGCAGTGAGGCGCTGCTGATGACCTGCCTGAGCATCCTCGACCCCTATACCGAGGTTATCATCCCCGAACCGTATTACCCCAACTACACCACCTTCGTCCATGCGGCCGGCGGCGTTATCCGTGCCCTGCCCACCAACCCGTGGGAGGGCTACCGCTACGCCAAGCGGGAGCGCATCGAGAGCCTGATCACCAAGAACACCCGCGCCATCCTGATCACCAACCCCGGCAACCCCACAGGCGTTGTCCTCGACCAGAAGGAAATGCGGATGATTGCCGACATCGCCAAGGAGCGCGATCTGTTCCTGATCTGTGACGAGGTTTACCGGGAATTCTGTTACGACGACAAATTCGGCGTGCCGACCATGGCGCACTTCCGGGATATTGACGAAAACCTGGTCATTATTGACTCTGCGTCCAAGCGGTTCTCCGCCTGCGGCGCGCGGGTGGGCTGTGTTGTGACCCGGAACAAGGAATTGCAGGCGGCGCTGCTGAAATTCTGTCAGTCCCGTCTGTCCGTTGCCACCATTGACCAGATCGGCGCGGCGGCGCTGTATACGGTGGACCCTGCGTTCTTCCGTCAGAGCAAGGAGGAATACCGCCGCCGCCGGGATACGGTGATCTCCAAGCTGCGTCAGATTCCCGGCGTGGTGGTGGAGGAACCCATGGGCGCGTTCTACGTCATGGCGAGCCTGCCGGTGGACGACGCGGACAAGTTCCAGTACTGGCTGCTGGAAAACTTCGACCATCAGGGGGACACCGTTATGTTTGCCCCCGGCGCACCCTTCTACGAGACCCCCGGCAAGGGCATCAACGAAGTGCGTATCGCTTACGTTCTCAAGCAGGAGGATCTGGAGCGGGCAATGGATGTGCTGGCGATCGGCATTTCCGAATACCAGCGCAAGGTCATGAAAATCACCCCCGCCCCTGTGGGTTAATTGGATATTCCGATGCCGGACAAGCACAAAGTGCCTGCCCGGCATTTTTTCGTCCCAAAACCCTACGGCATCACATCCGCGCTTCGACTGCTTGTTCTCCCGGGAAACGGTATACTGTAGCCAAACCGGGAAAGGGGAGAAGCGAAATGCTAAAACGGCTTGTATTTGCATTATTGGCGATCGGACTGCTGCTGGGAGGTGCCGTCCCGGCTTATGCCGCCCAGACGGGTTCTATCCGGGTGGTTCCGGAGACGAAGCCGCCCGCCGACAGCGCCGTGACGCTGTACCATGCGGGCGTCGAGGCGGACGGCGGCTACTGGCTGGATGATGTTTACGGCGGGGGACTGGTAAGGTGGGGAGACCTGCCGTCTCTGACGCTGGCGTCGTGGCTGGCGGAGCATGAGGCAGCGGAGGGGACAACGGTTACCTTTGACGCGGAGGGCAGTGCCACGTTTTCCAACCTGTCGCCGGGGCTGTATCTTATCAAACAGACCGGGATTTCAGCCGGGAATGACGCGATACCGCCCTTTGTGATCGAGCTGCCCTACGAGGATATCTGGGAGATCACCGTTCGACCACAGTCGATGACTGGTGCTCAGGAGCCGCCTCCCACGGGACAGGAGCCGACGCCAATCATTGCCGCGCTGGTGCTGGTGGTTTCAGGAATGGGCCTGCTGGGAGTGGCTGCCCACACGAAGCGGAAGCGCGTTGCGGGCTGACAAGTGCTTCCACCCTCTCGCAGCTGCGCATCTTTCGGGAATTTTTTCTTGTATGGAGGGAACAAATGTGGTACACTTATGCCATCCGATAGAGAGGTGGAATGCGTGTGAAAAAGGTTTTTCTCGGCCTCACGGCGGCCACGATCCTGTATGCCATCTACAACGTCATTATTGACATAAGAGATGGCGTGTTTGACGGCCTCACCATTGTGGGGCTGCTGTTCCTGCTGCTGGTTGCGGGGGTGTTTGGCTTCCTCGCTTGGCTGTTTGACGGGAAATCCCCGGTGAAACGGACGGCAGAACAGGCAAAAAACGTCGTGAAGCAGGAGCAGGAAAAGTTTGACGCTTATGTGAGCTATTCGCCTGCCATCAAGCGGCGGATATGGAAGTTCCGGATCATTGGTCTGGTTCTGGTCGCGCTGGCGGTGTGGCTATGTATTGCCGGGAACTGGGATACCATCCCGGTGTCCATTGCAACCGTAATTCTGATTATCGGCATTGCGGTGTTCAACATGGGTTCTCCGGCGGACTACAACGCCATGACGGACGGCGGAGCCATGATCGCCATGGATGTCCCCCGAAAGATCGAGGAGTTTTACCGCGCGTTCCAGAACGAAAAAACGCCCCTCGGTTCTGCGTATCTGGGAAAATTCTCCACAAGTCCCTATACCAGCCTGATTTTCGGGCCGAATGTCCGGGGAGAGTTCCTGTACTTTTACCTGAATCGCGACGGGATGATCGGCTACGTTGGCTATTCCATGCTGGACTCTACCATTTCGGAGCGCCTGACGGAACCTCGTTTTCCGGCGGAAGCGGACGCGGGGGAAGACCTTGCGGGGCATCTGGTCTATCATTCGGACGTCTTTCTGATGCGGGAATGGCTTCAGAAGAGCCTTGAACATTTCGTGAAAACCGGCACGATTCTGCCCTTCCGGGAGATCTCTCCCTCTCAGATTTACACCTTCAGCGAGGATTTCAAGCTGACGGGGCAGCATTTCACCGTTCAGGATACGGACGGAAACACCCTCTACACCGTGGACGGCGCAGCGCCGCTGGTGAAGCTGCGGGTGCTGGATAACTATGACCGTGAGGTTTTCACCATGACCAAGCAGTTGGGGCACGCGCTGGCTACATACAAGTTTTATCAGGACGGTGAACTTTACGGCACGCTGGAAAAGCAGTTTGATCTGGTGCGGGACCGCTTCACCATGGAGGTGACGGAGGGAACACTGGAGCTGCGGGAGTACAGCGGCACCGTCGGTCACAACTACAAGGTCATGCTCAACGGCGAGATTCTGGGCGCCATCATGGACGACATGGACCTGACCGTCGAAAACGCGGTGTTCGACAACGCCTATCTGATCGTCTACCGGCCTGACAAGCTGCCGCTGCTGGTGTGTATGGCCGTGATGGCCGCCCGGGAGCTGGCGAGAGACAAAGAGGGCGCTGTCAGACTGAACTCCAATTAAAATCTTTAAAAAAGATTTTAATTGCCTGAAGGGCATGGA
>OICD01001291.1_pt1 | contig 10967 bp, 12 predicted proteins | sample 1581161 | NCBI WGS metagenome assembly OICD01 (sample SAMEA3882546, study PRJEB24775) | human gut metagenome | biome: human-associated habitat; feature: intestine environment; material: feces | place: Netherlands | collected 2009/2010 | reverse complement strand
TGCCGCTGCTGTTGGCTGTGCCGATGTAACCGGCGTACCATTTGGAGCTGGGAACGTCGGTAAAGGCTTTTGTATCCTTGGCTGCCAAACCGAGGGCTCTTGTGACGATGGCGGCAAATTCCGCACGGGTCATGGTCTTGTTGGGCATGAATGTGCCTTTTCCCATGCCGTTGATAATGCCGCGGGAGGCGAGTTCTTCGATGGCGGCTTTGTTCGCGTGGTTCTTGATGTCCGTGAACGTTGTGCCGGGGGCGGTCACGCCGGGGACCTTGACGGAGGCGTCGGCATTGCCCTTGTTGACGTTCGAGGCGGGTTTCGAGGTGTTCTTGGTCACGTCACCCATGCGGTAGAGGGTGGTTTTGCCGTTTTCGGCGCGGTCGATGGCAACGAGGGCATAGAATCCCTGTTCACTCGACATTTGATTGTTGCCGTCCGAGCCGTCGAGGACGTGGTAGAAGCCGCCGTTCGACTGGCGGAAGGAGAGAAGATTTTCTGTCAGGGTGTGGCCGCTTTTCACGAAACGGCTGTCATCCAGAGAAATCCCCAGCTCGCAGAGGGCGACGACGACCTGCGCGACAGATTCGACGTTCGTCGTTCCCCACGATGCAAAGCCGCCCTTGCTGTCCTGGGCTTTGGAAAGCCAGGTGAGGGCCTTGTCAGTGGCGGACTGGACGGATTTCTGGTCCTGATATTTGGCGAGGGCCTGCAGGGCCATGGCGGTCATGTCGGGGTCGGAATTGCCGGTGCCGGTGAGGTTCCAGCCGCCGTCGGCAAGCTGGTTATTCAGGATCTCGTTGACGTAGAGCTGGCGTGTGGCCTGGGTTTTGGCGGAGGGGTTTTTCGGGATGTCGTAGCTGCCGGAATCGAGGGCGATGAGCGCCCAGATGGGGCCGTTGAGGCCCTGCCAGATCGTTTTTTCGAAATCGCCCAGCGGGGTCAGGAGGTTATAGCCCGCGACGTTCGACGGGTCGCGGCCGATGGCGGTCAGGGCGAGGATGACGCGGGAATATTCGGTGTATTTCCGCTCGTGCAGCACGCCGGCGCAGTCTTTGACGTACTTCTCGACGCGCGCGTAGTAATCGTCAAAGTAATTCGCGGGGACCGGATAGCCGGAACGGGCCAGGCCGATGACGGCCCACTCGCCGCCGATGGAGCCGACCTCCGGCGCTTTGACGGCGGAGAGCATGTAGGCGGCGCTGCCCTGCAGTTCGCTCTGGACGCCGGAGGCGGCCAGGGCCGGGGCGGCCAGCGAGGCGAGGACGCAGAGCGTCAGGACGAGGGCGGCGAATTTACGGATTTTCTTCATCATGGATCCCTCCTGAGGTGCGGCGGGGCCGCGGCATAAAAAAACGCCGGTCTGTTCGAAAACAGACCGGCGCCCTGCTCCGGATCGGTCGATAGAGTCATCGTGCTATCGGCAAAGGTCTCCCCTCCTCCGCGGGCAAAAGCGCAGACAGGCGCGCTGCGGGCGAAGACAGCGATTCTTCTGACTTGGACTATGGACTTGCGTCCGCGTTCGTCCCCTACCTTCTCACGGGCGGGCCCGCAATGGCGGCCTTTCGGCCAGGCAGCCGGGCGGCCAGCGCTGTCTGACGCTGGGGCGGCGGCTGATTCGGGGAAGAACTCATCCTCACAGCTCCGGGCGAGTAGGTTCGTTGTTCTTTCGCTGGAAGCTTTTTACGACTCCAGCTACACGTCTTCGGATGAGAAAACCGGGTATATTTGGTTCTTATTATACAGGATGCGCGGGGAAAGTCAAGAGCTGTCCACCTCATCAGTCAGCCTGCGGCTGACAGCTTCCCCTCATAGGGGAAGGCTTTTTTATGGGGAAAGCCCCCGGCGGGGCCGGAGGCTTTCATGCATTGTCCAATCTGCCGCTCTGGATGGAGCGTTTTTCATATGCCGCCGGTTTGATTCAGTTCCAGACGCTCGCCGTCCGGGCCGCGGAACAGGATCCAGCTTGTGCCGCCGGGGAAGCAGGCCGGGCAGGTCGTGACTCTGTCTGTCTCAAACACGACACCGCGGGCAAGCAGCTCCCGGTGCGCCTGCGCGAGATCTGTGACAGCCAGGGCGATATGATCCACACGGCCGTCGGTCCTGCCGGCAGAAGCCGGCTTTTCGATCAGCTCCAGCACGCAGGTCCCGTTCTGCAGGAACGCGATCGGCGTTCCCTGGTTTTCATACCGGAAGATCTGCACAAAGTCCAGCACATCCTGATAAAAGCGGACAGACCGCTCCAGATTGCACACATAGACGCCGATATGCGCCAGATTCAGGTCCATTGGTTTTTCCTCTCTTTTCACATAAACGTCGCGATCGCGTCCACGCAGAGTCTGCCCTGTTCGTCCGTCAGCTCCGCTTCGGCGAACACGACGGCCCGCCCAGTCTTGCGGATATGCGCGCGGACCGAGACCGCGCTCTCGCGCACCGGGCGCAGGTAGTTAAGGGACAAGCTGACTGTAGAGACCGCATTTGTCTTCCGGCAGAAGCGCGTGAGCATTCCCATCGTCATATCCATCATCGTCGCCATCATCCCGCCGTGGAGCGTTCCCTTGGGATTGCACATCCAGCCGCGCACATGGAACGACAGCTCCAGTGTCTGCTCCTCCGCACTGCAGGCGATCAGGGTCGGTGCGAGCATGTCGTTGATGCGGTGCTCACTGCAGGGCGTGTCCGGTCCGCAGAAACCGTCACAGCGGCAGATCTCTCGGAACACGCGCGTCATATAGTCCTGCTCCGGCTCGTTTTCCAGTCTGGAAAGCGCGCCGGTCTGCATCCGTTCAAATGCAGCGTAATTCATAACCGTCTCCTACTTCCCTTTCCGCAGCGATGCCAGGCGGACGGCCATGGCGACTGTCGCGCCGACCATGGGATTGTTGCCCATGCCGATGAAGCCCATCATTTCCACATGTGCCGGAACCGAGGATGAGCCCGCGAAGGTCGCATCGGCGTACATGCGGCTCATGAGATCGGTCTGGCCATAGGAGCTCGGACCGGCAGAGGTATCATCGGGGTTCAGTGTGCGGCCGATGCCGCCGCCGGAGGCGCAGGCAAAATAGCGTTTTCCGTTGTCGCTGCAGTATTTTTTATAGGCGCCGGCCACCGGATGCTGGAAGCGGATCATATGCGTGGCGTTGCCGGAAATGGATACGTCCACCTATTCATGCGTCATGATGGCGATCCCCTCCCGCGGCTCAAACGCGCCATAGCAGCGCACATCTGCCCGCTCATCGGTGGAATACGGCGTCTCGTCATCAATATACAGCTTATTTTCCGCAAAGTCAAAATGTGTTCTGACATAGGTAAAGCCGTTGATACGGGCGATGCTATCTGCCGCGTCCTTGCCCATGCCGTTGAGAATGACACGGATAGGTGTTTGCCGCGCCTGATTGGCACTGCGGGCAATACCGAGAGCGCCCTCGGCCGCGGCGAACGACTTGTGACCAGCCAGGAAGCAGAAGCACTTGACGTCCTCTGACAAGATCATTGAGGCCAGTTTGCCGTGCCCAAGACCGATCTGCCGCTCGGAGGAGACGGAACCCGGAATGCAGAAGCTCTGCAGGCCTTCGCCAAGGATCAGGGCGATCTCCCCCTGCCGTCTTCGCACTGCTTTTCAGCGCCGCAGCCGCGCCCACGAGATAGGCATAGCAGGCATCGTCAAAGCAGATAGGCTGCACGCCGCGCACGATTGAAAAGACGTCGATCCCGGCGTCCGCGCAGATCTTTCCCGTCTCACCCAGAGACGAGATGCCATACATATTTAAAAATGCCTCCACAGCGCCGATGCGCTGGTCGTAATTCTGAAAAAGCGCCATGGTTCACTCCTTTCTCGGATCGATGGTGCTGACGGCTTCCCGGAAGCGGCCATAGCTGCCCGTCGCTTTTTTGAGCGCCTCATTGGCGTCCACGCCGCTTTTCACCGCATCCATCAGCCTGCCGATAGTATCATGTCCATTGTCTTCCTCCTTACAGCAGTGTCCGCGGGTCGGTGATCCGGCCTGTGGCGGCGCTGGCTGCGACGGTGAGCGGCGAGCCGAGATAGGCCTGATGAATGAGCTCTCGGACGGTTTTGGCCTCCGTCACCTGATCGACGCCATGCGGACAGGCGACCTGCGGAGCCAGCGCGGAAGCGTCAAAGCGGTGCTCCGCGCAGAATACGGCGTCCGGGTCACTGGCATCGACGGGACAGTTCGTGATGCCACGCGCGGCGAGATACGCCTTCGTTGTTTCATCCACCGGCATGAGGCCGACCTTTGCTCCCATCTCAACGGCCATATTTGTGATGTCCATGCGCTCGTCCATGGACAGGGCGCGGATCGTCTCGCCGGCATATTCCACGGCCTTGTATGTCGCGCCCGCGTGGCCGATCATACCGATGGTCTTGAGCGAGATGTCCTTGGTCATCACGCCAGCGGGCAGCGCTCCCTGCCATAAAACACGGATGGTCTCCGGCACCTTCAGCCAGGTCTGCCCTGTGACGAGCACGCCAAGCATCTCCGTTGAGCCGATGCCGGTGGCAAATGCGCCGAGTGCACCGCCCATACAGGTATGCGAGTCTGTGCCCAGCACAACGCTGCCGGGACGGACATTGCCCGTCTCCGCCATGACCTGATGGCAGGGTCCGGCAAACTCAAAATACTGCTCTACGCCGTACTGCCTGGCCCAGTCGCGCGTGAATTTGACGATCTCCGCCTGCTGGATGCTCGCGGGCGGGGTGTAGTGGTCGGAGATGATAACGACCTTCTCCAGATCCCAGACCTTGCCGCCCAGCGCCTGGATCTTTTCCGCGATCTGTACGCGCGGGCCGAGGATGTCATCCATCATCGCGCGGTCGACGTTCGCCCAGATGATATCGCCCGCCGAGACGCTTTCCTGTCCGGACGCGCGGGCGAGGATCTTCTCAGATGTTGTTTTTCTCATAGGGTATCCTCCGATCTTCAAAATGCCCGCCCGGTATCTCACCGCCGGGCGGGCAGGGGTTCAGTCCGCCAAGCGGCAGAACGGAACGTACACCAGTCCGTCCATGATCGTTCGGGCTGTGCGGTAAAAAGCAAGCTTGTCCATGACCGGAGTTCCGGCCTCCATATGACTGACGCTCTCGACGTCCATGATCCCGGCCGGATGGCCGATGTGAATGATCGTCCGTGTATCGGCGCTGCGGCGCAGCAGCCGGTGCGGGCTGCTGCCGGGGATACGGATGGCTGCTGCCGTACAGACTGCGCCGGTGCCGGGGTGGGTCTTGTGCATCTTCTGCATGAAAAGAAGCCTTGCCGTATGGAGTGGGTAGAAGGCTTTCCTTCAAACGGCACAAAGCCCTTGCCCTTGACCGTATCAAGCACGATCAGCTGCGGCTTGCCGCTGACCGTCTTTGCTTTTTCGATCGCCGCCGCGGCAGCCAGCACGTCATGCCCGTCGACGCGCTGTACATCCCAGCCGAATGCCTCCCACTTGGGCTCGTGCGGAGCGACCGCCTCGATATCGGCGACGAAGCCATCGACCTGCCCCTTGTTGTAATCCAGAAGGACCGTCAGATTATCCAGCTTCTGATGCGGCCAGTCCGGGTCCTGATCATCCAGGCGCATGGCGTCATAGAACAAAACCGCGAGCGCGTCCATGATCGACATGGAGCCGCCGACATGGCCGTTGCCAAACGACGCGATCGCCGTCAGCGCAAGCTCACGCGCCTGCCTGGCCTTTGTTTCAAGAAATTCCCGTTTATCCTCCATAAAATAGTTCCTCCCTGCCCTCCGGCGTCTGCCGGTCAGTTTGTGCCGAGGTAGATCCTCTGTACCTCTTCGTTGGAAATGAGATTTTCGCAGGTGTCGGTCAGCTCGATCTTACCGGTCTGCAGGACGTAGCCGCGCTGCGCAGTTTCCAGCGCGATCCTGGCGTTCTGCTCGACGAAGAGGATCGTCGTGCCCTCGGCGTTGATGCGCTTGATCGACTCGAAGATCTCGCGGATGGTGATCGGCGCAAGGCCGAGCCACCAAAGAGCAGCATCGTCACAAACATGACCGACTGCTTGCGTACAAAGGTATCCGGGCTGACATAGCCGACCAGATGCGAGAGGATGGAGAGCATCGGCGGCAGATTCAGATAATTGTGGATGATAGCCGTGCCGTGGGCGCCGATGGCGTAGAAGCCTGCGTGGCCTATCGTGATCTGGCCGCTGTAGCCGAACAGGACGTCGATGCCGGAGACGACGATGATATAGAGCATCGCGTAGCTGCCAAGCAGGATCAGGTAGCTCTGATGGAACGCACCCATTATGAGCGGATATAGAATGGCGATTGCCAGCATGGGCAAAACACCTTTTTTACTAAGTTGACGGATCTGCTTCATGATTTCCTCCTTCCCGCGTCAGACGTCCTGAATAGCGCGTTCGTTGAACAGGCCTGTCGGCTTGATGCACAGGAACAGCAGCAGCGCGACGTACGCGATCAGGTTTTTATAGGCCGAGGACACATAGCCGCTGACCAGGATCTCGAGCAGACCCAGCAGGATACCGCCGACGATGGCGCCATACATATTTCCGTAGCCGCCGGCGATCGCACCAGCAAAGCCCTTGTTGCCGAGATTGGCTCCGAGGGAAGAATACACACCGTGCATCGGCCCGATGAGGATACCGGCCATTGCGGCCAGCATGGCGGAAACGCCCCAGGTGATGCCGGTCGTCAGGGAAACGTTGATGCCGCAGGATTCCGCGGCCATGGAGTCCATGGAAGACGCGCGCATGGCGGTGCCGAGCTTGGTCTTGTTCATGAACAGGTGCAGCACGACCATGCTGACCATGGACAGGATCAGGCAGAGGATGACCTCCGGCTGTACCGCCAGAAGGCCGAACAGCTTGACGGTCGACACCTTGAACACGGACGGGAAGTTCAGCGTCCAGGTGCCCCAGATCAGCTGGGAGCCATTCTGCAGGATATAGGAAATTGCGATCGTGGCCAGCACAACATAGATCGGCATGATCTTTTTATTGAGCAGGCGGCGGATGACGCCTTTTTCCAGCAGCATGCCGAAGGCAAATGCACAAAGCATCGTCAACAGCAGCGAAAGCCAGTACGGCAGACCGAGGATGGAATAGAACGTCAGGCCGAGGAATGCGCCGAGCGTCAGCATGTCGCCCTGAACGAAGCTCATCAGGCCGGAGGCCTTGTAGATGAGGCCGTATCCCAGCGCGATCAGGCCGTAGATGCAGCCGAGCATGACGCCGGAGATACAAAGTGTCAGAAATTTCAGCATGGGTATCCTCCTTCTCTTGGGGTCAGATCATAGGTAAACCGGTTCCAATCGCTTGGATCCGCGGAAAAAGGCGTAAAAAATCCCTCCGGCACACAGATCGCCGGTTGCCGGAGGGAATATGAGGCAAAACGCTTACTTGGCGAAGCTGACGACCTTGCCGTACTCGTAGATAAACACGTTGAAAGCGTCTGCGGAGTAGCTCTCATGCCGGCCGTCGGTGTAGTCGATAGTGCCGCCGATGCCGGTATAGGTCAGCTGGTTCATCGCGTCGCGCAGCGCTGCGGGGTCATTGGAGCCGGCAAGCTTTGCGGCCTGCTGCAGCGTCATCATAGCGTCCCAGACCTCATAAGCCCAGATGGAGGCGGGCAGCTCACCATATTCGTTGTAGTAGCTCTCGAGATAGCTATACATCTGCTCGTTGACGTTCGGCTTGGCCTCTTCCAGAGACGGCCAGGATACGTACAGGGACGGGAAAGCATAGCCGTTCATGGCGTCACCGGCGACCTCCTGCTGCGGGATGGAAAGCTCCTCGCGGCTGATGATCGTACCTTCAAAGCCGTACTGACGCAGCTGCTTGACACAGGTACCCATATAGTCGCCCTCGACTGCAAGGAACACGCAGTCTGGATTCGTGGAGACGATATTGATGCACTGGGCAGAGTAGTCCATCTCGCCGAGGTCAAAGGTCTCAAAGGCAGTGCAGTCATAACCGAGTTCGGTGCTCTGATCGCGGAACTGGGTGGCGTTGGTGATGGAAGCGTCGCCCTGGCTGAAGAGGATCGCCACGCTCTTAGCGCCCAGCGTATCGATCATGTTCAGGCAGGCGGGGATAGTGTTGTCCGTATTGAACGAGCCGCGGAAGCCATATTCAAAGCTTTCGGGATCGAGCAGCGCGCTGGAAATGCCCATAACCATCGTGAACACACCTGCGTCGTTGAGCGTCTTGGACGAAGCAAGCACCTCGCTGGACATCGGGCTGCTGATACAGATGGAGATCTTATCGACCGTCACCAGCTTCGTTGCGACCTTGGCCGCTTCCTCGGTGGAGGAAGTCGTATCGTAGGAAGCCGTTACGATTTGCTTGCCGTTCAGGCCACCCTCTGCATTGATCTTCTTGATGGCGAGGTTGATGGCATTGAGGTAATACGGGGAATCGGTCGCGTTCGCGCCGGACAGCGGGAGATAGTAGCCGATGGTGACCGTGTCGCCGTCGGCGGCAGACACGCTATCCTGCGTTGGCTGAGACGTGTCGGCTGCAGGTTCTGCCGCAGCCGGCTGCGCATCGGGCTGTGTCTGTGCTGCGCAGCCGACAATGGACAGCAGCAGCATAGCGGCCAATAAGAATGCGAGGATCTTTTTCATTTCTGGTTTCTCCTTGCTTTGAATTATTTTCGCTATTCAAGTTAGAAATTGTTCATTTCTGAGAAAAGTGCTCACGAAATATCCTTTTATTTCCTTGCTCGTGACCTTGTTTTTGATATAATAAACAACTGAAAAAACAGAGCGTATTGAAGCTCAGCATGCGGCTGTATCTGCTGGGGATCGCGGCGGCCGCGCTGGTTCCGCTCACCAGCTTTGTTCTGCGTGAAAAAAACCGCGCCGAGCTCCAGCTGCAGCAGCAGAACGACGCCCTTACCGCCGCGGCGCAGAGCGTCGACGCGGAGCTATCCGGCTGCTGCAGCACCATTGCGCAGTTCATCAACAATCCGGATCTGAAAAAATATGCCTCCGCCACAGAACGTGATCTGCAGGCAGAGGTGGAGCTGACGTACTATATTTATTTATCGACAGAGAACAACCCGGATCTTGTTAACTATTATCTGTACTACCCGGACGCCAATGTCATCCTCTCCGCGCACAGTGCGGCGCGAGCGGCGCAGAACTCCCCCTTTTATGCTGCTGTGCAGGCTTACACCAGCCAGGAAACAGCCATTTACACGCTGGACGTGGATGGACGAATTGGGTTCCTGTTCCCATTTGATTCTCATTTTTATATTGCCTATGAACTTATGCGCAGCGCACCGGCGCTGGTTTTTGCTGAGCTGGATCTGAATACGATCTTCTCTGTCCTGCCTGAATCGCTGCAGTCCGGGCGCAACGCGCTCTATATCATGGATCCGGCCGGTGCTGTCATCTATGAAAACATGTCTAACCGACTGCAGACACTTCTGTCGGACGGCACGCAGCGCTCGGTCCTCTCTGGGCAGGGACAGCATATCTGCCAGTCTGTTTCCTCCCTGACCGGCTGGACGTTCTATCACACAACGCCCGCAGCGACCGGCATGCAGATCTTCTGCAACGCGCTGGTGGCCAGCCTGCCATTTTCGCTCTGCCTACTGGGGCTGGCGGTCCTCGTGTATCTGTTCTTCAAGCGACAGGTCATCCAACCGCTACAGGGGATCCTGCAGCAGACACCTGTCGAACTGCCGCAGCAGACGGAGAACGAGCTTGCGCTCCTGTGCCACGCCCGCGAGCAACTGGTGCAGCAGACCAATTCGCACGCCTCGATGCTCGCGCGGATGCGGCCGGAGATCCTTAACCAGACCTTCTCTCGCCTGCTGCGCGGTGACGCATTTGATCCGACGGAGACGCAGGCGCTGCTCTCTGACCTAGGCTTCCAGTATCAGTTCAACGATCGGATCGTTGTTTTGCTGCTGCGGCTGCCGGAGCAACAGGAACTGCGCAATGAGTTGACGATGCTGCTGCCGCGGTTCGTGCAAAAGATCGGTTGGGACGATGCGCGGACGCATCTGTTGGCCGACGGACCGAACGCATACCTGTTTTTGATCGTCCACCCGGACGAATCCGTCCTCAGTATCAACGAAAGCTGCACGGCCAGCCTGCGCAGCGCGCTTGAAAGAAGCCGGATCTCCGACGTACCGGTCTGCAGCTGCATCTGCTATTCGCTGCTTGACCTGCACTCGGTCGATGACTATCTCACAGAGCAGCTCAGCCGCGTTCCACTGCAGGCAGAGCCGCCGACGGATGCGTCGGCCCCATATCTCCCGGCGGAAAAGAAGACACAGGCACATCTGAAGGCAGTCGCGGAGCAGATCCGCAGCGGCAAACTGACGCTGGCGCAGGAGACAGTGCTGCAGTTCCTGCAGGAGCGTCTCAGCGAGGACCCAGGGCTTTACCGCAATGATCTGATCGCTGCATGGATCCACCAGCTCTTCCTTGTGTTTTCTGTTTCAGAGGCGGAAGCGGCCGGGATCGAGCTGGCGCAGCGCCTGGGCACGGCGGAGCCGATCCCGGACGCGGACTGCCGGGAGCTGCTGGGGGCAGGTCATCCAGCTGTGCAGCGGCTGCTATCTGAAGTCGCAGAACAAGTACATTTTGGCCGCGAAAAAGCTGGTGCAGGAGCAATACAGCGATCCGACGCTCTCGCTCGCCTCGGTCGCAGAGGCACTCGGGATCCATCCGAACTACCTGAGCAAGCTGTTCAAAACCAGCATCAATCTGAATTTTATCGATTATTTACGCAGCTACCGGGTCCAACGATCCCGCGAGCTGCTGGAACGAGGGCTGTCAGTCAACGCAGTGGCGGAACAGACCGGTTTCTCTTCCCCACAGTCATTCATCCGCGTATTCAAAGCAAGCGTCGGCTGCACGCCGGGGCAGTATAGAAAACAGAACAAGTGAGAAAAAGCCCTCCCTGGTTCCACTTGATATGAGAACGCAAGTCGGGGAAGCCTTTTGGGGTGCACCCTGTAGGGGTGGGG
>OICD01001289.1_pt1 | contig 10986 bp, 9 predicted proteins | sample 1581161 | NCBI WGS metagenome assembly OICD01 (sample SAMEA3882546, study PRJEB24775) | human gut metagenome | biome: human-associated habitat; feature: intestine environment; material: feces | place: Netherlands | collected 2009/2010 | reverse complement strand
CAGCTCCCGCTGGGCAAAATCGTTCACCTTGATAACGGCACCGTCCATATCGAAATCCAGCTTTGCACGATTCTGGCCGATGTTCTCGATCTCAGAAATGGCGTCCTCGATATCATGCACCACATGGTAGCGCGGCGATACCGGCAGGCCAAGGCTCTTGAGGTAATCCAGACTTTCGGAGTGCTTGGTCAAAGTCTTGCCCCGTATCTGCTGCACATTGAACACAAAGATGGAAAGCCCCCGGCTGCCGGTGATGCGGGCATCTTTCTGCCGCAAAGAACCGGCTGCTGCGTTGCGGGGATTTTTAAAGGGTGCTGCACCCTGCAATTCCTGCTCGGCGCACAGGTGCTGAAAGGCCCCGTGGGGCATATATACCTCGCCGCGCACCTCCAGAAACTCCGGTGCGTCTTTAAGGGTCTTGGGGATGCTGCGGATGGCACGCACGTTTGCGGTAACATCCTCACCCACCACGCCGTCACCGCGGGTGGAGGCGCGGACAAGCTGTCCATTCTCATACTCCAAGCTGCAGGAAAGGCCATCGATCTTGATCTCTACGACATACTCCGGCTCTACTCCGGCCTCGCGGACGCGGCGGTCGAAGTCCCGCAGCTCGTCAAAGGAAAATGCATCCAGCAGGCTTTCCATCTTGACGGCATGGGTCACCTTGGGCAGCTTGCTGCTGGCAGTACCGCCTACCTTCTGGGTGGGCGATGTCGCTGTGACCAGCTGGGGGAACTGCGCTTCCAGTTCCTTCAGTTCCCGCGTCAGGGCATCGTATTCAAAATCTTCCAGCTCCGGCGCATCCTGATCGTAGTAAAGCCGGTTGTTTTTCTCAATAATTGCGCGCAGTTCTTTCACACGCTTTTTTGCCTGTTCCAGTTCCAAATATTCCACTCTCCCGCGATATCATTTTGCCGCCCGCCGTGCTGCTTTCCCGGCAGAAACAGTGCTATACACCGGACACAGCAGACGAGCGGCAGTCGTTTGCATTTGCATCTTCCTTAGTATACCACATCCATGGATGGTCTGCAAAGCGTTAAATACAAATCGTATTTTTGAAGTGCTCTCATGCTTTGAAATCGATATCAGTACAGTTTGCGCGTTGATTTACAATCACTTGCAAAAGATACTAAACGTATATTCGTTATATTTTACATCGATAATGCGTTTCATTTTAAGTATCCTTTTGTAGTGACTTTTAGTAATTCTTTGCGCTGCTTTTTTCTGCACAGGCACAGGCAAAAAGAATCCCCCTCCCCGACGCGGCAGCTTGTGCCATCCGGGAAAGGGGTACCGTTAAGTTTGCAGCTCAGGTGACCGGGATCAGCAACCGCTGTTCCTGCGGCAGACAGGCAAGTTCCTCTTCCAGCTGGTTTGCCGCAAGGATCTGCGCCGGGGCTACATGGAACCGCCGGGCCACTGCAAACACCTCCTCTCCGGCCTGTGCGTAGTAGATACGCAAGGCGATCTCGGGGTCGGTATCGGGCAGCGGGTCACCAAGGGTGATGCTGCCGATGACCGGGCTGGTTGTACAGCCCAAAATCGCGCCCTCTGCCCGGACAGTAATCGTAGCTTCCAGTGTGCCGCCCGCACAGGTGCACTGCACGTTCTCAGTGCTCAACCAGCATTCCGGCGCAAGCGCTGTTCCCTCCGGTGGCGTGATGGGCAGCGGGACAGCGACCTCCAAGGTTTTTTCGTAGCTTTCCAGCTCGCCGAGGGTGTTCTCTGCAAGGGCTGTTACCACCGCCTTTGCGGCAAGCACCCAGCCCTCCCCTTTTTGGACGGTCTGTTGGGGGCCGTAGTGCACAAAACAGGCCCGCAGCTGCGCCCCTGCATCCGGAAGAGGTCCGGAGCCTGTGGCGGTGGCGGTATCGTTCAGGGTGCAGAGCAACTGCTCTGTGACGAGCGGCTGCAATGTGAGTTCCGTTTCAAACCGGGTGGAAAAAGCATCCACTGCCACTTGCAGCTGATAGCTGCGCCATGCCCGCAGGTGCAGCATGACATTTGCCGTCAGCTGGGCGGCGGCGCTTTCTGCCTGCGACAGGGTAAAGCCCACCGGCTCTGCCACACACAGGCAGTGGCAGTCCTCGGTGATGCCCTCTAAATCTATTACCTGCTGGAAGGGCAGTGCCGCCGCCTGACTTTGCAGGGCAGTGTCCCCTTCTGCCCGCCATGCACACTGCACCCGCAGTTCCCCCTTGACAACAGCTTTACCGGCAAGCAGCTTTACCTCTGCCACACAGGCGTTGCCGGTAATATCCAGTACAGCCGCGGGGGGCTTTGCAAAGACAAGCTCTCCCTCTAAGGTAACAAGCTTATCCAGCACAGCTACACTGCGCACGCCTTGCAGGGTGCGCAGCTGCTGCTCGATGCCGCCATCTGCCAGTGCGGTGATCACCTCGGTCTTGCACTGGGTATGCACCGTGACCACCAGCCCATAGGCGCCCCGCACCTCGATACGGCGCGGGTCTGCCGCGCGGGTGTTGAGGTACTCCGTCTGCCCTTCCACCACGGCTGTCCATGCCGTAAAGGTAAGCTCCGGCAGTTCCAGCTGCCGGGTGAAGGGCAGCTTTTGCTCGGTCTGGCACAGGTCTTTTTCTGCTTCGCTCTGGTAAAACACCGTGCAGCGCAGATAGCCCTCTAAGGTAAGCCTGCCCGGCTGCAGCTGCCGCTGCAGCACCACCGGGCGGACAAAGCACTTGACCAGCTTACCCACCGGCGGCAGGTCATCCGAGATGCGGATATCGGTCTCCAGCGGAAGTTCTGCTTTTACGGTACAGCCTGCCCCGCCCTGCGGCAGCGTGTCCCGGAATATCTTCAGTTCCATGTGCAGTGTGCTCCTTTCCCTGTCCGTTTCCGTAAGAGTGTATGCGGCAGCAGGCGGCGGTATGCCGGCAGTAAAAGGCCGGTGTGCAGCAGCTTTGCCACACACCGGCCTTTTTTGGATTCAGTTCTCTTTGCGGATGCCGAACAGCTTGCGCAGAATGCCGCACAGCGCTTTCGGGCTGCGAATGACCACTACCTGCATCTCCACCCCGCCTTTCGCTCATGTTTACCCCATTATAGCGTCTGACGGGCAAAAATGTTCCGGGAAGAGGTTTAATCTGCGATGGTCTCCACCACCACAAGCGCGCCCTGCCGTGTGCTGATGGTGATGCAGTCCGATCCTTCGGCATATTCGTTGCTCACGCCCAGCGGATAGCCTGCTGTGAGCACGGCATCCTCTAACTCATAGAAGGAGCCTTTTTCATACACGCCCTCGGCGCGTCCCTCCATGGGGAAGGCGGAGAAGTAGAAGAACTCCTCCTTGGGATAGCGGCGGCTCTCGCCCGGCAGCACAAAGGTGATGCGGGAGCGCTCGTCCTGCAAGGCAGCGCGGATGCCGCGCTGCTCCAGCCCAAGGCCGGTGCACAGGTTTGCAAGGGTGTGCTCCACCCGCTTGCCGCCCAGTGCGCCCAGCAAAAGCACCTCGTCAAAGCCCTTTTGCGCCGCGAGCTTTGCGGCATACTCGGTATCGGTGTCGTCCTTGACGTGGGGCAACACAACGATATCGTCCGCATCCTGCTGCGGACAGGGAGCGGAATCAAAATCGCCTACAATGATATCCGGCTTGCAGCCCAGCCGTTCGCAGTTGCGGTAGCCCGCATCGCAGGCGATGATAAAATCATCGCTGCGCAGCAGGTGCTTGAGCTCAGGCTGCACCGGGCAGGCGGAAAGGATCACACAACGGGACATTTTATTCTTCCTTCCGTATTACACTTTCGGACGCTGCCAGTCCTTGACATCCTTTACCTCGTCGTACATGGCGCAGTAGCTGTCGTACCGGGTCTGGGAAAGTTTGCCATCTGCCAGCGCAGCCCGCACAGCACAGCCTTTTTCGCTGCGGTGGGAGCAGCCGGTAAACTGGCACTGCCCCAGATAAGGCCCGAACTCCGGGAAGGCGTGCTCCAGATTCTCCTTGGGGATGAACCCGGCACGATTCGCCTCCAGGCTGGCAAAGCCCGGCGTGTCGGCAATGCGTCCGCCGTAGGCTTCAAAGATGGTCACCTCACGGGTTGTGTGGCGGCCGCGTCCCAACTTCTGGCTGATGGCGCTGGTCTCGCGGGCAGCGTCCGGCAGCAATGCGTTCAACAGGGTGGATTTACCCACACCGGAGTTGCCGCAGAAAGCGCACAATCTGCTGTTGATCCACTGCTTTACTTCGTCCAGACCTGCACCGCTTTCGTAGTCGATGCGGATAAACGGCAGAGTGGACTTTGCATAGGCGTTTGCCAGAAAATCCGCCTCGGCAAGGTCGCTTTTGGTACACACCACCACCGGCTGTACGCCCTTATCCACCGCAATGGCCGAAAGCTTATCCAGAACCAGCGTGCTGGGGGTAGGCTGGGTGGTGCTGGCCACAAGGAACAGCACATCCAGATTTGCCACCGGCGGGCGCACAAAAACGTTTTTGCGTGGCGCGATCTGCGCAATGACCGCTGCGCCATTCTCGGTCTCCAGCGTCACCTCATCCCCTGCCACGGGGGTGATCTTCTGCTTGCGGAAGATGCCGCGGGGTTTGCACTCCACGATGCCATCCGGCGTTTTTACATAGTAAAAGCCGCCAATGCCTTTTACGATATAACCGTTCATGCATATCCTCCGTCAGCCCAACAGCGAGGACCACCAGTCCAGAATACCGCCGCCTGTGGAGCTGCTGCTGGAGCTCGGCTCGCTGCTGCCGCCGGTGCTCTCACCGCCGGTAGAACCTTCGCCCGTGGTGCCGGAAGTAGTGCCATCGCCACCCGGCTGCTCCGGTTCCTGTACCGGTGCAGCGCCCGCGCTGACCACAACGTTTACGCGGCTGTTCAGTTTTGCGGTAGTACCTGCCGCAGGGTTCTGGCTGAGCACCGTACCTGCGGGCTGGTCGCTGTATTCTTCACTCTGGCTGCCAAGCCCCAGATGGTTCTGCACCAGCAGGGTGCGGGCATCATCCACCCTCATGCCGGTAAGCGAGGGCACCTTGGTGGTGGTGGACACCTGCGGACGACTGATATAGAGGATGACCGTAGAGCCTGCCGCTACCTGCGTACCGGCGGCAGGGTCGGAGCGGATGACCGCGCCGGAAGCCACGGTGGTATCCACAGCCTGCGTGACCAGCACCGAAACGCCCAGTGCCTTGAGCTGCTGTTCGGCATCGGTCTGCACATAGTTGGTCAGGTCCGGCACGGTGACATACTGGGTGCCCAGACTAACGGTCAAAGTCACGCTTTGTCCCTCGCGGACGGTGCGGCCGGATACCGGCGACTGCTTATAGATATAACCGGCAGCATAGTTGCTGTTATATTCTTCTTCCCACTCCGGGGAGATCTGGCCGGATGCGATCTGATCCGTGGCCATGGCCTGATCCTTGGTCATGCCGATATAGTCTCCAAGGGTGACATCGGCCTTGTTGTTCATCAGGTTGGAGGAATCGTTCAGGATCATCCAGCACAGTGCCATGCAGGCCAGTGCAAAGGCAATGGTGATGCCGAACAAGGCCGGCAAAAAGACAGTGCGGCGTTTTTTGCCGGCCTTGTTCGGCATCTCCCTTGCCTTTTTTGCGGGGTGCGGGCTGTTCGTTCTGACGGATCGCGCGGTTCTGGTTCATGGTACGTTTCACCACCTTTTCGGGCGCTTCTTCTGTAATATACTGATATTCAAACAGCACGGAGGGGTTCTGCACATAGGTGTCCAGTGCTTCCAGCATCGCCCGTGCCGAGGGGTAGCGGTTCTGGGGGAGCTTTGCCATAGCCTTTTCGGTGATCTCCACCAGCGCATAGGGCACCTCCGGTGCCAGTTCGTGCAGCGAGCGGGGCTCGTCCGAGATCTGCTTGATGGCAACCTCCACCACGTCGTCAGCATCAAAGGGCAGATGACCGGAGAGCATCTCGTACATCATGACGCCCACAGAGTAGATGTCGCTGGTGCGGTCGGTCTCGTCTCCCTTGGCCTGCTCCGGGCTGATATAATGCACGCTGCCCATTGCCTTGCCGGCCAGCATCTGGTTATCTGCCCGGGAAATGCGGGCGATACCGAAGTCCATCATGCGCAGCTGGCCGTTATCCAGCAGCATAATATTCTGGGGCTTGATATCCCGGTGCACGACGCCGTTGGCGTGGGCATGCTCCAGCGCCTTGAGGATCTGGGAGATGAAGTGCACGGTCTCCCGGCTGGAAAGTTTGCCGCCCCGCTCGTTGAGATACTCCCGCAGGGTCATGCCGTCCACATATTCCATAACGATATACTGCAGATTGTCGTTGACCGAGACATCGTACACCTTAACGATATTGGGGTGATTCAGCAGCGAGATGGCCTTGGATTCGTTTTTAAAGCGGCGCACAAGATCCGGGTCGTGCATATACTCCCGCCGCAGCACCTTGACGGCCACCACAGTCCCGGCGGGCACAGGGCCGTTCTGTCCCCGCATGACCGCCTTATACACGTTGGCCATGCCGCCGGAGCCGATCAGCTCCTGCACCTCATACAGACCGTCCAGTCTTTTACCGATCAGGTTATCCATGGCGCACCTCCATCGGCTCTATCCCCACCAGCAGGGCGGTGATGTTATCCGGGCCACCGTTTTCGTTAGCGGTGCGGATCAGAGCATCCGGCAGGTCGTAAAAAGACTCGCTGCGCAGCAGCTGTTCCAGCTGCTCCATAGGCACAGCATTGGTCAGACCGTCCGTGCATAGCAGCAGAACATCCCCTGCCTGCAGCGCTACGGTGGTGAACTCCGGCTCCAGCCGGTAATCCACGCCCAGCGCCCGGGTGATGATGGTGCCGCAGTCCACCAGCTCCTGCACATAGGAGTGGTCGTGGGTCAGCTGCGCCAGCTTACCGTCCCGGTACAGGTAGGCGCGGGAATCGCCCGCGTGGCTCAGATAGGCCTTGCCGCCGCGCACCAGAGCGCAGACGGCGGTGGTGCCCATACCGGCCAGAGACTCCTCCCGCAGTGCCTTCTGGAACACATAGCGGTTGGCGCTGAGCAGTGCCTTTTTCAGAAAAGTCTCCTCTTCGCCGGGGATGCACTGGCTGTACTGCTCCTGAAAGCAGCGCTCGATGACGCTGCACGCACACTGCGAGGCTTCCCGCCCGCCGCGTGCGCCGCCCATGCCATCGCATACCAGCGCCCATGCTGCATCGCCGGGCAGTTCCCCGGCACGGTAGTCATCCTGATTGTCCTGCCGGACGCGTCCTACATCCGTTTTTCCTGCAAGTTTCATAGGTTTCTCCCTCTATTTATGCCTTGCCGTTCATTTCGTCGCGGCGCAACTGGCCGCAGGCGGCACTGATCTCACTGCCAAGGCGGCGGCGCACCGTAGCGTTTACGCCAAGACTTTCAAGCTTTTGCTGGAACCGGCGCACATTGGCTGCATCCGTAGCGGAGTACGGACTGCCGTCCACTGGGTTGATGGGGATCAGATTTACATGCGCACCCATGCCCCGGATCAGGTCTGCCAGCTGCTTTGCGCAGACATCAGAATCATTGACACCGCGCACCATGGAATATTCAAAGCTGACCCGGCGGCCGGTGGTCTCCTGATACCGGCGCACGGTCTGGATCAGCTGCTCCACCGGGTAGGCATCGTTGACCGGCATCATGCTGCTGCGGATCTGGTTGGTAGGTGCGTGCAGCGAGATGGAAAGGGTGAGCTGCAGTTTTTTCTCCGCCAGCTGGTCGATTTTGGGGACAAGACCGCAGGTGGAAAGGCTGATATTGCGCATGCCGATATTGACGCCCTCGGGCGAGGTGATATTTTCCAAAAAGCGCATTACCTCGTCAAAGTTATCCAGCGGCTCGCCGATGCCCATAAGCACGATATGCGAGATACGCTCGCCGATATCCTTTTGGGCGGTGTAGATCTCGGAGCAGATCTCGCCCGCTTCAAGGTTGCGCACCCGCCCCGCCTGTGTGGAGGCGCAGAACCGGCAGCCCATGCGGCAGCCCACCTGTGTGGATACGCACACGGTATTGCCGTAGTGGTAACGCATGACAACGGTCTCGATGCAGTTGCCGTCAGCCATGCGCAGCAGATACTTCACAGTACCGTCCTTGGCCTCCTGACGGCGCTCGATCTGCGGTGCAGCGATATAAAAGGTTTCTTCCAGCTTTGCCAGCAGGGTCTTGGGCTGGTCGGTCATGGCAGAAAATTCGGTGACCAGTTTCTGGTGTACCCAGTGGAAGATCTGCTTTGCCCGGAAGCCCGGCTGTCCCAGAGCTTTCAGCTCTGCGGTCAGCTCTGCCAGCGTCAGGGAAGAAATACAGCGTTTTTGTTCCATTCTGTTCTCCTATAAGAGGATACGACCCACAAAGGTCGTGGTTATTGCATTGCGGCGGCTTTTTGCAACACGCACAGGAAAAAGCCGTCCATGCCGGTGCGGGTGGGCACCGAAAGGCAACCATGCTCCCCTGCCGTCATTCCGGCGGGCAGCGGCACATCCGGTGCGCAGACCGCAAATTCCGGGTGGCGTTGCAAAAAGGCTGCGATCTGCTGCTGATTTTCTGCCGGATCGATGGTGCAGGTGGAGTAGACTAGCCGCCCGCCCGCCTTGAGCAGCGCCGCAGCGGTATCCAGAATTGCCGCCTGCGTGGCAAGCAGTTCTGCCTGCCGGGCAGCTTCCAGCTTTTTATAGCGCAGATCCGGCTTTTTTGCCAGAATGCCCAAGCCGCTGCAAGGCACATCCGTCAGGATGCGGTCTGCCATGGGCAGTGCGGGGTTCGGCTTGGTGGCATCATTACAAAGGGTATGCACCCCAGTAAAGCCCATGCGGTCTACCGCGGTGCGGATCAGCCCCACACGGTTCTCTGCTGCATCGCAGCTGTACAGCTCTCCTGTACCCTGCATCTGCTCGGCCAGCAGAATGGTCTTACCGCCGGGGGCAGCGCACAGGTCCAGCACCGTCTCGCCGGGGGCTGCGCCCACGCAAAGGGCTGCCAGCTGGCTGGCCTGTCCCTCCACATGGTAGTAGCCCTGTCGGAACAGTTCGTTATCTGCCGGACTGCCCGCGAACCGTGCCAGCACGCTGCCGGGCACGATGCCCTGCCGCACCTCTGCTGCGCCCTGCTCTGTAAGCAGCGCGCACAGCTGTGCAGCGCTGGCCTTGAGGGGGTTTGCACGCAGACTGGTCAAACCGCCATCGGCCTGATAGGTCAGGATGCCCAGTGCCTCGTCCGGGTAATTTTTGTGGAGGAATTCCGCCACATCCCGCCCGGCAGAGCCAAGCACCATCAGGCGCTGGATCTCGCCCGTAAAAACGGCAGCGTCCAGATCATAGCCGCAGGCCTTGCGCAGCACGGCATTGACAAGGCCGGAGGCGCTGGATTTTTTAAAGGTGCGAGTCAGCTTGACCGCTTCGTTCACCGCAGCGGAGACAGGCACCTGCATATAGCGTGCCTGTGCCAGTGCAGCGCGCAGAATCTCCCGCACGGGGGCATCCAGCTTTGCCAGACCCTTGGGCAGAAACTGCTCCAGAATATAGTCCAGCGTGCCGCGATGCTCCAGCACGGTGTAGAAGATGGCACTTGCAAAAGCCTTATCCCGGCCTTCCAGCTTCTGGCGTTTGAGCTCCGCGTCCAGCACCAGATTGGAAAAGCCGTCCTGCTCCTGCCGTACCAGTGCGGCAACTGCTGCCGCACGCGGATTTGCGGCCATCAGAGGCTATCCCCCGTTTTCAGGCGCAGACCTGCGGCAAAGGCAGTACCGTCCATAGGCTTTTTGCCCTCCGGCACGACTTCCAGCAGTTGGATAGCACCCTCGCCGCAGGCTATGGTCAGGGGCTTTGTAGCAAGCACAGTGCCGGGGGCTTCACCGTTGGCGGCAGCCACGCGGCAGGACATCACCTTAAGCTTTTTGCCGCCGGAAGTGATAAACCACGCACCCGGCCAAGGATTCATGCCGCGCACCCAGTTATGGATATGGGCGGCAGAGTCTGTAAGGTGGAACTCTGCCATCTCCTTGTTCAGCATGGGGGCAAGGGTGGCGTTTTCGTGGTCTTGCGGCACAGCCGTCAGAGTACCTGCAGCGATCTGAGGAATCGTTTCACACAGAGCTTCGGCGCCCACAGCGGTAACGCGGTCAAACAATTCGCCGCTGGTCTCCTCGGGGTCGATGGTGATTTTTTTGCAGTACAGCACATCGCCGGTATCCAGCCCCTCATCCATCTGCATGATGGAAACGCCAGTCTCAGCGTCACCGTTCAGCACCGACCACTGCACCGGGGCGCTGCCGCGATACTTCGGCAGCAGCGAAACGTGCAGGTTGATGCAGCCATAGCGGGGCATTTCCAGCACGGACTTCGGCAGGATGCAGCCATAGGCCACCACCACGATCAGCTCCGGGGCGAGGGCGCGGATGTTTTCATCCTCGCTGCCGTCCCGCAGGGTGCGGGGCTGGAACACAGGCGTGCCGTGCGCCAGCGCAACCTCCTTGACCGGCGGTGCGGTGAGCACCTGCTTGCGGCCGACGGGCTTATCCCGCCGGGTGTACACGGCACAGATGTCGTGCCCGGCAGCATACAGGGCTTTCAGGCACTCGGCAGCAATATCCGGCGTGCCCATGAACAAAATGCGCATCAGTTGTTTCCTTTCGCTTCGCGGGCGGCCTTTTTGCCTTCCTCGGTATCCTCATAGAAGTACTCGCTGGACTCCATGATGGTGATGCCGTCCAGATGGTCGTTCTCGTGCTGGATGCAGCGGCCCAGCAGGCCGTCAGCTTCCAGCTCGAACCATTCGCCGTTGCGGTCCTGTGCACGCACCTTGACGGCAACGGGGCGGGTCACAGCGCCGTTGTGCCCCGGGAAGGACAGGCAGCCCTCGTAGGCCGTCTCTTCCTCCTCAGAAACAGCAAGGATCTCGGGGTTGACGAAATCAATGAACTTGTACTCGTAATCCTCGGGGATCTCCTCCGGGGCATCGGTGGTGTCCCACACCACGAACAGGCGGCGCATCATGCCCACCTGCGGACC
>OICD01001276.1_pt1 | contig 11077 bp, 11 predicted proteins | sample 1581161 | NCBI WGS metagenome assembly OICD01 (sample SAMEA3882546, study PRJEB24775) | human gut metagenome | biome: human-associated habitat; feature: intestine environment; material: feces | place: Netherlands | collected 2009/2010 | reverse complement strand
CCGTCGACCTCCAGCGTGACAGGCTGGCGTGCTAACCGACTGCACCACCGGGCCACAGAACAGGAATGATTGTATCAGAAAATGTTGGATTTGTAAAGAGAAAATTTCATTATTTGAGGCGGGGTTCCCGGAAACGACCGGTTTCGTTTCCGGGGTTGCTTTCTTTTGATGGGTGTGGTATGATAGCAAAAAGTATATTTTCTTGGAATTGTGTCATATTTTGCATAGAGGACGTGTATTATCAATGAGAAAGCTGAGCCGCAGCGCATATGAGGACACTAAGGGACTTGTCCGGGCGGCGGAAACGCTGCTGGAAGTAGTGGTCATGACCCTGCTGTATTACGGCGCGTTCCGCAAGGGATACGAAATCGAACATTTTGTATACAAGGGCAAATATGTGCTGATGGGCGTCTATGGGGCGCTGCTGTACGTCATGTTCCTGAACTCCGACTGCACCCTGTTCGGGCAGCTCCACAGGCTCGATCTGATCATCGGACAGGTGATCTCCCTGTTTGTGGTGAATTTTCTCACATACTTCCAGCTATGCCTGATCGCCAACACCATGATCGCCGTGGGGCCGATGCTCCTGCTGCTCCTAGCGGAGATCGTCGTGGCGGTGGTGCTGATCTACGTGTACACGGAGCTGTATTATAAGCTGTACGCCCCCCACGACATGCTGCTGGTGTACGGCAACAAGCGGGGCATCGGGCTGAAGATCAAGATGGACTCCCGCCGGGATAAATATAATGTCAGCAAGCTGATGAGCATTGACGAGGGGTTGGAGGCAGTGTGCCAAGAGACCCGCAGGCACGACGCGGTCATCCTCACGGACATCCCCGCCCAGATCCGCAACGATATCCTGAAATATTGCTACCGCTACCGCATCCGTACCTACGTCGCCCCCAAACTCACGGACATCATGCTCCGGGGGGCGAAGAACAATACCCTGTTTGACACCCCGCTGCTCATGGTGAAGGGCACCGGCCTGACCCCCATGCAGCGCATCATCAAGCGTGCCATGGATATGGTGCTCTGCGGCATTGCCATGATTCCCGCCGCGCCGGTCATGCTCATTATCGCAGCTGCTATTAAAATCGAGGATGGCGGCCCGGTGTTCTACAAGCAGAAACGGATGACCCGGGGCGGGCGGGAATTTGAGATACTCAAGTTCCGCAGCATGATCGTGGACGCGGAAAAATACGCCGGCGCGGTGCTGGCCTCGGAGGACGACCCCAGAATCACGAAGGTGGGCAAGGTCATCCGTGCCGCCCGTCTGGACGAGTTGCCCCAGCTGATCAACATTTTGAAAGGTGACATGAGCATCGTCGGCCCCCGGCCGGAGAGAAAGTGCCTCGCGGACGAGATTTCCAAGGAAATTCCGGAATTCTGCTACCGTCTGAAGGTGCGGGGCGGTCTGACGGGCTATGCCCAGATCTACGGAAAATACAACACCAGCGCCTACGACAAGCTGCGTCTGGACATGATGTATATTGAAAACTATTCGCCGCTGCTGGACATCCGGCTGATCATCCTGACGCTGCGGATCATTTTCAGCAAGGACAGCACCGAGGGCATTGACGTGGCGATGGAGAACCAACGGCGCGCGGACGAGCTCTGGCGGGAACTGGACGAGGAGAACGAAGAGAAGGAAAAAGGAGGTGCGGAATGAGCAGAGGTCGTAAACGCAACAGCATCCCAAGAATCGCGTTCGTGGGGCTGACTATTATCATTCAGATCGTCTGGCTGATCGTAATGGCGGTGAAGCTGAACGCCCACTCCGCTTGGATATCCGCGTGCGTCAACCTGTTGAGCATCGTGGTGGTGCTTCGCCTGTACGGCAGACACACTTCTACTGCCATGAAAATGCCGTGGATCATGCTGATTCTGGCGGCTCCGGTGATGGGCCTGAGCCTGTTTCTGCTGTTCGACATTCTGGGTGACCCGGGCAGGGCGGGGAAGCGTATCCGCCGCTTCCGGGAGAAAATAGAGGGCAGCCTTTCCCAGAACGAGGCGGTGTTGGCACGGCTGGAATCGGAAAACCGTGCCGCCGGCAACCAGTTTCACTATCTTTCCGTCCATGAAAACTGGCCTGTGTACGAAAATACCAGCGTCCGCTATTTTGGCGACGGAGCCGAGACCCTGGAAGCCATGAAAGCGGATCTGGAAAAGGCTGAAAAGTTCATTTTCATGGAATATTTCATCGTGGCGGACAATTCGGCCTTTCAGGAGATACGGGAAATTTTGGTACGCAAGGCGCGTCAGGGGGTCGAGGTGCGGCTGATGTACGACGACATCGGCAGCCTTGGCTTCGTGAATCTGCGCTTTGCCAGAGGGCTGAGCGAGGACGGCATCCGCTGCAGGGTGTTCAACCCCGCTGTGCCGGTGGTCAATCTGTTTCTGAACCACCGGGATCACCGGAAAACCACGGTCATCGACGGCAAGGTGGGCTATATCGGCGGCTACAACCTTTCGGATGAATACTTTGGCCGTGCCCGGCCCTACGGGGTGTGGAAGGACACCGGCCTTCGGCTGGAGGGCGAGGCGGTCCGGAGTCTGACGGCGTCGTTTTTCGAGCTGTGGAACGTGACGACCAAGGAAGACGAGGACTTCGCACGCTACCTCAACATCTGTCACAAGGTAACGTCGGAGGGGTTCGTGCAGCCATTCAACGATAACCCCTTGTCGGAGGAGCGCACGGCGGAAAATGTATATCTGAATCTGATCGCTCAGGCGGAAAAGACGCTGTATATCACTACACCGTACCTGATCATCACCGACGAAATGAGCCGGGCGCTGCGCCTTGCGGCCAAACGGGGTGTGGACGTGCGGATCATTACGCCGGGAATTCCGGACAAAAAAGTGGTATTTGCCATCACCCGCTCCTATTATTCCGGCCTTGCCCGGCAGGGCGTGCGGATATTCGAGTATACGCCGGGCTTCTGCCATGCAAAGCAGTGCCTGTGCGACGGGAAGATCGCCTCCATAGGCAGCTCGAACTTTGACTACCGAAGCCTGTATCACCATTTCGAGAACGACGTTCTGCTCTACGGCTGTGACGCGATTGGCGACATGGCGCGGGATTTTGACGTGTTGTTCTCCCAATGCAGCGAGGTCACTCAGCGATACAGCACCGGAAGCGGGGCAATTCTGCGGATTTGGCAGTGCATTCTTCGGCTGTTTGCGCCGCTGGTCTAAAAGAAAGAGACGGAAAGCGAAAGCTTTTTTGACAGGTGATCGTAAAACAGCAAATGGAGCGTATCGGTACAGATACGCTCCATTTTTCGTTCCAACATATGCAGCCCCTACCTCTCCCAAGGGGAGAGGCAAGGGGTGACCACCGTTTCCTGCCAGTCGCCGGAGAAATCGCATATTCTGTGAACGCCATTTTATCTTTTTATGAACTTTAGCACTCAGACCTTGACAGTGCTAAAAATCGTGGTATAGTGTAGGCGTACCAAAAAGAGGGGCGAAAAAAAAGAAAGCCCCTCCGCAGGGAACATAGAAGATTTGAATGGAGGAATGACTTATGTTGCCCAGCATTTTTGGAGAAGATTTGTTTGATGATTTCTTTAACGATCCCTTTGGCATGATGAACGTCTCGGAGGGCCGCAGCCCCCTGTATGGCAAGCACGCCAAGAACCTGATGAAGACCGATATCCGGGAGAAGGAAGACGGCTATGAGCTGGCGGTCGATCTGCCCGGCTTCAAGAAGGACGAGATCAGCATTGACCTGAGCAATGGCTACCTGACCATTCAGGCCGCAAAGGGTCTTGATAAGGATGAGGAGGACAAGAAGGGTCGCTACATCCGCCGGGAGCGTTACGCTGGTTCCATGAGCCGCAGCTTCTACGTGGGCGATGTGAAGCCCGAAGAGGTGTCCGCCAAGTTTGAGAACGGTATTCTGACGCTGGATGTGCCGAAGGCCGGACAGAAGAAGCTGCCCGAGAACAATCGGATCTGCATCGAGTAACCCCCAAAAGCGCCGCGCCACGGTTTGCATGAACCGTGGCGCGGATTTTTTATTTTTCGCCCAGCACCAATGTGCGCAGGACGGGAATGCGCTTGATAAGCGCGATCAGCGGCGGCAGGAGCAGCGCCAGCAGCACCGGCAGAAGCAGATACATGCTCCACACGGGGAAATGGAGCAGCTTATCCATCGCCCAAGCCAGCAGCACCAGCAGGGGGTTGTGCAGGACGTAGATGCCGAAGCTGCGGCTTGCCATGCAGCGGGTGAAGGCAGTCTCCTTATCCAGCCACCGTTTTCCCGCGCCCAGCACCCCAAGGCAGGCAAACCACGCATAGAGATTGGTAAGCGGGGCTTTCAGATTGTTGAGAGCCGCGTAATTCTGTCCCCAGAAATGCACCGTGTAGACGACGGCCAGCACGCCGCTCACGGCAAGCATACAGGGTGCCCATTTGGCGAGCAGGGACTGGATCTGTTCGTGGGAGAACAGAATGTAGCCCGCGAGGAAGCAGAACAGGTAGAAACCGTTGCGGTAGACCTCTATCACGGGAGTGTTCAGAATATAGGCGCTGCCCCACATGCCGAGCACCAGAAGGCAGATGACGGGGAAATTCGCCTTGCCGCCCAGCTGCCACAGCCGGTCTTTTTTGTCCAGCTTCCGAATCAGCACCAGCACCACCTCGCACAGCTCTTCCGATCTCAAGTTTGATGCCGGACATGCACCACACAAGATATTTGGCAAACCCCGGAACCTGACCGCCGCCAAAAATGTTTGCGTACTGGTCGGTGACCCAGCCGGTGCTCCACCCGATGAGGAAGATAATGGCGATGGAGGGAATCAGTTGGCGGCGGACTTTGCCTTTCAGGTATTGCTTTCCCGTCTGCTTTTCCAGACTGTACCGGGCGCAGATGCCGGAGATCATGAAAAGTGCCGCCATGAACCATGGGTACAGCACGTACAGCGGCGCGTCCAGCGCCGGAATGCCGGGGATAAGTACGTTGGTGATGACACCGACGCTGTTGAACTGGTAAAATACGTGATACACTGCGACGGACAGCACGATGCCGTAGCGCAGATTGTCAAGAAACGGTTTCCTCATCATTTTCCTCCCCGCAGATGGCGGTTGATATGGTTGGTTCTGTGCCGGATGGAAAGCAGAATGATTCCCCAGATCAGGGCGTAGCCCACCGCGAAGCATAGGGTAAAGACGCCGATAAATGCCCAGTCCCGGGGGATCCAGTTGTTCAGCAGATAGATCAGCAGATAGTCCAGATACAGCGCTCCGGCGTGAATTGCCGTAGCGGAGAGCAGCGGCAGACGCTCAATCTGATAGACGACGCCGATGCCCGCCGCGATGAAGGCCAGCAGCGTCACCGTCACGATCCCCATGCAGACCTCTCCGGGGGCGAGGGAAGTGACCTGCCCGTTGGCGCCCAGAATGCCGTAGATCATGGCGAGGATCAGCGGCCCGCCGGAAGCGGCCAGCAGACCTCGTTTCAGAAATGTCAGACAATATTGCTTCATACGTGATCGTACCTCCTTTTGATTTCCGCGAAGCACCGCCGGGAAACATATTCCCGGTAGCCGCTTCGGAAGACGGCGTCCACCGCGCCGTTGAAGGAAGCGGTGAAGCGCTCCAAATGGGCTTCGTTGGCAAGCGCCGACTTGTTGATGCGGATGAAGGACGCGGGAAGCATGGCTTCCAGCTCGTACAGCCGCAGCTTTAAGCGGCAGCGTTCGCCGCTGCGTGTAACGGCATAGGTCTTCCCATCCAGAACGGTGATGCACTCGATATCGGAGAAGGGGAGCATCCGCATACCGTCCTCGGTGTACGCCGCGATCCGGTCAGAGCCGTCATGCTGCAGGACAAGAAGCTCCATTTCGTCGGTAAGACGGCTGCGCTCATGGACGGTGGCGACCACCGTTTCCTCCTGCGTTTTATCAATAACCAGCTTGAATTTCATGGGGCACCTCCTTGCGCTTACACTATAGCACAAAAGAAACCAAAAATGTTGAAAAATCCGTTCAACGGTCATTTTTGACCGCTGAACGGCAGAAGGGCATTCTATATCCGCGCAAGCAGCGCTTTTGCGGCGTCCGCGACCTGAGGCAGAAGGTACTGTCCCAGCTCGCCGGGTTTCACCCAGCGGCAGGATCTGATCTCTTTGGCCTGAAGCTTTGGTTCGCCGTGGACTTCGCCCAGAAAGAAAACGACCTGCTTTCTGGCAACGGAGCTGATGCGGTATTCCGTGGCGGCTCTGGCACCGGGAATCAGCCGCGTCCGGAATCCGGTCTCCTCGAAAAGCTCCCGGAGGGCGGTTCGCTCCTCTGTTTCCCCGGCCTCCATGTGTCCCTTGGGGAAGCTCCACGTTCCGGAACCCCGCTGGAACAGAAGCAGAAATTCCGGTTCCACGCCGGCCCGCCGGAAGGGGACGACCCCGCAGGATTTCTGAAAGATGGAATCAATGGTGCTGATAAAATACTGCTCCTGAAAATGGACGGCCTCGGCGATCTGCCCCTGATGGAACGAAAGCCCCTCCGGCGCGACCACCAGCTTGTCCTCGCAGTCGTTGTGCCGCCGGATGACGGCGATGACCCGCCCTGTAAAGTCGGACAGGGGCGTATCCACGCCCAGTATGTACGCGTCCTGTTCCTCGCCGTCGCCGCCCATCAGCCCCGGGACGAACCCGTAATTGATGGGATACAGAATATCGCCGTGAAGATATCCGACCGGCCGATCGACATGTACCGTTACGACCTTGCCCAGCAGCTTCCGGGTGCTCCTGCTTCGCCAGTCCATCATCGTCCCCCCGTTTTTCTCAAAAGTTCGACAAAACGGTGCCATTTTACATGGAGCGGGGCAAAAAGTCAAGCAGGAAACCAATTTTTGTGGCGGCGGGGAAAGGATTGCTTATTTTTTTCATATCGCTTGTTTTTTTCGCGGAATCACGCTATAATGATAGAGAATATTTTTTGGAGAGGATCGTATGGCAAATAAAAATCAGGACTGGGACGATCTTGGAAGAAGCATTCAGGACATTGTGGACAGAGCCGTCAATTCCCGGGACTTTCAGAAGCTGAACCAGACGGTCAGTCAGGCCGTGGGCAAGGCCGTAGATATGGGGAGCGAAGCCGTCCGCAAGGCGATGGAAGCTGCCGCCCGTCCCACGACCCCGCCTGCCAGACCTGTTTACCGGGAGGTCGAGGCCACGGTCGTGGAGGAAAAGAAAGACCTTCCCGTGCTTTATGCCGGAACCGGCGGCGAGACTGCCGTAGGACTGGTGAAGATCGTAGGCGGCGGTCTGGCGCTGCTCACCGGGTTCATATCGCTTATTTCCCTGCTGGTCAGGCTGATCATGGGAATTGGTCTGGGAATCGCGTCTACCGTGATCACGGTTGGCGGCGTCGTTGCCGGAACGTGGCTGATCGTCAGCGGCATCCGCAAGCTGGGATGGGTCAGCCGGTTCAAGATGTACAAAAGAACCCTTGGGGAGAGCACCCATTGCACGCTGGAGCGGCTGGCGCGGAGCGTTGGAAAGAACGTGAAGTTCGTCCGCAGGGAATTGCAGAAGATGATCAACAAGGGGCTGTTTCTGGAAGGGCATATGGACAGGGAGGAAACCTGCCTCATCACCAGCGACGAGACCTACCAGCATTATGAGCAGAGCCGTCTGGCTCTGGAAGAGCGTCAGCGGCAGGAAGCCGCCGCCAGCGCCCCGAAGGTGTCCAGCCCCCATGACCCACAGGTACAGGAGGTTCTGGATCGGGGCAACGCCTTCATCGCCCAGATACGCGCCTGCAACGACGCCATTCCCGGGGAGGAAATTTCTGAGAAAATCTCCCGGATGGAGTTGATCGTCCGCCGTATCTTTGAGCGGGCGGAGGCGCATCCGGAGGTGGTCCCCGACCTGAAGAAGCTGATGGACTACTACCTGCCCATGACGGTGAAGCTCCTGAACGCCTACGCGGACATGGACGCCCAGCCCGTGCAGGGGGAAAACATTCAGGCTTCCAAGAAGGAAATTGAGGCCACGCTGGATACGCTGAATCTGGCCTTTGAGAAGCTGCTGGACGACCTGTTCCGGGATTCCGCCATGGACGTTTCCAGCGACATTTCCGTCCTCAACACCCTGCTCGCGCAGGAGGGACTGACGGAGGACGGCCTGTCCCAAGTGAAGAAACAGCAGACATTATAAAAAACTAGGAAGAGGAGATCAATTATGGACGCTGAATACAAGGATATGAACGAATCTGCCCCCATCCCCAGCCTGACTCTGGAGCCGGAGCTGGAAAACACGCCCAAGCTGGTCGTGGCCGAGGAAACGAAGCTGCAGCAGACCAAGGTCGCCGAGCCGGTGCTGACCCCTCAGGAGCAGCAGATGGTCAATGATTTTGCCCAGAAGATCGACGTGGAGAACACCGCCCAGATCTTGCAGTACGGCGCGGGCACCCAGAAGAAGATGGCCGACTTCTCCGACGCTGCCCTTGCCAATGTGCGCACACAGGACTTGGGCGAGGTGGGCGACCTGATCGTCAACGTGGTGGGCGAGCTGAAAGGCTTCGACGCCGAGGAGGAAAAGGGCTTCTTCGGCTTCTTCCGCAAGCAGGCGAACAAGCTGGAGGTCATGAAGAGCCGCTACGCCAAGGCGGAGGTCAATGTGGAGAAGATTGGCGACGCACTCCAGCAGCATCAGGTGCGGCTGCTGAAGGACTCCGCGATGCTGGATAAGATGTACGAGCAGAACCTTGCCTACTTCAAGGAGCTGACCATGTACATTCTGGCGGGCAAGAAGAAGCTCCAGGAGGTACGGGAAGGCAAGCTCAAGGAGCTGGAAGCCACGGCGCAGGCCACCGGCCTTGCGGAGGACGCGCAGGCGGCAAAAGACCTGGCGGACAAGTGCAACCGGTTCGAGAAGAAGATCTATGATCTGGAGCTGACCCGCACCATTTCCATCCAGACCGCGCCCCAGATCCGCATGATCCAGAACAACGATAATGTGATGGTGGAGAAGATTCAGACCACGCTGATGAACACCATCCCCCTGTGGAAGAATCAGATGGTTCTGGCGCTGGGCATTGCCCATTCCAACGAGGCCGCGCAGGCGCAGCGTCAGGTCAACGACATCACCAACGCCCTGCTGAAACAGAACGCCGAGAAGCTGCACATGGCGTCCGTGGAGACAGCGAAGGAAGCCGAGCGGGGCATTGTGGACATCGAAACCCTGAAAAAGACCAACGCCGAGCTGATCCAGACGCTGGACGACGTGATGAAGATTCAGTCCGAGGGCCGGGAGAAGCGCATTGCCGCCGAAGCGGAAATGGCAAAAATGGAGAACGACCTCAAGGGCAAGCTGCTGGAGATCCGCGGCGGGGTATAACGCTAGAAAACGCAGTACCGGAATATCACCGGTACTGCGTTTTGGATTTGATAAAGGCGACCCCGTGGAACACGGGATCGCCCAAGGCTACAAAATTTCCTCAGCAGCCGAAACCGCACAGACGGCTCAGCAGCTGCCAAATGGAGCTGCAATCAGAATTGTTGGTGTTGCAATTGAAAAAGAACATCTTGCCAACCTCCTGTTTCAGTATTTGCCTCGCGAAGACAAAAGGATTGTAACTGATTTGTAATCAATTTTCAAGCTGTAAATTCTGGAAACCAGGTCGTGTCTGAAAGCTGGCGAAATGACCAACAGCGAGGGATTTTTGCCATGGGCAAGCCATTTTTCCGCAGGAATACTGGATATGTATTTCAAGGGAAAATGGCGCGGCACAGGGGAAAAAGACCTGCTGCTTGGGCGTTTTGACAACTTTCAGATACGGCCTGAGGTAAAAATGAGATTATTTGAAGGAATTATGAACGATAAAGTGGAAAAATACAATATTCCATACCGCGTTATCCGCAGCAGCCGCAGAACCATTTCGGTGCAGATAGCCCCAAGCGGCGAGGTGCTGGTGCGGTGCCCCCGACGGATGTCCAATGCGGATATTCGCAGGTTCGTGGAAAGCAAATCCGGCTGGATTGAAAAGCATCTGGAAAAGCGGACTGCCGCGGCGCGGCTTCCCGTGTTTGCGGATGAGCAGCTGCAGGTGCTTGCCCGGCAGGCGCGGCAAACCATCCCGGAACGTGTCGCGCATTTTGCACCGCTGGTGGGTGTGACCTATGGCAGGATCACCATCCGCAGTCAGCATACCCTGTGGGGAAGCTGCAGCAGCAAGGGCAATCTGAATTTTAACTGCCTGCTGATGCTCACGCCGCCGGAGGTGCTGGACTACGTGGTCGTCCACGAGCTGTGCCACCGGAAGGAGATGAACCACTCCGCCCGCTTCTGGGCGGAGGTCGAGCATGTCTTACCGGATTATGAAATCCAGCGGAAATGGCTGCGGGAAAACGGCACGGCGCTGATTTCCAGGCTGGAAAAGTAGTGTAAACGTTTTTTTCGACAAACGCACGCACCGAATCGCCCCCCGGATACTATAATGGTTATGGGAGGTGCGATGTGGAACATTATGTCTGGTTGGCGCTGGCGGCGACACTGGGGACTTGGTTTGTGACGGCACTTGGCGCTGCCACGGTGGTCTTTTTCAAATCCCCCAGTGCCAGAGCGCTGAATCTTATGTTGGGCTTTTCTGCCGGCGTGATGATCGCGGCCAGCTTCTGGTCGCTGTTACAGCCCGCCATTCAGCGGGCGGAGGCCGTAGGGAACACACCTGCGTGGCTTGTGGCGGTATCCGGGTTCCTGCTGGGGGCGCTGTTCCTGTGGGGGTCGGATAAGGCCGTCTGCTTTGCCAGAAAAAGAGCGGGCATGGGAATGCCCGGAGAACGTATGAACCGCATTATCATGCTGGTGCTTTCCATCACCCTTCACAATATCCCCGAGGGGCTTGCCGTGGGCGTGGCCTTCGGGGCGCTGGGGACCGGCGCAAGCCCGGATGGGCTGATGGGGGCGGTGTCCATTGCCGTGGGCATCGGCTTGCAGAATTTCCCGGAGGGGGCGGCGGTGTCCGTGCCGCTGCGGCGGGAGGGCTACTCCCGGCGCAGAAGCTTCCTGCTGGGGCAGGCCTCCGGCCTGGTGGAGCCGGTGTCCGGTGTGATCGGCGCGCTGCTGGTGGTG
>OICD01001274.1_pt1 | contig 11082 bp, 10 predicted proteins | sample 1581161 | NCBI WGS metagenome assembly OICD01 (sample SAMEA3882546, study PRJEB24775) | human gut metagenome | biome: human-associated habitat; feature: intestine environment; material: feces | place: Netherlands | collected 2009/2010 | reverse complement strand
CAATGGCTGCCATGGGATAATGGCGGTATACTCCTCCGGTGGGAAGAAGGTGTTGAAGTGAAAACAAATAAGACATTGGCACAGAAGCTGTGTCTGCTGGATCTGGTGAGTCTGCTGTCGTATACGGCGGCTCTGCTGGCAGCGCTGTGTTTTTTGGTGCTGCTGCCCGGGTGCAGCCTAGGGGAGAAGGTGGATCGCGAGCCGGTGCAGACACTGGAATGTACCCGCCCGGCATCCCTGTCCGGGCTGTATCCGGCGGGCGGCAGCGTGGTGCTGATCAGCTGGGCGGACTATGAGAGCGGCAGGACCACTGTGCAGCTGGTGGATGCGGAAGCGGACACCGTGAAGCGTGAGGTCACGCTGGATGGGGTTTGGGATACGAAGCGGCAGGCCCTGGCGCATGGATTTGCGCTGTGCGACCGGGAGACGAATCGTTGGAAGCTCCTGGACGATGTGCTGACGGAGACAGGCAGCTTTGATGCGGAGAACGTGGATGGCTTTTTCTCATATGACGGGGAGAGCTATTACTTCCTGCGGGACGGGGTGCTGCATTGTCAGAACGTAGCCGGAGGAGAGGCACAGCCGGTAACGGCGCTGTCACAGCTGCGGTTCGCGGAATTGACGGCCTATGATGCGGCAAGCGGGCGGATGGCGGCCCTGTTCCTCCTGTCACCCTACGGCAGCGTCTGCGGTACGGCGATCTTTGACCCGGAGACGGGGGCGATCAGCCTGCTGCAGGAGCAGCGGTATCAGGTGATGTTGGCGCCGGCGGGCGGCATGAGCCTGCTGGCCTTTGACAACGATAAAATGGGATATTCCGCCCTGTGCGGCAGCGGCGATACGTTCTGGTTCGCCGATGCTTCGCTGTTTCTGGACGCGGGAGGCGCGCTGTACGCCGTCGGCGATGCGGAGGAGCTGATCGGTGTGGGAACGGGCCGCACGACGCTGTATAACGTGGGGGAGAGCATCACGGCCTGCGACCTGACGGCTAACGGTATCGCCGGAGAGATGTACGACTGCTGCGTTCTGCCGGAGGCAGGCCTGCTGGTGGGCGGCATGTATGAAAACGGCGCCTTCCGGCTGTACGTTATAGACCAGGCGCAGCTGACCTTCAAGCCGGTAGCGTCAGCGGTGCCCGTCCCGTCGCCGCTGACGGTGAATGAGACACTGCTGCAGGCCTATTGGGGTGCCCTGAACGGCCTGCCGGTGGCAGAGAGCTTACAGGAGGCGCGGCAGCAGGCGGATGTGTTGGAGCAGCGATACGGCGTGCGGATACTGCTGTCCTCCCAGTGCCGGGAGGCAGCGGCGCTGAGCAGCTATCCTATCACCCTGTCGGACACCATGGACACGGAAGCAGAGCTGAACGGCGTCCGCGCCGTGCTGGCGGCGATGGACCGCAGCTTTGCCCTGTATCCGGAGGGCTTTCTGGCGCAGTTCCGCAACCGCGCCGGTGAGGGCGGGCTGTGCTTCCTGCTGGTGGCTCACATCGACAGCGACTATGGCGTGGTAGGCTGCACCTACGATTCGGCGGACTGGCAGTATATCGCGCTGGATGTGCAGGCGGACTATATGCGGGAGGGCACTGTCTGCCACGAGATCTGGCACGCTACGGAGAACGAGATACTCTCACGCGATTACACCGCCTTCAACTGGGATGACTGGAATGCGCTGAACCCGGCGGGCTTTACCTATTGGAACGACAGCGGTGACTATGACCGGTACGACGCCCGCTGGACCATGTTCGACAACGGCGAGGGCGTGTACTTTGTGGACAGCTACGCCAAGCTGGCGGCACAGGAGGACCGGGCGCGGATCATGGAGTATTTCATGGTACATGAGGACGAGGCGGGGCTGCTGATCCAGTCAGACGCCATACGGCAGAAGCTGGAATGGATGTGCCGCGCTGTGCGGGAGTGCTTCGATACCGCCGGATGGGGAACGCCCCGCTGGGAGAAGCTTTTGTAAAGCAAAAGGAGCAATAATGATACCGGAATGGAAAATTTACCCCCGCTCTCAGGGACACAGTACCGTGTACCTGCAGAACGTGGTCACAGATCCTGCCATACAGGTGGGGGCGTACACCATTTATGACGATTTTGTCAATGACCCCCGGGACTTCCAGCGGAACAACGTGCTGTACCACTATCCCGAGTGCAACCATGACCGGCTGATCATCGGAAAGTACAGCTCCATCGCCTGCGGGGCGAAGTTTATCTTCAACGCGGCCAACCATACGCTGAACAGCCTGTCTACTTACCCGTTCCCCATCATGTTCGAGGAGTGGGACCTGGGGACGGCGTGCGAGGACATTGCCACCGCCTGGGATAACCACGGGGATATCGTGGTGGGCAATGACGTATGGATCGGCTATGAGGCCGTGATCCTGGCGGGCGTTACCATCGGCGACGGCGCCATCATCGGCAGCCGCGCCGTGGTGACAAAGGATGTGCCGCCCTACACCATCGTGGGCGGCCTGCCGGCCAGGACCATCCGCAGGCGGTATGACGAGGAGACCGCCGCGCGGCTGGAGAAGCTGCGGTGGTGGGACTGGCCGGAGGCGCAGGTGCGGCGGGCTATCCCGCTGCTGCAGGCCGGCGATCTGGACGCCCTGGAAAAGTTGGTATAAGGCCGGCGGCCGTGGACCAGGCGTACACGCCGGGCACTTTCTGACCCTGCTGTAAAAGAGTATCTGAGGGATACGTGTATACGGACAACGAAATGAGCCCTCCGGCAGCTGCCGGAGGGCTTTCAACTGCCTGTTGCGAAACGGGCCGGGGAAAGGTATAATCTAAGGAGAACATACTGCGGAACGGCGAGAAAGGAGAAACCTATGGGTAATGTGGCAGCGGACCGCGCATGGGATGTCCGCCCGGTGACGGAGGCGGACATAGAGGCGTATCTGGACATCTATCTCAATTCCTATCCGGCGTACAAGACGCTGGACGAGGAATGCCGGGCACACTACCGGAGCAAGCATCTTACGGAGCTGCGGGAGGACACCCAGACTCGGACGATGGGCCTGTTTGAGGGCGGCACACTGATCGCCACCATGAAGCTGATCCTGTTCTCCATGAACTTCTTTGGGGTCATGCAGCCTGCCTGCGGTGTGATGGCGCTGGAGGTACACCCCCTGCACAAGAAGAAGGGCGCGGCGCTGTATATGATACGGTATGCCGAGCGCTATGCACGGGAAAACGGCGCGCTGCTGACCATGCTGCTGCCGTTCAACATCGGCTTTTACCGTCGGATGGGCTACGGCTTTGGCGGGAAGTTATATGAATACCATCTGCCAACCGGGGCACTGCCGCGGTTGGACGGAGAGGTGCGGGCGCACCTGCGCCTGCTGCAGCCGGAGGAGTTTGACCAGGCGATGGACTGCCAGCGGCGCTTTGCCGCCCGAAACCATGGCATGGTGGAGAAGTTCGACGAGGAGCTGCGCGGAGCCCGGGGGGATATTCAGGTACGCCGTATGGGTTATTACGACGGCGGACGCCTGTTAGGCTACGCGGCCTATCGGTTTGAAAGCGCCAGTGCGTGCAACTATACCCAAAACCGGCTCAGCGTGGAGGAACTGGTGTATGAGAACGGCACAGTGCTGCGGGCGCTGCTGGGCGGCCTGCGGATGCAGGAGGATCTGGCCCAGACAGTGATACTGCGGACGGGGGAGGAGGATTTCCACCATCTGCTGGACGATCCGCAGGACGTGTCCGGGAACTACATCGACTACGGCTTTTTGCAGACCAATGTTTCCGCCGTGGGGACCATGTTCAAGCTGACGGACGGGGCGGACTTCGTGCGGCGGACCGGCTATCGGAATTTCCCGGCGGGGACGCTGACAGCGGCCTTCCGCTATCGGGATGAGATGGCGGACCGGGAGGAGGAGCTGCGTATCGGCTTTGCCGATGGCCGCTGGGCCGTGGCAGAGGGGACCGCGGACGTGACGGTGATCTGCCGGCAGGGGGATCTGGCGGCGCTGCTGATGGGGTCCTGCGGTCTGGCGGCACTGCTGCGGCTGGGTGCGGCGTCCGCAGATGACGCCGAAAAGGCGCGGCAGTTGGCGCAGCTGCTGTACTGTGTCCAGAAGCCCTGGCTGAACGCGGATTATTGAGCTGCCGCGGTTGACAAATAGAAAACAACGCAGGAGGACAAGAGATGCGGAACATATTGAAGGAAAAGCTGGCCAGAGGCGAGAAGCCGCTGGGCACATTCGTGGGTACCGGCAGTGCTGCCGTTGTGGAATGTCTGGGCTGTGCGGGGCTGGATTTTGCTATCCTGGACAATGAGCACAGCCCCATCGAGGCGGAGACAACCGCCCGGCTGGTCTGCGCCGCGGAAAGGCGGAACATCACGCCCCTGGCCCGGGTGCGGGAGATCAGCCGCCCGGCGATCTTGAAGCTGCTGGACGTTGGCGTGCAGGGGATCATTATTCCAGATGTGCACAGTGCGGCGGAGGTGAAGCGCGTGGTGGATTACGCCAAGTACGCCCCGGTGGGGCAGAGGGGGTTCTGCCCGTCCCGGAAGGACGGCTGGGGCACCGATACGCCGGCCGGCGTACTGGAGACAATGGCGCACTTCAACGGTGAGACGCTGTTGATCCCCCAGTGTGAGACGACAGAGGCGCTGGCGGATATTGAGAATATCGCAGCGATGGAGGGTGTGGACGGCATCTTTATCGGTCCTTTCGATCTGTCTATTTCTATGGGGCTGCCTGGGGCCTTTGAGGAGCAGCGCTTCAAGGCGGCCCTGACGCGGATACAACAGGCCTGCCGCCAGGCGGGCAAACCCTGCCTGATATTTGCCGGGGACGGTGCGGCCGCCGGTGTACGGCTGGCCCAGGGCTTCGACGGCGTGGCCATCGGACTGGATGCCACGATGCTGATCGCCGGTGTACGGGCGCAGCTGGCCGCCTGCCGCGGATAAAGAAGAAAAGAGGACGGCACCCCGTGGGGCGCCGTTCTCTGCATATTACATGTCCTTCATTTTTTCCAGCAGCTCTGCCATCTTGTTGTAGAAGTACCGACATTCGCGGATGCTCAGGTACTCCTGAGTGGAGTGACAGTTGAAGGCATCGTGCGCCGCATCGACGATTGAGTTATAATAGGACAAAAGTTCAGGAGCCTCAAAACATCGGGTTTTCGCTGATTTTGTCCACTTTCAGACCAAAATAACTCCGAAGCATAAAGGTAAGAACTTTTTCAAAGTATACCTTGTATGTGTCGCCGGCAATATGGCGTAACTCAGAGGTAAGGAGGTCTAACAGATTGAAGCAAGGTGTTTTGTTCAAAAAATAAGGGTGCATCTCCCAGAGGTGCATCCTTACTCACAGTGTAGTCAATGGTCACGGCGTTGAACGCATCATCGACATATTCTGTGCCACCGTCAACACTTGACAGAACCAGCGTACCGCAAATATTTCCGTATGCCCGCACAATGAAGTGCGGGGGGGGGGACGCTATAAACAAATCGGCGTCCAAATAACTCGGGACAGGTTGTTGGCGATCCGTGCTGACGACCTCCTCAGTGAGACGATTATAATACACCACCGGACAATTTAAATAGCCAGACAGCACAAGAAGGAGATGGACGCAATGCGCCTGGGGCGGCCTCGTCCTGCCGCTCCAGGGCCCGGGACATGCAGCTTGCCCCGCCTACGGCGAAGAGATTGGCGATGGCCGCCATCAATACGGTGATGGCCCGTCTGCCGATATAGCCGCGCAGGTCGGCTACCAGGTCGTTTTTCCCGCAGGTGCGCAGCGCGTCCGAGCCAAGTGCCGCGATCGCCGCAGCCAGATAGCCCCGGGTGTCCTCATCATGGAAGGAGACGCAGGGGTGTCGATGCGGGCAGCGGCGCTGGGCGATCATGTAGTCCAGCTGTTTTTTCATTTCTTCAGTAAGGTCGAAATTCATAGTATAGCTCACCGCGATTATGTGCGGCGGATGTATATTCCTCCGACACCGGACAAAGACTACGGATGTAAAATCTGCTTTGACTGGAGGAATTTCATATATGAAAGCAACAGGCATCGTGCGCCGCATCGACGACCTGGGCCGCGTGGTCATCCCCAAGGAGATCCGCCGCACCATGCGTATCCGCGAGGGCGACCCGTTGGAGATATACACCACCCGCGACGGCGAGGTTATTTTCAAGAAGTATTCCCTTATCGGCGGGTTGGAGGAGTTCGCCGCACAGTTCTGCGATACCCTCAGCCGCAGCACGGACTTTTCCGCCGCTGTTACCGACCGCGATGCGGTCATCGCTATCGCCGGGGCGGGGAAGAAGGAACTGCTGGGCAAGCCTGTCTCCCCTGCGCTGGAGCAGGTCATGGACCAGCGTGGCCTCTACTGCGGCGAGGGTGTGGCCGTCAGCGATGAGAACGAGCAGTTCCGGGCCGCTGTGGCGGCACCTATTCTCTGCGGCGGCGACGTGCTGGGCGCGGTGCTCTTTCTCTCTCCCGACGGCAAGCCGGCGGGGGAGACGGAGTGTAAGCTTGCCCAGACCGTGGCGTCCTTTCTGGGCAAGCACATGGAGTCCTGACAAAAGGCCCCGCGGCTTTCACCGTGGAGCCTTGCATAACGGCTTTCGCAAGCTTTTTGACCGGCCTGAAAAAGAGAAGCGCCTGAAGGGCGCTTCTCTTTTGACTTATCAGCGCAGCAGCAGGCTGACAACCATTCGTACGTCTTCGACGTTAACTTCGCGGTTACTGTTGACATCGCAGCGGAGGAACTTCTCCATGTCAAGTGCGGAATGCTTGGCATTATAGAGGTCGTAGATATACTGAGCGTCGTTGATATCGATACGGCCCGTGCCGTTGACGTCGCCGCTGTAGGATACCGACACAGTGGAGTTGCCCTTAACGGAGATCGCAGATTTTGCCGCGGCGGCGATACCTGCCGCCGTACCCTTGTCCACCAGTAGCCAGGCATAGGCTTCGTATTTCTCTGACCAGAACATGGCCGTATCACCGTAATAGAGGGACTTGGTCGCAGGGAGCTTTGTTTCCGGCACAGCGGTGATGAGCCACACGGCGTTGCCATTTATGAGCTTTACATACTCGGCTGCGTTCACCGTCAATGCAAGCTGCGCCGTTTTGGTGATGCTCACCATGATAATGCCGCCCTTGATGTAGTCTCCGGGAATGGTGTAAGTGCTGGCATTTTCGTTGCGCTGGAGCGTGAGGGTTTTTTCGCCAACCATGACAATAACTGTGTAGTCAAATCCATCTCGATGGTTGATACCGAATGTAAAAGCTTCACCGCTTTTTACGGTATAGGACGTAACGTCACCCCAGACATCGGCGGAGCCGCTGCCCGTAAGCACGATTTGCGTGGTGCCGCTTTGCGGGGCCTTCTTCACCGTAATGACCACCGGGCCGGTGACGGACTTTGCCGGGATCGTGTAGGTATAGGCGTTGCTGCCGCTGCTGTTGACAGTGCACGTCACCGGCAGGCCGTTTACCGTTACGGCCACCGCATAGTCGTAGTTGGCCGCCTGCGTGACCGTAAAGGTATAATTCTGCCCATGCGTTGCGGAAGTGGGGGCGCTGACGTCGCCGGAGCCGTCGCCCTTGACGGTCGCCGCGTATGTTTTGACAGTGGGTGCGCTGTTGGCGCTGATGACCAGCTCGCCGGTGACATTTTTGATCGTGTAGCTGCCGTCACCATTGTCGATGACATCTATGTATTCATCATTCACAGTGGCTGAAAATCCGTAGTTATAGCCGGGATCGGCGGTGAAGGTATAATCGCCGTTTGCGGTCACGTAAGCGTCACCGGTGGCACAATCCGGAAGCACAACAGGGAAGCCGCCGCACAGGATCGTCACCGTGCCGCTTTGATCGGCCGGTACACTGGCAGTTTGGGCGTCCTTTGCCGCGTTGGCGCGGACGTCCATCTGTGCCTTGACCAATTTCACAGTGGCCTCACCGGCGGCCTTTACGGTGAAATTCAGCATGATAGAACTGTCGGAGCGCACTTCTCCGTAGCCGCCTATGGTCAACAATCCAGCGTTAGAGTTGTCGTTGATAATGGCGGGAGTTTCACTGCTGTTGCCGATGGCTGCGTTTGCGAAATCAAGCTTTTCCGCGTCATAGGAGAACTGGAAAAAGAAGGTATTGTAGGCCAGATCCCCCGGCTCCTGACGCATGAACAGCGCCACTGACACTGGTTTATTTACTTCGGCAGATGTTGCGCTGCCCAGAGAGACATAGTACTTCGGATCCTCGCCGCTGGCAGACGCCGGCAGCAAAAGCAGTACCATAACCGCCGCTAAAAGCCCGGAAAACCATCGTTTCATCTTAAAAACCCCTCCGTTTCACCACTTTTCGGTAAATACAAACCTAAATTTATCACCGGTCACCGAACAATTCAATTCGCAATAGGCAGAAATTTAAGGGGGATTGTTGTGCAGAATGACGATAAAGCCCATGAAAATGGGCAAAAACCTTCCCCCAGGGGGAGGGATTTTTCGCGCCCCTGTTAGCGTTCCGTTAAAACCGCGTTAAGAAATCACCGATTTTCTTGAAACTACAATCATAGAGTGCTACCATAAAACAACGTAGGGGGCGCGAGGTACAGGCCTCGCGCGACAGGAGGGGAGCTCCCGGGAGACAGATCATCTGTTTCCCGGGAGCCTTGCTTTGCCTACAAAAAACCCATCGGCCGCACAAAAATGCGGCCGATGGGTTTACCATAATTTGTATTATTGTCAACTTAGCCCTGCGGCTGCTCACTTTCTGGCACCGGAGTCTCGACGGTGGAATCGGCAGCGGGCTCCGGAACCGCCTGGGGTAGCGGCTCCTGCGGGGAAGCCTGACCCGCGGGTCCGGCTCCGCCTGTGTGGCTTCAGCGGCCTCCTGGGCCTCACGGGCCAGGCGCTCGTTCTCCTCGCGGATGGCGGCCTTCTGCTCGCGGCGGGCATCAGCGGCAGCGAAGAACGCCCGCACCAGAGCCAGCAGCACGAAGAACGCCGCGATGGCCAGGCCGATCCAGCCCGCAGTGCGGATCAGGAAAAAGTCCCGGATGGTGAAATACTCCTTGTAGATCCCCAGGAAATACAGCGCCACGCCGCCGGCGGCACACAAAATGCACAGCAGCAGGCGGAAGAAGGCCCGGACCTTGTGCTTGCGCCCGGCCAGATACGCCACCAGCAGCGCCAGCGCGGCCAGAAACAGCGCCGGGGACTGGCAGCAGAGGATATAGCCCAATGTCTTGTCCAACATGGCCTCGTCTCCTTACAGCTGGCACTTGCCCCGGGGCAGGTATTTGCCGTCCGGCCCGGCCAGCACCTTGCCGGAGGACACCGCGGGCTTGCCGCGGAGCCACACCTGGCGGATGGAGCCCTTGGTGACCACGCCCTCATAGGGGTTGTAGTCCGCCGCGCCCACCATATCCTCGGCGCGGATGACGTGGTCGGCGTTGGGGTCGTAGACCACGATATCGGCGTCGGAGCCGGGGGCCAGCACGCCTTTGCGCGGGAACAGGCCGTACAGCTTGGCGGGGTTCTCTGCCAGCACGCGGCACATGGCGCCCAGACCGATCTTCTTCTTGGCCACGCCGAAGGTGTAGATCAGCTCGCCGCGGGTCTCCACGCCGGGGATGCCGCCGGGAATAGCGGTGAAATCGTCGCGGCCCGCCAGCTTCTGCTGGGTAGTGAAGCTGCAGTGGTCGGTGGACACGGTCTGCACCTCACCCCGGCGGATGGCGCGCCACAGGGCCTCACGGTCAGCCGCTTTCCGAATAGGAGGCGAGCAGACGTATTTGGCTGCCTGCAGCCAGTCCTCGTTATAATACACGCTGTCGTCCAATACCAGATACTGGGGGCACGTCTCCACAAAGACCTTCTGGCCCCGCCAGCGGGCGTTGGCGATCTCGTCCAGCGCCTCGATGTTGGTGGTGTGGACGATGACCACGGGGATGTCCACCTGCTCGGCGATGCGGAGCAGACGGCCCACGGCCTCGGCCTCCATGATGTCGGGCCGGGTCTCCGGGTGGCAGTGGACGCCGTTCTCGCCGGCGGCCTTCTTTTCGGCGATCAGCGCGTCGATGACCCCGGCGTTTTCGCAGTGGACGCCGCAGATGCCGCCCTTTTCCTTCAGCTTTTTCAGCGCCTTGTACATGGCCTCGTCACCGATCATCATGGCCGGATAGGTCATGTACATCTTGAAGGAGGAGATACCCTCGGCGTACATATCGTCGATCTCGCGCTCGATGGTCTCGTTCCAGTCGTCGATGGTCATGTGGAAGCCGTAGTCGCAGGCACACTTGCCGTCTGCCTTCTCGTGCCAGAGCCGCAGGCCGTCGTGCAGCGTCTCGCCCTTGTTGGGGCAGGCAAAGTCGATGATGGTGGTGGTGCCGCCCCGCAGCGCCGCCCGGGAGCCGCTGGCAAAGTCATCCGCCGTGGTGGTGTTGCACACGTCCAGATCGAAATGGGTGTGGGCATCGATAAAGCCAGGAAACAGCAGCATCCCGGTCACGTCCACCACCTGTGCGCCGATGGCGGGAATATCGCGGCAGACATCGAGGATCTTCTCGCCCTCCACCAGGATATCGGCCCGGCGGGGGCCCTTGCCGGTGACCACGGTACCGCCCTTGAACAGCAATCTCATCACAAGACCTCCTCGTTTGTGTTGATTTCTGTCGGTATTATACCACTTTTCGCCCCACTGTGTAAAGCACAATAAAAACGTCCCAAGCCTTCCCCTTGGGGGAGCTCCCTCGTTAGCCTTCCCCTCGAGGGGTCCGCGGTGTTGAATGACACGCCGGTGGCATGTCAGACCCGTGGACCGACCGACCCGCAGGGAGACAGGTGGCGCGGGGCAGTCCCTCAAGCCTTCCCCTTGAGGGCGCCCCAGTGCGCACACTGGGGTGTGCACAGCTGAAGGTGTCAGCGAAGCTGACGGATGAGGGGTAAAAAGAAACTCTTATAATCCTCCCGCGTTAGCGGGAGGGTTATATATTTATCTCACCCCGTCAGAGGTGAGATATTATCTATCCCCGGCCGTCAGGCCAGGGATAATTAAGCGTAAAAAAGAAAGGCCCCACGGTCAAACGATCTTTATTCACCCCACCCTCGCCAGGGGGAGG
>OICD01001243.1_pt1 | contig 11286 bp, 8 predicted proteins | sample 1581161 | NCBI WGS metagenome assembly OICD01 (sample SAMEA3882546, study PRJEB24775) | human gut metagenome | biome: human-associated habitat; feature: intestine environment; material: feces | place: Netherlands | collected 2009/2010 | reverse complement strand
TGTCCCGGGCGGGCTACATCACCGTGGAAAAGACCTTCCGGGGCAAGATGCCCTGCACGGTCTGCCGCATCACTGATGCGGGGCGCGACGCCTTCGCGGAGTATGTCGAGGCGCTGCAAAGCTACATCCGGCCGAAGTAAGGCCGGCGCGCGCCGACACGCACAGTCCCAGCCAGCGAACACACGGGGCGGGGCCGCACGAATCGCGCGCGGAACGGAAGGGCCGCGAAGACCGTGCTCGGAGCCGAAAGAGGCCGCACAAATCGCGCGCGGAACGGAAGGGCCGCAGAGACGCACGCGGAGCGGAAGGAGCCGCACGGATCGCCCCGAAGGGGCCGCGAGGGGCTTGAAGGGCCCGGAAACGCACGGAAGGGCCCCGCGGGAGGTGCGCCGCACGGAAAAATTCGGGCCGGGGTGTATCACACGATACATCCCGGCCCGAACTGTCGCAAGGGAAGCTCCGGAAAGGGAGCTCCGGACTACTGCTGCGCGCCGGATTCCGCCTCCTGCGTGAGTTTCTGAATCTGCTTCTCGGCCTCCTCCAGAAGTGCCTTGGACTGCTTTTTCGCCTCATCCACCAGGGCGTCGCCGGCCGCTTCGGCCGCGATCTTCGCCAGCGCCCCCTTCTTGGCCGCGGCATCGACGAGCTTCTGTCGCTGCGTCTCGGCCGCCTCGACGAGCTTTTCGCCCGCCCGCTGCGCCTCCTCGCGCAGGGCGGCTGCCCGCGTCTGCGTATCGTCCGAGAGCAGGCCGCCGCGGCCGCCCGTCAGGTTGTCTATCTGTTCCGAGACAACATTCGAGACCACCTGCTCGACCGTCTCCTGCACGCCCAGCGTGATCTTCGGCGAGGTGAACGTGCCGCCGATACCGACGTTGACCGCCCCCAGCACGCCGCCCACACCGGCCGGAAGGGTCACCTTCGCCGTGTAGTCGATCGTCCGATCGAGCCCCGTGGTGCCCGACATGTTGACATTCACGTCACCCATCTTCAGGTCGAAGGGCTCCGTGGTGACGCGCCCGTCCTTGATCGAGAAGCGGATCTTCAGATCGCGCGCCTCGATGCGGCGCAGCTTGTCGTTCTTCAGCAGGTCGGCCAGCTTGTCGAAGACCTCGACCCCCTCCACGCTGACATTCTCGGAGCTGATCTCGCCCTGCGCCGTCAGCGACATGAGGTCGGGCGACATCGCGGCATCGAGCGTCGTCCGCATGTCGATCGAGAGCGAATAGTCGCCGCTCGCCTTCTCGAAGATCGGCGCCAGCTGACGCACCGCCTCGATCTCCTCAAAGGTCCGGGGGAAGGAGGCCTTCGCGATCGAGGCCGCAAGCGAGAGGGTCGGATGCGCGGGATCGGCCGCCGTGGAGTAGCGTCCCGAGGCCGATGCCTTGCCGCCGAAGAGCTGCAGCCCCAGCCGGTCGAGCGACAGCGTGCCGCCGGCCACGGACATCTCACCCGCAATATCCGTAATGACCATCTTCTCGAAGAGCACCTTCTTCAGCTCGGCATTGAGCGAGAGATTCAGATTCTTCGGCACAACGATGGCCTGCGCGGGCGCCGCGGCGGCCTCTTCGGCCGGCTTCTCCGCATCGGCGGACTCCGCTTCGGCGTCGGCGGGAACAGCCGCCCGGATTTCGTTCAGATCGAGCAGGTCGGACTTCACGTAAAGGCGGCCCGCAAGCTGCTCGCCGCGCATCAGGTAGCCCAGGTAGCCCGTCAGCTGTCCGGTGGCCGACAGATCGCTGCCGCCCACCTTGACACCGAATTCACCCAGGGTCATGGCCTGCGGCGAGATCGTGGCGGCAGCCCGCCGGATAAAGACCTCGGGCAGCTGCGGCACGTGCAGTCCGAGCTGCTCGACGACGAGCGATCCCGACGCCGAGATGCGCTCGTAGCGTCCGCTTTCGACGTCGGACATGCGTCCCGAGAGTTTCATCGACGCTGCGATGCGGCCCGCCAGGTCGATCCCCCTCTCCAGCGGATAGACCTCACGGATGGCCCCCAGATCGACCCGTCCGGAGAGCGTCGCCCGGAACGTGGGGTCGCTCATAAGGTTCGTGGCGTAGCCCGTGGCCGAGAGGGAGTTGCCGGCCATCTTCAGGCCGAATTCCGAGATCTCGACCTCGGTCTTGTCCAGCTCGCCGCCCGCATTGGAGACCTTGGCCGCGATGTTGATGTCCGTCACGGCCTTCGGCAGCGAGGAGTACTGGAAGCTGCCGTTGTGCACCTCGGTCTTCAGCTCGAAGGCCGGGAGCTGCGCCCCGTGCATCTGGCCGCGCGCCCAGAGCTCCATCGAAAGCTCGCCCGACGCCGCCAGACTGCGGAATTCATGCTTGTAGAAGGCCGGGATGAGCGAGAGCAGGTCCTTGAAGCGAACCTCGCTGCATCCGGCACTGACGTCCATCGCCAGCGCATCGCCGACCTGCTGCACCCAGCCGTCGAGACGCATCTCGATGGCATTCAGCCGCAGCGTGTTGCGCGAGAAGGTGAAGCGCCCCTCGGCCAGATCGGCATCGATCTCGGCATCGAGGGCCAGTTCGGCGTCGTGCAGCAGCGGCACCCCGCCCTGCGTGAAGTCAACGCCCCCGGCCAGCAGGTCGAGATCGAGCTGTGTGCTTTCGGCCGACATGTCGCCCGAAAGACGCAGCGAGAGGGGTGCCGTCCGCAGCTCCATGCCCGTCGAGTCGTCCTCGTAGCGGATGACGGCATCCGTCAGGCGGAAGTCACGCACCGAAAGGCGGAACGACGACGGGGCGGACTCCTCCGCAGCGGTCGTGTCGGCCGGCTCCGAAGGCTTCATCACATCCCAGTTGACCGCACCGTCGGCCAGCTTGTGCGCATGCAGGGCGGGCGAGGCGAGGATGATCTTGCGCACCTCGAAGCCCTCGTCGCCCACGAGCGACATGAGGTTCACGACAACCGTAATGCGCCGGGCCGCAACGATCGTGTCGCCCTCGAAACGGTCCGTCCCGACGAGCGTCAGCCCCTTGAGGTTCAGCGACGCATTGGGAAAGTTGCGCAGCAGGCTGATGTCCAGCTTCTCGAAATCGAGCCGCGCCGCCAGCATCGCATTGGCCTCGCGCTTGACGATGTCGCCGATCTTGCCGCGCAGCAGCAGCGGCGTGACGATCGCCACCACCAGCACCACGGCCACCACCGTTGCCGTAATTTTCAGAAATCTCTTCATATTTTCTCTCTTTTAAGGGTGAAGACCGAGGTCTCCGCCTCCACGAATCCCACTTTCCGATACAGGCTCCGGGCCGCCGTGCGGGCCGCCGACGAGGTGAGCATCACGCAGTCGGCCTCTTCCCGGCGCGCCCGTTCGAGCGCCGCGCGCACCAGCGCCTCGCCCGCGCCGCTTCCGCGCGCCGCGGCATCGACGACCACATCCTCGATCCACGCCTTGCGGCCCGAGGGGGCGTCGTACCACGCCAGGGTCAGCATCCCGACGATGCGGCCGTCCTGCCGCGCAACGAGCAGCGCCGCCGCGGGCGACGCGCAGAGCCGCCGCAGCAGCCCGGCGGAGGGTGCGCCCAGGTGCGCGGAGAGCTGCGGCATGAGCCGCGCGACCGCCTCGCACAGCGAGGGCGTGATCGCGATCTGTTCTTCCACGGTCGTTTCCATCGCTTTCAGGTGCCTGCAATCCATCGCAAAGATAATCTTTTTGGCGGAATTGCATGCACGAACGCGGCAATCTCGCAAAAAAAGGTTAATTTTGCCCCGCGCAAGGTTCCGCAACGACGGCTTCCGACCGTCGGGATCAAAAGGGAATGCCGTGCGAATCGGCAACAGTTCCCGCTGCTGTGAGTTACACCCTGCGTTCCGGCATCTCGGCCACTGTCCCCGCACGGGAACGGGAAGGCGCCGGAACGGTAACGAGTCAGAAGACCTGCCTACGGCGCCACGAAACGCAACGCAACCCTGCGGAGAATGGGGTGACGCGCCCGCCGACGAGAACCGGCTCCGGTCACGTGCTCCCCGCTCCCCGCACCGAAACTGCCGAAACGACCCGCGATGAGACGCTGGAGAGATATTGCCGCCTGCTGTGCGGCCGCGGCACTGACCGCGGCCTGCATGGACTACGGACCGCTCGACGAGGAGGCCTTCGCCACCTCGGGCCGCGGCGTCTTCATCACCTGCGAGGGCAACTTCACCTGGGACAACGCCTCGCTCTCGTACTACGACCCCGCGACGCGGCAGCTCGAAAACGAGGTCTTCATCCGCGCCAACGGCATGAAGCTCGGCGACGTGGCCCAGTCGATGAGCCTGCACGACGGCCGCGCCTACGTCGTGGTCAACAACTCGGGCGCGGTCTACGAGATCGACCCGGCGACGTTCCGCCTGAAGGGGATCATCGAGGGGGTCGTCTCGCCCCGCTACCTGCTCTTCCCGAACGACACGACGCTCTACGTCACGGACCTCTACGATCCGCGCATCACCGTCGTCGACTCCCGCACGAACCGCATCCGGGGCCACATTCAGACCAACGGCCACAAGTCGACCGAGCAGATGGTGCAGTGGGGCGACGAGGTCTTCGTCAACTGCTGGTCCTACGACAACAAGCTGCTGGTCATCGACACCCGCACCGAACGGCTCGTCGACTCGATCAGCGTGGGACGCCAGCCCTCGTCGCTGGTCATCGACCGCAGCGGCCGGCTCTGGACCCTGACCGACGGGCTGAACGAGCCGGCGATCCTCTACCGCATCGACGCCGCGACGCGGCGCATCGAGCGGACGTTCGACTTCCCGGCGGGCGACCACCCGGCGCGCCTGGCCCTCAACGGGCGGCGCGACACGCTCTACTTCATCAACGGCGGCGTATGGCGCATGCGCATCGACGCCGAGCGGCTGCCCGACGCCCCGTTTCTGCCCTACGCCGGGACGATCTACTACGGGCTGGGGATCGACCCCGCGACGTCGGAGGTCTACGTCGCCGACGCCATCGACTACGTGCAGCACGGCGTCGTCTACCGTTTCACGCCGCAGGGCCGGGCCCTCGACACGCTGCGCGTGGGCATCGTACCCGGATCGTTCTGCTTCAAACCGTAAAATACCGTCAAGCCATGAAAAGATATGCACTGCTGATCCTCGCCGCGGCGACGGCCGCCTGCAATTCGAGCGAGGAGTTCGTCTCCGCCCGCGTCTCGCAGCCCGCGGACCGCATCGTCGAATACACCCCCGCGCCGGGGCAGTTCATCAACGAACCCCAGAGCGGATTCACGGACGTGACGACCCCCGAAGCGGCGTGCGCCTATGCCGAGCAGCGGATCGCCCAGGGGGCCTACGTCTCGCTGGGCGGCTGGGGCGGCACGCTCGTGGCCCGCTTCGACGAGCCTGTCCCGGCGGGCAATGACTACGAGCTGTGGGTCCGCGGCAACACCTTCGACGGGTCGTCCGAGCCGGGCATCGTCTACGTCATGCAGGACACGAACGGCGACGGGCTGCCGAACGACACGTGGTACGAGCTCAAGGGGAGCGAATACGACCGTTCGGACACCGGCTACGAGATCACCTACCTGCGTCCGGAGCAGCCCGGCGACGACATCGCCTGGCGCGACAACCGCGGCGGCGAAGGGGTCGTCGCCCACAACGAATACCACAAGCAGGAGAGCTACTTCCCGGCCTGGGTCGGGGGCGACGCCCTGACGCTGCGGGGGACGCTGCTCCCGAGCAACATCACGCAGGCCGACGACGGCCGCTACGTCATGGTCTCCTTCGGCTGGGGATACGCCGACAACGCATCGAGCCGCGACCTGATCGGCGGCGTCAACTGCCTGCGCATCGCCAATGCCGTGACGGCCGACGGGGAGCCGGCCAACCTCACGCAGGTGGACTTCATCAAGGTGCAGACGGGCGTGAACGACGCCCGGCCGCTCATCGGCGAGATCTCGACCGAGGTGTGCGGCATCGGCTGCTTCCGCACCGTCACCCGCAAAGAGTAACCGCAGCGGTGTTCCGGAACGTCATCCTCCTCGTGCTCTCGGCTCTCTGCACGGCGACCGCCGCCGCGCAGGGCGACGCGACGGCGCGCAGCATCGACATCGAGCAGGTGGAGATCGCCGCGAGCCGTCCGATGAAGCAGATCGGCGTGCAGCGCACGCTGATCGACAGCACCGTCCTGCGCGAGAACATCACCTCGTCGCTGGCCGACGCCCTGACCACCGGAACGACCATCTTCATCAAGTCCTACGGCCGCGCGACGCTCGCGACGGCCTCGTTCCGCGGCACGGCACCCTCGCACACGCAGGTGACGTGGAACGGCATGAAGATCAACTCGCCGATGCTCGGGCAGGTGGACTTCTCGCTCATCCCCTCCTACTTCATCGACGACGCGGCGGTCTTCCACGGCGCCAGCTCGGTGGGCATCACGGGCGGCGGACTGGGCGGCGCCGTGACGCTGAAGACCTCGCCGCCCGCGGAGGAGGGGCTCTCGCTGCGCTACGTGCAGGGCGTGGGGTCGTTCTCGACCTTCGACGAGTTCGCCCGCCTGACCTGGCGCGGGAAGCGCTGGAGCAGCTCCACGCGCGTGCTGTGCAGCACCTCGGAGAACGACTTCCGCTACCACAACTACAACACCAAGCAGTTCGTCACGGACGAGAACGGCAACATCGTCGACAGCTACTACCCGCTGCAGCGCAACCGCGGCGGAGGCTTCCGCGACCTGCACGTGATGCAGGAGCTCTACTACACGACGCGCGGCGACGACCGGCTCTCGCTGGCGGCCTGGTACCTCGACTCGCACCGCGGGCTGGCGATGACCAGCGCCGAGCGCAACACCGACAAGCAGAAGCGCAACACGCAGGACGAGCGCACGCTGCGTGCCGTGGCGGCATGGCAGCGGCTGCGCGGCGGGCTGAAGACGGAGGTGCGCGGCGGCTACACCCACACCGAGATGCGCTACCTGATGCGCGTCGACGTCGAGGGGCAGGGCAACTTCTTCTCGGCGACCGATGCGCAGAGCCGCATCCGCACGCTCTTTGCCGAGGCCGAGGCCGAATACGCCCTCGGCGAGCGGTGGCTCTTCACGGGCAGCCTCTCCATGCATCAGCACGACACGCGCACGGGCGACCTCTCGCTCATCGACTACGTCACGGGCCAGCACGCCGACACGCTCTACCGCAAGCAGCGCTTCGAGGCCTCGGCCTTCGCCGCCGTGAAGTGGCGGCCCCACCCGCGGCTGGGCCTGGCGGCCGACCTGCGCTGGGAGCTCTACGGCGACCGCACGACGCCCCTCATCCCGGCGCTCTTTGCCGATTATCTGCTCTCGCGGCGCGGCAACGTCGTCGTGAAGGCCTCGGCAGCGCGCAACTACCGCTTCCCGACCCTGAACGACCTCTACTTCCGCCCGGGCGGCAACCCCGACCTCAAGCCCGAGCACGGCTGGACGTGGGATGCCGGCGTCGAGACGGCGCTCGAACGCGGAGCGCACAGCCTGAAGGCTTCCGTCACGGCCTTCGACTCCTATATCGACGACTGGATTCTCTGGATCGCCACCGCCAAGCAGGGCATCTACACGCCGGTCAACGTGCGGCGCGTACACAGCTACGGCATCGAGACGAAACTCACGGCCCGCACGGCGTGGGGCAACGGCTGGCAGGCCCTCTTCGACGGCAACTTCGCCTGGACGCGCTCGATCAACCGCGGCGACAAGTTCAGCGACGCGGACCGCTCGGTGGGCAAGCAGCTGGTCTACATCCCGGTCTACTCGGCAGCCTTCACCGCGCGGCTGCTGTGGCGGCGGTGGGAGCTCGACTACAAGTGGTGCTGGTACAGCGAGCGCTACACGATGACGGACAACGACCCCGGCGTGCTGGGGCGCGTGAAGCCCTATTTCATGAGCGACCTGTCGCTCGCCCGCAGCTTCGAGTGCGCGTGGGCGTCGTTCTCGCTCAAGGGCTGCATCCACAACCTGCTGAACGAGGAGTACGAAACGGTCCTCTCGCGACCGATGCCGCGGCTCAACGTCTCGTTCTTCCTGGGCATCACCCCCAAATTCCGCAAACGATGAACACGCTCCGTGAACGGCTCGTCGCCATGAGCGACCCCGCCTACCGACAGTTCAACGCCTCGCTACTGCCGGGCGTCACCGACCTGCTGGGCATCCGCCTGCCCAAACTGCGTGCGCTGGCCCGCGAGATCGCCCGCGGCGAGGCGTGGCGCGACCTGCTCCGCGACGGCGACATCCGCTACTTCGAGGAGCGCATGCTCCGCGGGCTGGTCATCGGCTACGTCCGCTGCCCGCTGGAGGAGCGGCTCGCGCTGGTGCGGGAGTTCGTTCCGACGATCGACAACTGGGCCGTCTGCGACACCTTCTGCCGGCGGCTGCGAAGCGACGAACGCGAACCGGTGTGGCGCATGATCCAGCCGCTGTTCGAGTCGCCGCGGGAGTTCGAGGCCCGCTTCGCCGCGGTGACGGCCCTCGGCAACTTCGTCGACGCGGAGCACCTCGACCGCCTCTTCGAGCGGCTCGAGGCCGTGCGCTGCGAGGCCTACTACGCCCGCATGGGCGTGGCATGGGCCGTGTCGGTCTGCTACGTGAAGTTCCCCGAGCGGACCGAAGCGTGGCTCGACCGGTGCCGCCTCGACGACTGGACCTTCAACCGTTCGCTGCAGAAGATCACCGAATCGTGGCGCGTGGACGATGCGGCCAAACGGCGCATCCGTGCCAGAAAACGTCCCGCAAAAAAGGGACTTCCGGAGGACAAATCGGCAAAATAATAGTATATTTGCATATATTTGCAACGACTGAAGACGAAACACCGACGCCATGCGCAAACTGGTAATCATTCCGACCTACAACGAAAAGGAGAACATCTCGGCGATGATCTCCAAGGTCTTTTCGCTGCCCGAACCCTTCGACATGCTCGTCATCGACGACGGATCGCCCGACGGCACGGCCGCCATCGTCCGCGAACGGCAGCGGGAGTTTCCCGACCGCCTGCACCTGATCGAACGCAAGGGCAAGCTGGGCCTCGGCACGGCCTACCTGGCGGGCTTCCGCTGGGGACTGGAGCAGGGCTACGACTACCTCTGCGAGATGGACTGCGACTTCTCGCACAACCCCGACGACCTGGTGCGGCTCTACCACGCGGCGGCCGAGGGCTACGACGTGGTCGTGGGCTCGCGCTACGTGCAGGGCGTCAACGTCGTCAACTGGCCCATGGGGCGGCTGCTGATGTCCTATTTCGCCTCGATGTACGTGCGGCTGGTCACGCGCATGCCGCTGCGCGACGCCACGGCCGGCTTCGTCTGCTACTCGCGCCGGGCGCTCGAGACGATCGACCTGGACCGCATCCGCATGAAGGGCTACGGATTCCAGATCGAGATGAAGTATACGGCCTGGAAGCTGGGCATGAAGCTACGCGAGGTCTCGATCATCTTCACCGAGCGCCGCGAGGGGGCCTCGAAGATGTCGGGCGGCATCTTCGGCGAAGCCTTCTTCGGGGTCCTCGGGCTTCCGCTGCGCCGAATCCGCGGCCGCCGGTAATCCGACACGCCGTCCCGGAAAAATCCGCGCGGGCAGGAGATCGCTCCTGACCGCGCGTCTGTTTTGCAACCGTCCGCCGCCGGGGCGCGGATCAGAAGTTGAAAAAGTAGTTCATGAAGAAGTTCCAGAAGGTCACCACCCCGATGGCGAAGAGCTTGGCCAGATAGAAGTTGAGCCGGAAGCGGCCGTGCAGCACGTAGATCGTCAGGTTGTTGATCGCAAGGCCCACGGCCGAGATACCCAGAAAGCGCATGTACTGGACGGCGACGTGCGGATCGGTGCTGCCGAAGGTCCACAGGCGGTTGAGCACGTAGTTCGACGTCGCGGCGCAGAGGAAGCCCAGCGAATTGGCCACATACTTGTTCAGGCGCAGCCACTCCTTGCAGAGATACGTGATGCCGAAGTCGACGAAGACGCCCGACCCGCCCACGAGGCAGAATTTGAGGAACTGTTCGATCATAGATGTGCGACCTCCACACGGAGGGGTTTACCGTTGAACCAGTTGACATAGCCCTCGCGGCGCAGGGCGAAGCCGGCGTCGAAATCCGTGCCGGCGAGCTCGTCGGGGACGCGCAGGGGCACCTCCAGCGTCAGATGGCCGCGGGCCGGAAGGGTGAAGGGCGCCGCCTCCACGGGGAACTCCTCGACGCGGAAGCGGCCGTGCTTCCACAGCATGACGAGCGAAAGGGGGCGACCGTCGACCCGGATGTCGTAGTCATAGGGGTTCTCCAGACGCAGCGTGAGCGTCAGCTCCTCGCCCGGCGCAACCCGTGCGGGCAGCCCCCCGCAGGCGATTCCGACGCGGCGCGTCGGGAGGTAGCAGCTGTCGACAAGCCACGTGAAGCGCCGTCCGTTGGCCAGCGCGACGCTCCGCACGGCCGACGTCGTGTCGGAGGCCGGGCGCGCCGCGGTCTCGACGAGCACCTCGCGTCCGGCGAAGCGGTCGTCGTCATCGCGGAACTGCCACTGGTGCGTGCGGTAGCGGATGTTGGGCTGGCAGTAGGCCTCGCCGCCCGTATAGAAGCGGTACTTGGCCGCCACGGCATACCCGTGGCGGAAGACGACCGGGCGGCCGTCGGCCACGCGGGCTATCTCGCCGTAGCTTGCGGCGTTGTCGAAGACCTCGAAGCGGATGTGCAGCGGGTTGAAGATCATCTCCAGCCGCACGAGCGCCACGAGGACGATCGTCACACCGCCGGCCCGCATCAGGTAGCGGCGCGTGCGGGGGTGGCGGCGGGCATAGTCGAAGAGCACCCACAGCAGACCGAACGTCGCGACGATGATCCACTGCGGCTGCACGTAGCCGCGCAGCGACGAGAGGAGGAAGAAGCCGATGAAGGCGGGCGGCAGCAGCTTCAGCGCCCGCTGCAGGGCGTTCCGCGGCCGGGTCTTGCGCCAGGCCTGAACATAGAGCGGCACGAAGAGGGGGTTGAAGACCACCAGCACGTTGAGCAGGAACTCCACGGGGTAGTTGGGGCGGAAGACCGAGTTGCGCCCCGCGAGGTGGTAGGCGAACGACGCCCAGTCGTGTTCGTACTGCCAGAGCAGGTGCGGGACGAGGAACACGAGGGCCACGGCGCCGGAGGCGTAGAGCCCGGGGCGCAGCAGCAGGCGCGGGTTGGCCGCCAGGCAGAAGATCACCACCAGCGCCCCGTGGTACTTGCTGTAGGCCATCGCGGCCATCGCCACGCCCATCCAGAGCCAGGCCAGGGGCCGCCGCTCGGCGAAGTTGCGGAACGTCCAAAGGAAGAGTGCCGCGGTCATCATCAGCGGGCCGTCGGGCACGGCGATGAAGCCGTAGAGCT
>OICD01001241.1_pt1 | contig 11299 bp, 10 predicted proteins | sample 1581161 | NCBI WGS metagenome assembly OICD01 (sample SAMEA3882546, study PRJEB24775) | human gut metagenome | biome: human-associated habitat; feature: intestine environment; material: feces | place: Netherlands | collected 2009/2010 | reverse complement strand
AATCTTCTGTATACGGTAAGAGATTTGCCAATGCAGGCGGTGTGACTGCAGCAGTTCTTCAGAGCTTAAAAGAATCTGAAGATGAGATCGATGCAAAGGTATGCAAGTGTAATGGTGCTGCAGAGTGTAAGAAAGCGCTGTTATTAATGAAAGCCGGAAGATTGCCGGAAGACTTCATTGAAGGTATGGTATGTGAAGGCGGATGTGTCGGCGGACCAAGTGCATTCAACGATCAGATCTCTTCCAAGAAGAACAGGGATGCATTGATCAGCAATGCGGATGGACGCGGAATCCACGAAAACTTAAAGAATTATGATATGGACAGTTTCTCTATGCATCGTGAATAATGTTGATTTTACAGGGCTCGCAGCAGTTGCTGCGGGCTCTTGAATTGTACGATTTGTTTTAATTTAATATTTTTTATAAAAAATTTGAAAAATAGTGAAAAAAGGGTTGCAATATCCATATCCATGTGTTATATTAAATGAGTACTTGGTTCGTTGGTCAAGCGGTTAAGACGCCGCCCTCTCACGGCGGAATCAGGGGTTCGATTCCCCTACGAACTGCTCTGTTATTTTTATAACAGCCCAACCCGGAATGCCAGAAACATTGTTTCTGGCATTTTTAAATGCTTTTTTTAATAAAAAGCTTGCAAAATAGAAGAAAGAGTGTTACTTTATTTATGTTAACACGTTGACTTGATTGAGAGAGGGCAAAACCCTCTCTCAATTTATGTTTAGGAGACAGCAACGTGACGGAACACGAAAAAACTGAATATGGAAGGAAGAGGTGTACACATGTCGAAAAAAGAGATGTATGAAGCACGCACCGAAGAACTCATCACCCCGATTTTAGACCGCAGGAATTTTGAACTTGTGGATGTGGAATATGTCAAAGAGGGTAGTACCTGGTATTTACGGGTTTACATTGACAAAGAAGGCGGAATCACTTCCGACGATTGCGCAGATGTATCCAGGGAAATGAATGAGATTCTTGACAGAGAGGATTATGTAGAAGGTTCCTATACCTTTGAAGTGAGCTCTCCGGGTCTTGGAAGACCACTGAAAAAAGAAAAAGACTATATAAGAAGCATGGGGAAGGAACTGGAGATCAGAACCTACCGTGCGATTGACCGGGAAAAAGAATTTTACGGCATTTTAAAAGCATACGATGCCGATACAGTGACAATTGAGCAGGAAGACGGAAAAGAGATGGTATTTGAAAAATCCAATATCGCACTGATCCGCCTGGCTTTTGATTTTTAGCGTAAAATAACAGAAAAAATAATGGAGGATAAAATAATGGCTAAGAATAATGAATTGTTAGAAGCGTTAAATATATTAGAACAGGAAAAAAATATCAGCAAAGAGACTTTACTTGAGGCAATCGAGAACTCACTGATCACTGCATGCAAGAACCATTTTGGAAAGGCTGACAATGTCCATGTGGAGATCAATAGAGAGACCTGCGATTTCCTGGTATATGCTGAGAAGGAAGTCGTACCCACGAAGGACGATGTAGAGGATGACTGCTTACAGATTGCTCTGGAGGATGCACAGGAGATCTCCAAAAAGGCACAGGTCGGTGACATGATCCATGTAGAGATCAAGTCCAAGGAATTCGGACGTATCGCTACCCAGAATGCCAAGAACGTGATCTTACAGAAGATCCGTGAAGAAGAGAGAAGCGTGATCTACAATCAGTATTATGAGAAGGAAAAGGATGTTGTCACCGGCGTGGTACAGCGTTATGTCGGCAAAAACATCAGCATCAACCTGGGTAAGGCAGATGCTATGCTGACCGAGAATGAGCAGGTGAAGGGTGAAGTCTTCAAACCCACCGAGCGTATCAAGGTCTACATCGTAGAAGTGAAGAATACCCCGAAGGGACCCCGTATCAATGTCAGCCGTACCCATCCGGAACTGGTAAAGAGACTGTTTGAGTCTGAAGTTACCGAGATCAAGGACGGTACCGTAGAGATCAAGAGCATTGCCAGAGAGGCCGGCAGCCGTACCAAGATCGCTGTATGGAGCAACAACCCGAACGTGGATGCGGTCGGTGCCTGCGTAGGTATGAACGGTGCCCGTGTCAATGCTATCGTAGAAGAGCTGCGCGGTGAGAAGATCGATATCGTGAACTGGGATGAGAACCCCGGTAACCTGATCCAGAATGCACTTTCTCCTGCCAAGATCGTAGCAGTATTTGCGGATCCCGATGAGAAGACTGCAAAGGTAGTCGTTCCCGATTATCAGCTGTCTCTTGCAATCGGTAAGGAAGGTCAGAACGCAAGACTGGCAGCAAGGCTGACCGGTTACAAGATCGACATCAAATCCGAGACACAGGCCAAGGATGCTCCCGGCTTCCGTTATGAGGATTATGTGGATGATTACGAGGATGAAACCGAAGACGATTTTGATGGAGAGCAGGAATAATAAATGGCAAAAAAGATTCCACTGAGGCAGTGCGTAGGCTGCGGAGAAATGAAAGGCAAAAAAGAAATGCTGCGTGTTCTTAAGACTCCGGAAGGAGAGATCTGTTTAGATACAACGGGCAAAAAGAACGGACGCGGTGCATATATATGCAGACAGAAGGAATGTCTGCAGAAGGCCCGGAAGAATAAAGGCTTAGAGCGTTCTTTCAAGATGAGTATTTCTCCGGAAAGTTATGATATGCTGGAAAAGGAGTTTGATCAGCTTGAAACAGAATAAGATTTATTCCCTTTTGGGACTTGCGATGAGGGGGCGTAACCTGGTAAGCGGTGAATTCCAGACGGAGGACGCTGTGAAAAAAGGTTCTGCCATGTTGGTGATCGTTGCAGAAGATGCATCCGCCAATACGAAAAAGTTGTTTCACGACAAATGTTCCTATTATGAAGTCCCGGTATACGAATATGGCACAAAAGAAGAGCTCGGCTGGGCGATCGGCCGGAACTTAAGATCTTCGGTAGGTGTGTGTGATGCGGGACTGGCAGATGCACTCATCAAGCAATTGGAAGCGAATTTGCCCGGTTAGGCAGAATGGAGGAAAGCATGGCGAAAATCAAAGTACATGAACTCGCAAAAGAATTAGAACTACAGAGTAAGGATATATTGAATTTTTTACAGGAAAAAGGAATTGAGGCAAAGGCAGCACAGAGCTCGTTGGAAGAGGATGCAGCAACGCTGGTACGTAACAGCTTAGGACAGAAGAAGGCTACAGCAGCACCCGCTGTGGAAAAAGAAGCTCCGGCAAAGGCTGAAAATACAAAGCCTGTTGAGGAAAAGGCGCAGGAGGAAACAAAATCTCCCGAGGAAACGAAAAAGAAGAAAAAGATTATTTTCGTAAGTAACCCACAGAATTCCAAGATGCCCGGACAGCGTCAGGGCGGACAGAACGGACAGGGACAGAGAAATGCCGGCGGACAGCGTCCGAACCAGGGACAGAATAACAGATATCAGAACAACGGCTATCAGAACAATTCTTACAATAACCGTGTGCAGGCACAGACTCCCGTACGTCCCATCAAGCCGCTGACCCCGCCTTCACCCACACCCAGTGTGGCAATGGTACCCGGCAATAAGGGACAGCAGCCTGCGAAAAAGCCTGTAAATAATACTGCAGCCACGCAGGCTCCCGTAAAAGAGCAGGCAGCGCAGAATACCAATACCGCAGCTGCACAGGCAAGACCTGCGGACAGACCTGCGGAGAGACCGCAGAACAATAACCGCGACAACCGTCAGGGTGGTTACGGTCAGAATAATTACGGACAGAACCGTGATAATCGTGGTCAGAACGATCGTGGTCAGGGCGGTTATAATCGTGATAACAGAGATGGCAATCGTGATAATCGTCAGGGTGGCTATGGTCAGGGCAACCGCCAGGGCGGACAGAACGCAAACAGAGGAGGTATGGGTAATGGCAGACCTCAGGGAGGCGGATTTAACAGACAGGGTCGTCCGGGTATGGAAGGCGGCCAGGGTGATCGCAGGAATAACGGCAACGGTGAGCGCGGTTACGGCAATAACGGCCGCGACCAAAGAGGCAATGGAGGATCGGGTAATCGATTCGGAGATAACAGACAGAATAAGGGCTTCGCTCCGGAACCTGCAGGTAAAGATATTGAGAAGAAGCGCGAAGATGAAAAGAGACGTTTCAGCCAGGAGAAGGACAACAAGCGTTCCAAGAAGGACCATATCTACGAGGACGAGGACGCACTGAAGAACAAGCCCGGACGTTTCATCAAGCCGGAAAAGAAAAAGGAAGAGGTACAGGAAGAGCAGATCAAGGTGATCGTGCTGCCGGAATCCATTACCATCAAAGAACTGGCTGAGAAGATGAAGTTACAGCCCGCAGCCATCATCAAGAAGCTGTTCCTGGAAGGTAAGATTGTAACCGTGAACCAGGAGATCTCCTATGAAGATGCAGAGAACATTGCCATGGAATATGACATTCTCTGTGAAAAAGAGGTCAAGGTAGATGTCATCGAAGAACTGTTGAAGGAAGACGAAGAGGACGAGGCAGATCTGGTGGAGAGACCTCCCGTAATCTGTGTTATGGGTCACGTTGACCATGGTAAGACTTCCCTGTTAGACGCTATCCGTAAGACCAACGTAACCGATCGTGAGGCAGGTGGTATCACCCAGCACATCGGTGCTTATACTGTAAATGTGGGAGACCGTAAGATCACCTTCTTAGATACTCCCGGACACGAAGCATTTACCGCCATGCGTATGCGTGGTGCCAATGCGACCGATATCGCTATCCTGGTAGTAGCAGCGGACGACGGCGTAATGCCCCAGACCGTAGAGGCGATCAACCATGCAAAGGCAGCGGGTGTGGAGATCATCGTAGCAGTGAACAAGATCGATAAGCCCTCTGCAAACATTGACCGTGTAAAGCAGGAGCTGGCAGAGTATGAGCTGATCCCCGAGGATTGGGGCGGAAGCACCGTATTTGCACCTGTATCCGCAAAAAGCGGCGAGGGTATTGACCAGCTGCTTGACATGATCCTGCTGACCGCAGACATCATGGAGCTGAAGGCGAACCCCAAGAGAAAGGCAAGAGGTCTGGTCATCGAGGCAGAGCTGGATAAGGGACGCGGTCCTGTGGCTACCGTACTGGTACAGAAGGGTACCCTGCATGTGGGAGACTTTATCTCTGCAGGTGTGGCTCATGGTAAGGTAAGAGCCATGATCGATGACAAGGGACGCAGAGTCAAGGAAGCAGGACCTTCTACTCCCGTAGAGATCCTGGGTCTGTCCGATGTTCCCAGTGCCGGTGAAGTATTCCTGGCACATGATAATGATAAGACAGCAAAAGCTTATGCAGAGACCTACCTGGCACAGAATAAGGAAAAGATGCTGGAAGAGACCAAGGGCAGAATGTCTCTGGATGATCTGTTCAGTCAGATCCAGGAGGGTAATCTGAAGGAACTGAACCTGATCGTCAAGGCTGATGTACAGGGTAGCGTAGAAGCAGTAAAGCAGTCCCTGATGAAGCTGTCCAATGAAGAAGTAGTAGTAAAATGTATCCACGGCGGCGTAGGTGCCATCAATGAGTCCGACGTATCTCTGGCAAGTGCGTCCAATGCGATCATCATCGGATTCAATGTCCGTCCCGATGCGACTGCCAAGGCAACCGCAGAGAGAGAGGGCGTGGATGTACGTCTGTACAAGGTCATCTACCAGGCCATCGAAGATATCGAAGCTGCCATGAAGGGTATGCTGGATCCTGTCTATGAGGAGAAGGTGATCGGTCATGCAGAGGTTCGTCAGATCTTCAAGGCATCCGCGATCGGTAACATTGCCGGTTCCTATGTCTTAGACGGTGTCTTCCAGAGAGGCTGTAAAGTTCGTATCACCCGTGAGGGCGAGCAGATCTTCGAGGGCAACCTGGCTTCCCTGAAGAGATTCAAGGATGATGTGAAGGAAGTTAAGGCAGGATATGAGTGTGGTCTCGTATTCGAAGGCTTTGACAAGATGCAGGAGCTGGATATCGTAGAAGCCTACATCATGGTGGAGGTACCACGGTAGGGAGTTATTATAAGATTACACAGTACGTAATCTAAGAATAACTAGACCCTGCCGGGAAGTTTCGCGAAGCGAAACTTCCGGTGTGGTGCGAAGCGAAACTTCCAGTGTGGTACGAAGCGAAGCTTCCGGTATATCATGGTTTAGGTTTGAAGTAAGAAGGAATAAGAATGAGAAAAAATAGTGTAAAAAATACCCGTGTCAACGGGGAAGTGCAGCGCGTTCTGGCAGAGATCATCCGGGGCGGTCTTAAGGACCCCCGGATCAGTCCCTGGACCAGTGTGGTCGCTGTGGAAGTGGCACCGGATTTAAAAAGCTGTAAGGCATGGATCAGTGTGCTGGGAGACGAGGAAGTCAGAAAGTCTACCCTGCAGGGCTTAAAGAGCGCCGAGGGCTTTATCCGCAGAGAACTGGCGCGTACCATCAATCTGCGCAACACTCCGGATATCACTTTTGTGATGGACCAGTCCATCGAGTATGGTGTCAACATGTCCCACAAGATCGATGAAGTCATTGCAGCGGATGAGGCACAGAAGCCGGATCATGAAGTTGTGGAAGATACGGAAGAGACAGAGGAAGGTGACGAATAATGGATTTGCGTGAAGAATGTCGTGGCGCAAAAAAGATCGGCATCAGCGGACATATTCGTCCCGACGGAGACTGCGTGGGCGTCTGTCTGTCCTTACAGATGTACCTGCGTAAACTCCTTCCCGAAGCAGAAGTTACCGTATATATACAGAAGCCTTCCGAAGAGTTTTCCTATCTGAAGGGATACGATGAGATCCAGACCGAATGTCCGGAGCAGGATCCTTTTGATGTATATTTTGCGCTTGACTGCAGCCCAGACAGACTGGGAGACGCGGAGAAATATTTCCAGAATGCGAAAAAGAAGATCAACATCGATCATCATATCAGCAATTCCGGCTGCGGTGATGTAAATCTCGTCCGGCCCGAGGTGGGCAGTGCCTGTGAGGTGCTGTATCACATCATGGATGCCGAACTCATTGACAGAGATATTGCGGAAGCATTGTACACCGGCATCATTCACGATACCGGCGTATTCCAGTATTCCAATACGACACCGGAGACATTGCAGGCAGCAGCATTTCTGATCTCTTTTGGATTTAATTTTTCTAAAATCATTGAGGAAAGCTTTTATCAGAAGACGTATCTGCAGTCGCAGATCATGGGCAGAGCCCTGATGGAGAGCATACGCTTCATGGACGGCCGCTGCATCGTGAGCATGGTGGACCGTAAGACCATGGATTTCTACAATGCAGTACCGGGAGATCTGGACGGCATAGTGAACCAGCTGCGCAATATTAAGGGAATCGACTGTGCGATCTTCATGTATGAGACCGGTGTACTGGAGTACAAGGTCAGCATGCGTTCCAATGAGAATGTTGATGTGGCGAAGGTGGCATCCTTCTTTGGAGGCGGCGGACACGTACGTGCCGCAGGCTGCACCATGGAGGGGACTTTTCATGACTGTATCAATAATTTGTCACTGCACATCGATAAGCAATTGCGGGGAGAACAGGATTAATGGACGGCATCATCAATGTATATAAGGAAGCAGGTTTTACCTCTCATGATGTGGTAGCCAAGCTTCGCGGGATCTGCCGGCAGAAAAAGATAGGGCACACAGGTACACTGGATCCACAGGCTACCGGTGTGCTCCCTGTATGTCTGGGGAGTGCTACCAGAGCATGCGAAATGCTGACGGACAGGACCAAGGAATATGTGGCAGAACTTTTACTGGGTCAGATCACAGATACCCAGGATACCACGGGAACCGTTTTGGAAGAACGGGAAGTAGCGGTGGATGAGGCACAGGTACGTGAAGTGATCGAAAGCTTTGTCGGCGGTTATGACCAGATTCCGCCTATGTATTCCGCACTGAAGGTCAACGGAAAAAAACTCTATGAGCTTGCCAGGGCAGGTAAAGAAGTGGAACGGCAGGCAAGACATGTGGATCTGCCGTCGATCGAGATCCTGGAAATAAGACTTCCGGTGGTGAAGTTCCGTGTGGAATGCTCCAAGGGAACTTACATCCGCAGTCTCTGTGCCGATATCGGCGGGAAGCTTGGCTGCGGTGGCACCATGCAGAGTCTCGTCCGCACCAGGGTCGGAGAATTCCGGCTTGCGGATGCCCTGACACTTGCACAGCTGCAGGAACTCCGGGATACGGACAGATTAGAGGAGGCACTGCTTCCCACGGACCGTATTTTTGCGGATTTTAATGCAGTACATGTAGAGGAAAAATGGCGGAAATTGATCGATAACGGGAACGCTTTTTATCCGGGACAGACCATGGAGCAGACTACTTATCCTGCGGGAGAGTGGGTGCGTGTCTACAGAGAGGATGACAGCTTTGTGGGCATTTATGCGTATGACGGGGTAAAAGAATGGTACAAGCCCATGAAAATCTTCCCAAGTAACACAGAAAGCAGGAAATAGACTTGGAAATCATTGCAGGAACAACAGACTTTTATCTGGAAAAAGATACAGCGGTAGCTATCGGCAAATTTGACGGTGTGCATTTGGGGCACAGAAGACTTTTAGAGGAAATCCTGAATAAGAAAAAGAACGGACTGGCAGCCTGTGTTTTCACTTTTGATCCTACACCGGCGGTGCTGTTCGGACTGTCGGATGGAAAAGAACTGACGACAAGAGAAGAGAAAAGGCGTCTCTTCGAACATCTGGGGATCGACATCCTGATCGAGTTCCCGCTGACAAAAGAGACTGCAGCCACAGAACCGGAGCGTTTCGTGACAGAGATTCTGGCGAAGCAGATGAATACCCGTTTTGTGGCAGCAGGTGAAGATCTGTCTTTTGGGAAAAATGGAGCAGGCAATGCAGAACTTTTAGAGAAAATGGCTCCGCATTTAGGGTTTTGTGTCCGGACCATAGAGAAGATTGAAGTGGATGGCATCGAGGTCAGCTCTACTTACATCCGCAAGCTGGTGGAAGAGGGCCGGATGGAAGAAGCGGAAAAGATGCTGGGGATGCCCTATACTCTCGTGGGATGCGTGGAACATGGCAATCATATCGGGCATACTCTGGGCTTTCCCACAGTAAATCTTCTGCCGCCCGCAGGTAAGCTCCTGCCGCCCAACGGTGTCTATTATGCGGTAGTCCGTTATAATGGGAAGGTCTACAAAGCCATCAGCAATGTAGGGACCAAGCCGACGGTTTCTTCCGAAAAAGTGATGGGAGTGGAATCTTATCTATATGATTTCGCCCAGGATATTTACGGTCAGGAGATTGAAGTGGCACTGAAAAGCTTCCGGCGTCCGGAACGCAGATTCGGATCCTTGGAAGAGCTTAAGAAACAGCTGGACCGGGATATTGCGGATGGGCGAAACGCGTAAATTGAGTAAAAAAATGTAAAGAAACGTAAAAGAAAAGTAAAATATCCATTGCAAGTTTTTATTCTATCTCGTAAAATATATTTTGGATTGTTTATAGTTAGATTAAATTTGAAAATAATTATTTTGGTTTTTCGTAAGAGAATCAAGAGAGATTGAGGGATTAAAAATGAGCTTTGGAACAATATTGACAATGGCTGGAGGTCTGGGACTGTTTTTATTCGGAATGGAACTGATGAGTGATTCCATTGAGAAGGTAGCAGGAGCCAGACTTCGTCGTATTCTGGAGATTTTTACCACGAACCGTTTCATGGGGATGATCGTAGGTATTATTTTCACCGGTATCATCCAGTCTTCCTCCGCATGTACGGTTATGGTCGTCAGCTTTGTTAACTCCGGTCTGATGAATCTGTATCAGGCAGCGGGAGTCATCCTCGGTGCCAATATCGGTACTACCATCACCTCACAGCTGGTATCATTTAATCTGTCCAAGATAGCACCGTTAATTCTGTTAGTCGGTGTGGTCGTGATGATGTTTACGAAGAAAGAAAAAGTCCGTAAAGTAGCGGAAGTGGTCGTAGGCTTCGGTATTCTGTTCGTGGGACTGAGCACCATGTCCCAGGCAATGGCCAACATGAAAAATGAGCCGCAGGTAGTAAATCTGCTGATGTCTCTGAAGAATCCGTTCTTAGCCACCTTGATGGGATTTGCCCTGACTGCGATTATTCAGAGCTCATCCGTAACGGTCAGTATCGTACTGTTGCTCGCCAATCAGGATCTGCTGCCGTTACCGATCACACTTTACATTATCTTAGGATGTAATATCGGTGCCTGTGCTACCGCAATGTTAGCTTCTATGACCGGTAAAAAGGATGCGAAGAGAGCTGCACTGATCCATCTGCTGTTCAATATCATTGGTACGGTTATTATCTACATTGCTCTGTTCGTGGCAGGCGATCAGATCGTGGAACTGATCAAGTCTATCTCCGCGGACAACGGCCGGTTCGTGGCAAATGCGCATACGCTGATCAAGATCGCACAGGTAATTATGCTGTTCCCGTTCACCGGCTGGCTGGTAAAGATGACCTACCTGATCGTACCCGGCGAAGATCAGAAGGTTGGTTACAGAGAGAGCTATCAGTTAAAATACATCGGCGACAAAGTGGTGTTCAACCCCGCTACCGCAGTGGTAGAGGTTGTCAAGGAGCTGGAGCGTATGGCTTCTCTGGCGGAGGAGAACTTAAACCGTGCCATGAATGCCCTGATCACATTGGATGAAGAAGACATTGAGGAAGTCTACGAGGTAGAGAAAAATATCAACTTCCTGAATCATGCCATTACGGATTATCTGGTGAAGATCAACCAGACGACACTGCCCATCGAAGACCTGAACAGTCTGGGTGCTCTGTTCCATGTGGTGAATGATATCGAGCGTATCGGTGACCAGGCAAGCGATATTGCGGAGATTGTAACATATCTGTCCGGTGCGTGCGGTCACAACACGCATATCGACCAGATGGCGCAGGCAACCATTAAAATGGTGACCGACAGCCTGGATGCGTTTGTCCGCCGTGACCTGACCCTTGCATGGAGCGTTATTGAATATGATGACGTGGTGGACCGCCTGTTTGACGAGTGCAAGAGCGACCTTATCGCGGAGATCGCGCAGAACCCGGAGGACGGCGAGCGCGTACTCGATGTGCTGATGATCGCCAAGTATCTGGAGCGTATCGGCGACCACGCGACCAATATTGCCGAATGGGTGGAGTTTTCCATCACCGGCTCGCATAAAAGCGCAATGCACGGCGCGGAAGCGGCGGCGCGCTGACAGAAATCGGAGTGTAATATATGATATACTGTGTGGAAGATGATGCGGGTATCCGCGAACTGGTGGTGTACACGCTGCGCAACACCGGTTTT
>OICD01001222.1_pt1 | contig 11413 bp, 8 predicted proteins | sample 1581161 | NCBI WGS metagenome assembly OICD01 (sample SAMEA3882546, study PRJEB24775) | human gut metagenome | biome: human-associated habitat; feature: intestine environment; material: feces | place: Netherlands | collected 2009/2010 | reverse complement strand
CTCGCGCTCCTCGCCCTCGACGATCTCACCGCCCTCGAGCGGCTCGCCGTAGGCGTTGAAGAAGCGGCCTGCGAGGTTGTCCGAGACGCGCAGCTTCGGCGGCTCGCCGTGGAAGATCACCTCCGAGGCGGTCGAAAGGCCCTCCGTACCGGCGAAGACCTGCAGCGTGACGTGCTCGCCCATGATTTTCACCACCTGCGCCAGCTTGCCGCCCACGGTGGCCAGTTCGTCGTTGCCGACGCCCTGCGCACGCAGCGTCACGGTCGCCTTGGTGATGTTGTCGATCTTGGTATATATCTTCTGAAAAGCTCGTGTTGTCATGGTCTATTTCGTTTTTTCACCCACATATTGTTCGATCTGCTTCAGGTAGCCGTTGAACTTCTCCGACTGCCACTCCGAATAGTTCATCTGGCGGAAGAGGTTGATCAGACCCTTGAAGAACTGCGAGCACTGCTCGAAATCGGAGAATCCGAAATCCTTGCGGCAGATGTCGAGCACCATCTTGTACATCATCTTCTGGCGCTCGATCGGGCAGTTGGCGTCGATCTCGTCGAAGGCGTCCTGCTGCAGGATCACGAAGTCGATGAGCTCCGACTTCCAGAAGCGCTCGTGGTACTCGACCGGCACGCCGTCGTCACCGAGGATGTTGATCTGGTCGTTGGCCTCCTTGCCGCGCTGGACGATCGTCTTGCCGGCATAGACCGCATCCACCCAGTCCTTCTCGATGTGCTCGTCGAGGAAGGCCCGGATCTCGGGATACTCCAGGTACTTCGAGTAGGACTCCAGCGGGTCGATGGCCGGGTAGCGCTTCGAGTCGGCACGTCCCTGCGAGAGGGCGTAGAAGCAGCGTGCGGCCTTCTTCGTCGATTCCGTAACGGGCTCCTTGAGGTTACCGCCCGCGGGCGAGACCGTACCGAGGAAGGTCACCGAACCGGTCTGGCCGTTGTAGAGCTTCACCAGGCCGGCGCGCGAGTAGAAGTTCGAGATGATGGCCGAGAGGTCCATCGGGAAGGCGTCCTGGCCGGGCAGCTCCTCCAGACGGTTCGACATCTCGCGCAGCGCCTGCGCCCAGCGCGACGTCGAGTCGGCCATGACGAGCACCTTCAGGCCCATCGAACGGTAGTACTCGCCGATGGTCATGCCCGTATAGACCGACGCCTCACGCGCCGCAACGGGCATGTTCGACGTGTTGCAGATGATGATCGTGCGCTCCATGAGCGTGTGGCCCGTGTTGGGGTCGATCAGCTCGGGGAACTCCTTGAAGATCTCGACCACCTCGTTGGCGCGCTCGCCGCAGGCCACCATGATGATGACGTCGGCGTCGGCCTGCTTCGAGATGGCGTGCTGAAGCACCGTCTTGCCGGCACCGAACGGCCCCGGGATGAAGCCCGTACCGCCCTCGGCCATCGGGTTGAAGGTGTCGATGGCGCGCACGCCCGTCTCCATGACGCGCGAGGGGCGCGGCTTCTCCGTGTAGCAGCGGATGGCCTGCTTGACGGGCCACTTCTGCACCATCGTGATCTCGTGGTCGACGCCGTCGGCATCGGTCACCACGGCCATCGTGTCGGTCACCTTGTACTTGCCGGCCGGAGCCACGCTCTTGACCGTATACGACCCCGTCATCGTGAAGGGGACCATGATCTTGTGGGCGATCCACTTCTCCTGCACCTCGCCCAGCCACGACGCCGCCGAGACGCGGTCGCCGGCCTTGGCCAGCGGCTTGAACTCCCACTTCTTCTCGAAGTCGATGGGATCGGTGATCGAACCGCGCGCGATGAACAGACCGTCCATCTTCTCCAGGTCGTTCTGCAGACCGTCGTAGTTACGCGAAAGAAGACCGGGAGCGAGCGTCGCTTCCAGCATGTGACCCTCGAATTCGACCTTTTCGCCGATCTTCAGTCCGCGGGTCGAGTCGAAAACCTGCACGTAGGCATTGTCGCCCACGACCTTGATGACCTCGGCCATCATCTTGGTATCCCCGCAGTAAACGTGACAGATTTCGTTCTGGCCGACAGGGCCGTCCGCCTTCACGATCACGATGTTCGAGATGATACCGTTTACTCGTCCTGTTGTTTTCATCGTATGTGTTTGTTGTATTATTCCTGTTCAATGAACTTGCGACCGTCGAGCCCGGCGACGAGCCGGTCGAACATCTCCCGGCCGCGCGCGGCGTCGAGCCGCATCCAGCGGGCCACGATGTTGATCCGCACCAGGTAGGAGAGGATCGCGGCGATGTCGAAATAGTCGAACGTCGCCAGCTCCAGGGACTCGTTCCAGCGGATCAGGTCGATCTTGTGCTCCTTCTCCACGAGGTTGGCCTCGTCGTTCACCGCGGCGATCACGGCGTCGATGTAGGGCAGCTCGCCCCGCAGTCCGAAGTCGGCGGCCGAGCTGCGCTGCAGCTGATCGACGACATCGCCTCCGCCGACGGTCACCTCCTCGACCGGACGCCCGGCGGCACGCGCCGTGACGGCGGCCGCGACGTTGCGCAGCGTGCGGTCGAAGGCCGACCACGCACGCAGGAAGCGGCAGCCCTGCTTCTCACAGACGGCGTAGTAGGCGCCGAAGAGCGCCTTCTCGAAACGCTGCGCCGTGTCGATCTCGGCGGCCTCCTCGCCTTCGGGATCGGCATAGGCGCGCAGCACCTGCTGCACGGCGTCGGGCAGCAGGCGGGGCGAGCGCAGCTCCTCGGCCAGCTCGTCGGGCGTGAGGTTGCCCAGCCCTTCGCTGACCGTGCGTCCGGCGTGCAGCGCCGCAAGGTGCTCGCAGTCGTAGTAGGTGTAGAGCAGCCGCACCTGACGGGCATCGGCCCGGCTCACCCCCTCGAGGATCTCGGAGACGATGGCCCGGGCGTCGAACCCCTTGGCGTCGGCTTCGAGCGTATACTCCCGAAGTCCGGCCACCAGGCAGTAATAGTTGCTACCGAACATGCCCGCTACGCCTTAAAGAGCATTTCGGAGACCTTCTCGCGGAGGTATTCGCCCAGCAGCGCCTCGACGTCGGCATCCGAGAACGAGATGTAGTAACCGCCGTCCTTGGCGCCCACGCGGAATCCGCTCTTCACATCCTTCGAGTAACCCACCTCGACGCCTGCGGCGAGCAGTTCAGCGGCGCACTTCGTGAAGGCGGCGTCGAGCTTCGCACGCTCGGCCTCGGGCAGCAGGGCCTTGAGCTCGACCTTGCCCGAATCGGCACCGTTCCAGTTGCGGGCCACGGCCACGAGCATCTCCTTGATGAAGGCGGGGTTCACGACGGCCTCCTGCACGCCCTTCGCCGTCGCCTTGGCGACGATCAGCGAGGCGATCTCGGTCTTGATTTTGGCCACGGCCTGCTTGCCGGCCAGCGTGATCTCGGTCATGGTGTTCTTTTCGACATCCTCGGCCTTCACCTGTGCCTTGCGGACGATCTCGTCGGCCTGGGCACGCGCCTCGGCAAGGATCTTCCCGGCTTCGGTACGGGCCTCGGCCACCAGCCGGTCGGCCTCGGCGCGCCCTTTTTCGAGCCCCTCGTCGTAGAGTTTCTGGGTCAACTGTTGAAGTTTGTTTTCCATAGCGTTATGATGGTTTTAATTATCGTTTTCAATTTGCGCACACAAATATATAAAAGATTCTTCAAGAATCGGGGACTGAACTAACAAATTATTCCGCTTTTGACAAAACAAAACACACGCAGCGAAACTCCGGACACGAAACGGACGGCCCTTGAGCCGTCCGTTTCCCCCAAAAAACCGTGTCTAACCCCCGGAGTAAACCCCGGGACGTTGTCGATGTGACCACATATCACATGCTACACGCGCAAATGTAATAAAAAAATTACTCCCCTTTTCGTTTTTTCAGTAAACATTTTTACTATTTCGGCATTTCAGACTACGCAATCGGAAAAAAAGGACAATCGCAGATCATCCATGAGAATGGAAACCTCATCCGGTCCTCGTGCCCAAATACGGCAGGGCGTCTCCGGAGGCCGGAGAAAGCCTCAGCAAGTAAATCATTTTACTTTCGATGCCAGGTTGAATAATTTTATTAAATTTGTAGCAGGTAGCAAACTAAACATTTTAATCAAACCAAAATCCGACATGAAGATGCTGAAACTTCTCGTCCCGACGCTCCTGCTGCTCTGCACGGCAGGCTGCCGCCGCGACGACGATGCGGCCGTCCGGGCATTGGCCCGCCGCATCATCCCGGAGCAGGAGGCCCGCTTCCGCTTTGAACACCTCGCCGACACGGGCGACTCGACCGACCGTTTCGAGCTCGAATCGCGCGGCGGACGGATCATCATCCGCGGCAACAACTCCAACTCGATTGCCGTGGGGCTGAACCACTACCTGAAGAACTACTGCCTGACGACCGTTTCATGGTCGGACTGCAATCCGGTCGAGATGCCGGCCGTGCTGCCCAAGATCGAGGGCACGGTGCGCGGCACGGCCCGCGTAAAGGATCGTTTCTTCCTGAACTACTGCACCTTCGGGTACTCGATGCCGTGGTGGGGCTGGAAGGAGTGGGAGCGCTTCATCGACTGGATGGCGCTTCAGGGCGTCACCATGCCGCTGGCCATCACCGGACAGGAGGCCGTCTGGCAGCACGTCTGGACCCGTCTCGGACTGACCGACGAGGAGGTGCGCGCCTACTTCACCGGCCCGGCCCACCTGCCCTGGCACCGCATGTCGAACATCGACCGCTGGCAGGGTCCCCTGCCGCAGGAGTGGATCGACGGACAGGCCGAGCTGCAGCAGCGCATCGTGGCCCGCGAACGCGAACTGGACATGACGCCCGTGCTGCCGGCCTTCGCCGGACACGTCCCGCAGGAGCTCCAAAGGCTCTATCCCGAGGCGCACATCACGCGCGTGAGCTACTGGGGCGGCTTCGCCGACGAGTACCGGTGCAGCTTCCTCGATCCGATGGACCCGCTCTTCGACAAGATTCAGCGCGCCTTCCTCGAGGAGCAGACGCGCCTCTTCGGCACGGATCACATCTACGGCGCCGACCCCTTCAACGAGATCGACGCCCCGACGTGGGACCCCGAGACGCTCGGCGGCATGTCGCGCCACATCTACGAGTCGATGGCGGCCGTCGACCCCGAGGCCGTCTGGCTGCAGATGGGCTGGCTCTTCTACGCCGACCCGACGCACTGGACCCAGGAGAACATCCGCGCCTTCCTGCGCTCCGTGCCGCAGGACCGGCTGCTGATGCTCGACTACTTCTGCGAATTTACCGAGATTTGGAAACAGACCGAGCGCTTCTACGGGCAACCCTACCTGTGGTGTTACCTGGGCAACTTCGGCAGTAACACGATGCTGGCGGGCAACTTCCGCACGGTCGCCGAACGCATGGAGGAGGCCTTTTCAGAGGGCGGCGACAACCTGCGCGGCGTCGGCTCGACGCTCGAAGGGTTCGGCGTCAACCAGCCCATGTACGAGTTCGTGCTCGACAAGGTGTGGGAGACGGGCCTGAGTGACAACGAGTGGATCGACCGTCTGGCCGACCGCCGCACGGGGCACCGCGACGCCACGGCCCGCGCATTGTGGCGCACGCTCTGCGACAGCGTCTACACACTGCCGTCGCAGACCGGACACTCGACGCTGACCAACGCCCATCCCTCGCTCGAGGGGAACTGGCACTGGACGACCAAACCGACCGTCGGCTACCGTTTCGGCACGCTGTGGCATCTCTGGGAGCAGCTGCTCACGGTGGAGAGCGACCGCGACACCTACCGCTTCGACGTGGTCAACATCGGCCGGCAGGTGCTGGGCGACAGCTTCCTGACCCTGCGTGACCGCTTCACCGAGGCCTACAAACGGCACGACCTGCCGGCGATGGAGCACGAGGCGGCGCTCATGCGCGAGGTGCTGGCCGACCTGGACCGCCTGACAGCCTGCCACGCAGAGTTCTCGCTCGGCCGCTGGCTCGATGCAGCCCGCAGCTTCGGCAGCGACGAGGCCTCGAAGAGGTACTACGAGACCAACGCCCGGACGCTCATCTCAGTCTGGGGCGACAGCTACCACCTGACCGACTACGCCAACCGCACGTGGGCCGGCATGGTCTCGACCTACTACGCCCCGCGCTGGGAGCTCTTCATCGAGCGCGTGACCGAAGCCGCCCGCGCCGGACGCCCCTTCGATCAGAAGGCCTTCGACCGCGAAATCCGCGACTTCGAGTGCCGCTGGGCCGACGCCTCCTCTCCGCTGGCGCTGCCCGCAGAGGGCGACGCCCTGGCAACGGCGCGCGAGCTGGCCGTCAAGTACAAGCCGCTCTTCGACACCCTGCCGTAGCCTGCAAGGTTCATACCTATATATAAATAGGCTGCCGACATCACACGAAACGCCCCGGAATCCGACGGATTCCGGGGCGTTTCATACTTGCTGTGTGTTCAAGGTGGCGCGGTCGGCGCAGTGCATTCAGGCAGCGCGGTCAGGGTGGCGCGGTCGGCGCAGCGCATTCAGAGCAGCCCGAGCGACTTGCTGCGCGCCAGCAGGCAGGCCCCCATGACCCCGGCCCGCTCGCCGAGCGCCGAGAGCTTGATCTGCGTATCCTTGTTGACGAGCATGAGCGAATACTTGTTCACGGCGTTGCGCACCGGGAGCATCAGGTACTCCTTCGCCACGGAGAGCGTACCGCCGATGACGATCATCTCGGGGTTGAACATGTTGATCAGTCCCGCGATGGCCTTGCCCAGCGTGTGGCCCACCGAATCGAGCACCTCGATGGCCAGCACATCCTCCTTGAGCAGGGCGTCGAGGATGTCGTTGAGCGTGATCTCCACCCCCTTCTTGAACTTCTCCGAGAGCATCGACACGCGCCCCTGCCGGAGCTTCTCGAGGAAGATGCGGTGCAGGGCCGAGCCCGAAGCGCCCGTCTCGAGGCACCCGCGCTTGCCGCAGCGGCAGATGATCTCGTTGTCGAGCAGCGGGAAGTGTCCGAACTCCCCCGAAAAGCCCGACTTGCCGTAGAAGATCTTGCCGTCGATAATCATGCCCAGACCCAGGCCCCAGCTGGCATTGATGTAGAGCATCGTCTGCTCGTTGTGCGCATCGCCGTACATGTATTCGCCGTAGGTCGCCGCGCGCGTGTCGTTCTCGATGTAGACCGTCGTGCCGAGCCGCTCCTCAAGCAGCATCGTGAGCGGCTGCTCCTCGACGAAAAAGTAACTGTAGCTGTATCCCGTCTGCGAATTCACCCGGCCCGAGATGTTCACCCCGATGGCCAGCACCTTGTCGCGCGTGATCTTGTGCGAGCGGACGAAGTTCAGGATCACCTCGCAGAGCTTGTCCAGCGAGTGGGGGTCGTTGTCCATCTGGAACGCCACGGTCGTCTCGTCGATGAGCTGTCCCTTGAAGTTGATCGCCGCCATCACCACCGAGTCCTTGCGGATGTCCACGCCGATGAAGTAGCCCGCATAGGGATTCAGCCCGTAGATGTTGGGGCGCCGGCCGCCGGCCGTCCCCTGCTCGCCGAAATTGTGGACGAACCCCTCGTCGATCAGTTCGCCGATCAGTTTGGTCACCGTCGGCACGCTCAGATTCACGGCCTTGCTCAGGTCCGTGATGCTCGAATCGCCGCACAGAATATACTGACAGATGATCTGCTGCTTCAGAATCGCATTCTTGTTGCCCTCCGTGGCCAGTTTGAGAAACGAATTGGTCATGATCGAATTTTTTGCTGCACATACATAGATATGTAAAGATAAAAATAAATCGCGAATCGCGCAAACGGAACAAATAAAATACGACAATATCCGGGTGATAATGAAAATTCTTTTTTTCAACGCATCGGCCGCCGCGAATGTTTACGAAGCCCCCGGCAAAAAAGAGGGACAACAAAAAAGGCCATCGGCTGTGCCAAAATCAACATTTTTGTTAAAAAGAACGATATAAATAAATTTTATTATTATAAATATTTGCGATAATAATTTTTATTACTACATTTGTCTGTCGGATGGGCCGTACTTTACACAAGCACCCCGCCGATACAAATAAATATACCATTGAAGACCATGCAGATCAAGGGTACTTTCCTGGACGAGATCAGCCACGACATTCCCCACCAGAACTGGGGTGAAAAGGAGTGGGACGCCGACTTCGGCTACATGCACCGCGCCGGCATCGAGCACGTCATCCTCATCCGGTGCGGCTACCGCCGCTGGCAGACCTTCCCCTCGCAGGTGCTCACCGCCGAGGAGCGCTGCTTCGAGCCGCCCGTCGATCTGGTGGACCTGTTCCTGCGCCTGAGCGAAAAGTGGGGCATGCACTTCTGGTTCGGGCTCTACGACTCGGGCAAGTACTGGGCCGCGGGCGACTACCGCCACGAAGTGGAGCTCAACTGCCGCCTGATCGACGAGGTCTGGGCCCGCTACGGCAGCCGCAAGGCCTTCGCCGGATGGTACATCTCGCAGGAGTGCAGCCGCAACACGGGCAAGATCATCGACCTCTACGCCGAGCTCGGACGCCACTGCAAGCAGGTGTCGGGCGGGCTGCCGACGATGATCTCTCCCTACATCGACGGCTGCAAGAACATCAGCCAGTACACCGCCCAGACGGCCCGCACGGGCGGCGTCACGGCCGAGAGCCACGAGGCCGAGTGGGACGCCATCTTCCGCGGCATCCAGGGGGCGGTCGACATCGTCGCCTTCCAGGACGGACACGTCGACTACGACGAACTGCCCGAGTTCCTGCGCGTCAACAAGCGCCTGGCCGACCGCTACGGCATGGAGTGCTGGACCAACACCGAGACCTTCGACCGCGACATGCCGATCAAGTTCCTGCCCATCAAGTGGGAGAAGCTGCGGTTGAAGCTGCGCATGGCCGAGGAGGCCGGCATCGACAAGGCCATCACGTTTGAATTTTCGCACTTCATGTCCCCGCAGTCGGCCTACCTGCAGGCGGGACACCTCTACGACCGCTATCTCGAATACCTCGACGAGCGCAAATAAAACACGATTCCCAATATGATCGACTTCAACAAACTTGCATGCGAGTACCGGGACGAGTTGCTCGGCAACGTACTTCCCTTCTGGCTCGAACATTCGCAGGACAAGGAGTTCGGCGGCTACTTCACCTGCCTGAACCGCGACGGCAGCGTCTTCGACACCGACAAGTTCATCTGGCTGCAGGGACGCGAGGTGTGGCTCTTCGCCATGCTCTACAACCAGGTGGAACGCCGGCCCGAGTGGCTCGACTGCGCCGTCCGCGGCGCGGAGTTCCTGCGCCGGTACGGACACGACGGCGACTACAACTGGTACTTCTCGCTCACGCGCGAAGGCCGGCCGCTCGTCGCTCCCTACAACATCTTCTCCTACACCTTCGCCACGATGGCCTTCGCACAGGTGGCCATCGCCACCGGCAACGAGGACTACGCCGAGATCGCCAAGCGCACCTTCGAGCGGATCCTCGAGAAGCGCAGCTGCTCGAAGGGGCGCTGGAGCAAGGCCGTGCCGGGAACGCGCGACCTGAAGGACTTCGCCCTGCCGATGATCCTCTGCAACATGGCCCTCGAGGCCGAGCAGATGATCGACCGCGAGCTGCTCGACCGCACCATCGAGGAGTGCATCCACGAGGTCATGGAGGTCTTCTACCGCGAGGAGCTGGGGCTGATCGTCGAGAACGTCACCCGCGACGGCCAGCTCTGCAACTCGTTCGAGGGGCGGCAGATCACGCCGGGGCACTCGCTCGAGGCGATGTGGTTCATCATGAACCTCGGCGTGCGGCTCGACGACCGCGCCCTGATCGACAAGGCGGTGAAGATCGCCCTCAACACAGCCGAATACGGCTGGGACAAGCAGTACGGCGGGCTCTTCTACTTCATGGACCGGCTCGGATACCCGCCCCAGCAGCTCGAATGGGACCAGAAGCTGTGGTGGGTCCACATCGAGGCGATGATCACGATGATCAAGGGCTACGAACTCACCGGATCGAAGGAGTGCCTGGCCTGGTTCGAGCGGCTGCACGACTACACCTGGTCGCACTTCAAGGACAAGGAGTATCCCGAATGGTTCGGCTACCTGAACCGCCGCGGCGAGGTGCTGCTCCCGCTCAAGGGCGGCAAATGGAAGGGCTGCTTCCACGTACCGCGCGGGCTCTACCAGTGCTGGAAAATCCTCGAGCGCTGCTCCACCCGGCAGTTCGTCCAGGAGCGGCCGCTCCAGTCGGGCAAGGTGGCGGTATCGGCCCTCTGACAGTAAAAAACCAGTGTTTCGGATCGCCCGATCGAAAACATATTTCACATACCAACCCTGCGGGACGAAAAAACCTAAATCATATTTGTCCGTGAATTAAACCTATTAACCTGCTCCTATGAAAAAACTTTACGCTGCATGCAACCGGAAGTGGATGCCCCGGGCCGCCCTGCTCGTGCTGGCCGGCCTGTTCGCATGGACTGCCGGCGTCCAGGCGCAAACCCTTCAGGTCTCCGGTCTGGTTACCGGAGCCCAGGGAGGGGGCGAGGTCGGAGTCACGATCGTCGTCAAGGAGAACCCGGCAACGGGTACCACCACCGATTCGAAAGGATACTACTCGATCAAGGTCCCTTCGGCGGATGCTACGCTCATCTTCTCGTATCTGGGCTACAAAACAGTTGAAATCCCCGTCTCGGGACGCACCCGCATCGACGTACAGATGCAGGAGGATGCCACCGAAGTCGACGAGGTCGTGGTCGTCGGATACGGCACGCAGAAAAAGCAGTTCGTGATCGGCTCCGTCTCGCAGGTCACGAGCAAGGATATCATGAAGGCCCCGGGCACGAACCTCCAGAGCATGCTGACGGGCCGTCTGGCCGGTATGACCAGCATTCAGGGCTCGGGCGCACCGGGCGGCGACGCCTCGACCCTGCTCGTGCGCGGCTTCAGCACCTTCAACGATTCGAGCCCGCTGTGCATCGTCGACGGCGTGGAGCGCCCCTTCAACAACCTCAACCCGAACGACATCGCCTCGGTGTCGGTGCTCAAGGACGCCGCAACGGCCGCCATCTACGGCGTGCGCGGAGCCAACGGCGTCATTCTGGTCACCACCAAGTCGGGTTCGCAGGGCTACGCCTCGATCTCTTACGACGGTTCGGTCACCTTCACGCAGAACACCGCCATGCCCAAGATGCTCAACGCCGAAGACTACTCTACTGGCACAACAAGGCCCGCGAGCTGGACAACCTGGCCCCCTACTGGACGCCGGAGAATCTGGCCCGGATGGAGCAGATGGGCATTCTGGGCGACACGGACTGGCTGTCGAAGATCTACAAGAAGTTCGGTCTGACGCACCAGCACAACATCTCGGTGTCGGGCGGTACGGACAAGGTGAAATACTATTCGAGCGTCGGTCTGATGAACCAGGACGGTATCCTGCGCAACACGGACTTCAAGCGCTACAACATGCGTGGGAACGTCGATGCCAAGATCACGCGCAACCTCACCTTCGCAATCAACATGAGCG
>OICD01001211.1_pt1 | contig 11480 bp, 9 predicted proteins | sample 1581161 | NCBI WGS metagenome assembly OICD01 (sample SAMEA3882546, study PRJEB24775) | human gut metagenome | biome: human-associated habitat; feature: intestine environment; material: feces | place: Netherlands | collected 2009/2010 | reverse complement strand
TTCAGCAGATTGTTACAGAAGCCGATCATCGCCATGGAAGCACCCCACATACCTACAATCGCGGTGAAGGCACTGTAGCAGATGGTGAACGGAGTTGCGTTGATCATCAGCAGTTCAGGTGCCAGTACGAAGATGTACGGAACGATGAACGCAGCAATCGCCAGCTTAGCAGCGATAACGCCGGTACGCATCGGGTTAGCACCGGCAATACCTGCGCCGGCATAAGCAGCCAAGGCAACAGGCGGTGTAACGTCGGCAACAATACCGAAGTAGAACGCAAACATGTGCGCTGCCAGCACCGGTACATTCATCTGCACCAGAGCAGGTGCTGCAATGGTAGAGGTAATTACATAGTTAGCAGTTGTCGGCACGCCCATGCCAAGAATCAGAGAAGTGATCATGGTAAAGAACATTGCCGGCAGCAGATTACCGCCTGCCAAGTCCAGCAGAGCAGTGGCAATCTTCAGGCCAACGCCGGTTTTGGTTACAACACCGATGATGATACCTGCGGTTGCACAGGCAATCAGTACGCCAAGCACGCCCTTGGAGCCGTCAATAAGACCTTGGACGATTTGCTTGAAGCCAATGCGGGTGGATTTACGCAGGCAGGCGCAAACGATGGTCAGCACGATGGCTGCCAATGCGGCACGCATAGGAGTATAACCGCTTACGAGCAGGTAAACGATAACGATTAACGGAATAGCCAGATGGCCTTTTTCGAGGAACAGTTCCTTGAACTTCGGCAGCTGGTCACGCGGAGTACCCTTCAGACCGAACTTTTTAGCTTCGTAGTGAACGCCCAGCCATACGCCGATGTAGTACAGCATTGCCGGGATTACGGCAGCCTTAACAACATCAAAGTACGGAACGCCTACAAATTCTGCCATCAGGAAGGCAGCAGCGCCCATTACAGGAGGCATCAGCTGACCGCCGGTAGAAGCAGCAGCCTCAACAGCGCCTGCAAACGCCGGACGATAGCCAAGCTTTTTCATCATCGGGATGGTGAAAGCGCCGGTGCCGGCAACGTTACCAACAGAGCTGCCGGAAACAGTGCCCATGAGGCCGGAGGACAGTACGGCAACCTTCGCCGGTCCGCCTGCTGCCCAGCCTGCGATAGCGTTGGCAATATCAATGAAGAATTTGCCGAGGCCGGTGGTTTCCAGATATGCACCAAAGAGGATGAACAGATAAATAAAGGTAGAAGATACACCCATAGGCGTACCGAAAATACCCTCGGTAGTGAAGAACAGATGGTCAAACATTTCCTGCACGCCAACGCCGCGATGCGCCAGAATACCGGGAATATAAGGACCGAAGAAGGCATACAGCATAAAGCAGAAGGCAACGATAATCATCGGCCAGCCTACTACGCGGCGCGCTGCTTCAAAAACCATAATCGTACCGATAAGGCCGACGATGAAGTCGGTTTCCGTATTCATGCCGGCACGCAGCACCAGCTCCTGATAGTTCACAACCAGATACATGGCAGTACCTGCGCTGAGCAGTGCCAGGAAGGCATCAAAGGGATGCATCTTGCTGCGGGACCAGGAATGTCTGCTGGGATACAGCAGGAAAATCAATAAAAAGCCGAAGGCTAAGTGAATAGCGCGCTGCAGATGCGCGTCCAGCACACCAAAGGTGGCTGTATATAATTGGAAAAGTGCAAACAGAATACAGATTGCGGAAATTATTTTACCCCACACACCTGTAAGCTCACGCTTGTCTGATTCCTTGTCAAATTTTTGCAATACCTCTTCTGCTGAAAGCTCTTTTACTTTCTTTTCTTTTTCAGACATGGGTATCAGCTCCTCTCATTATAATATTAAAATAAAACCTATAAGTACCGTTCCAACCAGTACTGATATCGATACATGGCCTTCACCGTTACCGCAGTCCCCTGCCCGTACAGAGCAATCAGGTCGTAGCTGTCGCCGCCGTGGACAATATGCGGCATTGCCTGCTCGGATATACGCAGGGCAACCTCCTTATAGGGACGGTTCATCTCCATATCAAACTTACCGTCGGCAGTCTGCGTCAGCTTGCCGTCGGCAGCGGAATAAGGATAGCCCCAGCCCAGCGAGGAAAAGCGGGTGTGCGTCATGGTCATGTTATTTGCGCCGTTAACCCTGAAATAATCATTCCAGGCAGTTTTTTCCACCGAATGCGTCAGGCTGATGTACCATTCATCACCTGCCGCTGTGGCAAAAGTAACAGCTCCCGAAGCTCCCTCAGGTATAATCGCCACCACCAGGCGCGTACTATACCACCCCAAAAGCATTAACACAACGCTTACAATAATTACTAAATTCTTTACTGGGAAAAAAGACCGGCCACCGGCAAACGCCGGTTTCCGGTCTTTGAAGTTCGGCATCATTTAAAATCCTTATTTTTCGTTAAAGAATTTTTCAGCACCCGGGTTCAGCTTAATGGACATGCCGTCTTTAGCAGTTGCTTTGCTGATAGCATTTGCTGCGGAGTGAGCAGATTTCATACGGTCAAGGTTGCCGTACAGAGCTTTAGCAATTGCATAAGCGGTGTTTTCGTCCATCTTGTCGGTTACTGCCAGCATGCATTTTACTGCTACTGCGGAAACGTCAGCATCCTGCTTCGGATAAGTACCGGCTTTGATAACCAGCTTGGTGTAGAACGGATATTGTTTGATCAGAGCGTCAGCCTTATCAGCATCTACCGGAACCAGTACAACATCGTTCTGAGTTGCGATATCCTGAATAGCAGCGGTCGGATGGCCTGCGGTTACGAAAGCAGCATCAACGTTGCCGTCTTTCAGAGCACTTGCAGCTTCACCGAAGGACAGGTATTGAACCTTAATATCATCATATTTAATGCCATATGCTTCCATAATCTGGCGAGCGTTAGCTTCGGTACCGGAGCCTGCAGCACCTACAGCGATGCGTTTGCCTTTGAAATCAGCAACAGATTTGATACCGGATTTTTTCAGGGTTACAATCTGTACGGTTTCCGGATACAGAGTTGCAAGACCTTGCAGGCCGGCAACCTGTTTGCCTTTGAACATTTCAGTGCCATTGGCAGCATAGTAAGCAATATCATTTTGAATAAAAGCAATTTCAACCTTGCCTTGGCTGAGCAGGTTTACGTTTGCTACGGAAGCGCCGGTAGATTGTGCAGAAGCATTGGTACCCGGAATATTTTTATTCAGGATATCAGCCAGAGCACCGCCTAACGGGAAGTAGGTACCGGAGGTACCGCCGGTAGCAATGTTAATGAATTTTTGTGCAGCAGGTTTTTTATCATCTTTCTTATCTCCACCGCCGCAGCCGGCAATCATAGTAGCCATAACCATGATACCAAGTAAAAAAGCCAAGAGTTTTTTCATAAGAGTTCCCCTCCTTTAATATACATATGTGCTAAGATAACAAAATTCACGCAGCAACATATTGTTATTCTTCTTATTCGTCAACATTGTGTAAATTCCTGCTGAAAAATTGACAGAAACGTCATGTATACAGAATACATTGACATAAAAATGCAGATTCTATGAAAAATTCGTGCTATTTTGTGATTATTAATACAGCTTTTCTGCATAAATCGCTGTGGAATCATTTCATTATAGATTCATTTTGCTTATTTCCGTAATCTATGTTACAATATTAGCGTTATGTTTATTGCTTTTTCTGATAAAAGCGAGAGTCATCAAAAACATCTTTTTAAGGAGTGAATAATATGAGTTCCGGAGCTTATTCTTTAAGACTCGCTCGTACCCTGTACGAAAATGTTTATCATGCTATGCTGTACAATGAAAACCAACAGCCTATCGGTGATTTGGAAATTATTCCGAACATCCCTCTCGACCGCAGCCAGGTTCCCGAGGATGCACCGGAAGTACCGGCTTATCTGCTGGTAATCGTAAAAGACGCTGACATCAACAAGGACAACCTGATTGATTTCGAAGAGCGCGCTTCCTATGCTCTGCTGAAACGCTTCTCCACCGAGGTTATCAACTTCCAGCACTGCAAATTCTACTATCCGTCCCCTGCCTTCATTTTTGAACAGCCGGACGCAGTAAACGGTGGCACTGAGCCAATGCCGCTGCAATAATTTAAACCGAAAAACTCCGCTCCCTGCTGCCTGTGCAGTAAGGAACGGAGTTTTTTTGTGCCCAAACTTTTGTAATTACGCCTCCGCAGCTGCCTTGGCAACCGCTTCGGACATACTCTTGACGTATTCGTATACGTGCTCAGGAGAAGCCTCGCCGTATTGTGCCACGATTTTTTCAATCGCACTGCCCACAATAGCGCCGTCGCTGGCCTTGGCCATCTTGTACGCCTGCTCGGGAGCAGCGATACCGAAGCCAACAGCCACCGGAATATCGGTAGCCTTGCGCACCTCTGCGACAATGCCTTCGATATCGGTAGTGATATTGCTGCGCACGCCGGTAACGCCTAAGGAAGAAACTACATATACATAGCCTTGGGCAACAGCGGCGATTTTCTGGATGCGGTCCTTGGAGGTAGGCGCAATCAGCGGCACCAGAGCAACATGATGCGGTTCGCTGAACGGACGCATCTCCTCGCGCTCCTCGTACGGTATATCCGGTACGATGACGCCGTCTACACCTGTTTCTTCGCAGCGGGTGAAGAATTTTTCCGCACCGTAGACATAAATCGGATTAGCGTAGGTCAAAAATACCAGCGGTACCTGTGTTTCCTCGCGAAGCTCCGCTACGAGGTCAAAAATTTTATCGGTAGTAGTGCCTGCCGCCAACGCACGCATATCCGCTTGTTGGATAACCTCGCCCTCAGCCACGGGGTCGGAGAAGGGAATACCGAACTCTATAATTCCTGCACCGCCCTTAATCATTGCTCTCACCAGCTCCTTGGTTGTAGCAAGATTGGGATCGCCAGCGGTCACAAAGCCGATAAATACCTTTTTCTTTTCGTCAAATGCCTTTTGTATTCTATTCATGTAAATCAACTCCCATATAACGTGCGATTGCGGCAACGTCCTTATCACCGCGGCCGGAAATATTTATAACCATAATCTTATCCTTCGGCAGAGTCGGTGCCAGCTTCATAGCGTAGGCTACGGCATGCGCACTTTCGATTGCCGGGATAATGCCTTCTGTTTTGGAAAGATAGTTGAAGGCGTCAACCGCCTCCTTATCGGTAGCAGGAACGTATTCCGCACGGCCGATGTCGTGCAGATAAGCATGCTCGGGGCCGATGCCGGGGTAATCAAGACCGGCGGAGATGGAATAAACCGGAGCAATCTGGCCGTATTCATCCTGCAGGAAGTAGCTCTTCATGCCGTGGAAGATACCCAGCTTGCCGTTAGCCATGGTTGCGGCGTTCTTGGGATTGTCTACGCCCAGGCCTGCAGCCTCTACGCCGATTAAGCGCACGTCCTTGTCCTCGATGAAGTCATAGAACATACCCATAGCATTGGAGCCGCCGCCTACGCAGGCCACCAGCACATCAGGCAGGCGTCCCTCCTTTTCGAGCATCTGCGCTTTGATTTCCTCGCCGATGATCTTCTGGAAGTCGCGCACAATTTCCGGATACGGATGCGGGCCCATAACGCTGCCCAGTACATAGTAGGTATCCTCAACACGTTCGGTCCATACGCGCAGCGCTTCGTTTACTGCATCCTTCAGGGTACCGGTGCCGCTGCTTACAGGCACAACCTTCGCACCTAAAAGCTCCATACGGAACACGTTGAGCGCCTGACGCTCGCAGTCCTCCTTACCCATGTAAACAACGCATTCCATGTTCATCAGCGCCGCCACTGTAGCAGTCGCAACACCGTGCTGGCCTGCGCCTGTTTCGGCAATAACACGCTTTTTGCCCATCTTCTGTGCCAGCAGAATCTGTCCCAATACGTTGTTGATTTTATGAGCGCCAGTGTGGTTCAAATCCTCACGCTTCAAGTAAATCTTGCAGCCACCCAAATCCTTTGTCATCTTCTCTGCGTAATACAGCAGGGACGGTCTGTTGGCATATTCGCGGTACAGACGCGCCAGCTCAGCCTTGAATTCGGGATCGTTTTTAAATTTTTCATAGGCAGCCTCTAATTCCAGCACTGCGTTCATCAAAGTTTCCGGCATGTATTGACCGCCATGAATACCATATCTACCTTTTGTCATCGTTATCTCCCCTTACCTCCGCTATAAATGCGGCAATTTTTTCCGGGTCCTTCAACCCTTCTGTTTCTACGCCACCGCTTACATCTACGGCAAAGGCGTTACTGTTTTTCAATACATCTGCAACATTCGCTGCCTCAAGACCGCCTGCTATAAAATACGGCTTCTTGATTTTTTCATCTGCCACCAGCGCTAAATCAAAACGCTTGCCGGTGCCGCCGTACTGCCCCTTGGTATAGGTATCAAAGAGCAGGTAATCGCAGGGATAGGCTTGCAGATTTTCAAAGGAGCCTGCGTCCTTCACGCGGACTGCTTTGATAATTGGCAGCTCCGTCTGCAGCCGCAGCCTTTCGCAATAGGCTGCATCCTCGTCACCGTGCAGCTGGATGATGTCTATCGTCCTGCTTTTGGCCAGGCGTAGAATCTTATCTATCTCTGCATTGACGAAAACGCCGACTGCCTTAATCTGCGGGTTAAGCATTGCCTTCAGCTGTGCTGCCTGCTGCTCCGTCACCTCGCGTTTGGTCTTGGCAAAAACGAAGCCTATATAATCGGGCAGCAGCCTGTTGACGCACTCTATATCCTGCGCACGCTTCAGGCCGCAGATTTTAACCTTTACCTTACGCATCACGCATCTCCTTCAGCATTGCCGCCGCATCCGCACTGCGCATCAGGGCCTCGCCCACCAGCACCGCCTGCGCGCCTGCCTGCTTCAGCGCCTTTGCATCTGCTGCGCATTGAATGCCGCTTTCCGCTACAAAAATCTTGCTTGCGGGAATCGCATCCCTCAGGCGCAGGCTGTTTAGCGGGTTCACGCTGAAATCCTTGAGATTGCGGTTGTTCACGCCGATGATTTCCGCCCCCGCCGCCAGTGCCTGCTGCACCTCGCCTGCGGTGTGCGCCTCCACCAATGCGCTCAGCCCCAGCTCCTGCACCTGCGCCAGGTATTCGCCCAACTGCGCTGCACTCAGCAGGCTGCAGATGAGCAGAACAGCGTCGGCTCCGATGCATTTGGCCTCGTAAATCTGGTACTCATCCAGCGTAAAATCCTTCCGCAGAAGCGGCAGCTCCACTCTTTGGCGCACTGCCTGCAGGTAAGCATCGCTGCCCTGGAAGAACTTCGGCTCCGTCAGGCAGGAGATGGCTGCTGCGCCGCCTGCCTCGTACTCTGCAGCCTTGCGCAGGTAGATGTCCGTAAAATCGGGAGCAATGATGCCCTTCGAGGGGGATGCCTTCTTCAGCTCGGCGATTACACTCAGGCCGGGGGCAGCAAGCGCTGCCCTGAAATCCTTGCCCTGCGGTCTGCCCTCTGCCTCATCACGCACCGCGTAAAGGCTTTTGTGCGCTTTGAGCGCCCGCACACGCTCTTTGGTATATTCCGCAATCTCATCTAAAATCATAATCTAACCTCTTTAATCAGCTTATTTATTGCTCAGCTCAATCAGCTTTTCCAACGTCTGCAGCGCCTTGCCGCTGTCAATCAGCTCCGCTGCCAGCTTCACGCCATCCGCAAAGCTCTCGGCCTTGCCGCCGATATACAGGCTGGCACCGGCGTTCAGCAAAACTGCATTGCGTTTCGGTCCCTGCGCTCCCGCCAGAATGTCGCGCGTAATCTTAGCGTTTTCCTCCGGCAGACCGCCTACCAGATCTGCCTTGGTGCAGCGCTCCATGCCGAAGTCCTCAGGCTTGATAACGTAATTTTTCATCCAGCCGTCCTTGAACTCGCAAATGGTAGTCGGTGCGCTCAGCGAAATCTCATCAAGTCTGTCCTGACCGTAAACCACCATGCCACGCTTAACTCCCAGGTTCATCAATACCTGCGCCAACGGCTGAACCAGATACTCGTCATACACACCCAAGAGCTGCATCTTCGGGCTGCCTGGGTTCGTCAAAGGTCCGAGGATGTTGAATACGGTGCGTATGCCCAGCTCCTTGCGGATAGGTCCTACATATTTCATCGAGGTGTGGTATTTCTGTGCGAAGAAGAAGCACATGCCGACTTCCTTTAACAGCTCCACGCATTTTTCCGGCTCCTGCTGAATGTTCACGCCCAACGCCTCCAGGCAATCTGCGGTGCCGCATTTGGAGGAAGCGGCGCGGTTGCCGTGCTTAGCAACCTTCATGCCACCTGCCGCAGCAACCAGAGCGGAGGTTGTAGAGATGTTGAAGCTGTTGGAGCCGTCACCGCCGGTGCCAACGATTTCAAAAATGTCCATGCCGGTTTCGCATTTCAGTGCGTGGTCACGCATCGCTGCGGCGCAGCCGGCAATTTCATCGGTAGTTTCCGCCGTAGTGCTCTTGGTAGAAAGCGCTGCCAGAAAGGCTGCATTCTGCGTTGCACTTGTTTCACCGCTCATAATCTCGTTGATTACGTCATATGCTTCGTTATAGGTTAAGTCCTCTTTGCCGACGATTTTTACAATTGCTTCTTTAATCATTTTAATTCCTCCCATAGTTTACGCTAACATTCTACGAGAAGGTCTATCACAGTTTTGTTATACAAAAAAGCCTGTCCTGAAGCTGCTTAGCTTTTCTAAGCAATTCCAAGGACAGGCTGTAAATACTTATACCTGCGGTACCACCTTGTTTCGCCGCCATTGCGACGCGCTCTCGCAGAGTGCCATCACACTCCTCACCTTTAACGCCGGTGTTGCGTTGCTGAATACTCTCGCCGAAGCGATTTGACAGCACCCTCAACGGTCCATTTATCAGCCTGCATCTCTATCCGGCTTCCACCTGCCCGAACTCTCTGTAAGCGCATCTGCTGACTTGATCTCCGTCTCAACGGTTTGTGGTTTTTTGAAGTTGTGCCTAGTTTACCACTGCGGATATCTTTCGTCAACAACTTTGTACAAAAACTTGCAGATTTTTTTATTTATCCGTGATTTTGTAAAGCAGGTTACAGATTTGTAAGAAAAAACGCTCTGCGTACTACCGTCAGTAATACGCAAAGCGTTGACTTCACCTGCTGATATACTTTCTGCTTCTCCCTACGCCGATAGGCGCCAGCCTGCCTGCATCACACAGCTCCTGCAAAAGCATATAGGCCTTAGTTGTTTTCACCTGCAAGGCATCCTCTACCTGCTTGCGGGTAACATAACCCTGCATAGCAGCCAGCTGCATTACTTTGTCCTTTTCATCCGCAAAGCCATAGTATTCCTGCGTTTCGCTGATGCCCAGCTCCTTGGCCTGCACCTCATTAACATTGGGCAAAACAACCTTAAAGCCACCGTAAACCGCAATAAATTCCGGCCTTGCCGCAGTATCCAGATAGCTCTGCTGAATTTTTTCAATCCCCGTACCAAAGCTCTCTATTAAACGCAAGCGGTAGAACACGGCAGCCAGCGCAGGATTGCGCGTCTGCGATACGCCAATAAAAATTGTTTCCATTTTTAAGCCAGTAACGAGTCCACCCAAAGAGATAAACTCAATGCGGTCATCGTAAATATTAACCAACGTGCTGCCGCTGAAGCTGTAATCACGGTGTACAAGGCAATTCAGCAGCACCTCGCGCACAGCCTCAGGCGGATAATCCTGCGTATCTACACGCTCCAGACCGTGAAAGGTTGCTTTGGTTTTATTATAATTATCTATAAATGCGTAAGCATCGTAAAGCTGCTGCAGCAAGGAGCCAGTAAACTCACGTCTGTCGCGAAAAACCGCTCTCGTACTGCCCTGAAAAACAGCTACCTTCAAAGAATGCTCGCACTGCTCGGAAAGCAGCAGCGCCAGATTCGTGTACAAGCCATCGTCACCGATGAGCTTAAGAGTGCGCAGCTGCGCCTCATCCAATTTCAGCTCACGCTGCTGAAAATGCTTGCGCAAAGCAGTAAAGGTCAGCTCCTGCTGCATACTGCGCATGCTTTCGTAGCTTTTACCGTTAACCTCTATTAGCATACGGCGAATGCCTTCATCGCTCAGCTGCTGGTTGCTGCTGCCCTGCCTGATATAAACACCGCTTGGCTTTAAGCCTTTTTCACGAATATAATATGGTCTGCTCGTGCCGTTTTGCACCGCAACCTCAATAATCTGTTTGCTTTCCCTGGTAACTGCGCGTATTTTGACAAATGGCATAACATCCGGTGTAATGCTGTCCTTAAGCGTGTTGGCTGTCTGCTGCATTACCTCGTCTACGTTTTGCAGACCGACAACCTCTCCTGCATCATTTATGCCTATATATAAAATTCCGCCCTCTGTATTGGCAAAAGCAACTACTGTTTTTTTGATGTCACTGACATACAGCTCTTTAAACTCTCTGTCGATATTCTCATATGCAAGTGTTTCTTTTGTCATTAGCTTTCGTTCCTTTCGTTTTCTTTTATTTTACATCATTTCAAGAAAGAAAGCAACAAAAAACGCTCTGCGTACTACCGTAAGTAATACGCAGAGCGTTGAGCTTACCTGCTTCGAATCCTGCTCCTTACGGACGCACGCTGGTGCGCAGCTGAATAGCCTCCGCCAGATGCACCGCCTCAATGTTCTTGCTGCCCGCAAGGTCGGCAATCGTGCGTGCCACCTTCAGGATGCGGTCATGGCTGCGGGCGCTGAGGTTGAGCAGCCTATTTACGTGTCCTAAATTAACCACTGTCAACTTTACATTACACGATTTATCAATTCAGTTGTGCCCACACCATTAAACTTGATGAAATCTTTCTTGTAATTCAAATCATCAACATCGTTCAAAGAAATAATGGATTTAACATCATATTCTTTATCGGAAGGCTTTTCTAAGGTAGCAATACATTGTGCCTCTAAAACCTTAGCCAGATTTAAAGCGGCAAAAGCCAGATTCCAATCGGCATCGTTCCAATAATCAGCATCAGCTTGCCTATCTACTAAAGCGTAGAATCTATTAGCCAAAGTATTGTATATGTTTTCTGCTGTGAGTATATTCTTCCTCATAGCTAAAATACACTGGGTAAGTACGTCATAATATTCACCAATCTGATCAAAATTAGCTACAGCTTCATCCACATTTCTATCAATTTTGTGAGCTTGATCTAAGGCATCCTTTGCCTTGCTGTTCAGCATAAAACCGCCAATAGCAAAAGCGGGAGCAAACACCAATCCTTTAGCCATAATTGCGCCACCGGCCATCCCCAAGCCACCACTGGCTACAGTACCACCACCTAAAGCAGCCATGGTAGCATTGGTAGCCGCTGCACCGGACAGAGAGCTTATAGCTGCGCCTGTACCGGCAGTAGTAATCGTAGAAGTAATACATCCGGTCAAAGCAACTCCAAGAATATTGCCGCTAGCATAGGAAGCAGTCAAGCCTTTAGCCCAATCTTGCGCAGGAATAGGATAACCGTTAAAGTTCATTTCAGTCTTTACCACACGTTCATCAGCAGAAACCTTAATA
>OICD01001199.1_pt1 | contig 11560 bp, 10 predicted proteins | sample 1581161 | NCBI WGS metagenome assembly OICD01 (sample SAMEA3882546, study PRJEB24775) | human gut metagenome | biome: human-associated habitat; feature: intestine environment; material: feces | place: Netherlands | collected 2009/2010 | reverse complement strand
CGCAACAGCGGGACTTTTCTTTGCTACTTTCTTTTGGTCACAAAAGAAAGTAGGACCTCCCGGGAGGCTGCCGCTAATCCTTTAGCCGATAACCTCTCCGTGCCGCACAACCTTCAAAATATCCAGCTTATCATCGACCAGCACGACGTTGCCGTAGCGGCCTGCGTCGAGACTGCCGTAATCGGCATCAATGCCGATGCTGCGGGCGGGGTTCAGGGTCGCGGCGCGGACGGCACTCTCAAGGGGCACGCCCATGTCGAGGACCGCACGCTTCATGCAGTCAAACAGACAGGTCGCGCTGCCCGCAATCGTGCCGGGCTGCTCGGTCAGCGTCGCGCGTGGTCCGCGCACCGTGACGGCCTGGCCGCCCAGACTGTACTGGCCGTCAGGCAGACCGCAGGCCATCATGCTGTCCGCAATCAAAATCACACGATCCGCCCCGAAGGTGTTGAAGGTGAACCGCACCATCGCCGGGTGAATGTGGACATTGTCGGTGATCAGCTCGACCTCGGCACCATCCTCCAGCGCGGCAATGATCGGCCCCGGCTCACGGTGGGTGATGCCCGGCATCGCGTTGTACAGGTGGGTCATGTGGGATGCACCCGCCGCAAACGCGGCCTTGGCCGTGTCGTAATCGGTACAGGTGTGGGCAATCGAAATGCGCACCTCATCGCGGCATTCCTTGATGAAATCCAGATTGCCCGGCTCCTCGGGGGCGACGTCAACCAATTTGATCAGCCCGCCGCTGCGCGCCTGCAGGCGGCGGAACATGCCCGCGTCGGCGGCCATGACGTACTTCGGGTTCTGCGCGCCAACCTTCTTGGGGCTGATGTACGGCCCCTCCATGTTGATGCCGACCAGATCCGCGCCGCGCTCGTTCTTGTGGGCCGCGGCCACGTCCATGATGCCGTTCAGGATCTCCTCGCTGAACGTCATGGTTGCGGGGCAGATGGCCAGCACGCCCTTGCTCGCCTCAAAATCAGCGATGGCCTGCAGGCCGGCCTCGTCGGCGTCGCAGAAATCGTGGCCGACTGCGCCGTGGAAATGGATGTCCACCAGACCCGGCAGCGCATAGGCACCGCCCGCGTCAATGACTTCCTCGCCCTCCTGCGGGGCCGCGCCAAAGACGATGCGGCCATCGCGGATGATGAGGTCCTTTTCCACAAAGCGGCAGCCGTCGCTGTAGACTTTCGCATTTTTGATAATCATTGCAGTGTTCCTCCGCAAATCAGATCTCGCTCAGGGCTTCCTCGTCGCCGACCAGAATGAAGTCGGGGTGCATCTGCAGGATGCTGGCGGGGACCTCCGGCGTGACGGGGCCGAAGAACGCCTTTTTGACGATGTCGGCCTTGCCCTTGCCGTTGGCGACCATCAGGACCTTGCGGGCCTGCATGATCGTCTTGATGCCCATGGTGTAGGCCTGCTTGGGGACCAGGTCGGCGTTGCCGTCGAAGAAGCGCTTGTTGGCCTCGATGGTTTCCTCCTTCAGGTCAACGCAGTGGGTGCCCAGCTCGAATGCCTCGTTCGGCTCATTGAAGCCGATGTGGCCGTCGTTGCCGATGCCCAGCAGCTGCAGGTCAATGCCGCCCACATTGTGAATGACCGCGTCATAGCGGGCGCACTCAGCGGCGGCGTCCATGTTGGTGCCGTCCGGCAGGTTGATGGCCTCGGGACGGATATTGACATGGTCAAACAGGTTGCGGTGCATGAAGCTCCAGTAGCTCTCGGGGTGCTCCTTGGGCAGGCCGCGGTACTCGTCCAGGTTGACCGTCGTGACCTCGGAGAAGTCGATGTCGCCCTTGTTGTACCACTCGACCAGCTGCTTGTAGGTGCCCACGGGCGTACCGCCGGTGGCCAGGCCCAGCACGCAGTTGGGCTTCATGATGACCTGGGCCGAGATGATGTTGGCGGCCTTGCGGGACATGTCGTAGTAATCTTTTGCACGGATGATCTTCATAAGAAAATACCTCCTGATTTTTCGGGGTGCGTTGCCCCAGTTTTCCTATTCTTCATTATACCACGCCATGGGGCGGGATACCATGACCGGTTTATGTGATTTGTACCAAGATTTTGTACCGTTTTTGCAGCAAATCACAGAAAAAGCCGCGGACGGGCTGATCGCCCGCCCGCGGCGGAGTTGATAAAGGGAACCAGACCTTTATCCGGTGATGCCTGTTTTTACAGCATCTTCTTCAGCTCATCGTAGACGAACTGGACCTTGGGTCCGATAACGACCTGGCAGGCAGTCTTGCTGGGGCGGATGACACCGGCAGCACCGGCAGCCTTGACGGCCTTCTCGTTGACAGCCGTGCTGTCCTTGACCTCAAAGCGCAGACGAGTGGCGCAGTAGTCAACGTTGGCAACGTTGCCCTTGCCGCCGACAGCAGCCAGAACGCCGGAGGCGATGGCGGTGAAGTCGTTGTTGGCGAGGGTGATGTTGGCCTCAGCAGCCTCGGCATCCTCGTCCTCACGGCCGGGGGTCTTCAGGTCGAACTTGACGATAGCGAACTTGAAGACCAGGTAGAAGACAACGAAAGCGGCAATGCCCAGAGGGATGATCATCCAGGTGTTAGCATGTGCGGGCAGGCTGGCGGAGAAGATCAGGTCGGTAGCACCGGCGGAGAAGCAGAAGCCTGCGCGGAAGCCGGTGTAGTAGGTGATGATGGTGAAGATGCCGTACAGAGCAGCATAGACAACATACAGGGGGAAGCAGAGGAACATGAAGCCGAACTCGAACGGCTCGGTAACGCCGCAGACAAAGGCGCAGATAGCAGCGGAAACAACCAGACCGATAGCAGCCTTCTTGTTCTTAGCGGTCTGGACCATAGCCAGAGCAGCACCGGCAATGCCGAACATCATGCAGGGGAAGAAGCCGGACATGTACATGCCGAGGCTCCAGGTGACACCGTTCTGGCCGGTGACATCGCCAGCCCAGTAGTGGCTCAGGTCGCCCAGACCGATGGTGTCGAACCAGAACACGTTGTTCAGAGCGTGATGCAGGCCGGTGGGGATCAGCAGACGGTTCAGGAAAGCGTAGATGCCGGCGCCGATGCCTTCCATCTTGGCAATGCCGTTGCCGAGGGCAACCAGAGCGCCGAAGATGACGGGCCAGACGAACAGCAGGACAACGGAAACCACGATGGAAACAACGGCGGTCACGATAGCAACGCTGCGCTTGCCGCTGAAGAATGCCAGCCAGTCAGGCAGCTGGGTATTCTTGAACTTGTTGTAGCAGGCAGCACCGATGATGGCGGCCAGGATGCCGATGAAGGAGTTGCCGGCGATCTTGCTGAAAGCAATGTAATCGACGGTGCCTTCCTCCAGCGTGCGGACAGCGCCGACAACGCCGGGGCTGAGCAGCTGCTGCATCATCAGGAAGCTGACCAGACCGGCCAGACCGGCGGTACCGTCATGGTCATCAGACAGACCGACGGCAGCGCCGATGGCGAACAGCCATGCCATGTTGTCGATCAGGGCGCCGCCGGCCTTGATCAGCAGGAAACCTACGGTGTAAGCAGCACCGGAGGTCGGGCCCTCGGCACCCATAACGGCGGGAGCCAGAGCGTAACCAATGCCCATCAGGATACCACAGACGGGCAGAGCAGCAACGGGAAGCATAAGAGCTTTGCCGAGCTTCTGCAGATACTTCATCATAAAAGCATTCCTCCAAAAATTGTGAGTGGGTCTTTCCCAACTCGGCGCCGGGCCGTCTGGTTCCGCAGCCGCGACACTTTGTTAATCTCATATTAACATATTCTTCACAAAAAAGAAAGTGATTTTAGCAAAATTGTCGAAAAGCCGAAAAACCAACGGTTTCTTTGTGCAATATTCAAACACGCCATTGATTTTTGCCCAAATTTCTTTGAAAATTTAACTTTTTTGGAAAGTTATTTTCATAACGGGATGAATCTACACCTCGGCTACGTCCTTCGTCGCCACCACATCCACGCCGGTCCCGGCTGCATCGGGCAGCAGGACCTGACCGATGTGTACGGGGGCGGGCACCACGACGCTTTTCAGCGCGCGGACAACGTCAAAAATTTTCTCCTTCGGGATGTCGCTGCGGGTCTTGCAGCTTACGGCGGGCAGGATACCGCCGGTCACGCGCACCGTTGTGGTCACAATGCGCGTCGGGGCGGTGACCTCCCTGCGGGCGTAGGCGTCGCCGCGCGGGCATGTGTTGCCCTGCACGGTGACCACCGCGCCGCCGTCCAACGTCACAGTCAGCGGGCAGCCCATCGGGCAGCCGATGCAGATCAGTTCACGTTTTTCCATCGTCAGCCCTCCTCCAACGTTACCGTCACGGCGTCGCCCGGGCCGCGCAGGAGCTCAGCCTTCAGCCGCGCGGTCTCCATCTCGCCGGGGGCCAGCACGGGCCGCTTGCGGCTGTAGATGCAGTCTGTACCGCGGTACACCGCGATTTTTTTATTTTTGTACACGCCGCCCACGCGGAACCGCAGCGTCACGGTATCCCCCGCGCAGTCGGGGCGGATGGTGGTCGGCACGGTGTAGCGCACGCCGTTTTCGCACCGCACGGGCAGGGTGCGGCCCGCCGCGGCCCCGCCGCCCGCAATGTATGCCGCCGCGTGCTCACCTGCCGCCGCGGCCTCCTCCGACACATAATCCACCAGGTCATGCACATGCAGCACGTTGCCCGCGGCAAAGACGCCGGGCAGGTTCGTTTCCAGGCTCTCATTGACCGCCGGGCCGCCGGTGACGGGGTTCAGCGCCACGCCCGCGGCGCGGCTCAGCTCGTTTTCGGGCAGCAGCCCGCAGGAAAGCAGCAGCGTGTCGCAGTCGTAGTGCTCCTCGGTGCCGGGGACGGGTTTTCCGTTTTCGACCCGCGCCAGCGTGATGCCGGTCACGCGCTCCTTGCCCTGAATGTCCACTACCGTGTGGCTCAATTTCAGCGGAATGCCAAAATCATCGAGACACTGCACAATATTGCGCTTTAAGCCGCCGGAGTACGGCATCAGCTCCGCCACGCAGAGCACCTTTGCCCCCTCCAGCGTCATGCGGCGTGCCATGATAAGGCCGATGTCGCCGCTGCCCAGAATCACGACCCGCCGCCCGGGCAGGCAGCCCTCCATGTTGACGAGCCGCTGCGCCGTGCCCGCGGTGAAGATGCCCGCGGGCCGGTAGCCCGGAATGTTCAGCGCGCCGCGCGGGCGCTCACGGCAGCCCATGGCCAGAATGACCGCCTTGGGGTGCAGCTGAAACAGTCCGTCGGTCTTGTTCATGGCGGTGACGGTCTTGTCCGCCGCCAGATCCAGCACCATCGTGTTGAGCTTGTATTCAATTCCTAATTTGCGTACCTGCGTCACAAACCGTGCTGCGTACTCGGGGCCGGTCAGCTCTTCTTTAAAGGTATGCAGGCCGAAGCCATTGTGGATGCACTGGTTCAGGATGCCGCCCAGCTCACTGTCGCGCTCCAGGATCAGGATGTCCTGCACGCCGCTTTTGCGTGCGGCCACCGCCGCGGCCAGCCCCGCCGGGCCGCCGCCGATAATGACCAGATCAACGTTTTTCATGGCAGACGCCCCCTTTCACAGGCTATCCTTGTTCGTGCCGACGATGATTTTGGACGCACCGCCGGACTTGGTGATCTCGCTCTGCGGCACGCCCAGCTCCCGCGCCAGGATCTCCATGACGCGCGGGCTGCAGAAGCCCGCCTGGCAGCGGCCCATGCCCGCGCGGGTGCGCCGCTTGACGCCGTCCAGACTGCGCGCGCCGGGCGTGCGGCGGATGGCGTCGATGATCTCGCCCTCGGTCACGCTCTCGCACCGGCATATAATCTGCCCGTAGGCCGGGTTTTGCCGGATAAGCTCCGCCCGCGCTGCAAGATCCAGCGCTTTGGGGTCCAGAATGCCCCTGCGCGTCGGGTCAAAATCGGGCTTATTGTGTAAGTGCAGACTGCCGCGCACGATGTCCGCGACCATCGCACCGATGGCCGGGGCGCTGGACAGGCCGGGCGACTCGATGGCCGCGCAGTCTACAAAGCCGGGCGCGATCTCGCCGATGAAGAAGTCGTGCCGCGCCTCGTGGGCGCGCAGACCCGCGAAGCTCGTGATGGTCTGGCGCAGCGGAATGTCCTTGACCGCGAGGCCGGATTTTTCCCGCACCTCGTCCAGGCCCGCCGCCGTCGTGGCCGTGGACTCCTTGTCGTCCACGTCGATGGCCGTCGGCCCGACCAGCAGATTGCCGTGCACTGTGGGCGTTACCAGCACGCCCTTGCCGTACTTGCCCGGCAGCTGGAATACCGTGTGCCGCACATGCTGCCCCGCCGCGTGGTCAAGCAGGAAGTAATCTCCCCGCCGGGCCGTGATGGTCATGGGGCGCGCCGCGTCGGCCATATTGTGCAGCGTGTCGGCGTATACGCCCGCCGCATTGACGATGCAGCGTGTTTCCAGCGTGCCGTGGTCGGTCTCGACGGCCCACCCGGCTCCGCCGCCGTCCAGCGGGTGCAGGCCCGTAACTTTGGTGTCAAACCGAAACTGCACACCGTTTTTGGCGGCGTTCTCCGCCAACGCAAACGTCAGACCGAACGGGCAGACGATGCCGCCCGTGGGCGCCCACAGTGCGGCGACGGCGGCGTCCGAGATGTTCGGCTCCATTTCCACCAGCTCGTCCCGTTCTATGATGCGCAGCCCCTCCACGCCGTTGGCGATGCCGTTTTCATAGAGCTTTTGCAGCGCGGGGCGGTCCTCGTCGCTCAGGCAGACGACAAGGCTGCCGCACCGGTCGTAGGCAAAATCCAGCTCCTTCGCAAGGGCCGGCATCCGGCGGCTGCCCTCGACGTTGAGCTTGGCCATCAGGCTGCCGTGGGCCGCGTCGTACCCGGCGTGGACAATGGCGCTGTTGGCCTTGGACGTGCCGCAGCAGACGTCCTCCTCCTTCTCTACTACAAGAATTTTCGCGTCATACCGCGAAAGCTCCCGCGCACAGGCGCACCCGGACACGCCCGCGCCGATAATGATGATGTCGTACATATTGATACCTCGTGTTGTTGGTTTGCAGAGCATGTGCGGTGCCGGAAGCCCTCCGGGTCGATGCGGGCATCGACCCCTACACTGTAGGGGCGGATTCCATATCCGCCCGGGGGCCTTGCCGCTGCCGCCGGTTGGCAAGGCAGAGCGGCCTTTCCGCAGGGGAAGGCTTTTGGAGGTCAATCCTCCTTCGCCCAGCCGTAGCTGCACCGCACCGCCTTATTCCAGCCCTTCAGCCGTCTGGTGCGCTCGTCGTCGGGGATGCCCGGCATAAACTCACGGTCCACCGACCAGTTTTGCAGCACGTCCTCGGTGCTGCTCCAATAGCCGACGGCCAGCCCGGCCAGATACGCCGCGCCCAGCGCCGTCGTTTCCACGCAGCAGGGACGCTTGACCGGCAGGTTGCTGATGTCCGCCATCGTCTGCAGTAAGTAATTGTTTGCGCACGCGCCGCCGTCCACCTTGAGCGCCGTCAGGTCAATGCCGGAATCCGCCTGCATGGCGGCCAGCACATCGTTGATCTGGTAGCACAGGCTGTCCAGCGTCGCGCGGATGATGTGGTTCTTGTTCACGCCGCGGGTCAGGCCCACGATGGTGCCGCGGGCGTACTGGTCCCAGTGCGGCGCACCCAGACCGGTGAACGCGGGCACGACGTAGCAGCCGTTCGTGTCCCTGACTTTCTGCGCCATGTACTCGCTGTCGCGGGCGTCCTCCAGCAGATGCAGCTCGTCCCGCAGCCACTGGATAGCTGCGCCCGCCACAAAAATCGAACCTTCCAGCGCGTAATTTACCCTTCCGTTCAGCCCCCACGCCACGGTGGTGACCAGCCCGTTTTGGGAGAATACCGGCTTCTCACCGGTGTTCATCAGCAGAAAGCCGCCCGTGCCGAAGGTGCTCTTGGCCTCGCCCCTGGTAAAGCAGGTCTGGCCGAACAGCGCGGCCTGCTGGTCGCCCGCCGCCCCCGCGATCTTGATCTCGCCGCCGAAGTGCATCGGGTCGGCGTACTCGTAGAACTCGCTGTTGGGCACGGGACGCGGCAGCATACAGCGCGGTATATCGAGAATTTTCAGTATCTCATCGTCCCAGTCCAGCGTGTGGATGTTGAACATCATCGTCCGGCTGGCGTTGGAGTAGTCGGTTACGTGGATCTTGCCGCAGGTCAGCTTCCAGATGAGCCACGTCTCCACCGTGCCGAACAGCAGGTCGCCGCGCTCGGCACGCGCGCGCACGCCGGGCACGTTGTCCAAGGTCCACTTGAGCTTTGTGGCCGAGAAGTAGGCGTCGATGACCAGCCCGGTCTTTTGCCGGATCAGGTCGGTCAGGCCGCGGGCCTTCAGCTCGTCGCAGTACTCGCTTGTGCGGCGGCACTGCCAGACAATGGCGTGGTAGACCGGCTCGCCGGTGTCACGGTCCCAGACGATGGTCGTCTCGCGCTGGTTCGTGATGCCGATGGCGGCGATGTCCTCCGCCGACGCGCCGACCTCGTTCATGGCCGACAGCGCCACGCCGAGCTGGGTCGTCCAGATCTCGTTGGCGTCATGCTCGACCCAGCCGGGCTTGGGGAAATACTGGGTAAACTCCTTTTGCGCGACGCTGCACATCTCGCCCCGGGCGTTAAAAAGGATGCAGCGGTTGGACGTGGTGCCCGCGTCCAGCGCCATGATATATTTTTGCTTTGTCATCGCGGTTTCTCCTTTTTACAGCAGAAAATCGATCCGTGTCTTTATTATACAAGATGTTCAGATTTTATGCGCGTGGCAAAACCGCCAAATTTTTCACCCTATTTTTGGCAGGGCTGGCGTTGGGCGTGGCAGGCACGGCATACCGGATGGTGCGGAGATGCCCCGTATAAGCTATGAAAAAGACCGAAGCAGTACGCCCATGATTTCCGGGCACGCCGCTTCGGTCTTTTTATGGTTTTGTCTCAGGGGGCTTTTTCCGGCTCTTGGGCAGCTCCTCCGCCGCGGCAATCGCCACAGCGGTCACCTCCACCGCACCGGCCTCCAAAAGTGCCAGCGCACACGCCGACGCCGTCGCACCGGTTGTGATAATGTCATCGATCAGCAGCACCCGCCTGCCGGTCAGGTCTGTGCCGGGGCGGCAGTCAAATGCGCCCCTGGCGTTTTGCAGGCGCTGCTCGCGGGTAAGCTCCTTCTGCGGGCGGCCCCGGCGCTTGATGTACAGCGGTGTCTCCACCGGGACCCCCAGCACCGCGCCCAACCGGCGCGCCAGCAGCAGCGGCAGACCCGGCATACCGGGCAGCGGCTGGCGGGGCGGCACCGGCACAATGCAGCTGTACAGCGGCAGCGCGGTCACACCCGCATACTGCGGCATTTTTCCGGGCTGTTTGGCCGGCAGTGCGCCAAACACCAGCACGGCCACACGGTCCGCCAGCTCCCGGGCATACCAAAAGCAGCCGCCCCGCTTGCAGCGCAAAACAGCTGTACGTACAATATCCTCGTAATAATACGCTGCGGCAGCCTCCCGCACGGCGTAAAAATCGTGTTCGCCCTCCGGCAGACGCGCCGGAATGTGCTGTAAGCGCATTTCCTCGGGCACGCAGGCCGGGCAAACCGTGCCCTGCAGTGCGTCCGGCCCCAGCAATGACCCGCAAAACGGACAGCGCCGCGGAAAAAGCAGGTCCGGCAGACGGCGCAGCTGCGCAAAATCCGTGCGCACTTAATAGAAGCCGCAGCCGTGCTTGCCGTTCTGCTTGACACGGTACAGCGCCTTGTCAGCATCCTTGAAGATGCTCTCGCCGGGGTTTGCGCGATCTGTATAGCTCAGATTTTGCGACGTTGTCATGGCGGATTTCAGCAGCGTGAAAGCATCGTTGTCGCCGTAATGCTCTGCAAAATACTCTAAAGCGTTCTCGCGGCGGCGGGTCGTGTTCAGCTCCTCAAAGTAGTTGTCCATGTACTCCCGCTGACCGGTGGCGGTGTACATCCGTACCTGCTCGATCAGGTAGTCCGACCCGCTTTGCAGCTGCCGGGCCAGTGTCTCGCACTGGATGTAATCGTCCGTGGCGATCTGCATTTGAGCCAACTCCCCCGTGCCCTGCACCGCGAACGCGACGAGCACCACCGCCAACACCAGCGTGGCGACAATATCAAAGATGCTCACCCGCTGTATCCTAATTTTTTTCAACACCCGGCCCGCTTTCCAACCAGAATTTTTATAATATTTCCGATTATTTTGTATAGTATATATAGATATAGTATACAAAAAGTCAAATCTGATTGCAACTTTATTCGTTTGGCACAATCGACAAATTTGCGGCAGGATTTTTGGCAGTACCCCTTACCGCCGCCGTCGTCTGCGTTTTTCAAATCGAATTATAATATCACATTATTCACAAATAATGTCAGTGTGTCAGAGAATCACATTCCTGACCTATTGAATGTGTAGGGGCGACCATTGGTCGCCCGCCAGCTTGACGCAGCAATGCGTTGTCCCGGAAGGTTTTTTCACAGACAAACGGGCACGGGCGAGCAACGCTCGTCCCTACAAGAGTTTTTCGACAGTCTTACATTATTCACAAATAATGTATAAAGAATTTGGCACTCCCCACAATTGACGCAGCATCGTTATGTGCCTATACTTTATTTGTACGGTTTTATACTGATGCGGGAGGCGTGCGCTATGGCCCGGTTCTGTGATTCCAACCATAAAAGAGGGGTTACCCTCGTTGAACTGATCGTTGTCCTGGTCATCCTGGCCGTATTGGCAGCGCTTTTGGTCCCGTCCCTGACCGGCTATATCGACAAAGCCGTTGAAAAGCGCATCATGCTCCAGGCTCGCTCCCTCATGACCGCCGCTCAGGCGACAATTGATGAGGCGTATGCGAAAGGCGAATTGCCCATCGACAACAATGGCAGGTTTAAACAGCCCAATGTGGATACAGCCCATAAACTTGCCAAACAAATCATAGAGTTATCTGAACTGGACACACAATGTCAGTGGCAGTTTTCGCTGGCAGAGGCAGACGCTGATTTTCCTACCGGCAAAATTGCTATCCTGCAATTTTGCAACGGCGAGCATTACATTGTTTATCGCATCACAGCCGGAAGACCCGCCAGGAGAAATCCCGCCGGCTGGAGCCGTGTACAAAAAGCCACCAGTCTGCCGACATGGTCCCACCGCGACGGCTTGCTTTTCCTTAAATCCTCTGACTATGATCCTGATAGATATCATCCATAGTTGGGCAAAGCCTGACTGGTTGGTATTGTACCAACAAACCGCAATTGAGGAATTGGCGAGCTTTTTTTGACAGCTCTCTCCCCTTCTGATATAATTTGCTCTTGATTGTCGCCTCCAAATTATGAGGGAGGTGAACGCTTGAGTTTTCAGGAAATAATTTTGCTGCTTACTTTTATTGGCAGCTGCATATATGCCACCGTTTCTCTTACACTAAAAGTTCTTGCATTTCTCCTACAAAACAAAAAGAGCCGCTGACTTGGGTTGAAGTCAGCGGCAAAACGAAAGCACTCACACAAAGCGGCAATCATTATGAAAAAAACCTTACGTTTCCGTAAGGCTTTTTTTGGTGCACCATCGGGGACTCGAACCCAGGA
>OICD01001196.1_pt1 | contig 11589 bp, 9 predicted proteins | sample 1581161 | NCBI WGS metagenome assembly OICD01 (sample SAMEA3882546, study PRJEB24775) | human gut metagenome | biome: human-associated habitat; feature: intestine environment; material: feces | place: Netherlands | collected 2009/2010 | reverse complement strand
CCATGGTGATGACCTCGCTCACGTCAATGATCTCGAGCTCGGCCTGCTCGTTGCGCAGGCAGGTCTCGATGGCGGCGCGCTGGCCGACGAGCACGATCTCCGCGCCCAGCTCCCGCTGCGCGTGCACCGCACCCTTCACGATCTCGTCCGGGGCAAGGTCGCCGCCCATTGCGTCCACAAGTATTCTCATAGATGAAAAACCTCCTTTTGTTTCAGCCCGTCCAGAATCTGCAGGCTGCGCGCCGAGATCTCCGCGTTCTTGTTGCGCTTGCCGCGCACGCGGTGATCGAGCGGCGTGATGATGCCGAAGTTGATATTCATAGGTTGAAAATCGCCGACACTGCCGCCGGAAATGTACAGCGACAGCGCGCCGATGGCCGTCTCCTGCGGGAAATCCACGGGCGGCAGACCGAGCACCTGCGCAGCCGTCTCGATGCCGACGAGCGCGCCGGATGCGCACGACTCCACATAGCCCTCAACACCGGTCATCTGTCCGGCGAAGCGGATGCGCGGCGCTCTCCGAAGCCGGTAGTAGCGGTCGAGCATCTGCGGGGAATTTAAGTAGGTGTTGCGGTGCATGACGCCGTAGCGCACGAACTCCGCCTCCCGCAGCGCGGGGATCATGGAAAAGACGCGCTTTTGCTCGCCGAACGTCAGATGCGTCTGAAAGCCGACGATGTTATACAGCGTGCCCTCGGCGTTGTCGCGCCGCAGCTGCACGACGGCATAGTTGTCCTTTCCGGTGCGCGGGTCGCGCAGACCGACCGGCTTGAGCGGACCGTAGCGCAGGGTATCCTCGCCGCGGCGCGCCATGACCTCGACCGGCATACAGCCCTCAAAGACCGCGCCGTCGTCAAAGCCGTGCACGGGCGCTTCCCTGGCGGTGCGCAGCTCCCGAACGAAGGCGGTGTACTCCGCCTGATCCATGGGGCAGTTGACGTAGTCCGCCGTGCCCTTATCGTAGCGGCTGGCGAAAAAGGCGCTGTCCATGTCCACGCTCTCGAGCGTGACGATGGGCGCGACGGCATCATAAAAATGCAGGTCGAACTCCGGGCACAGGCGCTGGATCTCCTCGGCCATGGCATCACTCGTGAGCGGACCGGTCGCAATGACGACCTCACCCTCGGGGATGGCGGTCGCCTCCGCGCGCTCAACGGTGATGTTCGGGTGCGCGCAGATGCGCTCCGTGATCTCGCGGGCGAAGGCCTCACGGTCCACGGCGAGCGCGCCGCCGGCGGCGACACGGTTATGATCCGCGCTGGCGATCACGACGGAATCGAGCCGCCGCAGCTCCTCCTTGAGCAGACCGACGGCGTTGGTGAGCTCATCGCTGCGCAGCGAGTTGGAGCAGACGAGCTCCGCAAAGTTTTCCGATACGTGTGCGGGGGACATTTTCTGGGGTTTCATCTCGATCAGGCGCACCGGGATGCCGCGCCCGGCCAGCTGCCACGCGCACTCGCATCCCGCCAGGCCCGCACCGATCACGGTCACTGGGGTCATAGCGTTCCTCCTCAAAAAAGGCGGCCGTGATCAGGCCGCCTTTCCAATTATGCTTCCTACTTATGCTTCTTCCTTAGGTTTTGCCGTCTTTTTTGCAGCCGGCTTCTTTGCGGCGGGCTTTTTCGCAGCCGGCTTCTTGGCCGCCGCTTTCTTCGCGGCAGGCTTTTTCGCAGGCGCTTTCTTGGCAGCCTGCTTCTTTTCGGCGGCAGCCTCGGCGGTCTCGGGCTCGGTCTTGGCCGGTTCCGCGTCGTCCGCCGGCTTCGGCTTGCGCTTATAGCCGCGCTTATCCGGCGGCAGATAGTTCGGGCATTCGGGGTTGATGCAAAACGGCTTGTTGGCGCCCTTGCCGGCGCGTTTGAACATCGTCTTGCCGCACTCGGGGCAATAGTCCTTTGTCGGCACATCCCACGTCATGAAGCCCTGGATGTTCTCGCCGCCCTCGCCTTCGCCGTGACCCGGGCAGTCATGTCCGCGCTCACAGGCATAGTAGGCAAAGCCCTTGCGCGACGTGCGCTTGAGCAGACGACCGCCGCAGGCCGGGCACTTGCCGGGCATCTCGACCACGATGGGCATCGTGAAGCTGCACTCCGGGTAGCCGGGGCAGGCAAGGAAGCGGCCGAAGCGGCCGTTTTTATACACGAGCTTGCGCCCGCAGTTCGGGCAGACCTCGTCCGACTCCTCATCCGGCACCTTGAGGTGCTTGCCCTCAAGCTGGATCTCGGCGTTGTTGAGGTTTGCGTCAAAGTCCTTATAATACTCGCGCAGCAGGTCCTTCCACGCGACGGTTCCGGCCTCGATCTTGTCGAGATCGGTCTCCATGTTGGCGGTGAATTTCAGGTCGACGATATTGCGGAAATACTCCTCCATCATCTCGGTCACGACGATGCCGAGATTCGTCGGGCGCAGATAGCGCCCCTCCTTGACGACATAGTTGCGGCTGAGGATGGTCGAGATCGTCGGCGCATACGTCGACGGACGGCCGATGCCCTTTTCCTCCATCGCACGGATGAGCGTCGCCTCCGTGTAGCGGGCGGGCGGCTGGGTGAACTGCTGCTCTTTCGTGACGTTCTTGAGCTCCACAGCATCGCCCTGCTTGAGCGACGGCAGCGGACGGCGCACCTCGCTCGTCTCCTCGTCCTTCGCCTCTTCGTACACGGCGGTGTAGCCCGCAAACTTCTGCTCGGAGTAGTTGGCGCGGAAGAGATAGCCCGCGCTGCCGGCATCCACGACAACATTATCGTACACGGCGTTGGACATCTGGCAGGCGGTGAAGCGGCCCCAGATGAGCCGGTAGAGACGGTACTGCTCCGGTGTGAGGTCGTGGCGCACACGATCCGGCGTAAGCGTGACATCCGTCGGGCGAATGGCCTCATGCGCGTCCTGCGCACCGGCCTTGGTCTTATACGTGCGCGGCTTGCCGGGATGATACTCCGAGCCGTAGTGCTCGACGATGAACGCCTGTGCCGAGGCGAGCGCCTCGTCCGACAGACGCTGGGAGTCGGTACGCATATAGGTGATGAGACCGATCGTGCCGCGGTCGGTAATATCCACACCCTCATACAGCTGCTGCGCGACCGACATGGTGCGCCGCGGCGTCATGCCCAGACGGCGGGAAGCCTCCTGCTGCAGGGTCGAGGTGATGAACGGGGGCGAGGGGCTGCGCTGCTTCTCGCCGCGTTTGACGCTCGCGATCTGAAACGGCTCGGCGGACACAGCGGCAATGATCTTGTCGGCCGTGGCCTCGTCCGGGACGTCCATTTTCTTATTATCGGCCGTGCCGTAAAAACGCGCACTGAACGTGCCCGCGCCGCAGTCAAGCAGCGCGTCGAGCAGCCAGTATTCCTGCGGCTGGAAGGCGCGGATCTCATTTTCGCGGTCGACCACAATGCGTGTGGCCACCGACTGCACGCGCCCGGCGGACAGGCCGGGCTTGACCTTGCGCCAGAGCAGCGGGCTGAGCTTGTAGCCCACGATGCGGTCGAGCACGCGGCGCGCCTGCTGCGCATCGACCAGATCCTGATCGATCTCGCGCGGGTGCTGGATGCTCTCGGTGACGACCTTCTTCGTGATCTCGTTGAAGGTCACGCGCTTGGCCTTATCGTCCGGCAGATTCAGCAGCTCCTTCAGGTGCCACGAAATGGCCTCTCCCTCGCGGTCAGGGTCGGTCGCGAGATAGACGGTGTCGGCAGATTTGGCGCGCTTTTTCAGGTCGGCGATCACGTCGGCGCGATCCTTCACGGGCAGATACTGCGGCGTGAAGTCGCCGTCAATATCGACGCCCATCGTGCTCTTGGGCAGGTCGCGCAAATGGCCCATCGAGGCCACGACCTGATAGTTGCTGCCCAGATACTTTTCGATTGTTCTGGCCTTCGCCGGAGACTCGACGATCACCAGATCCGTTTTTGCTTTTGCCATCGGGTCTGTTCCAACTCCTTATGATTCCTGCGCAGTGCCTGCGCGTATATTTAATGAAAAGCGTTTGCCCGGTTCCTGCCGGACCACGCCGCGGATCTGCAGCACGGTCAGCTCCGCGAGCACCTTGCTCGCCGGCAGCCGGGTCCTGGCGATGATGAGATCCACCTGCGTGGCGGGCGCATCGATCGCCGCGACGATCTGCAGCTGCTCCGTCGTGAGCGATCGCAGCTGCGCTTCCAGGTCAATATATGCCTCCGGCTGCGGCTTGTCAATCCTTTTCTCCGCGACCGGGCGGCGCACCTGTGCAAAGCCGTCGCCCGTCTCGGGCGGGGCCTGCGGCGCGGCGGGTTCGGGTTCGGGCGCGATGCGCTCGTGCAGCGTGCCGGGAAACATACGGCGAAAATCGCCCAGCACATCCCATGCGCACGTCGCCGGACGCGCCCCGTCCTTGAGCAGCGCGTTGCTGCCGACGGAGGCGTGGGAATCGGCGTTTCCGGGCACGGCAAAGACCTCCCTGCCCTGCGTGATCGCATCTTCGGCGAAGAGCAGCGCGCCGCTTTTCTCCGGCGCCTCGACCACGACCGTCGCCACGGCGAGACCGGAGGTAATGCGGTTGCGCAGCCGGAAGCCGAAGCGCGGCACGGACATATTCGGCGCAAACTCGCTCACGACCGCACCGCAGCGCGCGACGCTCTGCGTGCACGCGCCCGCAAAATCCAGATTGATTGCCGTACCGGACACGCCCACGCAGACACCGCCCGCATCCAGCGCACCCTCGGCGGCTGAGCGGTCGATGCCGGCGGTGAGACCGGAGAGCACGATGCCGCCGTGACGCACGATCTCCGAACCGAGCTTGTGCGCCGTGCGCATCCCGTAAGGCGTGGCGCTGCGCGTGCCGACGACGGCGACGGCCGCGCGGTCATCCAGCGGCGGCAGTGTGCCGCGCACATAGAGCACGAGCGGCGGGTCATAGATCTGCAGCAGCCGCTGCGGATAGGCGGCGTCCTGGATCGTCAGGGCGCGGATATCCTCCCGGTCGCAGATGGCGAGCGCGCGCTCGACCTCATGCAGGTCCTTATCCAGCAGCAGACGCAGCTCCTCCGGGCGCAGTGAGGCACGGACGCGGTAGTCCGCCTCCGTGGCAAAATACACATCGCGCGGCGTGCCGAAATGCTCCACAAGCGCGAGCTTCACCTTCGGCCGCACACCGAAGCGCATGGACAGCCAGACCCAGTATTTGAGCTGCGACATCTCACGCCCTCCTCATGTCTCGGTGCGGGCGATCTCCCACATGACGACCGCCGCGGCTACCGCCGCATTGAGCGACTCCGCGCCCGGCTGCATGGGGATGATGATCTGCCCGTCGCACTGCGCGAGCAGCTGCGCACTCAGACCGCGCCCCTCGCTGCCGATCGCCACGGCTGCCGGCGTGAGCGGCACGCACCGCAGATCCTGCGCCGTGTCCGTCAGCGCCGCGCCGTAGAGCTTGAGACCGTTTGCGCGCAGCAGCTGCATCAGCTCGTCCGTCGCGCACGTCAGCACCGGCTGACGAAAGAGCGCGCCCATCGCCGCGCGCACGGTCTTCGGGCCGTAGAGATCGGCGCACGCGCCGGTGAGCACCACGGCGTCCATGCCGAGGGCGTTGGCCGTGCGGATGACCGTGCCGACGTTGCCGGGATCCTGCACCCCTTCGAGCACGATGACGCGGCGCAGCGGTTCCGGCAGGCGCATCGCCGGGATACGCACGGTAAAGACCGGACCCGGCGAGTGCATGAGCGGCGAGGCGTACTCGACGAGCTCAGCATCCGCCACGTACTGCGCGATGCCGTCCGGCAGCGAAAACGCCGCCGCCTCGCGCCAGAGCACGGACGTGACCTCCGCGCCGAACTGCAGCGCCTCGCGCAGCAGCTTTTCGCCGTCGCAGACGTACTCCCCCGCCTCCCGGCGCGCATCCGCCGACTTTGCCAGCGCGCGCAGGTGCAGGATATATTGATTTTTCCGCGACCGAATCTGCTCCATTGTCCTGTTCTCCGCATATTCTATTACAATGTAATTAGATATTGTCCTTCATCTTATAACATCGCTCCACAATTTTCAAGACCTGTCGGTCAGGAATTTGCAAAGCGGTGCAAATTTTCCGCCGCATATGCCAGCAGTGCCGCCCGCTCATTTGCGACCCGCTCATCCATGACGGCGTCCAGGCACGCCTGCAGCGCCGCGCCCACAGCCCGCCCGCGCAGGCCGAGCGCGAGCAGGTCGCTGCCGTTGACGGCGAGATCCCGGAGCGAAAAGCAGGCATCCGCCGCAAGCAGCGCATCGAGCACGCGCCCGGCCTCCTGATAGGTCTGCACGCGTCCGGCGCAGATGGCAGACTGCCCGCAGGTATCGGCGATGTGCAGCGCGAAGAGCTGCCGCACCGGCTCGACGCCGAGCTTATGCATCAGCCGCCGGATGGGCTTCGCTTCCGGCGCGATGGGCAGGTCGTGATAGCGGATGAGCTGCGTGATGCGCGTGCGCCCGGCCGTATCCATGCGCAGCCGCGTCAGGATCGCATCCGCGAGCTCCGTGCTCTTGGCGGCATGACCGTAGAAGTGTCCGACGCCGTCGTCTGCAAGCGAAAAGCACGGCGGCTTTCCGACGTCGTGCAGCAGCGCTGCCCAGCGCAGCACCGGCTCGGGCGGGATATGCTCCACAACCGCGACCGTGTGCTGCCAGACGTCCCGGTCGTGGTGCGGGTTGTGCTGCGCAAAGCCGAACATCGGCCGCAGCTCCGGGATGGGGACGGCCAGCACATCGGAAAACTCCCGCAGCACCGCGCCTGCATTCTGCCCGCAGAGCAGCTTTGTCAGCTCGCTCAGCACGCGTTCCGCCGCAAGATACCGCAGCAGCTCGGCGCAGCGGTGGATGGCCGCCGCCGTCTCCGGCTCGATGGTGAAGCCGAGCACGGACGCAAAGCGCAGCGCACGCAAAATGCGCAGCCCGTCCTCACGAAAGCGGCGCTCGGGCTCACCCACGCAGCGTACGACGCCGTGCGCGAGATCCTCCGCCCCGCCGCAGATATCCACGAGTCCCGTGCGCGGATTATAAGCGAGCGCATTCATCGTAAAATCGCGCCGCAGCAGATCGGCGCGCAGGCTGCGCGTAAACGTCACGCTGTCCGGCCGCCGGTGATCTGAGTAGCCGCCGTCGACGCGGTAGGTCGTGATCTCCAGCGGCAGACCGTCAAGCAGGACGGTCACCGTGCCGTGCCGGAGTCCCGTTTCGATGAGCCGTTCGCCGGAAAAGACCCGCTCGACCTGCTCGGGCTCGGCATCGGTCGTGATGTCCCAGTCCCCCGCCGCGCAGCCGCGCAGTGCATCGCGCACCGCGCCGCCGACGACGATCTTCACGTTTGCCTTCTCCCGCAGCCTCGAGGCGGTCGAGCGCCATATGCACTTGTGCCGGCAGGGTCATCATGGGCAAGCTCCTCAGTTGTGGTGATAGATCTTCTTTTCCAGCGCAAAAATACGCCCGCTGAAGCCGCCTGCCGGCACGCCCGGGAGCGTCTCGGCATAGATCTCCATGCGGCTGTCAATGAGGTCGATGTACGACAGCAGCTCCGCCTCGGCGCACATGGGGCGCACGGCCGCGCCGAAGTCCGGCTCGCCGTGGTGCGAGAGGATCATGTGCTGCAGCAGCAGGCTCTTTTCCTGCGGCAGGCCGAGGGACTCGGCGCACTGCTGCACCTCCTGCGCGCCCATGACCAGATGGCCGATCAGCTGGCCGGAGAGCGAATAATCCGTGACCATGCCGAGCCCCGAGAACGTAAATTCCCGCTCCTTGGCAAAATCGTGCAGCAGCGTGCCGGTCAGAAGCAGGCTCCGGTCAATGATCCCGGCATAGAGCCCCGACAGGTAATCGGCCAGCCGCAGCATGTTGGACGTGTGCATCAGAAGGCCGGACAGGAAGCTGTGGTGCACGCTCTTGGCCGCCGGGATGGATCGGAAGGCCTCGAGATGCCGCTCGAGCATCGTGCGGGCGACGGACTGATAGTCGGCATCCTCCATGGAGTCGATCAGGCGGCGGATCTCCTGCAGGCGCTCGTCCGGATCGATCGGAGCGACCGGCACGAGGGCCGACACGTCATACTGGTCATTGCCGTCCGCCATACGGATGCGGCCCGCCCTTGAACTCGGAGACCTGCCCGCGGATCTTGACGATCCGGCCGGTGTCGGCCGGGTTCGCGCCGATGGGGCCGGAGTAGTCCCAGACCTTCAGGTCGATCGTGCCGGAGCGGTCGGCCAGCACGCCGGATAAAAACGGCTTGCCCGCCGCGGTGGTCTTGAGAAAGGCGTCCTTCAGGACGTAAAACCCCTCCACATCGTCGCCGGTATGCATCCCGGCGATCAGCTTGTTGTATTCCATATACGCATCCTCGCTGTTCTTATGTTTTCTTATGATTATAGCAGTCTTTTCGTCCGTCTGCAATCATACAATGAAAACCTTTAGCAGCGCCAACAATACCGCCAACTTTACCATAGCTAAGAGCCGTACTCTTTACGTCGCCGTAGTTCGTGCAGTTGGATACCGTATTCGCAACGCTGCCATTCGCAAACGCATAACCGACGATGCCGCCGTATGCAGCACTCGAGTTATTATATTGGCCGGTTACCGTGCCGCGGTTCGTGCAGTTATTTACAGTCGTTCCAGCACTGCCGTATCCTATCTTTGCATATACCTTTAGGCTTCTGCTATGAGCCTGTTGGCTGGATTGCGCCTGTAACGCAATATGGTTTTTCATAGCTACAACTTTTACTAAACCACACCAACTGCGATTTCTCGCCTGCGCACATTTCTATGCGCCCGAATTGTAGACCCGTACATTCGCAGATTCGTCAGTCGTTTCTGACCATTCTCGCCTTGGGTATTTGATAGACCCCCGGCATATAGGCAGCACCGTCCACCTCTGGACAGCTTTCGCCGCAGATTCTTCCGCGGTACGGCTGCTCTCTGCCGACTTCACCGAGCTTCCAACAATCTACGTTTCCGTTTACATTGCTGGTCGGAGTATCAGGGCGGCGTTTCAAGGCGTTACCCCATCATTCCGCCTGTCGGATAATCAGTTCGCTGATTGTGATTCATCACTTCCTTTTTATCAGCGTCTAACCTTTTCAGTTAGAAACAAGTCGCACTCCAGCAACTCGTTATAGCCAAACGCATAGTCGCCGACAAACGTGACTGTGGACGGAACTACAATTGTGCTGATTCTGCTATCAAGCCCAGTATATAAGAACGCCGACTGGCCGATCTTTGTTACTGTTACGCCATTGATAGATGCAGGGATCACAACATTCTCAACAGAAAAATCAAATCCCGTGATCTCTCCATTGCTAGACTCAAACGCAGACGCCACTGTCGGCGTCGGTGTTGCTGCTGCCGGGCCTGTTCCCGCTGCCAGCGCGGTCACGCTCAGGCCGGTGAACAGGGACAGGATCATGCTGCAGACGAGCAGCAGACTCATCAACCGTTTCTTCATACATTTCCTCCCAAAATATCATTGTTTTTCCGGTAAAACCGAAAAAACAGGCGGGGATCCCCGCCTACGTGTTCGTGCGCGCATGGCTGCGCGCTGGTTCCACGCGTTATATTTTATAAAAATGAACGACTGTGTCAAATCGTTTGTCTGATATTATCGCGTTTTATTTCGTCCATGTCGAATACAAAGATTTTCTGCGATTTAGCCAAATACACCGTGATATTTCTGCACGAATAACCATATTTTTTGGATTGCGCCTTCCAGCCCGGCAGGCTATACTGAATAAAAAAACCACGTCCCGGCCCGGCCGGGAGAGGAGGCAGTATGGAAGACCTTCTGCAGCTGCAGCTGCTCGCGCGGCAGCAGCGCACGCCCTACGCCGTCGCCACCATCGTGGAGGCGACCGGCTCCACGCCCCGGACCGAGGGCAAAATGCTCGTCTACGCGGACGGCCGCAGCGCCGGGACCATCGGCGGCGGACTTGCCGAGCTGCGGGCGAAAAAAGACGCCGCCGATGCCATCCGCTGCGGCAAAAACCGCCTCGTGCGCTACGAAGTCGTGCCGCAGGCGGCGGCGAGCGGCATGGCCTGCGGCGGGGCGCTGCAGGTGTTCATCGAGGTGTACGGCACGCGTCCGCTGCTCGTCGTCTGCGGCGGCGGGCACGTGGGCACGTGCGTGCTGCGCGCGGCGAAGCTCACGGGCTTCGAGCTCTGGCTCTTTGACGACCGGCCGCAGGAGGCCGTCGCGGAGGCCGCGGCGCTGGCCGACCGGTTCTTCCCGGTCGCGGGCGATTTTTACGAGGGGATCGCCGCGCAGGCGGTCTCGCCTGGGGCGTTTTTCGTGATCTGCGGCCACAGCCACACGCAGGACGGCGAAGCGCTGCACGCCGCGCTCGAAAAAGACGCGGCCTACGTCGGCATGCTCGGCAGCCGGAGAAAGATCGCCGCGCTGTTTGAGCGGCTGCGCAGCCTCGGCGTCCCGCAGGCGCAGCTGGACACGGTCTGCACGCCCATCGGCTTCGATCTCGGCGGCGAGACGCCGGAGGAGCTGGCCATCGCCATTCTGGCGCAGATCCTGCTGGTCAAAAACCGCGGCCGGCAGTCGCTGACCGACGCAAAGGAGGACAAGGCATGATCTGGCTCACCGGCGACACACACGGACATTTTGACCGCGTGGAGGCGTTCTGCCGCGAACAGCAGACCACGACGGACGATATTCTGATCATTCTCGGCGACTCCGGCTTCAACTTCGGCGGCGGCGAGCGCGACCGGTTTTTGAAGACGCGCGCCTCGCAGTTCCCCATCACGATCTTCTCCCTGCACGGCAACCGCGAGAACCGGCCGCAGAACATCCCAGGCTACGTGGAGGGCAGCTTCCACGGCGGGAAGATCCTGTACGAGCCGCAGTATCCGAACCTGCTGTTCGCGGTGGACGGCGAGGTCTACCTGTTCGCGGGGACCGACTGCCTCGTCGTAGGCGGCGCGTACTCCACCGGCAAGGAATACCGGCTGGTCAAGGGCCTCGACTGGTGGCCGGACGAGCAGCCCTCGGACGAGACAAAGCGGCAGGTCGAAGCCCTGCTCGCGCGCCGCGGCTGGCAGATGCCCGTCGTGCTGACGCACACCTGCCCGCTGCGCTATAAGCCCCTCGAAGCCCTCAAGCCCGATCTCGACCAGTCGACCGTCGACTGCACGACCGAGCTCTGGATGGACGCGATCGAATCCCGCCTCCGCTATGACCACTGGTTCTGCGGCCACTTCCACACCGATAAACAGATCGATAACCTCCAGATCCTCTTTCAGACCTTCGTGCCGTTCCCGTCGGAAGGCTGAGCACCCGTTCTTCCGATGAAATCGGCACCAGCGGGCGGAGCAGAGCCCCGCCCCTACAAGGTGCAAAGCAAATAATGAAATCCAATGCAAAAAGGTGCAGCCCGGAAAATCCGGTCTGCACCTTCTATTTATAGCAGTTGTTCTACGGCAGCTAGTATCAAACTTGATACCCCCGTATCAGGTGGCGCGTACCAGGACACCCGTAAGGTGAGTCTCGTGTGGAACGACAGCCAAAAACTAGGGCCCCACCTAAATTCAGAGGCAGGAAGCGCCCAAACCGTAACCCAGCGCCCCTTTTCTCCCCCTTCTTTTCCGGCAAGACGGAAA